>Ga0194111_10000009_pt1:140000-279695 | contig 279695 bp, 268 predicted proteins | sample TA2KigC300mmetaG_FD_146194 | JGI IMG/M metagenome (GOLD analysis project Ga0194111, IMG submission 146194) | Freshwater microbial communities from Lake Tanganyika, Tanzania - TA2015033 Kigoma Deep Cast 300m | ecosystem: Environmental > Aquatic > Freshwater > Lake | place...
AAAGCCCTGCAGGAAACCCAAGCCATGTTAGATGACGGGCTAGAGCCTGATATGATACCCATGGTGAAAGAGGAAGTAGCTAACCTAAAAAAACGACAGGACGACATTCTTCACGAATTGCAACTATCACTATTACCCAAAGATGTTAACCAAAATAAGGATGTCATAGTGGAAATCAGAGCCGGTACCGGCGGTGGAGAAGCTTCTCTTTTCGCCGCTGACCTCTTCCGCATGTACAGTCGCTATGCACAAAGCAAAGGCTGGCAGGTGGATATCATCGACAGCAACCAGACTGAACTCGGCGGCTTTAAGGAAATAATCTTCGAGATAAAGGGCAAGGGAGCTTTCAGTCGGTTAAAATATGAGCGTGGCGTACACCGAGTACAACGAGTGCCAGTAACAGAGGCTTCAGGGCGAATTCATACCTCAACAGCCACCGTGGCAGTCCTACCTGAAGCCGAAGAGGTAGAAATAGCCATTAAACCAGATGACGTCAGGATCGATTTTTTCCGAAGTGGTGGGGCTGGTGGACAAAATGTGAATAAGGTGACCACTGCAGTCCGCATCACCCACCTGCCTACAGGCATGGTGACAACTTGCCAGGATGAACGCTCACAATTAAGAAATAAAATGAAGGCTATGGCAGTGCTCCGGGCTCGCCTCTTAGACAAGGAACAAAGCAAAAAATTCGAAGAGCTAACCGAGGAACGACGTTCTCAAATAGGTAGCGGCGAGCGCGCGGAAAAAATCCGCACCTATAACTTCCCCCAAGACCGCCTCACCGACCATCGCATCAATCTCACTCTCCACAATTTGCCTCGCATCCTTAATGGCGAACTCGACGAACTCGTCGAAGCTCTAGCCGCCGATGAACAAGTGAAACTATTAGAAGGAAGCCGGCTATGATCTTAGCTCAGGCACTTCAACAATCTGCCCACATCTTAAGCTTGAACGACATAGATGATAGCCATGTTGAAGCCAGAATGCTGCTAGGCCGTATAACAAAACTATCGCCAGTCCAAATATACACGCAGCCCGAACGCACCTTAAACCACGAACAAGAGGGCAACTTACATGAGCTGGTCGAGCGCCGCCTTTGCCACGAACCAGCAGCCTATATCGTAAACAACAGGGAATTCTACGGCATCGATTTTTACGTTGACCCTCGTGTCCTCATCCCCCGTCCAGAAACAGAACTTCTCGTAGACACGGCTCTCGAATTCGCCAGGAGCAACAAAACACATCTTGCAAAACCACTATTAATTGCCGACATCGGCACTGGGTGTGGGGCTATCGCAATAAGCCTTGCCTTAAATTTGCCCCACAGCAAAATTTACGCCACGGATGTATCCCCCTTAGCTCTCCAAGTTGCCAAGTTAAACTGCGAGTCTCACAATGTCACAGACCGCATTACCCTACTGCAAGGTAACTTACTAGAGCCACTACCTGAGCCCGTTGACATACTAGTTGCCAACTTGCCTTACATCAAAAGCTCAGAGCTGACAAATTTGAGCCCGGAGATAATTCAATTCGAGCCAAGAATGGCAATAGACGGCGGCGAAAGCGGCCTGCACTATATTCGTCAACTTTTAGAGCAAGCCGAAGTAAAAATTAACACTAAGGGTTGTCTCCTTTTGGAGATAGGCCACAACCAAGAAAGAGAGGTGAGGCACTTAATAAATATTTGTCTTGGCAAGATAAGTGTTGGATTCATCTCAGACTTGAATGGAATAAACAGAGTAGCCAAAATTGACCTTTAACGACAACCAATTTGACAAAAGGCGAGATTTGTCCTAAAGTATTTGTTTGGTTCAACCCAACAGCCAAAATTCTCTGAAGGAGGAAGTAAAGATGCCCCTAAACATGATAGTCTGCTGCAAGCAAGTGCTAGATCCGGAGGCACCACCAGCGAGTTTCAAGATTGACCCCTCCACTAACAAGGTGGTACCACCACCGGGAGTACCCCCTGTCGTTAGTCCCTTCGATGAGCAAGCTGTGGAGGCAGCGCTTCGAATTAAAGACCAGCAAGGTGGCAAAATTACGGTCTTAAGCCTAGGTAATAACCTGCTCCGTGATGTGGTTAAGAAACCTCTTTCCATGGGAGCTGATGAGCTTATCCTCCTCGAAGACGAAGCTTTCGAAGGTGGTGATAGCTGGACCATCGCTTATACTCTTGCTACGGCAATCAAAAAGATAGGAGAATATGACCTCATTTTCTGCGGTCGTCAGGCAGCCGACTGGGATGCTGGACAGGTTGGCTCGGGTATTGCGGAAATACTTGGAATTCCTAGCGTTACCGTGGCCAAGAAAATAGAAGCTACTGATGGTAAAGCCAAGGTGGAACGAGTAATCTCCGATGGTTATCAGGTCATCGAGGTGACACTCCCTGCCCTGATTACAGTCAGCAATGAACTCGGTGAAGCCCGCTATGCTACCCTGAAAGGAATTATGGCAGCAGCCAAAAAGCAGCCTACGGTATGGAAACCGGCCGATGTCGGGCTCGAGCCATCACAAATAGGTGCTGCTGGCCGACGAGCTAAGCTTCTCAAGCTTTTCCAGCCAGTTAAAGAGGGTAAGTGCGAAATCGTAGAGGCTGATACCCCCGCGGAAGCTGCTACTAAATTGGCTGCCAGGCTTAGAGAAGCAAAAATAATCTAGAACTAAGAAGTAATCACAGGAGGTTATAATGGCTGAATATAAAGGAATTATGGTCTATGGCGAACTGATTGATGGCAAATTAAGCTCAATTACTACTGAGCTTCTGGGCTGCGGTCGGCGTCTTGCCGATGAACTGAAAGAAGACTTGCTATGCATACTGGTCGGCGACAAGTTAGGCGATGCCCCTAAAAAAGCTGTAGCTTACGGAGCCGACAAAGTATATGCCGCCGAGGATCCACTGCTGAAAGATTACCAAACAGATTCATACGTTGCCGTAATGGAAAAGGCAGTAAAGGACCTTTCGCCACGAATTCTTATTTTCGGACAAACATCTGTGGGGCGCGATTTGGCCCCCAGGCTATCCTTTAGATTAGGCGTCAGCGTATCCATGGACTGCCTGGAGTTGAGCATCGACCCGGGGACTAAGTTTCTCCAGCAGACCCGACCTGTTTACGGTGGCAACGCGCGGGCTACCTTCACCTCGGAAGTTTTCCCTCAGATGGCAACAGTCAGGCAGAAAGCCATGTCGCCACTGGCACCTGATGAAGCAAGAAAGGGAGAGATTGCATCTATCAAGGTTGAACTAGACCCGGCAAAGATAAGAACGAAGGTACTCGAAACAGTAAAAGAAGAGGTCGCTGGGGTAAAGCTCGAAGATGCTCAAGCAATAGTGACCGGAGGCAGAGGAATTGGTGGACCCGACGGCTTTAAGCAATTAGAGGAACTAGCCAAGGTATTAAAGGGTGCAGTAGGAGCTTCCAGGCCACCTTGTGATAACAAGTGGGTACCAGACGCAATGCAGATAGGGCTTACCGGCAAAATCGTCACACCGGAACTCTACATCGCGGTAGGTATTTCCGGGGCCAGTCAGCATTTAGCTGGATGTTCCGGCGCCAAAAACATAATAGCCATCAACAAAGACCCTGAGGCTAATATATTTAAGGAGGCGCGCTTCGGTGTGGTAGGCGATTGGAAACAGGTCCTGCCTGCCTTTACTGAGAAAGTCAAGGAGCTTCTGGCTGGCTAACGGGCTAGAACACTGTTACGGATTAGCTTTCTGGGCCATAACTTTCTGAGCGACTTGGCTTGGCACTTCTTCATAGTGGCTGAATTCAACGGTGAAGGTGCCACGCGCCTGAGTCATTGACCTCAGGTCAACAGCGTAACGCTGAACCTCTGCCAATGGTGCCTGTGCTTGAATAATATTGACTCCGTTCCCTGGATTCATGCCTAACACACGGCCTCGTTTGGTGTTAAGGTCACCGATTATATCGCCTGTAAGAGTATCTGGCACGGTGATTGTCATGTTCACAATGGGCTCGAGCAGGACAGGTTGTCCTTCAGTCAGCCCTTTTTTCAAAGCCTGCGCCGCGGCAATTTTAAAAGCCATATCCGACGAATCCACGGAGTGAGAGCTTCCATCGAAAAGCGTTACCCTGACATCAACTACGGGACACCCAGCTAGAACTCCCTCAAGTCTGGCTTCATTAACTCCTTTTTCCACTGCTGGAATATAATTCCTGGGCACGGCTCCACCAACCACCCTCTCTGTAAATTCAAAACCGGTACCCCTCGGCAAAGGCTCCAACTCTAACAAGACATGGCCATACTGGCCATGACCACCGGTTTGCTTCTTGTGTTTGTACTCTGCCTCAGTTCTTACAGTGATAGTCTCTTTATAAGGTACCTTAGGTCGCTGAAGGTTAACTTCTACGCCGAACTTGCTCGACAGCCTTTCAGCAGCAACATCAAGATGTGTTTCACCCATTCCCCCGAGGAGTATCTCGCCTATATCAGCCTCTCGTTGCACTTTCAGAGTAAAGTCCTCTTCGCATATTTTAGGCAGTACCGTGCTCATTTTGTCCAAGTCGCCTCTCGCTTTAGGATGTACAGCCATGTTTAATAACGGCTGGGGGAAATGAATCGGGGCAAACTTCAGCGGATGTTCACGTGAACCAAGAGTATCCCCTGTAGTGGTAGAGGCTAGCTTAGCTACAGCACCGATGTCTCCAGCGCCGAGATGGGGCGCTGGCTCCTGTGTTTTACCCCGCAAGACAAACAGTTGCCCTATTCTTTCCACTGCGCCTTTATTGGAATTCCATACCTGTGAATTGCTGGAAATAGTTCCTGAATAAACTCTAAAATAGCTGACCTTGCCCACACGAGGGTCATTAGTAGTCTTGAAAACAAAGGCCGACAAAAGTGCTCCTGGAATCGGCTCAACCACCTCTTCAGCTTTCGTCGATGCATTAATGGCTTTCACTGCATCCCGCTCCTTAGGTGATGGCATATAATCGTGAATAGCATCCATCAGAGGAGTGATTGCAGCATTCTTAAGTGCAGAACCAACCAGCACTGGCACAACCTTGCCCAGCTTAGTAGCCTCTTTTATGCAGCGGTAAATCTGCTCGTCGCTTATCTCTTCCCCATCCAGATATTTGGTAATAAGTTCATCATCAACCTCTACCACTGCTTCGATTAGCTTCTCGCGATAAGAATCTACATCGCCCGCAATAGACGAAGGCAACTCGGTTTCCTTTAGTGGGGTGCCACTATAAGCCTTCTTTGTTACAATGTCCACTACCCCCTGGAAATCTTTCTGAGAACCTATCGGCAATTGAATAGGCAAGCATTTCTTGCCCAGTTTGCCTTGAATGTCCTTCAAGGCATTAAAGAAGTTCGCATTCTCCCTGTCCATCTTATTCACAAAGATGAGGCACGGCAGTTTTGCCTCGCTGGCGTACCCCCACACCTGCTCAGTGCCAACCTCTACACCAGAGACAGCGCAAACCACAATGACCGCACCCTCGCTCACCGCTAACCCTGCTTTAACTTCAGCCACAAAATCAGGGTAGCCCGGTGTATCAATCAGGTTAAGCTTGCAATCTTTCCACTGACATGGTAGCAAAGACAGGTTGATGCTAATCTGGCGCTTTACTTCGGAAGGGTCATAGTCTGAAGTGGTTGTCCCGTCAGCCACATTGCCTAAGCGGTTAATAGCCCCTGAACTGAAAAGCATCGCTTCAGATAGCGACGTTTTGCCAGCGCCGGAATGAGATAATAAGACAACGTTACGAATTTTTTCTGGTTCAAAATGATGCACTTATCGCACCTCGTTCCTAGTTGCAGTTTCCCTTTGTGGGCAGTGGCATTGTAGCAATGTCTGGTTCTAACCGTCAAGGCAGAGATATTCGGGCAGGTTGGAGCATGCGACGAAGCAATCTCAAAAAATCCCCCTCTCCCTCGACGGGAGAGAGTGGAGTGAGGATGAAAGATGAGATGACTCCATCATGCTTTGTGTTATAATATCCAACGTTAATTTTAAAGACGGCCTTCATCATTTTCTGAGGTATAGCAAAAATGAAACTAAGTCGTGAGGAAGTAAAACATATCGCCCTCCTAGCCAGATTGGGACTGAGCGAAGCTGAAATCGAGAAGTTTAGAATTCAGCTATCCGACATTCTGGAAAACTTCGAGATACTCAAGCAGATTGACACCACCGACCTACCACCCACAGCCCAATCTATTGCTCTGCAGAACGTCTTCAGGCCAGATGAGCCAAAGGCGTCTTACCCAGTAAAAGAGATTCTGGATAATGCACCTCAGCGTGACGGCAATTGTTTCAAGACTCGGGCAGTTCTGGAATAAACCATGAGTGACCTACATCAGCTAACTATCAGCCAAGCTCACCAGCTTCTAAAAGATAGGAATATATCCTCGGTCGAATTGACCAAAGCAAATCTGGCACGTCTGGCTAAAGTAGAAGACAAGGTCCACGCTTGCGTAACCATCAGTGAGGATACTGCTTTAAAGCAGGCCAAGGAAGCAGACAAAACCATAAGCAGCGGCAAAATTGAACCATTAACCGGCATCCCCGCTTTGATTAAAGACGTTATGTGCACCAAAGGCATCAAGACCACCTGTTCCTCAAAAGTTTTGGAAAGTTTTGTCCCGCCTTACGATGCAACGGTTATAGACAAGCTAAAAGCCAGCAAAACGGTTATCCTAGGGAAGACAAATATGGACGAGTTCGCCATGGGTTCATCAACAGAGAATTCCGCTTTCTTCCCCACACGAAACCCTTGGAACTTAGACCGTGTCCCCGGCGGCAGCAGTGGCGGCTCAGCCGCTGCCGTGGCTACCGATGAGGCTATATACGCCCTTGGCTCCGATACCGGTGGCAGTATCCGCCAGCCTGCTGGATTCTGCAGTGTGGTTGGTTTAAAACCAACCTACGGTAGGGTGAGCCGTTTTGGGCTGGTCGCCTTTGCCAACTCGCTCGACCAGATTGGCCCCATAACCAAAAACGTTGCCGACTGTGCCCTGGTGCTTAATGTCATCGCCGGTCATGACCCCAAAGATTCTACATCGGCTCCTTACCCCGTTCCTGATTACACCAAAGCACTGATTCCAAAGCTTAACAACCTGCGTCTAGGTATCCCTAAGGAGTACTTCGTCGAGGGTATGCAAAAGGAGGTAAGAGCCAGTATAGAGACAGCAATAAACAAGCTGGAGGAATTGGGGGCTAACGTAGACCGGGATGCCTCTTTGTCCCTCACTAAATATGCCCTGGCCGTATATTACATACTAGCCCCTTCCGAGGCTTCAGCGAACCTGGCCAGGTACGATGGCGTAAAGTACGGCTTCTCCTACCAAGACACCAATAACATGTGGGAGGCTATGGAGAAAACAAAGCAGTTCGGCTTCGGAGATGAGGTCAAGAGACGAATCATGCTGGGAACCTATGCTCTATCTGCCGGCTACTACGATGCCTACTACCTAAAAGCTCAGAAGGTGCGCACTTTAATAAGACGGGAATTTGACCAGGCTTTCGAGAAATATGATGCTCTGGTTACCCCCACATCACCTACAGTGCCATTCAAGCTTGGTGAAAAGGTGGATGACCCTATACAAATGTATCTGAGCGATGTTTGTACTTTACCCATAAACATCGCCGGCCTCCCCGCCATCTCCGTGCCGGCCGGATTCGCCGACGGTTTACCTATAGGTATGCAGATTATAGGGAAGCCTTTCGACGAAGAAACCATACTCCATATCGCCTTTGCCTACGAGCAGTCCACCGACTGGCACAAAAGAAAACCGCCGATATAAAATAGAGGTTAAGTGTCATTGCGAGGAGCATAGCGACGAAGCAATCTCTGAAATTGCCTCGTCTTCGACTCGCAATAACGTACCTGGATTGTTAGGCATGCTCTAAAGGAGATGGGGGTTGGATAAAGTGCAAGTCAAGTGCTATTCAGGCCATACCTACGCTCAGAGACCAGTATCTTTCTTTTGGCAGGACAAAGAGCATAAGGTATCCCGAATAGAGAAGGAGTGGCTGGAGCCAGGTAAAAAGTTTTTCAGGGTCATCACCGAAGATGAGAAGCTCTTCGAACTCTGCTATAATGAGACCCAAGACCAATGGTGGCTTATCAACCAAAGGTGAGGAGGCGATATGAAAAAAATTCTCGAGGCTTTGGAAAAAGATGCCCGATTGACACCTGAGCAAATCTCAACCATGACCGGCACGTCAGTTGCCGATGTAAAAAAGACGATTAAAAAGGCCGAAGCAGACCGTGCCATATTAAAATATAAGACCGTCATTGATTGGTCTAAATTGGGCGAAGAGCAGGTCTGGGCACTTGTTGAGGTCAAGGTCGTTCCGCAACGCAATGTTGGCTTTGACTCCATCGCCGAACGCATTTATCGTTTCCACGAAGCTCGCTCCGTATACCTCGCCTCTGGCACCTATGATCTGGCAGTACTAGTAGCCGGTAAGACTATGCAGGAAATCGCTGTCTTTGTCTCAGAAAAACTTGCACCTCTGGAAGCAGTGCAGGGGACTGTTACCCATTTCATACTTAAGAAATACAAGGAGGACGGCGAAATACTGGAGGGCGGCGAAGGGGTTAAGCGTCTGCCCGTAACCCCATAACCGCAATTCCATTCTCTGCTCCGCAGACAGGAGGCTCCTGTGTCCAAAAGCGGGTCAAGTCATATTAAACTATCTCAAAGCCACATATCCGAAATTGTGAGGGCAATCCCACCTTCGGGTATCAGAAAGTTCTTTGATTTACTCTCCTCCATAGAAGGTGTAATTTCCCTCGGCGTCGGCGAGCCTGATTTCGTCACCCCATGGCACATTTGTGAAGCCGCTATTTACTCGCTGGAAAAAGGCTACACTATGTACACTTCCAACAAAGGCATGCCTGAATTAAGAGCAGAATTATCAGGGCACCTCGAATCCCGATTCGGGCTGACCTATGACTCCGAGGACGAAATCCTCATCACTGTCGGCGTCAGCGAAGGTCTCGACCTCGCCATGAGAGCCATACTCAATCCGGGTGATGAAGTCATCATGCCCAACCCCTGCTATGTCGCCTATCCTGCATCCGTTAGCCTGGCCGGCGGGGCACCGGTCCAAGTACCCACCACTGAGGAGAACAATTTTGAAATAACCGCCGCCGATATTGAGCCGCGGATTACTCAAAAGACAAAGGCTATCCTGCTTGGCTACCCATGCAATCCCACTGGCGCGGTTCTGTCAAAAGAAGAGCTGACTCAAATCGCTGAACTGGCTAAACGATATAACCTGCTGGTGGTATCAGACGAAGTCTATGGCCGACTGGTCTATGGTGTGGAGCATACCTGCCTCGCCACTCTCCCTGGCATGAGAGAGCGCACCATCCTGTTAAATGGCTTTTCCAAAGCTTACGCCATGACTGGATGGAGAATCGGTTACGCAGCCTCCGATAAGGAAATCATTGGAGCCATGACCAAGATTCACCAATACACCATGCTATGTGCTCCCATAATGGGACAGATGGCAGCTCTTGAAGCATTAAAGGCCAACGACAGCGAAGTAGATGCCATGGTCAGAGATTACGACAGGCGTCGCCGGGTCATCGTTAAAGGACTTAGAGATATCGGCTTGTCCTGCTTCGAGCCAAGAGGCGCCTTTTACGCCTTCCCCTCCATAAAAGTCACCGGCATGACATCAGAAGAGTTCGCTGAGAAGCTGCTATGGGAGGAAAAGGTAGCTGTAGTCCCCGGCTCGGCTTTTGGCCAGTGTGGTGAAGGCTACCTCCGCTGCTGCTATGCCACTGCCCTCCCCGACATCGAAGAAGCCTTGAAGAGAATGGGCAGATTCATCGAAAGACACCGCAAGAAGTGATGGCTGGAAGCCGGACAACAAGAAAATAATGTTAGGCAGGAGAGGTATGCCATGGATTTCGAACTAACTGAGGAACAAAAACTAACACGTCAGGCAGTTCGCGATTTTGCCGAGAGGGAGATAGCACCAGTCGCCAAAGAGCTGGATGAGAAAGAAAAGTTCTCCATCGAGCTAACGCAGAAAATGGCCGAACTGGGCCTTCTGGGTTGCTTTGTCCCCGAGAAATACGGCGGCTCGAACATGGGGTACATCTCTTATATCATAGTGGTCGAGGAGCTAGCCAGAGTAGATGGTTCCCACGCCGCTACCATTGCTGCTGGAAACTCTCTAGGTATCGGGCCAATCTACTACTTCGGCAACGAGAAACAGAAGCAGGACTGGCTTCCCAAGCTCTGCTCAGGAAAGTATCTGGCAGCTTTTGGCCTTACTGAGCCTGAAGCTGGCTCAGACGCCGGCAGCTCTCGCACTACAGCCGAACTTAAAGGAGACCGCTGGATTATCAATGGCAGGAAGATCTTCATCACCAACGCAGCCTGTCCGCTAACCGGCGTCATCGTTGTCCAGGCAGTGACCGGCAAGCGAGACGGTGGGCATGCAGAGCTCAGTTGTTTCATTGTTCCCAGCGATGCGCCCGGCTTCACCGCCAAAGAGATGAAAGGCAAGATGATGTGGCGGTCATCCAATACTGGTGAACTCTTCTTCGATGACTGCATCGTGCCCAAAGAAAATCTTTTGGGAAAGATAGGCGATGGCTTTCACCAGATGCTGTCCACCTTAGATGGCGGGCGCCTGAGCATAGCAGCCATGGGGCTCGGCGGTTCCCAAGGAGCTTTCGAGATAGCTTTGGAGTATGCCAATTCGCGTATCCAGTTCGGCCGGCCTATCAGCACCTTCCAGGTCAACGCCTTTAAGCTAGCCGACATGGCTCTTGAGATCGAACTGGCCAGAAATTTTCTCTACAAGGCTTGCTGGATGCGAGAGAACAACCTTTCCATAACCAAAGAGGCAGCCATGGCCAAGCTCTATTGCTCAGAGGTCATGCACCGCTGTGTTCACCAAGCCTTGCAGCTCCACGGCGGCTATGGGCTGATGAAAGATTTCAGAATAGAAAGATTCTATCGAGACCAGAGGCTTCTGGAAATCGGAGAGGGGACATCGGAGATTCTGCGAATCGTGATTGCTCGGCATATCGGTGTAGCCAGAAGGGCAATCTAGGAGGAAAGACATGAAAAAAGAGGAAAAGCGCATTAAAACGGCTGGCAAAACAGGCTCAGCCAAACGCAAGCCTGCCGGGCATGAAGATTTTCTGACCGATGCTTCCCGCCTGGCATCTGCTAGGGCAGTAGAAAAGAAAGCAGAGGCTCTGGGCGAACGAATTCGAACAGCCCGCGAAATGCGTGGCCTCACCCTTGAAGACATCAGCAGCCGCACCGGCATTGATGTGGCTGCGTTGAAACAAATAGAGTCAAGTGAAATGGCGCCGCCTCTCGGCCAGTTGATTAAATTAGGCAAAGCCCTGGACATGAAGATGGGCTATTTTATATCCCCCGGCGTTGACAAGCCTATGACCATAGTACGGAAAGGTCAAGGGCAAGCCATAGCGCGGTACGGAAAAAAGAAAAGCGAGCAGTACGGCTACTCTTACGAATCGTTAGCCCCAGAGAAAGCCAACCGAATGATGGAGCCTTTTATTGTAACCCTGCTGCCCACCGAGGCAGAGGAGTTCTCCTCACATGATGGCCAGGAATTCATCTTTGTCCTCGAAGGAGAAATGAAAGTCCAGGTTGGCGACCGAGTCGAATTCCTCAAGCCCGGCGATGCCGTCTATTACGACTCCAACCAGCCCCACCTCGTCAAATCCGCCACCAAGACCAAGGCAAGGATATTGGCCGTCTTATACACCGGAGCAAAATAGCCTGCGTTTCCATCGGCAGCGGATATTCCCACCGGCTGCTCTCTTGTTAGCGAAGACAAGCATAGATTATGGAGTAGAAATTATAGCCTTCTTCCCTCAACCATTGCCATCACACAATTCAGGCTATGGTTACTAGTACAGAAATTCTATTGGTAATATAAACTTTCAAGAGTAGTTTATCGTTAATAACTTAAAAAGGAGGTATATAGAGATGCAAGCGTACTGTATGAAATGCCGCACTAAAAGAGAGATGAGCAATCCGAGGGCTGTTAGAATGAAAAATGGCAAGCCGGCTACACAGGGTGTTTGTCCACGATGCGGGACTAAAATGTTCCGGATAGGCAAGAGCTAAATAATAAAGAACCAGAAATAATCGAAGCTGGGTATTTCGAAAATATCCAGCTTCTTATTTACGGATTATATACTACGGACTTTGTTTCAGGAGCATACTGGCTGTGCGTAGTGGATTTTTGCAAGTCACCCTACGCGGTTTCGGCTATCTTTTGGTAGTTTTTGACCATCTCCGTTTTTATCATCTTGCGGACCGTTTCTTTCATCTCGGGTGTCTTGATTAAATCAATCATTTGCTGGCTCCACTTCAGGTATCTTTTATCCTCCTGTGGGAAATCGAACATACCGTGTTCTTGATAGTACCTGAAATCAGCGAGGAACGGGAAGCGGGCTCTTGCCCAGATAAAATCTCGGAAAAGCTTGTGCCCGCCGACACCGAGAAATGTGGACGGTCTGATATAGTTCGCTACGGAAAACTGCACGGATTTGGTGGCGAAATTGTGCAGCAAAGCGTCTAGCTGGGATGAATCTCCGCATTCGTCAGTGACAATATCTACAAGATTGGCCTCAGACATTTCAGCCATTGCATCGAGGATTTGCCGCAGGTTGGGAATCTGACTTAAGGGGCCGGAAATGATAAATCCCATCTGTTTTCCCGCTTGAACCGGTATGTGCCCGTTGAAGAAGCTCCTGTCCCAGGACATTTTCGTCCTGGCGGATAGAAACCTGTCCCTAATGGTGCCAGCGTAAATTGTTATATCGGCATTCCTCAGCTTGGTGTTGAAGAAATCAATGAATTCGTCTTTGCCCTGGTAAACGCAGATGTTATCGAATCCACATTCGATGCAGCCCAGACATCCGCCCTTGATGTTTATGTCATACAGATTAACCACCTCGATGTCCTGGCGAAATGAGCCTTTGAATCTCTCGACCATTTTAGCCAGGTTGGATCGGCCATCTTGAACATCTGTTATAACTACAATCTTTTTACCTTTGGTATCTATTTTGCCCTTTGCCTCGCCCGGAACATAGCGGAATTTGCTATAAACCAACGGAGGATGGGCCTTTGCAGTCGGCAGTTTACTCTCAATAGCTTCAAAGAAATTCTTAGCAAAAATCAACAGCCTAGCTCTCATCTGCTCTAGGAATATGTCCTCCATATCGGCGGAGAATGATTCCACAAACCTCATATTCAGGTCATCACAAATGGCACGCATATAGTTGTGAGCCGTGTGGTCGTAGAAATGAACTGAAGTGGTGATAACGGCGGTGTACTTATCCTTAAAAGCCGCCTGTGCTCTTCGCTCCCATATAAGCTCGATGAACTTTTTGTATTGTGAGGGCACAAGGAAAACGTAAAGGGGAAATGCCCACAGGATACCGTCGGAGCTTTCGATATCATCTATAATCTTTGTGAATGTCTCCTCGTTTTTCTCTATCCTGTGAATGTTCTGGGATACATGGAGGATTTTAAATTCATGTTGTGGGAATTTCTTCTGTATAAGTTTTACATACTGCAGGGTAACACTCAGGTCGCCTTTTGGGCTTCCGCTCAAAACTGCTATTTTCATTTTCGCCTCCGTTACGTTTTTATTTAGGTGCTTGCTCTTGGCCAAAATGTGCCAGAAATTCATGGTGAAGTTGATCGCTCGAGGCAATGATTTCCGTGGCTAGAAAGCTCGCTGGTTTGCCTTGCCAATCGGTAACTTCACCGCCGGCTTCTCTAACCAGTAGGAGCCCACTGGCGATGTCCCAAGGAAATAGATAGCGATGAAAGTAGAGGTTAACCCGCCCGCAGGCAACATAGGCTAAACCTAAAGATGAGGAACCCATAGCCCTCAAGCAATGTACTTTGCCCCAGAGTTTGTTGGCCACATTAAGCATCTCTTCGCCTCGCTCGTGGCTGTAGCCAAGGTCAAATCCCACCAGAGAGGTCTGGAGTGAATCTTTTGTGGAAACTCGAACCGCTGAGTCGTTGAGGTAGGCCCCCTGTCCTCTCTCAGCTCTAAAAAGCTCCTTTCTTACGGGGTCATAGGTTATCCCAAGCAGGATATCTTCATCTTCGGCCAGAGCGATGTTGACGCAGAAAAAGGGAATGCCGAAGGTATAGTTGTTGGTACCATCCAATGGATCAACTATCCAAGTATAATCAGTGGTTGGAGCTGAGGGATTGGATTCTTCGGAGAGAATGCTGAAATTTGGGTATTCGCTCTGTAAAAATTTCAATATGAATTTTTCTGACATTATATCGGCGTCGGTAACCAGATTGCCTTTGCTCTTACGCCTTATCTGTCTTTTGGAGCCGAAATGAGATAAAAGAATCTCACCGGCTTCTTTAGCTGTTGTAATAGCTACTTCAAGGGCACTCTTCCCGCTCTGGGCTTGGGGCAAGTTATGCATAGTCAAATCTTCTAAACCGCTCGAGGAAGAAGCCCCATCTTTTCTTTTACTTCGGTCAAGGTCTTTCTGGCGATTACCTGAGCCCGCTTAGCACCGTCAGCAAGGATTTCAGCTACATATTTCGGCTTAGCAGCAAACGAAGCTCTCTTTTCCCGAAAAGCACCCAGCTTTGAGTTTACCCCTTTAGCCAGCAGCTTCTTGCAATCAACACAACCGATGTCTGCGGAACGACACTGCATGGCAATCTCATCCACACGGTCTGGGTTAAAGAAGCCATGAAGACTGAAGACATTGCATACCTCGGGGTGACCTGCATCAGAGCGATATTTCCTGGCCGGGTCAGTAACCGCAGTCATCACCAGCTTCGAAGTCTCCTCCGGCGTAGCCGCCAGCTCAATGTAATTATCATAGCTTTTGCCCATCTTCTGAGCGCCGTTCAATCCCAAAACCATGGGAAAAGAAGTGAGCTTGGCTTGAGGCTCAGGAAAAGTGGGGCCAAAGAGGGAATTGAAGCGGCGAGCAATTTCCCGCGCTAGCTCAAGATGCGGAAGTTGGTCTTCACCCACCGGTACCACTTCAGCCTTGTAAAGCACGATATCTGCCGTCATAAGCACTGGATAGCCCACTAGCCCATAGTTTACATTCTGGGGCTGCATCCGTGCCTTCTCTTTAAAAGTAGGGACACGCAAAAGCCAGCCCAGAGGCGTGACCATGCCAAGCAAGGTATAAAGCTCCATCACTTCAGGAACATGTGATTGTACAAAGAGGATGCTTTTTTGCGGGTCAAGACCAGCAGCTAACCAATCAAGCATCATCTCATGGATATCCTGCTGAAGCCTGTCTGTATTCTCTAATGTCGTCAAAGCATGGATATCCACTATGCAATAAATACAGTCATACTTCTCTTGAAGGACAACATAATTTTGAATTGCGCCGAGATAGTTACCTATATGCTGCCTGCCAGTGGGACGGGCACCAGAAAAAACGCGTTGTTTCATATTCATGAAAGTTTAGCATAATGCATCGCCAGCTACAAACGGAACCTAAGGAGGGTGGAACTTAAAATCCGGGCTACATGCTTTCAGGGGCTGTCATTCCCATTAGATGAAGAGTTCTGGCGAGGATGATTTGTGCTGCCTTGACCAATTTAAGTCTAGCCCAGGTCAGCTCCTGATTTTTGGAAACAACCCGACACTGCTTGTAGAAACTGTGGAAAACAGTGGCTACATCTTGAGCATAGTAAGGCAAATGGTGGGGCTCTAACGTGCTGGCAACTAATTCCAGTATCTCCGGCAGTATGAGCATCCGCCGTATTAAGGTTAACTCCGGCTCAGTGGTAAGCAAGGAAACATCGCCGCGGGCATAATCGATTCCCTTTTCCGTGGCCAACCGAAGGATACTAGCAATGCGAGCATGAGCATATTGAACGTAATAGACCGGATTCTCTGCTGATTGCTTCTTAACTAACTCCAAATCGAAGTCCATCTGGGCATCGGCTGAACGAGACAAAAAGACAAAGCGACAGGCATCCGAACCAACCTCATCTATTATCTCCCTCAAGGTGATAATATCGCCGCTACGCTTGGAGACTCTGATTATTTCCTGCCCACGACGTAATGTAACCAGCTGGCAGATTATGATTTTAAGCCGCTCTATATCTACTCCCAGAGCATTGAGCATAGCCATCATGCGGGAAACATGCCCCTGATGATCTGCCCCCCAGATGTTAATCACGGTATCAAAGTGACGCTCTAAAAACTTGTTAAAATGATACGCAATATCGGAAGCAAAATATGTAGGTGAGCCATCGCTCCGTATCAGCACGTTATCTTTGTCTTCACCAAGCGCAGATGATATAAACCAGGTGGCATTTTCCTTTTCTGCCACATAACCACCTTCTCTTAGTAACTTCATAGCCGTTTCATATTGGCCATTCTTATACAGGCTCTGTTCACTAAACCAGACATCGAACTTCACTCCCAGCAGCTCAAGGTCCTGCCTTATCATGTCCATTACCCTAGCCACTCCGATTGACCCTAGTTCTCGAATGGCCGCGTCTCCGGGCATTGCCACAAAGCGCTTGCCTTCCTTGTTAATAATCTCCCCGGCTAGGTCAACCATATAGTTGCCCATATAACCATCGCTCGGCATCTCAGCATCAACACCAAGACATTGTTGATAACGCGCATAGAGAGAACGATTGAAAGCGTCCAATTGGCTACCTGCATCATTTATGTAATATTCCTTCTCGACAGCATAGCCGGCAGCACTGAGCACATTAGCCAAGGTGCTCCCCAAGACCGCACCCCGACCATGTCCAACATGAAGAGGCCCGGTGGGATTAACGCTAACAAACTCAATCTGAACTGACTTTCCGCCGCCTAGGTCAATATTCCCGTAAAATTCACCAGCATCCAAAATGACACCTACCTGTTTTGTTAGCCAATCGGAGCTGAGATCAAAATTGATAAAGCCCGGCGCGGCGACAACTATTCTGGCGACCTCAGTCAATGGGGGCATAAACTCGATAATCTTTTCAGCGATTGACAGAGGGGCTATATCTGCTGTCCTGGCCAGTTTCAGCGGAAGACTGGAGGCATAATCGCCGTGTTCCGGATTCTGGGAACGTTCCACAATAAACTCAGGCAAGGTTGTAACAGCAAGCACTCCTTCGTGCTGAGCCTGTGTTACAGCTCGCCCTAAAGCTTCAGCCAGTTTGTGTTTGATGACCATTAAACTTAATGACTGTTAGACAATGAGATTCTTTGGCCGCTACACTCAGAGTGAAGAGCAAGATTACGGAACACGGCTAATATATTAGAACTACTACCGTTAACTTTCAAATCAGCTCACCTCACTGCCGGTTTGCCAAACACGGGCTAGTTCCTGAGCCAAGAGATGGTGTTCAGGCACCGTGAGGCCAAAATCCCTCTGAAAAAGAGCGATTGCCTCATTCCGAGCTAACTCCAGAAGTGAGGTGTCAGATATCTTAGCCATACGTAGGTCCGGCAAACCGCTCTGGCGAGTACCAAAGAATTCGCCCGGCCCTCGTAGCTCCAAATCCTTCTCAGCTAAGACAAAACCATTTTGAATCTCTTCTATGGCCTTCAATCTCTCGCTCCCCTCAGGCGAGGGCTTCTCAGCTAAAAGCAAACAGTAACTTTGCTTCTCACCTCGCCCTACACGACCACGAAACTGATGCAACTGCGATAAACCGAAACGGTCGGCCGCCTCCACCAACATAACGGTGGCGTTAGGCACATCAATGCCGACTTCCACGACAGGTGTGGACACCAGAATATCAATGTTGCCATCCCGGAAGCGCTGCATTGCTTTCTCTTTCTCACTGGTTGCCATCCGACCATGGAGTAAGCCAAGCCTTAAGTCAGGAAAAATCTCCTTCGACAACCGCTCATATTCGGCAACTGCTGCTTTAGCCTCGATATTTTCAGATTCTTCAATAAGAGGACAGATTATGAAAGCTTGTTGTCCATCAAGGATTTGCCTGCGGAGAAAGTCATAAGCCCTGCCTCTCTGTTCAGGTCTAAGCCACCTTGTCTTTATCTCCTGCCGGCCTGGAGGTAGTTCATCAATAACCGAAAGGTCCAAGTCACCATAAAGAGTTAACGACAGGGTCCGTGGAATAGGAGTAGCCGTCATCACCAGTATGTGGGGATTAAATCCCTTCTGACGCAACGCCAAGCGTTGCAAAACTCCAAAGCGATGCTGTTCATCAATCACTACCAACCCAAGTTTGGAAAACTCCACTGCCTTCTGAATTAGAGCATGCGTGCCTATAATGATATCTACCTTGCCTTCTTGAATCTGCTGATGTATCGCTACTTTCTCTTTCTCACTCAGGCTTCCAGTCAATAGAGCAGATGTGACAGGATGAGAAAAGAGCCCATGGTAGCAGCGAACATTGTCCTGTTCATCCCCCCCTTTGCTCACCTTAGATAAAAGTTGGCAAACATTGCGAAAGTGCTGCTCAGCTAATATCTCAGTTGGCGCCATGAACGCTCCTTGATAACCATTATCTGCAGCTACCAGCAAAGCCGCCGTAGCCACCACAGTTTTGCCACTACCAACCTCACCCTGAAGAAGACGTGACATAGGCCGTATCTCTTGCAGGTCAGCGAGGATTTCGTGCAGGACTCGCTGCTGCGCTTGGGTTAAAGCGAAAGGCAGAGAACACAGAAATTTATCGAGACTCTCTCTATTTACGATGAAGGCATTACCCGGTTGACTTTCCTGCCATTCCCGTTTTTTGCCGAGCACACCCAATTGAAGAAGGAAAAGCTCATCGAAAGCCAGACGCCTTCTTGCCTCGGCCTTCACTAAATAGCTATCTGGATAGTGCGCTTGGATAATAGCTTGGGGCAAATCTAGGAGCCGACAGCTATTTTTAATCTCCTGTGGCAAAAAATCGGTCACCAGCCATGCCCAATCATCAATGACCTTTTTTACCAGATTCCTCACCTGCCTGGGATATAGCCCTCGGGTCAAGGGATAAACAGGCACCAGACGACCGGTATGAATTAACTCTTTATCCTCAACCAGTTCCCATTCTGGTGATTCAAATACTTTGTTACCCTTAAACTCAGATACCCTGCCACTGAGCACCAATTGAGCATTAGTGCGGAAGTTCTTAGCCAAAAAAGGTTGATTAAACCAGACTGCCCTCATATTACCCGTCTCATCACCGACGATGACTTCAGTACCTTGTTGAGGACCTAGTCTAGCTATGCGAGCCTCCCATATCGTAGCCAAAATAGTCTGTTCCTCATCCACCTCAAGCTCAGCAATAGATTTCCTCTGGCTATAATCGAGATGGCGCCTGGGGAAAAAGTAAAGTAAGTCGCGAATTGTATGCACCCCCAGCTTGTCCAGCTTGCTAGCTAAACTAGCAGCAATCCCCTTGGCAGTAGTTACCGGCGAGTCTAAGTCTTTGGGGCGCTTCGGTGAAGGAGCTACATGACCAGCCGATGGCCGACTTACTACCTTAGAACGGGCTGGACTCTTTTTTGCCGACATTTTTTTCGCTAACGCTTCCGCTTGAGCCAGCCAATCGAGGACATCTTTTATCCACGCTTTGCGCTTATCTGCATCCCACCTAGCATAGTCAGAATCAGTCAACTGAAGTTCAGTGAAACGAGCCAGAAGTTCAGGAGAATTTATACCGTCTCTAGTTTCTCTAGCCCATTTACGGAGGTACTTGTCGAGCCCGCCGAGAACCGTGGTATTAGCATAATTCTTCTGGCATTCCATTTGGAGGATAGTGCGCAGCGGCTCGACATTTATGCGTGAAGGGATTGTCACTGGCCCTAACCTTCTGCAAGTGCCACCAGTAGAACACCAGGCCTAGCATGGCCTCCCAATATCGGCCCAATCCTGAGCAATCTATGACATAGTTTAAGCACTAAGGTGCATCGCTGCTGAGCCAGTTCTGGAATCACGCCAGTCTCAGTAGCAGTTACAATCTTGACCATAGCCACAACACTCCCAGAAGTATCATTCCAGAGAAACTATGTAGCGGTAATGGGGTTGCCCGCCAGATACCATCTCCACCTGCTTTTCAGGATAATTATCACGGATTTTTTGAATCACCTGTTCTGCCTGAGTTGCTTCAACGTCGGTGCCATAATACACAGTCACCACCTCCGCTGATTCAATGCCTGCCTTATCAAGAGCTTCAAAGAGAACCTCAGTTATATTATCACCGGCAGCAACTAGATTTTCATCATCCACGATGGCAATCGTCTGCCCTTTCTTTATCTTCAAGCCCTGTAACTTAGTACTGCGTGCTGCCTCGGTGATTTCCACAGTTTTCACCGTGGCTATTGCCTCCACCATAGCCTGAACGTTTTCTTCCATGCCCCCTTCATAGTTGAACGCAATGAGGGCTGCTATTCCTTGAGGCACAGTCTTCGTTGGTACCACAGACACTTCTTTGGACGTGAGCGATTGGATTTGAGAAGCAGCCAAGATAATATTTTTATTATTGGGCAACAGAATCACCTTTTGAGACGTCACCGCCTCAACTGCCTGGAGTATCTCCTGTACGCTGGGATTCATTGTCTGTCCACCTAGGACTATCGCCGCCGCTCCTAGACTATGGAAGACCCCTATCATCCCGCTTCCAGCGGCAACAGCTACCACGCCGATTTCCAAACTTGGCAATTTTCCCTTCTGCATCTCAATAAAGCCGACATGCTGATCATCCATATTCTGAATCTGTAACTGATGCAAAGTGCCTAAGGAAGAAGCATACCGTATAATACTGCCAGGATCATAGGTATGAATGTGAACCCTAACCATAGTCTCATCGCCAACAACGACAATAGACTGACCCTTGATTTCCAGCTTCTTTCTGATTTTGTCAGGATTAAGTTTATGGCCTTCGAGCAAGAAGTTTGTACAATATCCATAGGGCTCTTCTGCTTCAGCCACATATGGAGCTGCCTTGGTGGCGCCCACAGGTAACTCAGCAGCAACCATTTGCGGTCGCCGGTATCTCATTTCTTCAACCTTTCCTTCTAAATAGCGAAGTGCGCCTTCCAGCAACACATATACACCTTGACCTCCTGCATCTACCACCTCAGCCTCACGCAGCACATCTAACAAAAGAGGTGTCCTAGCCACTGAATCCCTAGCCGCATCAACAGCAGCTTCTGTTACCCTGGTCAAGTTATCTGAATCGGTCCGTGCAGCTTCCTCAGCGGCTTTAGATGCGTCCTTCAACACTGTCAACATGGTTCCTTCTACCGGCTGCGATAGCCCTCTATAAGCAGTGCGCGATGCCTCACTTAACGCCATCGCCCAATCACTCCCAGTAATATACTCTTTCTCATCAAGTCCCTTGGCTAATCCACGGAAGAACTGAGACAGGATCACACCTGAATTTCCTCGAGCGCCCATTAAGGCGCCTTGAGCCATTGCCTTTGCCACGGCAGAGACACTGTCACCAAAAGCTCGGTCAGCTTCTTCCATGACCGAGCGCAGAGTAAGAAACATGTTCGTCCCGGTATCGCCATCAGGCACAGGAAAAACGTTTATGGCATTGATGTCTGGAACGCTTTTCTCCAGCCATCTGCTTCCAGCGGCAAACATATCCCTAAACTCCTGACCGCCACAGGAATGGAGCTGCTTCATTTTTTCTCCTTTGTATAATCTGGAAATTGTGGTATAATTTTACTCCTGTTGTCAAGACCCGCTTGTGCAGCATACATGCTTGTCAACTTGAGCAGTTACGAATGGTCTCTAGATTCTTCACCTTGCCCAGAATGGCGGGCAGTATAATTAAATAGTCTCATTCGCGCAAAAGGAGTTAATAATTTGGCTACAAAATGCGACATCTGTGGCAAAACAGTACACTTTGGCCATAGGGTAAGCCACTCGAAGCAGCACACCAGACGGCGCTGGCTGCCTAATATTCAGCCAACTACGATTTTGCTTGATGGGAAACCAAAACGGCTTAATCTGTGTACCCGCTGTCTTCGCAGTCAACATAAATTAGCCCACTAAACCAAGCGCCCTCCTCATCTCCTGCAACGACTTCCCAGCGCCTTGCTTAAAACCAAAAATCGCAGCTCCGGCAACCAGAACCTCAGCTCCTGCTTCAACTACCTCCGGCGCTATACCAGCAGTGATACCACCATCTACCTCCAGCTCCGCCTTGGCTTGCCTGTCATCCAGTATTCTCCGCAGCCGGGCTATCTTATCCATCATACTATTAATGAAAGCCTGGCCGCCAAAGCCAGGATTGACAGTCATAACCAATACCAAGTCAAGCAAAGGAAGCACTTCATCTAACGAGTCCAGTGGGGTGGCAGGATTCAAAGCCACTCCAGTTTTGACTCCCAAGCCTTTTATCGCCTCAATTAGGCGGTGCAAATGTGTACAAGCCTCAACGTGGACTGTGATAATATTGGCGCCAGCTTCAGCAAACTGTGAGATATGGTCCTCTGGTCGTTCAATCATCAAATGTACGTCTAAGGGGAGGTCAGTCCAAGAGCGGAGTGAAGCTACCACAGGAGCACCAATGGTTATATTAGGCACGAAATGCCCATCCATCACATCAACGTGAATATAGTCAGCGCCAGCTTTGGCTACCTCGGCAACTTGTTCACCAAGACGGCTGAAATCAGCCGAAAGAATTGACGGCGCCAGCTTAATTCGCCTATTTTTCATTACTCTCCCCGACAAGCTTTCTAGCCCGCGTCAAGGCAGCTACCACTTGCTTTGGAGCAGTGCCACTGGTGGCATTCTGAGCTGCGACTACTGAGGTTTCCACTGTGATATCATACACATCCTCGGCGAAAAGAAATGAGAAGTTACTATATTCGTCCAAACTTAGCTCTCGGAGGCTTCTATCTTGCCGATAGTATATTGTACTAACTTACCTACAGCGCTGTCTAACCTGCCTACACTGCTATGTGTCTAGTGAAAGGGCAATCCCTTTCTCACCAGATAATCAGCCAGGTGAACACTTCCAACAATGACAGATCCCCAGCACTTGAGTCTTTTTAGTCCTCTCCTAGTTATACACTAATCCTCGCCGCTTTGCACGTCGGCCTGGACTGTTGTCGCTCCCAGATAGGGGATAAGGCCGGGCGAAGCGCCCTGGTCTAAGACATCGCCTTTATCATGAGTAGCCAGACCGTAGCCGTAGAGCGAGACGGAGATTTTCTGCCCACGAACAAGCAATCATCTCTAAATTGTCCGAGTACGAACCAGCATGCTATACTTGGGCTCTGACACTAAATCTCGCTACGGAAGCGTTAACAGAAGAACGGGAAGAGTTACTACTACTATAGGGTCACACCAATGCATGATTTAGTATTCCTTGAGAGAGACCCATTCTCACCTATCCGCTACATTTATCGGGTAAGCGGCATACTGTACTGTGGAAAAAGCAAATATCAAGAAATACAGGTATTTGAGAGTCCAGATTTTGGGAAGATGCTGGTTCTGGATGGTGTGGTTCAACTGACAGAAAGAGACGAATTCTTCTACCATGAGATGCTGGCACATGTGATACTTCATGCGCATCCCAATCCCAGAACCGTTCTGATCATTGGAGGGGGAGACGGAGGGACTTTGCGAGAGGTGCTTAAGCACAACTCAGTGGAGAGAGTGCAACTGGTCGAGATAGACAGACAAGTGATTGAAACTTCCAAGCGTTTCTTCCACGAGCTTGCCGGAGGCTTTTCAGACCCACGTGTACATGTGAAATGCACGGATGGCACGCGTTATGTTAGGCAGGCAAGAGGCCCTTTTGACGTAGTCATAGTCGATTCCACTGACCCAGTGGGATACGGCAAGCGCCTGTTTATCGACCAGTTTTTCGCTGATATATTGTCCATACTGAACGAGACGGGTATGTTTGTAATTCAGACGGAATCGCTTCACTTTCATCGTAAGTTCGTGGCCGACGTGCAGATTAGACTCGGCAGACTGTTTAAGATTGTGGAGCTTTATTGTGTTTCACTGGCGACCTACCCAGGCAACTGGTGGACATTCTCTATTGCATCGACCAAGTATCCGGTAGCTGCCCAAAACAGGAAACAAGAAGTCATCACTAAGTATTATGATGAGGAGATACACAAGAAAGCTTTTGTGCCAAGTAGCCTGCGCAGGAAACTACTCGACTGTAACCTGGATTGGTAATTGGAATCAGGAGCAGCCAGGTATTCAAATATGGGGGATGGTACACCCCCTAAATTTTTTAAGAAAAACAGCCCAAAAGGTATTGACAGGGCATATGTAAGGTGCTACGATTTTTTTCGTTGTAGAACCATCCTGGAGCCAGACGGCCTTTATTCGATGGGGCTACACGCTGCCAGTGATGTCCTGTCGCACAAGGAGATTGTGGCGGTTGAAGGTGAGTTATTATCTCTCCATGACACCAAATGAGATTACAAAAGACGAGCTCCACGTGGAGCTCGTCGATATTTTTCGGGAAGACTGAGGTAGAAGGAGGAAGGAGGTGATATATGGGACACTATCACAATCAGGGAAACATCTCAACGCAGGATTTAGAAGTCTCGCTAGCTTGAGACTACAAAGAGGTCGGCTTTGGTAAAATCGAATTTATAGGAGGTAAAAAGTATGGAAATATTGCAAGATGTCTTAGCAGCAGTTTTTACCCTTGGTGATACCTTGGGTGAAGGATTGGTAGCCCTGACCCTTGGTTTTGCCGCTAAGGCAACCGGAATTGGTTTTCTGGTGGGTGCCTTATTCATGCTTATCTACGGCTCAATAGTCCCGGTCTCCTTCCAGGTAGAAGGTTTGACGGTGGTTTCCCGCCGGGCCAAAGGTGACTGGCGATCTATGTGCTATGCGGTCATGCTAGCTGGCCTAGTTGGCGCCCTGCTAGGGTTCATTGGCGTCTTTACCGCCATTGCTAATTTTATTGGCGGGGGAATCCAAAGTGGCATGATGACAGGAGCTGGCTTAATCTTGGCAATTGTAGCCATCGATATTTTAAGAGGAAATTGGAAAATCGGGCTGACTTCGGCAGTGGTGGCCTATATCCTGTTCATCTTTATTCCCAGCCCTGATTGGGGGTTAATTATTGCCTTGGTTGGCAGTGTCTTAGCCGGCGTCATTGCTGGCAGAATCCTCAAGGTTTACGAGCCAGTCGTCTCTAATCCAGAGATTGAGAAGGTGAGACTGGTGCCGCGATCCTGGCGGGACCTCAAACTCTTCGGAAACACCAACGTCGTACGAGCCGCTCTTGCTATATTGGCACTGCGTACTGGTACTAGCATAGCCTATAGCGGTGTAGATGCTGGTTTAGCTGGTGCAACCTTTAATGCTGACCATGTCAACATTGCCTCTGGTTTAGGTGGCTTCTTCAGTGCCCTATTTGGCGGCGCCAATGTTGAGCCAATTATAAGCGCCACTGCCGCCGCTCCTCATCCAATGTGGTCAGGGATATTAATGATGGTGCTAACAGCAGCAATACTCCTTTTTGGCCTGCTTCCTCGCTGGGGGAGATATGTTCCGGCACAGGCAATATGTGGCTTCTTACTAGTCCTAGGACCGATGATAGTAATCCCGAGTAATATAGAAGGCATATTAGCTGATCCAGTGCCAAGTGCCGTTGCCGCTGGTGTTACCGCTGCCACTATAGACCCATTCCTGGGTATGGTCGTAGGCATAATAGTGCGGGCACTAATGGGAATATTTGGCGGTTAAGTTAAGGGGGTGATTGAATGGTCAAAATGATTGAAGGCAGAGCGGCTATTGTGGTAATTGACGTGCAATACGATTTTCTGCCTGGGGGTGCGGTACCAGCAGTAGATGGCTGTGAAATAGTACCGAGAATAAACCGCCTAATTGAGGCTGGTCGCAAGGCTGGTATTCCAGTAATCTTTACTCAGGAATTCCACCGAAAGGACAAGGTTGACTTCGGCCGGGAGCTTGATGGCGCTGAAGCATATCATTGTCTTGAGGGCACCCAGGGGGTTGAGATCGTCAAGGACTTAAAAGTAGCGGCAAACGACTATGTAATCAAGAAGCCAAGATATGATATCTTCTTAGGTACCGGTATGGAGTATCTGCTGAATGGCTTAGGTATAAAACCTGGCGATACTCTTATTCTGGTTGGGCTGGTTACCAACGTTTGCGTCCATTACTCTACAGCATCAGCACACCAGCGTGACTACCGTGTCCGTGTAATTGAGGAATGCTGTGCTGGGACTAGCGTTGAGGAACATAACGCCTCCATGACAGCTATGGAGTACCTGCAGGCTGGTGCTAGAGTTAAGTTGGAGGACGTGCTAGGGGCAATAGCCAAATATAAAACATAACATAAAAGGAGTGCTACTTTAGTTTCACAGCGACCATGTTAAAAAACCCCAGGCAATGCCTGGGGTTTTTCTTTCGTGGTATTTCTGACAAGCACCGCCTTATCCAGTTTCATATAAGGATTAGTATTTACCCCTCTAAGAGCTCCATCTGTATCTGGTCCCCATAGTCATCATGGCTTAGCAGCGAGAACTACAGAATTTTGCTTCAACTGGCACACCCTGTTTTGGGGAATTATTGAGACGTGAACAGCCCAATTTTAAGAATTTTTTGGGAAAAACAGCCTAAAAACCATTGACAATTCATAGATGAGGTGCTACGATTTCCCCATCCAATTTTATACAGGGACTATCCTGGAGCTAGGCGGCCCTTGATTCGAAAGGACGAGATGCTAGATGCTTGCTACCAGCGGTGTCCTGAGGAACAAGGAGGGGTAGTTCACTCAAGGTGAGCCTTTATCTCGCCAAGTGTGAGTGTAAACGAAAGACGAGCTCCGTTTGGAGCTCGTTATTTTTTTAGGGAAACTAAAGTAGAAGGAGAGAGGTGACCATGAGAAAAAAGAACGTAATCATTATCGGGTCTGCGGGAAGAGATTTTCACAACTTTAACGCGTATTTCAAGGATAAAGACGAGTACAACGCGGTCGGGTTCACCGGCTCGCAACAAGTCCCCGGCATCTCTGGGAGAAAATATCCGGCCGAGCTGGCGGGTAATCTATATCCGAAGGGAATTCCAATATACTCAGAGGAGGAATTGCCGCGGCTTATAAAAGACTTAAAGGTTGATTACTGTGTCTTTTCCTACAGCGATGTTACTTACCAGCACGTAATGGGTATCGGGGCAATTGTGGAAGCAGCCGGTGCCAACTACATGATGCTTGGCCCCAATGACACCATGCTAAAAAGCAAGAAACCCGTCATCGCGGTGGGTGCAGTGAGAACAGGCGCCGGCAAAAGTCAGACCGCGAGGAGAATTGTCGGTATCCTCACGGAATGGGGGCTTAAAGTCGTTGCCGTGCGCCACCCCATGCCCTATGGGGACTTAATTGCCCAGAGAGTGCAGCGCTTTGCTGAGCTCAATGACTTAGAGAAACATAAATGCTCCATCGAGGAGATGGAAGAGTACGAGCCACACTGCGTCCGAGGAAACGTTATCTACGCAGGCGTAGACTACGCCGCCATTTTGAAGGCAGCGGAAGAAGACCCGAAAGGCTGCGATGTAATCCTCTGGGACGGGGGAAACAACGACTTCCCCTTCTTCAAGCCCGACCTGATGGTCACTGTGGCCGACCCTCATCGGCCAGGCCACGAACTCTGCTATTATCCCGGAGAAATCAACCTGCGAATCGCCGATGTGGTGGTCATCAATAAGATCGACACTGCTGCCCAGGAGAACATCCAGAAGGTACGAGACAATATCGCCAGGGTAAATCCGGATGCAACAGTAGTTGACGCCGCCTCTCCGATCCTGGTTGATAATCCGGATGTAATCAAGGGCAAGAGGGTGCTTGTCATAGAAGACGGCCCGACATTAACGCACGGAGAGATGAGCTACGGCTCGGGCGTTGTGGCCGCTCAACGGTACGGTGCCAGAGAGCTGGTAGACCCCAGGCCTTACACGGTGGGAACAATTACCGAAACCTTCAAACACTACCCGCATATCGGACCACTATTGCCGGCGATGGGGTACGGCAAAGAGCAGCTAAAAGAGCTGGGCACAACTATCAACAAGACCGATTGTGATGCGGTAGTTGTAGCAACACCCATCAACTTGAGCAGGATTATTGATATCAAGAAGCCAAATACAAGGGCCTACTACGAGCTGCAGGAAATTGGAAGGCCGAACCTAGGCGACATACTATCTGAATTCGGAAAGAGGCATAAGCTTCCCATGAAAATAAAAGCGAACTCTTCCGGAAGGACATAAAGATTATGGCATGGTCGAAGGGCGTGTCATCTGCTCCCATCTGCTATCCTGGCCGATTCTCGTTTGCCTGTCCCATACGCCCTCCGTTGAGAATGCGAAAAATGAATAAAAAGCTAATCTACTATGCGTGACAGGAGGTGGTGTCTTATGAGAGACTGAGATTGTCAAAAAGGTTATGGGATGGCTTAGATTAACGAAAGTGAAGAAGCCAAGAATAATGATGAGAGGAGACGATTAAAATGGCGAAGATTGTCAATTGCTGGAACGAATGGGATCCGCTGAAGCACGTGGTTATCGGGAGACCAGAGGGCACAAATGTGCCGGCTCCGGAACCGGCCTGGTGGTACGACCTTCCCAAAGGCGGCTATCCACTTGGGTCGTATGGACCATTCCCCCAGGAGATGGTGGATGCAGCCAACGAGCAGATGAACTACTTCATCAAGACACTTGAGAAGCGTGGCATTAAGGTCGACCGGCCGACAATTCACCCCTGTATGTTTAATGTACCGGTCTCGACGCCGGACTGGACGCAGTTGAACTGCCACGGCGTCAACAACGTCCGGGACGTTTTTCTGGTTCATGGCAACTATATCATCGAAGCCACGACCTGCCGCCGCTCCCGATACTATGAGTACCTGAACATGCGTCCGCTTTTTGTGGAATGGTTCAAGAAGGACCCCGATGTAGTTCATTTTGGCGCACCCAAACCACGGCTCACGGATAAGTCATATGTCAAGAACTATTACTACGATTACAACAACGTTTGGACGGATGCCCAGAAGACGAAGCGGCTCCATAATTGGGAGTTCCAGCTCACTGAGGAGGAACCTCTTTGGGATGCTGCCGATGCCTGGCGATGCGGTAAAGACATTTTCCATCAAGCTTCCTGTGTGACAAACAGAGGGGGAATGGACTGGTTGAAGCGCACATTTGCTCGGCTGGAACCTGGCATTCGAGTTCACGAGGTGCAGTTCGACACCCCGACAGACCCTAAAAAACCGAACAACTTCCATCCGTGGCATATTGATGTGAACATAGCAGTTCCACGACCAGGGCTATGTGTGTACAATGCAGATTGGAAGCCACGCACTCCCGAGTTCTGGGAGCTATTCAAGAAAAATGACTGGGAGCTGATTCCTGCGGCGAGGCCGACCTATGTACACAAAAACCTGGTTTACCTCACTGATCTGTATGAGTCCAAGTCCTGGATCTCGGTAAACACCTTTAGTATCGCTCCGAATGTGATGTGTGTCGAAGCTCACGAGACGGCCTTCATCGAGCAACTAACCAAACTCGGTGTCGAGGTAATTCCGATTCCGTACGAAAAAGTAATCCCCTTCGGAGGTGCGTTGCACTGCACCACATTGGATATTTATCGAGAGGGGAAGTGCGAGGACTACTTCCCGAAACAGGTCAAGGGCTATTAAATAATCCGATTGATGATGCGGATCCCTCGTTTAAAGTTTGAGGATGTGTCAGCATTTTTTGAATAAAAAATCAAAGGAGGAAGTGTATGACTAGTATTCAGCTTGGTCTCATTATACTTTTGGGACTTTATTTCGTCGTCGGCGTAGGCACCTATTTCCTGGTCCAGCGGAGTGGCAGGCGCTTCATCATAGCTGGTAAGCGGCTGCCTTTTTTCGTGATAGGAACCATGCTGTTCGCCCAGGCACTTGATGCCAACTCCACAATGGGGGCTGCAACAGGCGCCTACACAGTCAATTTTTGGTTTGGGTTCTCATTTCCGCTGGGGCTCGCTATATGCCTTGTTGTCACCGGGCTATGGTTTGCCAAACCCCTGAACCGGATGAACATGATCACATTGGCTGATTTCTACTACAGGAGGTATAACAAACCAGTAGAAGTCATCGTTTCGCTTCTCATGGCCTTCAGTTTTATCATCCTGGTCGCGGGCAATATGGCCGGTGCTGCCTGGATAATGACCTATATTTTTGAGATACCTTATATCACAGCACTCGCCATAATGAGTGTCCTTGTCTTGGCATACACATTTAGCGGTGGGCTTTTCTCGTGTGCTGCCACTGATATGGTTCAGGAATATCCCGCCATCATAGCTTTCAGTGTAGGTGCTGTCTGGCTGGTGGTTGCTGCTGGTGGTTGGGACTCCTTTGCTGCCGCAATCCCGCCTGGCTTCTTCGACTGGACTGGATTGACATCAACGGCAAATCTTTCACTCGTGACATGGGCAAATCTTCTAGCACTGGGTCTTGGTGATATTGTCGCCCTTGACTTTATGGAAAGGGTCTTTGCCGCCAAGGACCCTGAAACAGCTCAAAAAGGCTGCTATTATGGGGCGGCCTTTACGCTCATAGCAGGACTGGCCGCCACATCCATCGGCCTGATGGCCTTCAAGCTCCTTCCGGCGGCGGACATTGTGGATCCCAGAACAATTTTACCAATGGTGGCAGTAACCAGTCTCCCCTTGCTTCTGGGACTATTCGTTCTGGTGGGTCCTCTTGCTGCTGGGCTATCCACGGCTAACGGTGGTGGATTAGCCATATCAGCAGTATTTAGCAGGAATATATTCCACAGGAACATTCTACAACCGTATCTGGCCAGGAAAGCTAGGGTAACAGGAAAGCCTATTAAAAAGGAAGACTGGCATGTTTGGGACCAAAGGCTTCTTTGGTGGGCTCGTTTCGTACTCATACCGGTATTCGCAGTTGCGGGTTGGTTGGCATATGTAAAACCTGAGCCAGGAATTATGCTGGTACTTGCCTTCGATGTGGTCTTTGCCGGCTGCCTTGTTCCGCTGGTACTGGGCATATACTGGAAAAAGGCAAATGCGTGGGGGGCTCTGTCAGCAGTCATTGTCGGCTCCATCCTTCGATTGATCCTGTATATTAAAATTCCACCGGACTTAGCCGGTTTGGATACGATGATTCCACCGGTTGTTTCTCTCGTTGTGATGGTAGTAGTGTGCCTGCTAACTCAGAAGCAAGACCCGCCAAAGCACAAGGTAATCTCTGAGGTACCCAGCGACGAAGACGTGGCTCGGGCTATCAGGTAGTAGTCCATTTTGCTGCGATAGAGAGGTTCCCCCATGTATTGGGGGAACCTCATTTCAACTCGGTTCAAGAATTTGCCAAAATCGGGAAAATACAAGGGAGAAGACCCAAGCCGATAAGGCCGAAGACGGGGAATCAAGGAAGGTGGAGAGGTAGAGGAGACCCTTACTACTGGAAGTGTACTGCTCTCCGATGCAGTGCTCTCAACCAGAAGCCATGAGCTTATTGATGCATAAATTGATACAGTGATTCAACTGCCTGATTATTAGAAAGGAAACGGACTGTGGACAAAAACATGACTAAGACTAAGACCTTCGTCATTGCTCTGGGTGGCAATTCCATCCTGAGGGCAAAGCAGAAGGGAACTGCCGAAGAGCAGTATGAGAATCTGCAGCCCACCGCTGAACAGTTGCTGGGTCTGCTAGCGAGCGGCAACCGGATTGTCATTACCCACGGCAACGGACCGCAGGTGGGCAACCTGTTCCTCGCCATGGAAACGGCCAAAGATGTGGTCCCCCCTCTGCCTCTGGACATCTGCGGAGCAGCTACAGAAGGCCTTATGGGCTATATGATTCAAAATACTCTGGCTAATCATCTGAGGCAAATCGAGGCACCACATAATATCACCACTGTGGTAACTCAGGTGATAGTTGACAGGAATGACCCTGCTTTTAAGAATCCCTCCAAACCCATAGGGCCCTTCTATGATGTAGGTGAAGCGGAGCGGCTACAAAAAGCAAAGGGCTGGGACATTATTGAAGACAGTGGCCGTGGTTACCGACGCGTAGTCCCGTCACCAATACCGGTAAACATCCAGCAAGCCAGGATTATAAAGGCCATGCTGGACGCCGGTGAGATAGTGGTTGCCGTCGGCGGAGGCGGTATACCCGTGGTCAGGGAGGAGAACCGCAATTTGTGCGGTGTTGAGGCGGTAATTGATAAGGACTACGCCTCAGCCCGCTTAGCTATCGAGATAGATGCTGATGTCCTGTTTATTCTTACTGCTGTGGAATATGTCTATCGAGACTTCGCTACACCGCGTCAGCAGGCACTGGAAGATCTAAGCGTGGCGGAAGCGAAGAAACTTCTGGACGAAGGACACTTCGGCAAAGGAAGCATGGAACCTAAGATTCGGGCAGCGATAATGTTCCTGGAAGAAACAGACCCGTCGCGTGAACGAGAGGCGATAATAACCCTCCCCGAAACTGCGGTAAGAGCTCTTGAGGGCAAGACCGGCACCCGGATTTTGAGATAGATGGCGGGAATCAGGCATAAATATTGAACTGGCAATTTCTCGGCTTGAGCTAAACTAAAACGTTCTGCAAGACTTCAAGCGACGTTTGTTCTCTGGGATATTGGCGACTAAAACTTCGGTAATGAGCACCATCACTGCTAAACTGGCTGCGTGGGTTTTGCCATTCTCGACCTCCTGAGACAGATTATAAATTATCACTTACGGGTAAAGATGTAAAGGACTGCCAATGTGTTATAATTCATTTCTTAACGGTGTCAAGAACACGTTTCAATAAACCAGAGTTTAAGGGTGTAATATTAGACCTGCACGGTGTCCTCATGTTTCATGGGAAAGTATACACCGGTGCTGTCGAATTGTTAAACTCTTTACGCCAAAAAGGGATTCCCTTTCGGATTCTTTCCAACAGCACCCTCGAAAGCCGAAAATCATGCGCCGGTAAATTGAGAAAAAAAGGGATTACTGTATATGAAGATGAGGTGATAACCGCCTCCTTTGCTACAGCCCAGTATTTGAAAACCCTGCACCCCGGGTCCTGCTGGATAATGCTGAAACGAGAAGGGCTGGATGAGTTCCGGGACTTTCACCACGATTCCAAGAACCCTGAATATGTCGTGCTTGGGGACTGTCGTGAAGATTTCAATTTCCAGAATCTCAACAAGGCACTGCGGTTGCTTTCCGGAGGTGCCAAGTTTATCGTTATGATACCTGAGATAGTTGACAACAGTATGGGGGAACTCGAGTTGAATGTAGGTGCTTACGGGAAAATGCTGGAAGAAGCTGCTAACATCAAAGCCACCTATATTGGGAAGCCCAATCGCTACGTCTTCGATATCGCTCTTAACACTATGGGGATAGCGGAAAAGAACAAAATTATTATGGTAGGGGACAGAATCAGCACCGATATCCTGGGTGCCAGAAATGCGGGGCTGAAGACGGCACTCGTGAAGACGGGTGAGTTCCGGGAAAGCGATCTGGAATCCCCTGTCATTCCGGACTATATCTTCAATTCAGTTCGCGAGGTAGGAGAACTTTTCCCTTGAACAACCAACTACAATAAGTTCTCCAGCCATTTGCAAACTCCTACGTAATTGGAAGCGGCCAGTTATGAGGCTATAACTAGACCTCAAGCGGTTGGGTACATTCCAGGATGAGCCCTACCTCATCACATTCAAAGTATTTCGGGCAGCGGCTACATTCATCCCATATCTTGGACGGGAGCTCCTCTTTTCCCTTCGGTTTAAACCCAAGCTTCTTGAAAAACTCTTCTATCAGTGTAAGGGCAATTATCTGCTCAATTCCAATCTGTTTGGCATCCTCTACCAGATACCTAACGATACTTGATCCCAGTCCTTGTCTCCGGAACTCTGGGTGTGTGGTAAGCGAACGTATCTCAGCAGTATCTTTCCAGAGCACGTGGAGACTTCCACAGGCCACAATCTTCGGTTCTCCCATCTCTGCCTTACCTTCGACCACAACGAAATCACGGATGTTTTCATATAAGTACTTCGGTCCTCTGGGGAGCATCAGATTAGAGGTGGCGCAGCTATTGATTAACGCCAGAATATCTTCGACGTCAGAAACATGAGCCCTGCTGATAGTGCAGTTTTCCATAGCGCTCAGTCTCTTCCCCGAAATTGGCTCCTATTTGTAAGCACCACTTTCGCACTAAAACGGTAGGGAAAAACACGGAGCTTCGATGATACAAGGTGATAAGTCCTAGGATTAGTCGCCATTTCTATCTCATAGAGACTCTAGTTAGCACGCATAATAAATGCTGGATTAAGTTTGAATTTCACCTACCTAGAAATCGCGATATATGATAAACTAGGTCATACAAATATTCAAATCGGGGGGCGGATATGGAAAAGCTTCACCATCTAATTAAGGCCGAGCAGCTCACGCCATCGATAGTTGCAGAGTTGCTCACAGATGCTGAAAACTTTAATCAATCATTTAAAGCAGGTGTAAGAAACTTTGAGAATCTGAAGGGCGTGACTGTTTGCAGTCTTTTTTATGAAGAAAGCACAAGAACCCGTTTTTCTTTTGAGAGGGCTGCCCTTCTCTTGGGAGCAAATGTAATCAGTACAGAAAATGCTGCTAAGTTCTCCTCGGCGGCTAAGGGCGAAAGTTTGGAGCATACCATTAAAGTGATCAGCGGGGCGGCCCAAAACCATTTAGGATACGCAGACATCATTGTATTGCGCCATCCAGAAAACGATGCAGCAGAGAGGGCAGCTAGAGTCTCATGGGTACCGATAATTAATGCCGGCTCTGGCTCTAACGAACATCCTACTCAAGCTTTACTTGATGCTTATACGTTTCAAAAGCTCTTGGGAAGATTGGACCATTTTACTATCTCCTTTATTGGAGACCTAAAGTTTTCCCGAGTAGTTAGTTCTGAGGCTGTTTTGCTCAGTCAATGTCCGGGAGTAAAAATGTTTTTTGTTGCTCCCCAAGGATTAGAAATAAGACCGGAATTGAAGTCTTATTTATCTCAAAAAGGGGGTGAATTTGAAGAAGCCTCAGATATTAAAGCAGTAGTTCAAGACAGTGATATTTGTTATGTGGTTCGAGTCCAAAAGAATCGAATAAAAGACAGCGAGCTCCTTCTAACTTACCAGCGGAACAAAGATAACTTTGCCGTGACTGACGAAGTCTATAAAATGAGCGAGCAAAAAGGAACCTTTTTCTGCCATCCCATGCCAGTTGATGAAGAGGAACAAGAAATTCGTCAAGAAATAGAAAACCTACCGCGGGTAAAAATGCTTGAACAGGCAGGATATGGTGTTCCAGTTCGAATGGCTATACTCGCCAAAGTTTGGCAGAATCAAAAAATATAGATTCAGTGCAAATTGGCTTTCGCCAACTATGACCCTAGCGTTGCTACCATTACCGCCTTTATGGTGTGAAGTCTGTTTTCAGCCTCGTCGAATACTATGGATGCCTCCGATTCGAAAACCTCCTCGGTGACTTCCATGCTCTCCAGACCGAACTTCTTGTAGATATCCTCGCCGACGGTCGTCTCCCGATTATGAAATGAGGGGAGGCAGTGCATGAACTTTACTCTCGGGTTGCCCGTAATTTTTAGCAATTCTTTATTTACCTGGTACGGTTTTAGAAGCTCTATCCTTTCTTTCCAGACTTCGGCTGGTTCACCCATGGAGACCCAGACATCAGTGTAAAGAAAATCGCAATCCTTTACCCCCTCTTGCAGGTTGTCCGTTACCTTTATGCGGGCACCTGTCTCTTTGGCTATTTCCTCCGCCTTTCGCACCAGCTCTTTGTTAGGCTGCAGACTCTTCGGAGCAACGCAGCGGAAATCCATTCCCATTTTCGCTGAGCCAACGAGGAGCGAGTTTCCCATATTGAACCTGGCGTCTCCTAGATATGCCAGCTTTACCTGGCTTAAAGGTTTGTCGGTATGCTCCATTATGGTAAGAATGTCCGCCAATACCTGGGTGGGATGAAACTCGTTGGTAAGGCCATTCCAAACAGGGACGTTTGAATATTCGGCAAGTGTCTCTACGATTTCCTGTCCGAATCCGCGGTACTCAATCCCATCGTACATCCTGCCCAGCACGCGGGCTGTGTCTTTCAAGGATTCCTTCTTCCCTAATTGCGAACTCGCCGGGTCCAGGTATGTTACCCTTGCCCCCTGGTCATAGGCGGCTGTTTCAAAAGCACACCTGGTTCTTGTGGAAGCCTTTTCGAAAATCAAAACGATATTCTTTCCGACCAACCTCGGCTGCTCGGTTCCCGCATACTTAGCTCTTTTCAGTTCCGCGGAAAGATCCAGCAGAAATCGGATTTCTTGCGGCGAGAAATCCAGTAATTTTAAGAAGCTCCTGTTTCTAAGGTTGTAAGCCATTTTTTAACTCCTCCCTTATCTATTTGGCATGAAAACTATAGAACAACCTGCTGGCTTAAGCTCGAGCAAACCTTTCGCATAGCCCAAAATTTTTTCTTGCGTCAGGCGTTAATGCCTTGACCACTCCTATCTTCAACGCCTTTTGCTGCATAGCCGTGAATTCGCCAACACCTCCTATATCTGCGGTAAGCGCCATAACCTTCATCTTGTTCTTATCTACTAGCCATTTTATAGCTGCTGAAGTATCCAAACCGCCACTATATGCCGGTACTACTTTATTTGCCATTCCTATGACCTGCGACTAAAAACTCTTTCTAAAATGCTCAGTGCCTCGTCTATATCTCCCTTAGTAATAATAAGCGGTGGCATAAACCGTAAGGCGTCTGGCTTGACCGGATTAACCAGCAAGCCTTCTTTTAGACAAGCCAGCACCAGCTCTTCAGCTATATTATCAGTAAAGCCCAAAGCCAATAACAATCCACGACCTCTTATCTCAACAATAAAACCGAATTTGGCTTTCATCTTTTCCAGGCTGGTTATAAAATACTGCCCCAGTTTTTTAACCTTACCCGGTATGTCATTATCGATGATAAACTTCAGCGTTGCCAGTCCAGCAGCACAAGCTAAAGGATTGCCGCCGAAAGTAGAGCCATGTTCACCGGGAGCAAAGACCGAGGCACTTTCCTTAGCCAAGAAAGCCCCGATGGGCACGCCACCACCTAATCCCTTGGCCAATGTCATTATATCCGGTTCAACTCCATATTGCTCATAACCGAATAGGCTTCCTATTCGGCCAATACCGGTTTGAATCTCATCCAGAATGAGCAGAATGCCTTTCTCGTCACACCAAGCTCGTATCTTCCCAAGATAGTTATCATCAGGCACATTAACCCCACCTTCACCCTGAATAGGTTCCACCATCACAGCGCAAGTTCGATGAGTGGTCGCGGCTTTGATCGCCTCGATGTCATCGTAATTTACATGAATAAAGCCATCTGGGAGGGGAATATAAGGTTGCTGAAACTTGTCCTGCCCTGTGGCTGCCACAGTAGCTAAAGTCCGGCCATGAAAGGAGCCATAAGTAGTGATAATCTCATAAGCTCCGTTAAGTCGAATCTTGCCATACCTGCGGGCTAATTTTATAGCCCCCTCATTAGCCTCAGCACCACTGTTACAAAAGAAAACCCGGTCAAGGCAACTATTATCAACCAATAATTTGGCCAGTTGTACTTGGGGAACAGTGTAGAACAGATTTGATGTATGAATAAGAGTTTGAGCCTGCTCCGTCAATGCCTTGACAATCACCGGATGGCAATGCCCCAAACTGTTAACCGCCGCGCCGGCAACAAAATCAAGGTACTCCTTGCCCTCGGCATCCCAAACTCGAGCGCCTTTACCTCGAACCAGGGTGACCGGCAAGCGTTTGATTGTCCGCATGAACAATTTCTGTTCTAGTTCCTGCCAGTTTTCCATTTCACCAACCTATTGTAGTGCCATCACCTTTGCCTTCAACCTCATCGAGCAAAGCGTGAGGTATCCTGCCATCAATAATTCGAGTTATCGGTATCTTAGCCAGGGCTAGGAGACAAGCCTCAATTTTGGCAACCATCCCACCCGAAGCCACACCGGAGACAACCAATTCCTTGGCATCCTGTGGGCTTAATTTGCGGATGAGATTCTTGGAGCTATCATAAAGGCCCATGACATCGGTGAGAAAAATAAGTTTTTCCGCCTTCAGAGCAGCAGCAATTTCACCGGCGGCAGTATCACCATTAACATTAAGTAAATTAGTATCAATATCCGAGCCTTCCAGCAAGCCAAGGCTTACCGGTGCTATGACCGGTATATAGCCAGCCTTCAGTAATATCTCTACTACAGCGACGTTAACTTTCAGTTCTTCCCCGGTATATCCTAGCTCCGGTGTTTTGTTTTTCGCCAAAATTAAGCCGCCATCAGCACCGCTCAGGCCTACGGCTTTACCACCTAATCTCCAGATGGCTGATACCAGCTCCTTGTTGACCAAGCCGGCCAGTACCGCGGTAACCACCCTCAATGTCTCTAAATCAGTTATCCTCAAGCCGCGAACAAAGTTGGTGGGTACGCCCAATCGCGCCAGCCAGCCAGACACGGCATTAGCACCACCGTGAATCACTACCAATGGCACGCCTTTTTTCTGCAGCGTCACTAGGTCTTCAACCGTGGTATCAGTGCTGCCAAAAGTGCTGCCACCAATCTTGATAGCCAGGGGGTTCATTCGTTCGTATCTCGCACTAGTAACTAACTTGTATAATCGCTATTTATAGTAACATATTCTTCAGATAGGTCGCACCCCCACGCCACAGCTTTACCCTCACCGAGGTTAAGGCACAATTTCATCAATACTTCCTTACCAGCTAAACTAGTGCTCACCTCCTGCTTGTCAAAAGGCACAGGGGAACCTTGTTTCATGACACAAAAGTCATTCAAATAAACATCTAACTTCCTCTCATTTACTTTTGCTCCACTACGTCCGAGTGCTGCCACAACACGCCCCCAATTAGGGTCATTGCCATGAATAGCCGCCTTAACCAGTGGCGAGCTAGCTACGATACGAGCTGCCAAGCGGGCTTGCGCTTCGTCGAGGGCACCATCTACATTAACCTCTATGAGCTTGGTGGCACCTTCACCATCTCGAGCCACACATTTAGCCAGATAAAGACAAACCTTGTCTAAAGCTTTTTGAAAGAGTTCGCCGTTACCTTCGTTTATAGTCTCCGTTTTAGCCAAACCATTAGCCAAAATCACCACAGTGTCGCTGGGGCTGGTATCGCCATCAACCGTAATCATATTAAATGAAACATCCACTGCTTTTTGCAACGCCGATTGCAGGAAACGAGCATCCACAGTCGCATCAGTAGTCAGAAAGCAAAGCATGGTAGCCATATTGGGATGTATCATCCCCGCCCCTTTCGCTACACCACCAATGGTGAAGCTACCTAACCCCGATTCAACGGATATAGCCGTCTCTTTAGGAAAAGTATCAGTGGTCATCATCGCCCTGGCTAGCTCATGCCCCCCATCCCTCGTGAGGGCAATCTGGCTAATACCCGCTCGGATTCGCTCCACAGGCAGTGGTACCCCAATCACGCCAGTACTGGCAACCAAAACATCCTCCGTTGACAGCCCCAGCTTCTCAGCCACTGACCGTGTCATCTCAACAGCATCGGCCATGCCCGAATCGCCAGTGCAGGCGTTGGCACAGCCTGAATTAATCACAACCGCCTGAGCCTTCCTGGCTTTTAAATGCTTCTGAGAAAGAGTTACCGGCGCTGCTTTAATGGCATTAGTAGTAAAGACACCAGCAGCTACACACGGCTTCTCGGAGCACAATATAGCCAAGTCCAGTTTCTCTCGGCTCTTTATGTTTGCTTTAACTGCCCCAGCCAGAAAGCCTTGTGGAGAGGTAACACTACCTGAAGCAATAACCTTAAAACTAGACTCCATAAATGAAATAACTATAGCACTTTTTAAGCTATAGCTCTAGTCAAAGGTTGCCTCAGAGTGATTAAAGCTAAAGAAAACATTCCAGGTGTAATCAAGTAGCCTTTTGGACTAGAACAAAAGGGAGAAGTGAGCGCGTTCTTCAACGGCTACTCGCCTTACTTCCTCGCCGCCATCACCTCGATAAAAGTCTCCAGAAAAGAGCGTGTTCTTTCTGCCGAGTACCCCCGCATGTCACTCATGTCACCATCTAGGTCAAGGAAGGGGATACCTCTCGAAATCAGAGCATCATTGATCACACGGACAGAAGCATTGGCATGGCGACAGGCAGTGGTAGAGAAATGAATCGCGCCATTAACATCATATTCGTCCACTAGTTGAAGCACACCATTCAGCCGCTGCTCAATGGAACCTACATAGGGATTCTTCAGACACCGCAGTGCCATTCCCTCGAAAGGATTTGCCTCATCAAGCTCATCCCAGTACACTCTGGCCAGTTCAGACATTACAATGCTCACTTTGTTTTTGCGGAAGATTTCGTTGATGTTTGTACGCTGTGCCGGAAACCAGGCCAGCCAGAGCACACGGAACTCCTCTGGTGCCACCTTGCCTTCCGCCATCCTCTGTTGGCATTCCTCGATTATCTTCAGGTAAAGCTGCTCCTGGAATGGCGTTCCCGAGAACATGTTTCCGATAATGGAGAGGTTGCATAGCCGGGAACCATCCCAGGGGAATGGTTTTGTTTTCCACAGTTCACCAAGCCGCCCGTAGGCAATACGCGCGCGGTTCGAGGCTCTAACACACTCTTGCAGCCGGTCAAAATCAAGTTTGTGACCACTCACCTCTTCGAGTTTGTGAGCAATACCTTGTAGCTGATTAGAGACATAGGCCACTGATTCCTTGCTGAGCTCATTGGGGACATCGAGCATCATGGCCTCTTTACCATAATACTGGGCAAAAATTTGGTTAGCTTTAGTCTTACCGTCGCAGAAGTGTGAGGTGGTAAGCAAAAGGTCGGCTTTGGGAAAATAGCCCAGGAAATAGCTGCCTAGCGCCAGGCGATGAAAAGAACAGAGGTCGATAGAATAACCCCTGTCCTCAGCTTTAGTCATGATGTCAACACAGCCCTTAGGGTCAACACCGGGGAGGAGATTGCAGCCGATTTCAAAGTCAAAGGGAACAACATCAAAAGCTGCCAAAAGCTCCATTGGGAACGAGTAGTAGGTGGTCCACACCACCTTCGCATCATCCTCAAAAGCTTTGAGCAAGGTTGATGTCATTTGTATGACATACATCAACCAGGCACGGGGCCTCTTCTGGCACTCTTCCTCCGCCGATTTCTTCATTCCTTCATAGAAACTCTTGAGCATATTTTTACCTCCTTCGGCTGTCCAGCATTTCGACAAAGGCCTCCACCCTGGTCGTGAGCTGACCACGGGTCCCCCACGTATAGTCGTTTTCCAAAAACAGCACCGCCACTCCTTCATCTTTCAATTTTTCCACAAAGTATGGCGCATCAGCTAGATGCTGGTCACAAAACTTGACCGAGGTGTAGACAACACCATCAACCGCATAAGCATCTACCAGCTCCCTTATTTCGGTAAGGCGCTCATTCAGGCCAGTCATGCGGGCACAGCGGAGTTTACTAAGATACCCGTGTGCCAGAGCCAGATATGGGTCGCCGCTGTCTTCATCCACCAGGTGCCCGAAATAGCGCAGAGCAGTACATAAATCAGCAGCAGCTACGTCGGCTCCAGCAGCTTCGATGATATTAAATAGGTCAGGACGGTCTATCACATTGCCACTGACAAGCACACGGGCTTTACTTTCTTTCCCACGTTGTTTTGCCAAACTTCTAGCATCACTATAATACTTCTTCAACTTTGCAATAAAGGACTTCTTGTCCATACTCAGTCCCTCAAGTCCAAGCTGGAATACCTCACTCCCGGATAGAGGCAGCGGTAGCTTGCGCTGAAGCTGATAAATGTGTTGCATCTGCGTGCGCATCTGGTTAGTTGTCTTGATAGCCTTGTTAAGCGACTCCAACGTTATTTCTTTCCCGAATTCCTGCTCCAGGGCACGTGCAAACTTGCGTAACTGGCCAGCAAAATATTCTACAGCAGCCTCGTCCTGGTTCTTAGGCACCTCCAGCATATAGGCAAAGCGAGTGCCGACATATGACCTCCACACATCATACAAGCGGTGCATGCCATCACACGACCTGACAAAGACCAGCCCATCTAGATGCTTAGTTTCACCATTAAGCCCAAGTGCTAAAATGCTTTTAACGTAAGGACATAAGTTGGAATATATATAGGCATCAGCCACCGCGGCTGATTCACCACCTCCGCTGAGCCGCATGGGAAAAAGACCGGCAGCCATAGCTATCTCCTCCGGGGCAAAAGCACAAAGCCAGCCAATCTTCGGTTTAGCGTTCTCCATTCCCTACCTCCTTTTTTCTCGCGTTTACTATTCTGCCACCACTTAATCTTAAATCAAAGAACATAACATTAAACAGCGATGTTCGTTTGGAAAATTGATATTTAACTCTGAAAAACGGGTTTGCGTTTGTCTACGAAAGCCTTCAATCCTTCTTTTCCGTCTGGGTGCTCAGCACAGCTGCGAAGTCCAAATCGCTCTCGCTCGATGTGTGTCTCGAAGGCACTATTGAATGAATCTGTAAGCAGCTGTTTCGACCACCCAAAGGAATTGAGTGAGCCCTTACTCAATTCGTGAGCCATATTCATTGCTTCTTCCAGTGCCTGCCCGTCATCTACAACCTTGTTTACTAGCCCCCAAGCCACTGCCTTCTCAGAGGAAATTGGAGCGTCAAACCCAACGATTTCTAGAGCGCGGGCGAGGCCTACAAGCCTCGGAAGCGTGAATGTGCCTCCACCATCGACACAAAGTCCGTTTGAGGTATAGGCTTGTCTCAGAGTAGCAGACCGAGCCATGACACGGAAATCGCAAGCTAGCGCCAATGAGAAACCACCGCCGGCTGCAGCTCCGTTGATGGCTGCTATAACTGGTTTAGGCATCCGGCGAATCTCCAGTATTGCCTGATGGAAACTCGCCGCCAACTTGTGAAAGGCTGCAGAAGGACCGAGCGGAAACTCGGATACCCATTTCAAATCACCGCCGGCACAAAAGCCTTTGCCCTCGCCCGAGATCACTACACCTCGTACAGTGTTATCTACAGCAAGGGCAACAACGTGGCGCGTGAAATGCTCAATCATATCATGATCGAAAGCGTTGAATACTGCCGGTCGGTTTAGAATTAGTTTTGCTATCCTGTTATCCTGTGTAACTGTCACGGGTTCTGACATATTTTTCACCTCCTTTTTCACTCTTTCTTGCGCTCTTCCGCTCGTAGTTCCATAACAATATGGCCCCAGCCACCACATTGCAGGCCGACATCGGAGCAGCCTACCCGTTTGAAGCGCATCTCATTAGGGTCCACACCGGCATATATTAACTCATTTGCTGTGTAAATTAACGTTGCCAGTGGCATTAAGGCGAAGAGGCAGACCTTCTTGGGGCAGAGTTTGGTGATAAGATTGCCATGTCCGCCTATATAAAATTTATCACCCACCTTATGCTGGCTATCACACCCGTGTGCCTCCACCACCTCGGCAATGAACGTCTTGCTTAACAACGCATTAGTCTTGGAAAGAACATCTACATTTCGGGGGTCCTTTTTAAACTGCTCCATTTCTTTATCAGTGTAACCCAGGTGCCTCTGCAAAACTTTCCATTCATCTTCGCTGACTTTCATTTCGCTTCCTCCCTTAATAACGTTTTGTTATTTCCAGCATAACAGAGCATGACAGGCTTGTCAATACAAAATATAACATTATGTTATATTTATTGTCGATTTTTAGCCAAATATTACAAACTGTGATAGAATTCAAATATGGCCGACCGCAGCATCGGTATGAGAATTCAGCAGACCAGAAAGGAACTTGGTCTCACCCAGGAGGAACTAGCAGCCAGGCTAGGCTGTACACAGGCGGCCCTATCAAACTACGAGCTGGGCAAAAGGCGACTTTATCTCGCCAGTTTGGAGCAAATCGCAGAGATACTGGGCAAGCCGCTGAGCTACTTCCTGGAATCACTTGCCAGCCCTGGTGAAGACGATGTCAAAAGCTGGTATCCCCGATATCCTTATCGCTAAAGAGTAGGGTGATGATGCAGCCAGTATGCGCACTGCAGCCATCATGATAATAGAGCCAGCTATGGCCTGTGCCAGCCAATATCAGGGCAGGCGCCACTTTATACTCTACATCCTCACAACTTACTATCTTTTGCGCTCTTCAACTCGCAATTCCATAACAATGCGTCCCCATCCCCCACATTGCAATCCCACGTCGGAGCAACCTGCCCTCTTAAATCGCATCTCGTTCGGGTCAACGCCAGCATAACAAAGCTCACCTGATACCTGAATTAACCCTCCCATCGCGCCCAAAGCGGCGATGCAAATTCTCTTGGGGCAGAGCTTGGTTAACAAGTTGCCTGACCCGTCAAAGTAGAATTTATCACCAACCTTATGCTGGCTATTGCACCCATGCGAATCCACCACCTCTATAACGATTGTGTTATTCATCAATGCCGGCGCTTTGGAAATAATATCTTCGTTTCTCGGATTCTCCCTGAATTTCTTCATTTCTGCATCGGTATAGCCCAGATGCTTCTGGTAGAACTGCCACGTGTCTTCGTTGACTTTCATATTTTCCCTCCTTTTTATAGCCTATTATCATTTCTCGTGTAAGGATTTGCCTCTGGTGTCCTGAAAACAACCGAGATTACAACTAACACTATCCCAGCGCTGAGAAAACCAATGCCATACATCCTCATGGGAGCCACAATATCAGCAGCCAACTGAGGTAACTTCGACTGAAGCCCAAGTAATATGCTCGATTCACCGACAAGGCGGCTAAGGACCTGACTAATCAATACATCAAGCAGCGAGCCTAAAATACAAGCCACACCGACAAGAATGAAGGTTATGCCGATAGACCGCGTAATCGGCTTCGGCTGCCACCAGTGCACCAGAGCTATCAGCAAGACCAACAGAACAGCTAAGACAATCATAGCCTTATAGGCCAAGTCTACATAACCTATAATCCTCCTGACCTGCTCAAGCTGTGCCATCACTTGCGAACCTACAGCCGTCTCACTAAGCACAAAGCTTGAAGGTATAACATTGTCAATCCCGGCGTATATTTGTGACATATAGGCATCTATCTGGCCTTGTAAAGCGCCCTGTAGCTCTGGAGGTAGCAACTGAAGCACAGCCTCGCTTACTTTTTCCTTGACCGCAGCCCTCACCGGCTCAAGGGAAATAATAACGTTTAGCTCCCGGTTTTCCTTGAGGTATGCGTAAACGTCGCGGATAACTTTGTCAGCCTGCTCCTCGAACCATGGCGTGAGCTCAGTGACCAACTCATCTACGGTCTCAGTATCGATATACTGCTGACCTGGTATCAGTGTTTTTGCCTGCTCAATTACCACCGGATAGACATCCAATTTCTCAAGCTCATCCGTAACAAAGTCGGGATTGAGAATGGTCAGGTTCAAGGAGATGACGAGTCCCAGAAGCACTAAGACGTCGAGCAGCAGAAAACCAAAAACGCCTGAGAAAAATCCCCTCACTACATTCATCGAAATGTGGGCTAATTATTGACTATCTGAACTCTTAGCGTCAACTTTTTTCACCCTGTCATTGCGAGTCCTTCCGCAGAAGGACGTGGCAATCTGCACACAGCAACTACGTCTGCCTCCGCTAAGAATCATATCAAAGTAGTGCCACCCGTGGGGGTGGCACCTAAAAACAGAAGGCATTAGTGTTGAAACACTAGTCCAAAGTGGTATAATTAACAATGTGGTAAGTCAATATACGCATAATGGAATGGCGTGGTGAGTCTATATTATGGAATCTTCATCTATTTTATTAATTTCTACAACACTAGTCATTACAGCAGCAATGGCCATTGTATTTACTTTTTTTATCCAGAGAAGCATCGTAATACGAAGCCGATATTCGCGTGAACAACTGTGGGAAGATTTAGACAAACATTCTAAAGTTCTTAATGACAGCATTGCTGAAAAGAAGAAGCGAGAAATACAATCGACTGGCCTAAAAACATTTTATTATCTTGATGAGAGTCAAATTAAAGATTTATATCCACAAATCGCTGGAGGCATTACGGCAGAGCAGATTCAAACAAAACGATTAAAAGGAAGCAAGAAAGGAATATCCGCTAAATTAAAAATAGTTGAACCCGAATATCATCAAGAGGCAGCGGATGAAAAAACTACGACGTATAGTGTGAAGCAACATTTATCATTACAATACAATGAAATTGAACGTTATTTATTCGATAAAAGTCAAGTCACATTTGCATTAGAGGATTTTGAAAGTGATGAAGCCTTGATTCAACAAGCTGAAAATACGGTAAACGAGATCAGAGACAGTGGTCTTGATATACCTGAAGAAACTATGCGCAGGTTATTAGCAAAAAAGATGGAGAAGTTAGCCTCTCAAAATATTAAGAGACTAGAAAATGCAAGTGGATACATAGCCATCAAATGCGAAGTAATTGCGATGAATACAGAGGAAACCGAGTATCAACGTCTTCAATATGAGCATCCGCTAAGCAAATACCTCTCCCAAGAAGAAAACAAAGCAGCTATCCAAATAAATTGTGCAAAAGAATCTATAACTCCATCGGGATGTAATGCCTTCGCGAAACATAAAAGAGCAAAAATAACTTGCCTCGGCAAAGTACTAAGCTGGGATCCTAATACAAACACACTGCAAATAAGCCCAATAGCAATCTATTAAGCCGTTTTCCCAAGCACCACCCACCTACGGGTGACCGTCTCAAGCACCCATAAACCTATTGAGAATCAGCACCTTTCGCCTTCCGCTTCAGCTCGTAGAGCCTGGTGATGGCTTCGAGGGGAGACATGGAGTCGACATCGAGCTGGCTGATTTCCTCAATCAGCGGCGATTTATCACCAAACATCGCAAGCTGCGGAGGCGATTCCTTCTTGGGTCGCACGGCTTTAGCCTGCTTTTGCCGGGGCTGGTCGCTTTCCAACTTCGCCAGAATCTCCTCAGCCCGGTGCACCACCGATGCCGGCAGCCCCGCCAGTTGCGCCACGTGTATGCCGTAGCTCTTATCGGCTCCGCCAGGGACTACTTTGCGCAGGAAAATAACCTTGCCCTCCTCTTCAGTCACCGCCACGTTGAAGTTCTTGACCCGGGACAGAAAGCCTGCCAGCTCCACAAGCTCGTGATAGTGGGTGGCAAAAAGGGTCTTTGCCCTGAGCCTGGGGTGATTGTGTATGAACTCGGCCACCGCCCAGGCAATGGAAAGCCCATCGTAGGTGCTCGTCCCCCGCCCGATTTCGTCCAGTATAATCAGCGACTTTGCAGTGGCGTTGTTTAAAATATTGGCGGCTTCCACCATCTCCACCATAAACGTCGATTGGCCGGCAGCCAGGTCCTCCTGGGCACCAATTCGGGTAAAGATGCGGTCAACGATGCCTATGCTGGCTGAATCAGCCGGAACGAAGCTGCCGATTTGAGCCAGGAGCACAATCAGCGCCACCTGCTTCAAGTAGGTGGACTTGCCCGACATGTTAGGACCGGTAAGTATAATGAGCTGTGTATCTTTATTGCACAGGTAAGCATCGTTAGGTATAAAGCCGCCGCTGCCCAGGCTTCTCTCCACCACCGGATGCCGTCCGCCCCTGATGGTTATGGCATCCTCGGCGGTCAACTCCGGCCTGACATACCCGTGCCTGACCGCTGCCTCAGCCAGACTGGAAAAGACATCAATCTCAGCCAGAGCCTTTGCCGAAGATAGTATCTGCTCTCCATAGCCGGCTATCTGCTGGCACACCTGCCGGAAAATCGCCGTTTCAAGCTCGACTATCCTGTCCTGCGCGTTGAGTATTAACGATTCATATTCTTTAAGCTCCGGTGTGAAGAAGCGCTCGCCACCGGTTAATGTCTGTTTTCGAATATAGCTTTCCGGCACCGATTCAAGGTTGGACTTGGACACCTCTATGTAATAGCCGAACACCCGGTTATAGCCTACCTTTAAGTTCTTAATGCCGGTGCACTCCCGCTCCTTTCGTTCCAGGTTCGCCAGGTAGCTTTTAGCCTCCGATGACGCCTGCCGAATTTCGTCCAGCTCTTTAGAAAAGCCAGCCCTTACAACACCACCTCGCTCCAGTGTAGCCGCAGGCTCGTCGACAATCGCTCTCTCGATTAAGCTCACCACATCGGGGCAGGGCTTCAATTCAGAGCTGAGCCAGGCGGGGAAACCTTCGCTGCCTTCTATCTCCGTCTTCACCTCAGCCAGCTTCTCCAGGCTGGAACGCAGGGCAACCAAATCCCTGGGTGTGGCTATACCACCCCTGACGCGATTGACCAATCGCTCCAGGTCAGCGATATCACCAAGAAGGGACATGATATTACGCCTGATCAGCGTGTTCTGGTAGAACCAGGTCACGGCCTCCTGCCGACTATTCAATTGCTTTATGTCAAGCAGCGGCTGTCCCAGCCATTTCTTGAGCAACCTGCCTCCCATAGCCGTTTGGGTTAAATCGATTACAGAGAATAGCGAGCCGGAGGTGGCTCCCCAGCGAGCTGAGGTGAAAAGCTCAAGATTGTTACGGGTATGGGCATCGAGTACCATAAAGGATTGAGTGGCATAGGTAGCCAGGTGGTCCAGTTGCCCCAGCGCTGACTTCTGGTTCTCCTGAAGATAATGAATGATGGCACCGGCAGCCCTGACAGCCAGAGGCAGGTGAGCGCAGCCATAACCTTCAAGTGAAGCCACGGCAAAATGGTCGATTAAAACCTGAGCTGCGGTCTCCAGGTCAAAAAAGTAATCATCGAGACGGGTTACCGATGGCGGCAGTGTCAGCAGGCTACCATCCAGATTTTCGGGAAGCAAAAGCTCAGCCGGGTGCAGGCGCTCCAGCTCGTCGGAAACCTGACTCAAGGCAAGCTGTGCCGTAGCGAACTCGCCGGTGGTTATGTCCACATAAGAGATGCCTGCCTCATCGCCGTCGATAACCAGGCTGACCAGATAGTTATTGCTCTTGTCCGTTAGAAGTCCGGGCTCTACCACCGTACCCGGCGTCACCACGCGGATGACATCGCGCTCCACCAGCCCTTTGCCCGGCGGTGTCATCTGCTCGCAGATAGCTACCTTATAGCCCTTGCCGATGAGCTTAGCCAGGTAGTTGTCCAGCGCATGGTAAGGAATACCAGCCAGAGGCACGCGCTGCCCCTTTCCCATTTCCCTGGAAGTCAGGGTGATTTCCAGTTCTCTTGCCGTGGTTCTGGCATCATCGTCAAAGGTCTCGTAGAAATCGCCCAGCCGGAAAAAGACTATGGTATGGGGATAGCGCTGCTTGATTTTAAGATATTGCCGCCTCAGGGGAGTTATAGGCATATTCCACCCACCCCCTATTTTACTACTTCCTAAGACAAGGACGAAAGGAGCATTAGTCATCCAACAAATCAATTGCAGATTAAAATTTAGAAGCTTTTGCCACAAATTAAACCATTGACTCTTTTTCCCGTCGTTTGCTATACTTTCCTCAATCAAATAATAATAGTAGTCAGGGTGCCCCCAGGTGACGGGGGGCTTAATTGGAGAGCAAGCCGGTGGAACTCCGGCACAGTCCCGCCTACTGTGAAAGTCAGAACGCCTGCCCTGTAGTACTATCTGCCTCCGCGGAGTAAGGGGGTGGGATTTGTTATTTTGAGAAATCCCCCTGCTCTCGGGAGCATGGGGGGTTTTTTTACGGAGGAGGCCTGAAATGAAAGAACGCATCAATCATTTATTGTACCTGGCAGTCACGCTTGGCTTGATTTGCTGTGCTGCTTGCGCCACTCCATCTCCACCTACGGAGACCAAACCACCACCCTCACCACCTGTTGAAATACAAGTACCACAGGACAAGCCTGAACCACCACCTGAAGAGTTACCACAATTCCCTTTAACTGTCGTCGATGACCTGGGCAGGAAAGTACAAATTGCGCAACTTCCCCAACGGATTGTGTCCTTGGCTCCGAGCAATACCGAGATCCTTTATGCCCTAGGGCTCGAAGACAAGCTTGTAGGTACCACCGACTACTGCGACTATCCAGAAGCAGCTAAATCCAAGCCACGAGTAGCTAGCTATACCACACCCAACCTAGAAAAAGTTGTCTCAGTCCAACCAGACCTTATTCTTGCCGAAGCGATCCACGAAAAGACGGCGCTTCCGGCTATGGAGAACCTAGGACTTACAGTCATCGTTACATCAGCCAAGTCCTTGGATACCGTGCTGAACGATATCAAGTTGGTGGGACAGGTTAATGGAAAGAGCAAAGCAGCCGAAAGGTTGGTTGACAGTTTAACCGAGAGAATACAAGCAGTGGTGTCGAAAACGGCTACGTTAACTCCGGAACAGCGCCTTAGAGTCCTCTACGTTGTGTGGCATGACCCAATCTGGACAATGGGGCGTGAAACCTTCATTAATGACCTCATCTGGAAGGCTGGAGGAATTAACGTTTTTGCCGCCGACTTCGAGAAATCACGAGTCGTCTCACTGGAGGCGATTATCCAGAAGGACCCTCAGGTCATCATAGTCAGCGGCATGGGCACAACCGGAGACCTGATATACAACAATATAAAGAAGGAAACTCGGCTGGCAGATGTAGATGCGATGCGCAACAACCGCGTGTTTAAAATAAGCGATGCTAACCTGATTGAGCGCCCCGGCCCCAGAATAGCTGATGGCCTGGAGGAGGTAGCAAGGCTGCTTCATCCCGAGATTTTCGGCACCTCGAAATAAGAAGGCCTTCGGCTTATCACAGTCGAGAGAAGGACATGAAGATAAGGCGAGCTTCCATCACGTGTCTTTTCATTATCTCATCGATACTGGGCAATATGCTGCTGGCCACTAGCCCAAAGCCAGTTTCAGCAGACTCGGAGTCACTTAGATGGACTCGCATCAACACACCAGGAGCGCTTCCCGACAGCAATGATATCGTCAGTCCCTGCGAGGTCAATCGTATCGTAATCGGTTCAGACGGCAAGACCTTTTACGCCGTGGATATTGCGAATCCAAACAATGGTAATGGCAGCAGAGCCCTCTACAAATCAACGAATAGCGGCGCATCCTGGAGCGATACTATTAGCCGGTACCTTTACCAAGCAATGACGCCAGCTGAGCAAGCTAACTTTCACGTGTGGAATGTAGCCGTAGCTCCAGACGACATCAATTTTGTCGCCGCTATTGCTAACGACAGCGCCAGTATTCTGCCTCGAAGCGTTTGGGTATCGAAGAACGGGGGCACTGAATGGCAGAATACGAATTGCCCTGCAGCCAGCAACATAAGCGCCATTGATATCTCTATGAGCTACGGCAGCCGCGATATCGCCATTGCCACCCGTACCGGAGCTGGCGGCGGCACCATTTGGATTCTAAAGGCACCTGAGTATGATACCTGGATTAATCAGGGCTTCACCGGCGATATATTGTCCCTGAAATTCTCGCCCAACTACCCCGGCGATGCCATCATAGCCATTGTCTACACAGACGCAACCGGCACTTATCTTAATGCCGGCATTCACGACTTGGATAACAATACCACCAACTGGACTACGGTCTACGGTGGCTCTCCGCCAGAAATCACCGCAGGAGCTCCAGGTACCTCACCCACAGCAAACCAGGTCATCGGCGCCGACTTAGAGCTACCTATCGACTTTTCAGGCCAAGCACTTAGCCTGCGCCGCTACTATATCAGCGTCGACGACGCTGGAGCCACCGGTAATGGTGGCATTTACCGCATCGATGACACCATGATATATCAATTGATGTCCGCCACTACAACCAAGAGGATTTCCAGCATCTCCTGCTACGGCACCTATGCGTCAGGCAAGCTTCTTGCCGGTGAAGTTCTTGGCGACCCCTGCTCAGCTACTGTGATGACCTGGTTTACCGATTCACCCACCACCTGCCCCATCCCATGCTGGTATCCAGCCATGAAGCCACTTACTGGGGCTGCCGGCACTGACAACTGCACCGGCTCCGGCTACGGTAACACACAAGTTGCCTGGTCACCCGACGGCTCAATCGCCTACGCTGGAACAGCCAGTAGCGCAGTTCTTGTAGCCGGCGCCAACTGGCCAATTCCCTACCTTGTCGGTGAAGACCTCGATGAATCAGCCTTCTCCATAACTCGCAACAACGGTGAAACGTGGAACCAGCTTGCCTTGATAGATACCAAAATCAGCCGGTTCACTGACATAGCCCCATCTCCGGATTGCTCAACTATCTATCTGGCTTCAGTGAGTGATAATGTTGACTGCTCTGGATTCGATAGCGTTTGGCGCAGCCAGAGCTCACCAGTCGACACCTATTGGGAGCGCGTGCTGTGCACGCCTACCACAGACCAACGCTGTGCTTCCGGTCAAACCGATTTAGCCATTCTCAGACTGGCGGGCGATAAAGCTGATGGTCAGGTGGTGGTATGGGCAGCCGTGGGGACACAAAAGATAATGTGGTCGCCGGACTTCGGTGATTATTGGACTAATATCATCAGTCCCAGGCTCGCTGTCCAGGACATAGCAGCCGAGGATAGCAGCACTTTGTATATCCTTAGCCCTGACGGCCTGGTGCAGAAGTTCATCTTCAGCGGAACAGGTTGGGTATCCCATGCCGTCGTCCCTACCGAACTCGATACCGGATACAGCATCGCCACCGCCTATATTGGGCTAACACCGGATAATGACAAGGGACACATCGTCGTGGGCGGAGGAGGCGTTGGCATCTATGACGTGGCTTACTCCACAGATGGTGGCACTACCTTCAGCACTATCACCAAGCAGCTTCCCACAAGAGGCAATACGCTGGTAGTCGCCCATTCTGGCTACAATAGCAACGGGGAGATTTTTGCCATAAACACCGGCGGCATGTATGAGTGGTCAATCTACTACGGCGGTGGAACCTGGTCCTGGCCCATTCCTGAAAGAGATAATTGGGCAACACTGTGGGGAGGGCAAGGCTGGCCAACCCCCACCACCGGCTTAACCATATCCCGAAGCGGCAACTTCTATTTCTCTGACGCCTGGGGCTCGTATGTCAGATGGGCATGGGCCGGTGCCGGCCTTGACCCACTTGTCAACTTCGGCACAGACCCTACCACAAGGCTCAGAATATGTGGCGGCTTATCATCCGGCGAGCCTATAACCATCTGGCTCATTGACCAGCGCCCCTATAATCCACCCCAGGGCGGAGTCTGGAGATATATAGACGACCTCGCCTGGAACGGCCCCACTCCCACATCACCGATAACCAATGCTACAGTAAAATATGACCCGGTAAGCGGCAGAGCCAGCGAGATAAACCTCACATGGCAGCCGAGTTCTTTATCCAGGGGCTATCGAATTCAGATAGCCAAGGACGAAGATTTCGCCATACTGGTCGCCGATATAGGTAGTGCCTGGAGTGGACCGTTTTACATCCCACCTGACTTAGATGCTCCGGCGTTGTTCATACCTCCCGGCGGCGGTACAGTCCTTGATGCCAATAGCGATAACTGGACAGTACCTGCCCTCGAGGCCGGTCACTCTTACTATTGGAGAGTCATGGTTCAAGATGTGGCCACAGGCGATGCCATCCAAAGCCCGTGGTCATGGCGGGAAATTTTTACTGTTCAGGCCGGCCTGCCTACAACCCACCCTTATTATGGTCTTCAGTTGCTATCGCCGGATAACGGCTGTATCCATTGCCCGGTCAAGCCAGCGTCGTTCTCCTGGTCACCATTCCAAGGTACACAAAGATACAAGTTCGTTCTAGCCAAAGATGCGGCGATGACTGATGTTGTAGTCGAGACAGAATTGCCCACCACCAGCTACAGTTATGTAGTCACATTGGACTACAGCACTGCCTATTTCTGGCAAGTCATGGCAATTGAGCCGGTGCCCAGCGATTGGAGTGCTACCTTCTGCTTCCAGACCCAGCCTCCACCAGCACCACAACCACCATCTTATCCTCAACGCCCAATTCCGGCGTGGGCTTGGACAATAATTATATGTGGCCTACTGGTAGACATATATCTATTTGTGCTCCTTCTTCGGCGGTTACTCTAGTGCAATTTCTAAGCAGTCTTGGTATCATCATCGAATTTCTCATAGAAATCACCCGGTCGTAAGAAGACTATAGTTGGTGATAGCGTTGCTTTGGTAAATTCACTACCTTCAACTCAAGACGGATTGACAATCAGTCACTATGTCTGGTAACAGCAAACTAGCTGCTATAGAACTTTGGCCTCAAAGTACGAGTTGACCTTTAGCTAGCAGTGATGCTCAGTACTGAAGCTGGCAATCAAGAGATTGATAGTCTAACGAGCAAGACTGGGTGCAAGGTCAGTCAGTAAAGACATAGCTGCCCTTCTTAAGATAGGAATAGAATGTGAGCACAGTCGAGATAATCGCTAAATACATCAGGGCAGCAAGCAGCCAGCCAGGGCCGATACCAAAAACGGCTACCACCAGTGGTGCCAGCCAAAACCAGAAGTTAACCTTGGCTACCCCTGTGGGAGTGGGAAACTCAATGTTACGACTCCGGCGTTTCCAAAGATATGTGCCTACGCCGGCAAGCACCGCAACTCCTCCGGCAAGCGCAAGCACCGCGTAGGGATAGGGATTTAAGGGCATCAGGCTGTCTGCCCTTGAAAACAGTCCCGCGGCTATCGCCAATATTAGGCTGGGCATAAATAATATCTCGTCAGCCACCAGGTCGAAAAGTGACCCACCCAGGCTCGATTGTCCAAGTCTACGGGCTAGTAAGCCATCTAGTCCGTCAGTAGCCGCGGCAATAAGGATTAAAATGCCCGCCGCCAGGAATTCTCCTTGCCACAAGAGCCAAGCGATGATACCAGCCATAACCACGCGCACTGCGGTTATAACATTGGGTACATTGAGTGCCAATTTCAATTCCTCTTTTGATGCCTGTTTATCCTTTTTCTTCGATTTCATGAGCGTAGGACACTCCTTCCTGTTGTTATGAGAAGGCAGAATAGCATGACATTTAGATACCTGTCAATCATGGGTAGCGCGGAAATTGCCATATCGAGTGCTATTTATTACCACACGCCATGCACCAGTGCCTTGCGCTCAGACGGATAGTCAGAAAAATGGGCCTTAGAGTCGTGGCTTGCAGATTATTTCCTTTACCCTGAGGGAAAAGGCATCATGAGCGTGGGCTGGCTTAAGTACGATAGCTGTATCGGCCCCCCTTACCGTCCCCCCTATTGCTATGACCTCTCCGTCCGGGCTTACAAGGCCAGCGTCAGTAGCCATAATACTTATCTCAATGGCTACCTTCACCCCCTGACCGAACATCCTAAGCGTATTAGCCATGAAATCTCCCAAAACGTGTGTGTTAAAAGCTCTTCTTACCGCATGAGATATACCACCGAAGGCATGAGCGCCGGTGAAAATCTCCGCCCCCAGCTTCTCTATTTTTTTTCTGTTTTCCGGAGTAAGTTCCTGCGTGCCCGGAGCTGTGAAGCCAGCCGTGTGGGATACCACAACAACTCTATAGCCCTTGAACTCCTCGGCAGCCTTAACCCCGGTATCACCCGTCGTTGAAGCTACCACAATTGTCTTTATGTCAAGCTCCTTGGCCCTGACTTTGACTAACTTGAACGTCTCCTCCGTGTTGTCAGGGCCGAGAGAATCGAAATAAACAATGCTGGCTTCTCTTGTCATAGTCGCTCCTTTTATACCAAAGAACTAGCTCACACTTGAAACAAACACCGCTATTCAACCTTGAAATATGCACTGCCCTTTTAGATGGGTTTCAGCACAGGCAAAAAATCTTAAGCATTATACATACTTTTGTCAAACTGTGATTTATTCACTTTCTTAAAAAGTTCAAGTTTAACCCACTAAAAATATTGACAAATTGGGAAAAGTATGTTAGCGTGTTAATGAAAAGGATTTCATTTATGATGTTTCATAAATTGTTAAGCATTTTAATATAATAAGTTGAGGAGAATCAATAGATGACAAAACCAACAGCGATAAAAAACCAAGCAGAGGAAGAAGAACCTCCTGGCATCGCCACCACAAGAAATGAAGTGGTGGCAGAGGAAGAAGAACCTCCAGGTAGGATGGCCGTTACCGATGGTACGGCCGTTATTAATGAATACAGGCTCTCCGTCCCTATACCAGAGCAAAATTGGAACGATTGGAAATGGCAGTTTCGCAACCGAATTACCACTGTTGAGAAACTATCCACTCTAATTCCCCTTGCAGCTAAAGAAAAAACTCAGCTTAAACTAGTAACCACAAAATATCCTCTTTCAGTAACACCTTACTACCTCTCCCTAATTAACACATACGACCCAGATGACCCTATCCGAAAACAGGCAATACCTTCTTTCAAAGAGATAACGCTTGGCAGTGTAGGTTTTGAAGACCCTCTTGGAGAAAAAAGGGATTCCGTGGTCCCCGGACTGGTCCACCGCTATCAGGACAGGATACTGATGGTGCTCACAGATATCTGTCCAATGTTTTGTCGCCACTGCACGCGAAAAAGGGAATGGCACAATGGTGGCTGGGTACGCACTCCGAGTGAAATCAAGGCTATGCTGGACTACATCCGCAAGCACAAGACCATCAGAGACGTCATCCTCTCCGGCGGTGACCCTTTGACTCTTTCTACGCATCGATTGGAAGACGTTATCTCCAAATTGAGACAAATAGACCATGTCGAAATAATCCGCATCGGCACCCGATTCCCAGTGGTGCTGCCACATCGCGTAGATGACGAACTGTGTGGCATGCTGTCAAAGTACGGGCCAATATGGCTTAACACTCAATTCAACCACCCCCGTGAAATAACACCTGAATCAGCAGCTGCCTGTGACCGTCTCCTACGAGCCGGTGTTCCAGTGAACAACCAGTCTGTACTGCTTCGTGGCATAAATGATAACGTAGAAACACAGACGAAACTCTGTAATGAACTCCTTAAGATAAAGGTGCGCCCCTACTATCTGTTTCAATGCGACGAGGTTCAGGGAACAGAACACCTACGCACCTCTGTAGAAACCGGAATCAAAATAATAGAGGGTATGCGTGGCCATACCTCAGGTCTGGCTATCCCCACCTTCGTCATAGACCTGCCAGAAGGTGGCGGCAAAGTGCCTCTCCAGCCAAACTATGTGTTGACGCAAACAAAAGAAGAGTTGGTACTAAGAAACTATCAGGGACGCTTCGTCTGGTATCGGAACCCTAGAGATAAAACCGGCTCCGAACCAACTGCTGGAGCAGAGCTAGCTGATAATCTATTTTCCGATAGTCTCAACCAAACACAGCGTCAACTCCAGCCAGTGAGAGTCAGAAATGAAAATAGGTCTCGCATACGACCTTAAAGAGACTGTCATCTCTACCCCTAACTGTCCCGAGGATGCCCTCGAAGAGTATGACTCTCCAGAGACAGTGGAGGCTCTTGCTACTACCCTCGAGTCCTTAGGGCACTCGGTAATCAAACTGGGTGGCGGTAAAGAGTTCATTACCAATATCCTCCATAATAACGTCGACTTCGTTTTCAACATCTCTGAAGGACTGGGTAACTACAAGAGCAGAGAGGCTCAGGTGCCCTCCATTCTGGAAATGCTCGATATACCTTATTCAGGTTCAGATCCCCAGTGTCTGGCGATTTGCCTGGACAAATCCCTGACTAAACGGCTGGTGGCAGCGGCAGGTGTTCGCACTCCAAAATGGCAGCTAATCACAGATTACAGGCAATTAAAACAAATAACCTGTGACGACTTGCCACTCCCCGCCTTTGTAAAGCCAGCCTATGAAGGCTCAAGCAAGGGCATTCGCCTTGGCTCCAAGGTAGAGACTACGGTACAAATAGCCGAAGTAACAACAGAACTTCTCGAGCACTACAAGCAACCGGTGATGGTAGAGGAATTCATCGCTGGTGATGAGGTTACGGTTGGCATGGTCGGTAATTCACCACCAACAGTTCTGGGCGTAATGCGTGTTTTGCCCAAACAGACACATACCTATTTTATATACTCGCTCGAAATAAAACGGGAATGGGAGCAACTGGTAGATTATGAGTGTCCTGCCCGGCTGGAGCCAGAAATCCTGGAAGAAATTACAGATTCAAGCCTTAAGATTTTCAAGTCACTGGGCTGCCGTGATTTTGCTAGGCTAGACTTCAAACTCAACCCCCAAGGGGTGCCTTACTTTCTGGAGATAAATCCGCTGGCAGGGCTCAACTCAAAGAGCAGCGACCTGTCTATTATGGCTAGCAACCTGGGCTGGACATATCAAGCTCTCATTTCAACTATACTCAATGCCGCCTTACAAAGGTACCCGCAGTGCGTCCGAGAATAGCAATCATCTATAATACGCCTAACCCTGACCTCTATAGAACCAATGTAGAAAGGAAAGCATCGCTCGCCATCCTCGACGGAGTGGATGCAGCACACCAAGCCCTGACTGAATCTGGATACCATGTTGCTCGCCTACCCCTGCTGCCACCACTCGAGTCAGCTAGAGACAGCCTCAAAGGATTAGAGGCAGATTTAGTCTTCAATCTCTTCGAAGGCTTTGATGGCTATCCCGAAACGGAGGCAGCCGTAGTCAATTTTCTTTCCGAGCAGGGCCTAACATACACCGGTTGCTCCGGAACTGCCTTATCTCTGGGGCTAGACAAAACAAAGGCGAAGGCACGTCTAGCAGCAATAGGGGTAGACACGCCCAAATACCAGCTGTTAGGCCCCAAGACAATATCTTTGTTTCATATGAACTACCCCTGTATCGTCAAACCGTACGCAGAGGACGGAAGCAACGGTATATCAGAGGAAAGTGTGGTATACGACTTTGCCTCACTGGAAAAGCAGGTGGCAGAGATAAGCAAGCATTTCGGGAGAAGGGCACTGGTAGAGGAGTTTGTTGATGGCCGTGAATTCAACATCACAGTCCTAGGAACCAGCGAACCCAGAGCTTTGCCCATCTCCGAGATAGTCTATTCCCTGCCATCTGAAATGCCCAGGATTCTCACCTTTGCCGCCAAATGGGATCCACAAAGTGTGTACTTCGAGCATACCAAAGCCGTTTGCCCGGCCGAAATAGGCACGGAGTTACGAGAGCACATCGCTCAGACTGCCCTCCTCGCCTTCAGATTGCTGGGTTCTCATGGTTATGCCAGGGTCGATTTTCGGCTGGATGTCAAAGACCAGCTAAAAGTTATAGAGGTAAACCCCAATCCTGATATATCACCTGACGCCGGTGCAGCACTTCAAGCTCAAGCTGCCGGAATGACATATAACCAGTTCATTGAACAGATTGTGCAACTCGCCATTGAGAGAACATAGATGAGAATGAAATTGAAAGTCAGGCCAATGACCGACGAGGACAAGTCATCCATAATGCAGATGTTAAGGAATATGCCGGAATTCAGGCCGACCGAGGTGGATGTAGCCGAAGAAGTTCTCGATAGCTATCTGCACGACCCGATTCGATCAGGATACCATGTCTTCGCAGCTGAAGTCGATTCATCAATCGTCGGCTATATTTGCTATGGGCCCACACCACTGACTGAAGGAACCTGGGATATATACTGGTTGGCAGTCGCCCCAGATCAACAAAGCCAAGGCATAGGGAAAGCCCTGCTGACTTTTGCCGAGGACAACATTAAAGAAACCAGGGGCAGGCTAACTCTCATTGAGACATCCTCCAAGCCAGAATACGAGACAACAAGGCACTTCTATAAATCACAAGGCTATGAACTGGCCTGCTGCATTGCCGACTTCTACACGCCTGGCGATAATAAACTTGTCTTCCAGAAGCGGCTGAGGTAAGCTATACCTCGCGAACCAAATCAACACAGGGTAAGACCGCCTATTGTTCATTGTGAGCAGCATAAGCCCCAAAGCAATCTCTAAGAGGTCAACGTGAAGTCTTGGGAAGATAAGCCAAACAATTGGAAGCCACTTGTTGCTGGTATCATAACCGCTTTTGTACTGATTGCCCTTGTCTTTGCTCTACCACTCAAGGTTATATCCACCGAGACTATTGAGACCTACTACGTCACCGAAATGAGACAGGAAACCTATTCGGTCAGTGAGCCATATGCAGCCGAAGAGGTCTACGAAAAAACCAACGTCTTCGCTGACGGGTTCTATAAAGTCATCCCTAGCGGAATTATAGTTCCTTTCAACATTGATAAACCTAGTGCACAGCTGGTTGGCAAATTCGAAAACCCTATTCCAGGCAGCTTTGTAATCATCACCGCCGCAAACCGCATTCTCTGGGAGACTTTTGGTACTCAAGGCTCTATCGACTTGCCCCTCTCACAAGGTAAATACCGTGCCAGATTCCAAGAAAATGTAATGTGGGGAGAAGACTGCTACATCTATTTAGCCATGAGTTGGACTGAAACACAGCAAGTGACGAAGTATAAAGAGATTATCAAATACCGGGAAGTCCCTGTCCAAGTAGAAAAACAGCGGACGATCACAAAACAAAATAGAATATCAATCTGGGAGCAAATCTTCAAATAAGGGGACAAATACATGGAAAAATCAACAGAAGAGATTTTCAACAGCGTATTAGAAAACGCCAAAAGATATGAGATGGAGAACGGTAATTGCGCCCAATGTGTTATTGCTGCTGTATTTGAGACGCTAGGCATTAAAAATGATGATGTTTTCAGAGCCGCAACTGGTTTCGCTGACGGAGTCGGACTAACCGGAGACGGGCATTGCGGTGCCCTCTCTGGCGGCACTATGGCCATAAGTTATCTTTTTGGCAGAAAAAAGGAAGACTTCAATAAACGTGGGAAAATGATAAAGTCTCTCATCCTGTCCAAAAAACTATATGACGGGTTTATTGAAAAATATGGTGTCTGCCGATGCGCTGACATCCAAACAAGGCTTGCCGGCAGATTCTTTAACTTTTACGACCCGGCTGAAACGGAGGCAGCCATAAAAGCAGGACTGCCAGACAAATGCTCAACACTCACTGGGGAGATCGCCCGACTCACTACCAAAATCATACTAGAGGAAAGAGAAAGGGAAGCTCTAAAGGCTAAGGAGGGGAAATCTTAGACTTGTGACCAGCCAAGACCGTTATAATCTTAGTTACGGAAAAGGTGATTTGATATGCTGACGGAAGGTATATCCATCGGCAAGGCATTCGGCATACCTCTAAGGTTACATTACTCCTGGTTCATCATCTTCATACTCGTCGTCTGGTCACTGACAGCTGGCTATTTCTCGGTTACTTACCCGCACTGGAACCTGGCCACTTCAATAATCGCCGGCGTGGTGACAAGCTTGCTGTTCTTCGGTTCTGTTTTAGCCCATGAACTGATGCATAGCCTGGTAGCTCAGGCAGCAGGCATACCAATCCAATCCATAACCCTCTTTATCTTTGGCGGTGTATCTCAGATGGTCGAAGAACCCAAACAGCCGCAGGTTGAACTGCGCATGGCTCTGGCCGGCCCACTGACCAGCCTGGCACTGGGAGGCATATTCCTGGCAATTTGGTACTGGATAACGAGTGTGCCTGAATTTATAAAGGCAATGTGCTTCTGGCTTGGATGGATCAATATCTTCCTAGCTGGCTTCAACATTATACCCGGCTTCCCGCTCGATGGCGGTCGGGTGTTCCGTTCACTATTATGGTGGCGAAGCAAAGACCTGCGCAAGGCCACACGGATAGCATCCAACGTGGGCCGTGGAATTGGCTACCTGCTTATCATCATCGGCATAGCGATGATTTTCTTCGGTGAGTGGATAAACGGGCTATGGCTGGCTTTCATCGGTTGGTTTCTGGAAAACGCCGCTGCCAGCAGCTACCGCCAGCTAGCCCTTCAGGATATACTCAAAGGGCACCGTGTCAGCGAGCTGATGACGCAGGATTGCCCGATTGTACAACCAGAACTCACCATACAGCAACTGGTAAACGAGCAAATGCTGACCTCCGGCCGCCGCTGCTTCCCCGTGGTACAGCACAATAAAGTCCTCGGGCTCATTACCATACACGACATCAAGGCAGTTCCTCGAACACAATGGCCTGCTAAAACGGTGGGGGAGGCCATGACTCCCCTGGCTAATCTGAAGTCAGTGGGCCCCAATGAAGACCTGGGCACCGTCCTGCGAATATTGACGGAAAATAACATCAATCAACTTCCGGTAGTTAAAGACGGCACCATCATCGGCATGATCGCCCGTGACAATCTGCTTGCCTTCATCAGCGTCCGCAGCGAACTGGGCACATAGCTTCCTGAGCAATGCTCAATATCGCTCACCTATCCTAACAAGTCAGCTTTATACACCCAGTACATTAGTCATCACACATTGGTAATATCTAACCGCCTCGTCTTGCTCTGCTTTGCCTAATTTTCGTATTTGTCAGTAAAATGCTCCAAAATGCTCTTATGCAATTTTTATACTACAAAGTTATTGAAGGTATTGACAAATGCATGTAAGGACGTATAATGACTTCAGACTCACAAAAGGGGGCATTTCAATATGCAAGAATTGCTTACTCCTCAAGAACTAGCAAAATATCTCAAGCTAAACCACACAACAGTGATACGAAAGGCCAATAAGGGCGAGATACCGGCGATTAAAATCGGTAAGCAGTTCCGATTCGACAGAGACCAGATCGATAAATGGCTACTCCAGCAGACGGTGGGCAGGTCAGCCCACATCTTAGTCGTTGACGATGAAGCCGTTATCGGACAACTCTTCAGGGACACTCTGGAGAAAAACGGTTGCCAGGTAACGACCATGGTAAGCAGTCTTGAGGCACTGGAACTTGTCAACAGACAGCGCTTCGATTTGATTTTCCTTGACTTGGCCATGCCTGAACTTGATGGCAGCGAGCTTTTCCGACGCATCAGGAAAATAGACAAGCAGGTACCAATAGCCATCATCACCGGTTATCCGGACAGCGAATTGCTCAAGAAAGCCAAGGAGCATGGCCCTTTTATGATAATGATTAAGCCTTTCACTGATAATGAGATACTACAAGCTGTCCATACATTCAATCAGCAGCCGACAGTCAATGGCCAAACAGGGCAGTAGGAGGTGAAACATGATGTCAAAGAATGTATTGATTGTGGATGATGAGCCAGCAATCTGCACTATTGTGGCCAGAATTCTCTCAAATAACGGGCTCCAAGCGCACACCGTACCCAGTGGTAAAGCCGCTTTAACCAAGCTGGCTGAAAACGACTACGACCTCCTTATAGCTGACATTAAGATGTCTGGACTGGGCGGGAGAGAACTCTACGAGACCTTGAAACAGAAACGCTCCGATATGGCTAATAAAACTGTATTCATCACTGGCGACACAATGAGCAAGGAAACCAATGACTTCCTTGTCTCATCTGGAAGACCGTATTTACCCAAGCCTTTAACTCCGATAGAGCTAATAGACATAATTGAAAGGACACTTGCAGAAAAATGACTGCCGACGATATGAATAAAGTAAAAATCTTGATTATTGTAGATGATGAAGTGATAGGACTTCAGGTCTATCCGCTTCAGACTTCAGACAGTTCTAAAGACCTGCCCCTACATGTTGAATTGCACTTCGTTCAGGCTAACGAGAAACAAAGGAACAGCAATGACGCAATAGGACTACCGCCAGACACAGAGCGCCAGGGCAATCCCGGCCTTCATATACTCTCATCGAGAAGAGCGCCAGAGGCATGGCAAGCCCTCATGAATTGATTATTATCAGAAAGCAAGGGCACGAGTTATGAATAGCAAAAACAAGGCAAAAATTTTAATCGTGGATGATGAGATACGGGTAAGAGAAATCCTTTCCCGCAAGCTGACCGATGATGGCTACCACTGCCTCACCGCCCCTGATGGTAACAGTGCCTTGAAACTAGTGAAAACTGACCAGGTTGATCTGATTTTGCTGGACATTATGATGCCAGGCAAGCCCGGTCCCGAAGTATTGCAGGAAATCAAAACTACGCATCCAGATATTGCCGTCATCATGATAACTGCCATAGCTGATATCCAGACAGCTATAAACCTGATGAGGCTAGGTGCTTATGATTACATCATCAAGCCCGTTGAGCTAAACGTGCTCTCGATTAGCATGGACAGAGCCCTGGAGAAAAGAAAATTGATGATTGAAAACAGAGACTATCAGCTTCATCTGGAACAGAGAGTTGCAGAACAGACCAAGAAAATACGCCAGTCGTTTCTCAATTCCACCACCTCCCTAGCTTACGCCCTAGAAGCCAAGGACAAATATACTCACGGGCACTCGGAGAGGGTGACAGAAATAGCCGTGGCCGTAGCCCGGGAATTAACCCTAGCAAAAGGCACGACCGAGAAGATAAAGCTGGCCGGGTTGCTTCACGATGTCGGTAAGATAGGAGTCAGCGAATTAATCTTAAACAAGCCTGGCAAGCTCACCAGTGAAGAGTTCGAGCTGGTAAAGTCCCACTGTGAAGTAGGTGAGCGCATCTTAAGCCCTATAGTCGAAGATAAGGAAATATTGGAGATGGTCAGACATCACCACGAGCGCTATGATGGCACCGGCTACCCTGATGGGCTATCAGGCGAGCAAATGACACAAGGGAATAGCATCATAGCAGTTGCTGAGGCCTACACTAATATATTGTCGCAAGGAGCCATGGCTCTAGCCGTAGCCGATGCCTATGATGCCATGACCTCAGACCGCCCTTATCGACCGGCAATGTCCGATGAAGCCGCCTGCTCCGAACTGGAAAAGGGTAAAGGTAAACAATTTGCCCCGGTCATAGTCGATATTGTCCTGCACCTCCAGAGCAAAGGTAAAAAAACTATGAGGTTTATTCCTAAATTAAAAAAAGCGGAGGAAAAGAAAAACGCTTTCTGAACATACATATGGACAAGTCTTTCAAATCGCGCAAAGGGACAGATTTGGTACAAGGTGAGATGTAGCTAGGGAGGGAATGTGAAGATAAAGGATGATAGGTTAAAGAAATTACCAACGGGGAAGCAGGAGGCCTCTAATGTATGGGAACGCATAGCCTCCGCAACCACCGACCTCTTGTCACTTGTCGACAGGAATTATATCTATCGAGCAGTAAATGATAGCTACCTTAGAGCATATAATAGGTCACGCGAAGAGATCGTGGGACACCACATCAGCGAGCTTTTAAGGCCTGAAACCTTCGACAAACTCGTTAAAGGCTATTTGGACCGGTCCTTTGCCGGCGAGCAAGTACGCTATCAGTCGTGGTTTAATTACCCCGCATTGGGACGTAGATTTATGGACGTTACTTACCAGCATTATTTCGACATCGACGGGACTATTTCAGGTGTGCTTGTGGACAGTCACGACATTACGGACCTCCACGCAGCCAAAACAAACCTAAGACAGTCAGAGGAAAGATATCGGACCATAATGGAGGAGATGAAAGATGGCTACTTCGAGGTTGATCTTGCCGGTAACTTTACTTTCACAAATGAAGCCCACTGCCGCAATCTAGGGTATTCCAGTGAAGAGCTGATAGGAATGAATTATCGGGCTGATACTGCCCCTGAAGATGTAGATAAAGTATACAAGGCCTTTAATCAGATCTATCTTACGGGCCAGCCAAGCAGAGGCATTACTTTCAAAATGACTCGAAAAGATGGCAGTACTGGGCTAGCTGAAATATCAGCTTTCCCTCTGAAAAACGAAAAAGATGAGATAATCGGCTTTCGGGGAGTCGGCCGTGATGTTACCGAACACGCACAGACGGTTGAAGCCTTAAGGCAGTCAGAGGCGAAGTACCGGACCATCTTGGAGGACATTCAAGAAGGCTATTGGGAGACAGATATTGCTGGCAATTTTACTTCTTTCAATGACGCAGTACGCCACCTGCTAGGATACTCCAAGAAAGAGATGATGGGGATGAATTATCGGGCCTATACCAGTGCTGGAGATGTGGATAAAGTGTACAAGACATTCAATCAAGTTTACCGAACAGGTAAGTCAATCAGAAACACGCATTACGAAATTATCCGAAAGGACGGGAGCAAAAGATTAAACGAGACCTCAGTGTTTCCAAAGCGAAATGACAAGGGAGAGATGATTGGATTCCGCGGGGTTAGCCATGATGTTACCGAACATACGCAGATGGAGGAAGCTCTGAGACGATCAGAGGAAAGATATCGGACTATACTGGACGAGATGCAGGATAACTACTTTGAAGTTGACCTGGCTGGCAATTGGACCTTCGTAAATGATGCCAATTGCCGCCAGATGGGGTATTCCAGAGAAGAGATGATAGGAATGAACTACCGGGCCATCTTCCCTAGTGAAGATGTCGAAAACGTTTATAAGTCCTTTAATCAGGTCTATCTTACAGGCCAGCCAAGCAGAGGTTCTACTTTCAAAATCGTTCGAAAAGATGGCAGTTTTGGAGTGGGTGAATTCTCAACTTTCCCCATGCAAAACGAGAATGGCGAGATAATCGGCTTTCGTGGAGTCGGCCGCGATGTCACCGAACGTATGCAGATGGAGGAAGCTTTAAGGCAGTCGGAGGAGAGGTATCGGACTATTCTCGAGGAGACAGAAGAGGGCTACTATGAGGTTGACCTTGCTGGCACTTTTACCTCCGTAAACGACACAGGCGCGAAGTTGCTGGACCATTCACGCGAGAAACTAACAGGAATGAGCTACCGTTCCATCTTCTCTGAGCAGGAACAGCAAAACCTCTTCAAGGCTTTCAACAAGGTCTATCAGACGGGCCAGCCGGTCAGAAATTTCCACTTTCAAGCTGTTCGAAGGGATGGCAGTAACAGGATTGGCGAACTCTCAATTTTTCCTGCGCGGAATGAAAATGACGAGGCAATCGGCTTTCGGGGAATCGGTCGTGATATTACCGAACGCGTACAGATGGAGGAAGCTTTAAGGCGGTCAGAGGAGAGGTATCGGACTATATTGGAGGAGATACAGGATGCTTACTTTGAGGTTGACCTCGCCGGCAATTTTACATTTGGCAATCCTTCATTCTATCAAGTTCTGGGATATTCTCCCGGTGAACTGATGGGAATAAACTATCGAGCCGTCACCTCTGCTGAAGATGTGGAGATAGTGTATCAGAAATTCAATCACGTCTATCAAACAGGTAAGCCAATCAGCAACCTCGCCTATAAAACCGTTCGGAAAGACGGGAGTACAGGCCATGTTGAAATCGCAGTTACTCCCATACGAAATGAAAAAGGTGAGATTATCGGCTTCCGGGGAGTCGGCCGCGATGTCACCGAACGTATGCAGATGGATGAGTATTTAAGGCAATCTGAGGAAAGGTACCGGACTATACTGGAGGAGATGCAGGATGATTATTTTGAAGTTGGCCTGGCTGGCAATTTCAGCTTCGTAAACGATATTATCTGTCGTCAGTTGGGCTATTCCAGAGAAGAGCTGATAGGTATGAACTTCCGGGCCATCATTGCTAGTGATGATGCCGAAAACATTTATAAGACCTTTAACCGGGTATATCGGGAAGGTCAGTCAATCAGAGCCGTCACTTTTAAATTCGGCCGAAAAGACGGCAGTTCCGGAGTGGGTGAACTCTCAGCTTTCCCTCTGCGAAACAAGAAGGGTGAGATTGTCGGCTTTCGTGGAGTCAGTCATGATGTTACCAAACGCATACAGATGGAGAAGGCTTTAAGGCAGTCAGAGGAGAGATATCGGACTGTTCTGGAGGAAATGCAGGAGCCATACTTTGAGATGGACCTTGCCGGCAGATTCACTTTCTTCAACGATTCATTGTGTCGCCGCTTGGGCTATTCCAAAGAAGAGCTGATGGGGATGCACTATAAGGTGTACACGCCACCCGAGGAATCCCAAAGAGCGTTTGAGGCATTCAATAAGGTATATCGTACAGGTGAGCCAATCAAATTGTTTGATAGGATAAGCATCAAAAAGGACGGAACTCGAAATCTTTCCGAAACATCGGTCCTTCCTTTGCGAAACGAGCAGGGTGAGATAATTGGCTTTCGGGGCCTTACCAGGGACCTTTCCGAGCGCAAGAAGGCAGAAGAGGAAAGGAAGCAACTGGAGCAGAAGGCTCAGCTCGCCAGTCGTTTGGCTTCTGTCGGTGAGCTGGCTTCGGGTGTCGCTCATGAGATAAACAATCCACTGACCGGGGTTATCGGCTACGCTCACCTGCTGTTAGCCAGAAAAGATATCCTTAAGGATATGCGGCAAGATGTGGAGATTATCAATGAAGGTGCTCAGCGGGTAGCCGGCATTGTCAAAAAACTGCTTGTCTTCGCCCGTCAGACAAGGCCGGAGCAAAGATACGTCAACATGAACGAACTTATACATACCACACTCGACCTGCGAGCCTATGAGCTGGCATCCAGCAATATAAAGGTTGCTCTCCAACTGGCTCGTGATTTACCCATGACCATCGCCGACCCCGGTCAACTCCAGCAGGTGTTTCTCAATTTAATTATAAATGCCGAGACCGAGATGAGATTAGCTCATGATAAGGGCAAACTGTCGATTAAGACAGAGCAGATAGATAACACTATCCGGATATCATTTAAAGATAACGGTCCCGGTATAGCTGATGAGAATCTAGGGAGTATATTTGACCCCTTCTTCACCACCAGAGAGGTAGGTCAAGGGACAGGGCTTGGCTTAAGCGTCTGCCACGGCATAGTGACCGAACATAAGGGCAGGATATGGGTTGAAAGCCGGTTGGGCAAAGGAGCTACCTTTGTTGTGGAATTACCCATAGCCACTGAAGACAAGCAGCTGGAGATGCCTGAGCCTGTCATAGAAGAACCCAAGAAGGTGGCTAAAGCCAAGATACTGGTAGTAGACGATGAGCCAGTGATACGGCAGTTAGTAAGCCAGGTGCTGACCGAAGAAGGGCATCAGGTGGAAACTGTGGACAATGCCGCTGATGCTTTAAAAATGGTCAAGAGCAAGAGATACCGCCTCATCTTGCTTGACATCAAGATGCCGGGCATGAGTGGTATCGAGCTATACAAGCAATTTAAAAAGATAGCCCCATCTCTGACGAAAAGGGTAGCCTTCATCACCGGCGATGTCATGGGAAAACGTACTATTGATTTTCTTGACAAGACAAAAACACCTTACATGATGAAGCCGTTTGATGCCAAGGAGCTGAAGGCAAATATAAGGCACATATTAGTCAAAAGGTGACTTCTAAAACTCACCCTCTATAGGAAATCCTAAATCTCAAATACCAAATCTCAAACAATGCCAAAATTCAAATTGCCCAAATTCAAAATGGTTTGGATTTAGAAATTTGTGCTTTGAATATGTTTAGGGCTTGGTGCTTGTGATTTATGATTTTGGGATGGGCGGTATTGGCAAGGTTTAGAATAGCTTAAAGGCAAGCTTTGGAAGTATAATAACCGTGGCATGATTTCAATTTCAAGGCTGCTCTGTGATGCCGTAGGGCCGGGTGACAGCCTTCGCTACGACAGAGGACACCAAGCCGATAGGCAACGACCTATCGTCGTCTGGAACTGCACCAGGAAATGCAATCTTTGTTGTGTCCATTGTTACAGTAGCGCCGGCGAACAAGACCCTGCTGGAGTTTTAACTACCGAGCAGGCAAAATCATTCATCCACGACCTGGCAGATTTCGGTGTACCCGTAATTCTCTTTTCCGGCGGTGAGCCTTTGCTCAGACAGGATATCTTCAAGCTAGCCCACTTTGCCAGAGAACAAGGGATGAGGACTGTCCTGTCAACGAATGGCACTCTTATCTCCGAGAGTTTGGCCAATGAAATAAGAAATGCCAGCTTCGCCGAGGTTGGCATAAGTCTGGATGGCATAGGTGCTAAAAACGACCGATTTCGGGGCAAAAAGGGCGCCTACAAAGCTGCTTTACAAGGTATCCGAACCTGTGTCGTTCTGGGACTAAGAGTCTCCTTGAGATTGACCATTACTCGCTACAACTATATGGCAATACCAGCTATCTTCGACCTGGTGGAAAGAGAGGGGGTAGAGCGAATCTGTTTTTACCATCTTGCCTATGCGGGACGAGCAGGCAAGTTAATCAGAGACGACTTAAGCCATTCCCAAACCAGGGCAGTAGTTGATTTAATCTGTGACCGCACCATAGACCTTTATCAGCGTGGACTTACCAAAGAAGTCCTTACCGTGGACAATCACGCCGATGGCGTTTATCTTTACCTTAAGCTGCAGAGACAAGACCCGGCACGTGCTGAGAAAGTATTGGCTTTGCTCCGAGCCAATGGCGGCAATAATTCAGGCATCCGCATAGGAGCAGTTGACGAACTGGGGAATGTTCACGCCGACCAATTCTGGCAGCACTACTCATTCGGCAACGTGCGCCAGCGTAAATTCGGCGATATCTGGCTGGATACTTCAGACCTGCTGATGCGCCGACTCAAAGACAGAAAGGGATTACTCAAAGGACGCTGTGCCAGATGCCAGTACCTCGAGTTGTGCAATGGCAACCTACGGGTGCGTGCTGAGGCCGTTTCCGGCGACATCTGGGCTGAAGACCCGGCATGTTATTTGACTGATAGCGAGATCGGACTTGTTCAATGACAAGAGAATTGGTTAGAGAGAGCCGAGTCGAAAAAGAAGACATTACCGCTAAATTAAAGATGGTAGCCTGGGAGATAACCCGAAGTTGCAACCTGTTTTGCGCTCACTGTCGGTCCTCTTCCACTGCCGGTACCTATAAAGATGAACTTTCCACCGAAGAATGCCTCCGCCTGATAGATGGCATACTGGAGGTAAGCAAACCTGTCTTGATCCTCACCGGTGGCGAACCACTTCTGCGCCAAGACCTCTTTCAAATAGCAGGATATGCCGCGACAAAAGGACTAAGGGTGGTAATGGGCACCAACGGTACCATCATCACCGAGGACATTGCCGCTAAGCTGAAGGCAATACCCATATCGAGGGTGGCTGTCAGCATAGATTTTCCCACAGCCGAGCTTCAGGACGAGTTCCGTGGTAAGGCAGGCGCTTTCCAAACAGCCATTTCAGGAATAGCCCGATTACGCCAGGCAGGCATCGAAGTTCAAATCAACAGCACCATCACCAGGCTAAATATGAAGTATCTGAATGATTTACTGAACCTCGCCATTGAGGTAGGAGCGGTTGCCTTCCATCCATTTATGTTAGTGCCAACAGGCCGGGGCAAGGGACTCGGAGCAGTAGAAATGTCTCCAGAAGAATATGAGCAAATTCTAAATTGGGCCTATGATAATCAAAAAGAACTGGGGAACAGAATATTCTTCAAGCCCACGGATGCCCCTCATTACCAGCGAATAATGAGACAGAGAAGCAAGGAGAGCAATCCGCAAGAAACATTGCTTGGTGCGAAACCGGCAATGAGAACCAGAGGTCACGCCATAAACTCTATAACACGAGGTTGCCTGGCTGGCATTAGTTTCTGCTTCATCTCCCATAGGGGTAGAGTGCAGGGGTGTGGTTATCTGGATGTGGAAGCCGGGAATATAAGAGATATGAATTTCAGACAAATCTGGACGAATTCAAGGCTGTTCCGTGAATTAAGAGACGTATCGAACATCAAGGGAAAATGTGGCATCTGCGAATACAAAAGCGTTTGTGGCGGCTGTCGGGCCAGAGCCTACGAATCAACCGGCGATTTTCTGGAAGCTGAGCCGTACTGCATATATGAACCGTTAGCACTTAGAAAGAACAGATAGATATAGGCCATGGAATTCGATGACATAGACAAAAACCTGCTCAACATCATCCAGGCAGATTTCCCTTTGAGCCGAGAGCCGTTCACCGTCCTGGGGCTGCGTCTAGGTATAGCAAGTAACGAGGCAATCCAGAGGATCGAGCGGTTAAAAGCAAAAGGAATCATCCGCCTAATAAGTCCCGTTCTTAATCCAAGAAAGCTCGGCTACCAGACTACCCTGGTAGCAATGAAAATTCCCCCAAAACAGCTAAATGAGGCAGGTCAAATCATCAGCGCACATCCCATGGTAAGTCATTGCTACGAACGCGGCCATGACTTCAATTTCTGGTTCACACTAGCCATGCCTGTAGCTGAGGACATAGGGAGCAAAGTTTATGAGTTGGGGAACAAAATCAAAGCCGAGGCAACATTAAACCTGCCAGCAGTAAAAACCTTTAAGATAGGAACTTACTTCGACCTTGTTGGTCATAATATGTCAACGCCAAATATGGTTTCCCATTATAACAGGCTTTCGGGTACTGACTTCGAGCTATCTCTTGCAGACCGGGCTGTCATCAATGAATTGCAACAAGACCTTCCTGTAACAACGAAGCCCTTTGACTCAATGGCAACAAGACTATCAATGGATGTAGACGAATTTTTAAGCAACTGCCAGACCCTTTTGCAGCGCAGAATTATGCGACGCTTCAGCGCCTCCATAAGCCATAACAAACTTGGATTTACGGCTAATGCAATGGCCTGCTGGAGAGTACCATCGGATACGGTGGAGACAGCAGGCAAAAAGATAGCCACACTCCCACAAATAAGCCACTGCTATCAAAGGCAGACAGGCCCTATCTGGCCCTACAATCTATTTGCCATGATGCATGCCAAGGCTAAGGAGACCTGCCGAGCCATAGCTGATAAAATATGCTCAGAGACGGGGCTTGACAGAAATGCGCTGGTACTGCTTTTCAGCACCAAAGAGGTAAAAAAGACCAGGGTTAGATATCCAGTATGAAAAGGCACGAGAAAGCATCTCCATACTATCCTATTGTACTCAATATTCAAGGTAAGAAGTGCCTGGTGGTCGGTGGAGGCGACATAGCCCTGCGCAAGGTACAAACGCTGCTAGAACACGGCGCTAATGTGGAGATTGTCAGCCCCACCTTCTGCCCAGAGCTGAATCGACTGGCAAAAGATGGAGCCATCCGAGCAATCCACAGGGACTACAAGCCAGAAGATTTACGGGATGCCTTTATCGCCATAGCCGCGACCGATGATACCAAAATAAATGAAGGCGTGGCTACTGAAGCAAGAAAGCTGGGAATATTAGTAAACGCTGCGGACAACCAGGATAGTTCCGATTTTATTGCCCCTTCCTATTTCAGGCGTGGTGACGTTATCGTCGCTGTCTCCACATCCGGCAAAAGCCCAGCACTAGCCCGAAAAATCAGGCACGAGTTAGAAAAAGGCTTTAAGGCTGAATATTCCCAACTAGCCATGCTTGCTGATGAGATTCGCTCTGAACTTAAGCAGGATGGAATTACAGCCAGCAGCGATGCCTGGCAAGAAGTCCTAAACCTGAACTCGCTTATTGAGCTGCTGAGACATGGGAAAAACCGAGAAGCCAAGGAAATCATGCTTAAGAAACTAAAGACACTGGAACAAAAAGAACTATGAAGAAGTCGCTCGGAATACAGATTCATGTGATGGGTGTGAATCACAGCACCACGCCAATTGAAATCAGAGAGAGGTTGGCAGTAAGCAGTGACCACATCTCCGATGCCCTGAGCCTGTTGCGTAAATACGTATCCCAGGGACTCATACTTTCTACCTGCAACCGTATTGAGGTCTATGCCGTGACCGACAGCGGTTACTCTTCCCAACCAGGCATAGACTTCCTCAAAGCCTGGGCAAATATCTCGGATGCCGACCTATCGCCATATCTTTACTGTTACCAGAATGAGGCGGCAGTCAAGCATCTCTTTTGCGTAGCTTCCGGGCTTGACTCTATGATTATCGGCGAGTTCGAGATTTTAGGGCAGGTGAAGCAGAGCCTGGAAGAAGGCAACAAGGCTCGTATGGTAAGACATCCGCTACGAAACCTTTTCCATCATGCACTTAGGGTGGGCAGACAGGTAAGGGAGAAGACGGGGATCAGCAGGAATGCCCTTTCCGTGAGCTCTGTGGCAGTTGAGCTGGCAGCCAGGGCTATCGGCGATTTGACCAGATGCAAAGCCCTTATCATCGGCACTGGAGAAGCCGGAAGATTAGTAGCCAAGGCCCTCAAAGAAAGAGGTATCGCACAGATTACTACTACCAGCCGTTCGTATGAAAAAGCATCAGCTCTTGCCACAGCACTGGGCGGAAACTCAGTAGATATAGGTAGTCTTGGCCAAGAGCTGATTACCTGCGATATAGCCATCAGTTGCACCGGAGCACCTCACGTTATACTTGACCTAAAGACATTAGAAAATGCCATGTCAGCTCGCTCCAACCGCCCTCTGGCAATTATTGACATCGCTGTCCCTCGTGATGTAGAGCCAGGGGTAAAACGTATTAGCAATGTATTTCTCTATGACATTGACGACTTCATCCATCTCTCAGAACTGAACCGCAAACAGAGAGAGACTGAGATACATAATGCTATGGAAATTGTGGAATCCGAAGTTAAGAGATTTACCTCCTGGTGGCAGTCTTTTGAAGTCAAGCCGGTAATAAGCAGCCTGGTGAGAAAGGCAGACTCCATACGCCAGACACAGCTTGATATGACCCTAAAGAAGCTACGGCAGCTATCTGCAGAGGAGCAAGAGAGCTTGGAGGCTATGACCGAAGCCATAGTGCAGAAGATACTTCATGACCCCATTCAGTACCTCAAGAAGGATACCCACAAAAGAGATGACTACATTACGCTGGTCACCGAGCTTTTCCAGCTCGACAGAGATGAGCCCGAATGAGGGAAATCACTATCGGTACCCGCGGCAGCAAACTGGCTGTCCTTCAAGCTGAATGGTTGCTGACCAAACTCAAAGAGGCATTCCCTGGGCTGGAAGCTCGCCTTATCAAAACAACAACCAGAGGCGACCGATGCAGCGCTACCACCCTGGACAAATTTGCCGGGCAAGGTATATTCGTCAAAGAACTGGAAAAGGCACTTCTGGATAATCAAATCGACTTAGCCGTCCACAGCCTTAAGGATTTACCAACAGAAATTCCTGACGGGCTGACGCTAGCTGCGACAACCACAAGGCTTGACCCCAGAGATGTCCTTGTCTCCAGGGCTGGAAGGCTTGCCGAATTTGCCCCAAGTTCAAAGATAGGTACGGGAAGTCACAGGCGTGCTGTTCAGCTACTCGCCCTTCGCCCTGACCTTAGGATATGCGATATACGGGGGAACATTGATACCCGACTACGAAAGGTCTGTGATGGCGAAGTTGACGGTGTCATCGTAGCAGCTGCTGCCCTGATACGCATGGGCTGGGAAAATAGAATAACAGAATACTTACCAATAGAGCATTTTACGCCAGCGGTGGGACAGGGAGCATTGGGAATAGAAACACGCTCCGAAGACAAGGAGATTACAGCGCTATTCTCCGCAATAAATGATGAGCCGACATGGCAATGCATAACTGCTGAACGAGCATTCTTGCAGGCGCTCGGTGGTGGCTGCCGTGCGCCAATAGCTGCCATCGGCACCGTTTCAAACAACGTCTTAAAACTAAGCGGAATGGTGGCCAGTGCCGATGGTGACCACATTCTGCGTGCCACCAAAGAAGGCGATGCACTACACTACGAGCAAATTGGAAAGCATCTAGCTCGGAAAATGACAGAGATGGGTGCACTTCAATACATTGCTAAGCCAAAATCTCAGTGAGCAAGCCAATACAGAGCCAGACATAAAGAGGTCTGCTTGCTTATGGTTGTTTTATGGCTGTAACGCCTCTTCAGCTAGCCCTTCAACATCGAGGCCATCAATATTAACAGCATAAAAGTACAAAGAATTAGTCCCAGATAGGCCGAGGGCTTCCTTTGCCGCCAAGTCATTTGTAGGTATTGCAAAATTTTCGACAACAACCCCACTCTTGCCCACATATTGTTCGAATTTCGGATTTGGGGCTGATATAACTTTTACTCTCTGTCCTATTGCATATTTTGCTTCTTCCATCACACTAACTCCTTTTATAATACCATCGCTAGTTGAGCTGATGTTCCCATTTGCCTTACCATTTCTCTCTTAGATATTTTAGAGTTTCCGGTTAACATTTCGCAATTCCTATATAGCTTTTTGCATATTCCGTATACCAACATCAGGAGAGTCTCTATATACCGACTCCTCCGAAAGTAAACACCTAAACAATCGGTGACTTAGCCAGCCAAGTAAGATTAAACTTAGCTATCCCGCCCGATGGCAAGTCGAGCGACAGCATGGCAAGTAGACAACTTTGTTGATATATCCTTTCTATGCCCCCTTCGGAATTGGAGATGCTTTCCACGGGGAAATGCCACAAGCTGATTTTTGGCCTCGCTTTCAATTCCAGCTCTATGTCCAAATGCCGATTGCCCAAGGCTATCCCTTCGACATCCATCAGCTCACACCAGGAATCGAGATGATGGTCGTCCAGAGCAACTCCAGGTATATGATAATAGGCCTGTTCATTATGTCCGCCGCCAAGCAAATTCACATTCCACTCACTGCCAAAAACAGCCTGAATTGATGAGCCACTTATGTTCTTCACTCGGTAGCTTATATCCATTTTCTCGTCTCCAACCACCAACCTGATTGCCTTTTGCACCTCAAAGGGTAGACTCCGTGATTGAATCTGTACAACTCCACTCCGCCTCAATAAAATATTCACTTCATCGCCTTTCTGCTCTACAAGGAACTCGTAAGGCTGACCAACAAAGTCCCCCAACTCGTCATAAGACTGATTGGCAAATTCCTCAAGCTTCGTGGCCGGGCTAAAAAAGTGGTCGATAAAGCTGGAGCGGAGATACCTGTCATAGACTAAATGGCGTAACGAGTCTTCGTCTTTCACCATTATCAGGTCATGTATGCTAGGAATACTACCTCCACCTGTTTGCTCCTCATAAACTGGCTCAGTCAGAGCTTTATGATAAGCCTCCGGCCTTCTAGCCAGCGTGCTTAACACGTTATACTGGTGACGGCGAAGGTCCCATTCAAAAACAGAGCCACCTTCCTTGGGGCTTAAATAAACAGAAAAGCTATCGCTATCAACCAGTAACTCTTCATTACCATCATTGTCAAAGTCATCTATCTGCCATTCCAGCCAATTGTGCTTTCTATGGAAACGTCTTCCTAGCCATGAACGGGACTGATGGATTATGTTGTCAGCTTTGCTCTCAGCCTGAACCAGATAGCTGTGAGTACTTGCCCGAATATCAGCCAGGTAAATCCCACCGAAGACACCATGCCAGTACGGACAATTGCATTGCCCTTTCCACAGTTCTTGCAGTCCACAGTCGCCTTTACCAATGGTGCGAGCTTGATAAACCTTGTGGTGGACACGGAGCATTTTCTTATGCATCCGGTTTATCTCCGGGTATTTGATTAAAAAATTGCGCCACAACCCACTATACATAAATTGAGTTACATTATGGCGTCCTTCAGCTTCAAGCTGACGTTTAAGATTAGTATATTCCCAAGATTTGTCGGCTGGCAGAGACCACTCCAGCATCTCATCATAAGAAGCGCAGGGCAAATAAATTCTGCCTACAGGTGGAACCCGGCGGGAGTATTCACCAAGCGGGATGGTATGTAGCCAATCCTGGTTAGCTTCCAGTTCAGTGAAGAAATTATCCACCCATCCCTTCTGCCAACAATACTCATAAGTTCCCGGCCATATGCCAAATTTCTCACCGTCATCGCCCAATATAGCAATCTTATCCTCTTTATCCGAAGCTTCACTGCCCAGGTAATTAATAACTTCCTCAACATCATGCCAGGGTATAGAATAACGCAGGCGCTTACTGATAGGAAACACCTTTACCGAAAAACCTTGCTCCTCGGTGAGGTAGTAGCCAAAAAGACTTCTCTCATCCAGCCCCAGCGATTTGAAGGCATTATCGTCAACCATCGTCCACTCCACACCTGCTTCAGCTAGAATCTTAGCCAGATGTGGTTCCCAGACCCGCTCCGCTAGCCATAGCCCAGTAGGTTTTATACCGAATCGTTGCTTGGTGAAAGCAGCCATCTCGGCAATCTGTCCTAATTGATCCACATCGGGAATAGACGGCAAGATAGGCTCATAATAGGCACCGCCTATGATCTCTATCTGATTTCGATTCACCAACTCGGCCAGTCGGCTTAAGAATTCAGGGTGGTTTTGCTCCAGCCAATCAATAAGGCAACCGCTATAGTGCAAGGAAAGACGGATACACAGATGTCTCTCCAGTGCTTCAACCATAGGCAAATATGCCTGCTGGTAAGCCTGCTCGAAGACCCAGGGAAAGTTACCTAATGGCTGATGATTATGGATGGCCAGACCAAGATGAATTTGTTTCAATGAATGCTCGTTGACCAGATTATATTTTCTTTTTCCTATCCTTGGTGACTTTCAATAAGACCTTATCCCCGATCCTATCGATATTCCTCGGAGATATTGACACTTTCTTGGCCCATCCCTTTTTAACTAAAATACCATTAATCGTCGCTTCTTCGATATCCAAGCCTACATCCACAATCTTGCCCACCACTTTAGCATTGGCATCAATAACTTGTTTGCCAAATAGCTCCTTGGCCTTCATCTGTTACCTACCTCCTTATCAATTAATATTTTCACCCCGTTATATCTAATCCATATACAGGCTGTCTGTAATCTGGTCAAATATATACCTTGCCGCTACCACCTTATAATAGTATTCCTTCTTCATCTCCGGTTTACTGCCACCGGTAGATATCGCCTTGTAAGCATTCAGTAAAACTTCGCGCTGGAGATTTAAGCCACGGTAAACCATGTTTATGTCCCACATCGGCTTTTTACTAGCCCACCAGAACTGACAGCTATGGAGCGCTGCATCCAGAGTTTCTCTGGCGATGTTGGCAAACTGAGAGCTGGCGTCATTGTCCGCCAGTTTTGTTGCCTTATGAGCTAGATCCATAGTAATAGAAAGATGTTCCCACTGCATCTGGTGCACCGGATTATTCTTGTCTTTCCACAGAGGATAGTAATTTTGCATTTGTATATCATCTGCCGAAGTGCTCCAAGATGATGGTTTCGGCTCAACCTGATTCCCCCTGGGAAAAATCTCGAGCAGCTCACCCATAGTGACTATCCTTATCTGCCTGTCCTCTTTGTCTTTTTCGAACTCGAACAGTCGTCGGTGCTGCTCGGCAAGAGGTTTCTGTTCGTGCATGGTTTTATCATGGTTTGCCATAGGCTCGAGGGTCTCGAAAATTTGCGACAGAAACAACTTGTCCCAATGCTGAATATGATGCCCGAAGGTCTCGGCATCCATAGCAGTAACAACATATATATCACCTTCGCCGTTGTACAACCGCTTCAGGTGCTCAATAAAGCCTGGGCCATCAATACCCCGAAAGCTAATCTTATTGCTTAATATGTCATCACGGAAAAAAGCAACCAGCTTATCCTCTCCACTACTGATTTCATGAATCACATTCATCGGCCAGGCCACCGGACAGGCAATGCCACTCAGAATAATCCACTCATGACGGGATTCAATGATCGGATCAACTATATCCCTGGAATAACACATCTCAGGAGGAAAGAAGCCTCTAGGGACATAAGCGTCACCCAAGAAACTTCGGTTGGTCTGATAATTAAGCCTGATCTGCCGTTCCATCTCTTTCGTTGGTATCAGAGGCAGTACTGGATGGTATTTGCCTGAACCGGTAAATTCAATTTGCCCATCTCCAGCTAATTTACGCAATTTAGTCAATACATCAGAATAGCCACATTGCCCCAGCATCTCAGTAAGCACACCATTGATATTGATGGTGGCATGGGCATGTGGAAATTCGCTGAAGACATCCAGCAATGGCCGATATGCCTCATTGCTTATTTTCATCAGCATGCTGGCGGTTTGAGTCGGAGGTTGATAGAAATGGAAAAGAGGTGCCCAGTAAATCATACCTTGGCTCCTGTTTCCAAACATTGCTCGAAAACATAAGCGGCAGTACCGATTATCCCGACATTGCTGCCAAGGCGAGCCCGAACGATACGCACTGTATCAGCAGGCAACCGAAAAGCCCTTTCTTTAACCACCTTCCGGGCTGGTTTCAGCAGCATATATCCAATTTTGGACAAACCGCCGCCGATAACAATCAACTCGGGATTAAAGATATTGACCGAATTCGCCAAGCCAACACCCAGATAATTAGCAGCTTCAGCCACTATATCACAGGCTAGCTGGTCACCTTGTCTGGCCGCCATTGCTACTTTCTCCGCAGTAATGTTTTCAAGTCTGCCATCAGCAAGCTCGACAATAGAACTTCTTTCCCCCCGATTTATGCGTGTCATCGCTTCTTTAGCCACAGCCCAGCCCGAAGCCAATGCCTCAAGACAACCGAAATTGCCGCAATGGCATTGAGACCCATCAGCCTTTATCGTCATATGCCCCAGTTCTCCGGCACAGCCATCAGCCCCAGAATAAAGTTCGCCGTCTATGATTATACCACCACCAATACCGGTGCTCACTGTAAGATAGATTAGATTATCAAATCCCCTCCCAACTCCAAAGCGATGCTCCCCTAGTGCAGCAGCACTGGCATCGTTGATTATATAAGTAACAATGCCCAGCTTTTCAGCTAGAATATCGCGCAACTGAACATTACGCCAATGCGGCAAATTAGGTGAAGTGGTTACGATTCCTTTCTTCGTGTCCAAGATTCCAGCAGCAGCAATGCCAAAGCCAATCAGCTCAGATGTCTTGATTCTCGCTTGAGCCATAGCCCCATTCACGGCAAACATTATTCTATCGATTACGATATCAGGGCCTTTATCAGCCATGGTCAGGCAATAATTTCGCGATAATACCTTACCGTCAGGTAAAACCACCGCAGCGATAATCTTGGTGCCACCCAGGTCTACAGTTAATACCGGCCGTTCGCCACTTATCATCACGATTTCGTCAACTCCAGAGCCTTACGATAAAGAGACTCATACTTCTTGGCGGAGGCCTGCCAAGAAAAATCCAGTGTCATTACACGTCGCATCACATTCTGCCAAGCTTTCTTTTTGCAGCTATTCACCGCGCGCTGAATAGCATCTAACATGGCGCCAGAATCATAATCCTGAAAAACAAAACCGCTGCCCTCATTAAGGTCTTGAGATAAGTCACGAACCGTGTCGGCCAATCCGCCAGTGTGACGAACCACAGGCACAGCCCCGTAGCGCATAGCAATCAGCTGCCCCAAGCCACATGGTTCGAACCGAGATGGCATTAAAAACATGTCGCAGCCCGCATAAATAAGACGGGCTAAGGCATCATCAAAATCAATAAACACGGCCAATTGCTGAGGATGCCTACTGGCTGCTTGTCTAAGCAAATCATGATACTCTTCCCTACCCTTTCCCAGGATAACAATATGAGCTTCCGTATTCTGGAATAAAGTATCAAAGCTAGCACTTAATATATCAAGACCTTTCTGTTCATCAAGACGTGACACCATCCCGATAAGCGGTACACCGGCATCCTCAGCAAAACCAGCCAGTTTCTGCAGGGCAAGCTTATTAGTAATTCTATTGCCTACTGTGGAAATATCATACCTGGTCGGTATAAAAGCGTCAGTTGCTGGGTTAAACTCTTCGTAGCTCAATCCATTAACTATCCCAAAGAGCTTATCCTGTCGGTAACGCAAGAGATAGTCAAGCCCCACCCCATATTCTGGAATTAAGATCTCCCTTGCATAGGTCTCGCTAACCGTCGTCACCATGTCAGCCCAAAGAATACCTTGACTCATGAAATTAAGCGGAGCTTCAGGTGCACCGGCTGGACGACATTGCCAATCTTGCTCCATCCCGTAATCAACCAGAAAGCCACGGTCGAAGAATCCCTGATAGGCTAGGTTATGAATGGTGAAAATCGAAGAATAAGCATAATCTTTTTTCTTCAGCCATAGGGGAACCAATGCAGTATGCCAGTCATGGCAATGAACTATCTCAGGTTGCCAGTCCAACTTAGGCAATATATCCAAAACAGTCCGACAGAAGAGAAGAAAGCGCTCCAGCTCACCTTTGCCGTACACTTCGATAGAATTACGAAAACCATCACTATCCACCAGATAAACTTTGACCTTGCTGTCAAGCTCAGTTACTTTCAGAGACATTCCTTCGGTAGTTTTCATTACCTCTATATTCAAATTATCAATTACCGGTGACACGGGGAATTTGCCAGAATCAATAATGCCATATCTTGGCATTATCACTCGCACATCATGCCCAATTTCAATAAGTGCTTTAGGTAAAGAGCCAATGACATCTGCCAGGCCACCCACCTTCACCAGCGGAGTGGCTTCTGCAGCAACAAAGAGGACCTTCATGAAATGACTTTGCCTTCCCTATCAGCAAAGGAACGGTAGTCCATGTGGGGAAAAACTTTATCCAGCTCCCATAGCTGATGGCAAAGAGTCAAGTCTGCTTTATCCGGCCGTCCCGATTCAGCTATGTCAGCCAATTGCTGAAAACGGTTTACATGCTCCAGGAAACGATTTTCCGCATAGTGGCGAGCCTGGCCAGTGGTTATCAGAAAAGGCCAGTCACTAGACTGTAGCAGTACCAATTCTCTGGCTGCCTGATTTAAGATTTCCTTCATCGTCCCATCGGCTTTAGGATGTCTGGCCACTAGCTCTTCCATTCTCAATGCAGCCGAGTTAATAATCGGCCAGACCCAATCGGTATCAGCATTCTGCCACGTGAAATGCCCACCACCCAACCCCCAAGAACTCTCTGGCAAGGCTAACACATCTTCAGGCGGATGTTTCCTTACAAACTCACTGGCTGTAGTCAATTCCACCAATTCGCTTTGACTTAGATGTCGTAAAACCTGCTTCAGCCAGCTAACACCCTCAAACCACCAGTGCCCAAAAAGCTCAGTATCATAAGCTGCAGCGATAATGCCAAATTTGCCAGTTTCCTGATAGAATTTTGTCATCGACTCGTTGACTAAATGAGCATAATGAGAACTATGCTCAGCAACACGCTTATCTGCCCAATAAGGGTCATAATATTCCTTGTAAGCCAAATCTAACTTAGCTCCGGTAATCTTCCAATACTGAAGCCCGGAAATGCCATCCTTTTTATGGAACTCGCGATAATTGAAGTCACCAGGATAACCCCATTCAGCAGACCATACCTGCATGCTAGTTCGATTATCTCTGCCGATGACAGCAACCTCCGGTGTCCGCACCCAATAAGGCAAATAGGTAGTCCTCTGCGTTGGTTCTGAATATTGGGGCAGCGGCACTACGTAGCGCCGTGACATACTGGCATAGGGGCCGATAACTTCTTCCCTGGCTTTACCTACAGGCTCACCACCTTCCACAGTATGAGTTTCAACAAAGAAACAGGTCAAACCAAGCTGGGCTAGGAAAGATTCTAAGCCAGGCTTAACATGGCTCTTGCCGGAGCTGCCAGCATAATAAGCAGGACGATAACCACACTCAGGAAGCCAAATGGATGATGGGTCGACACCAAAATGTCGCTTATAGTTTCTCTTGCCAGTTTGTAATTGACCGTAGATAGAAGAATCACGCTCAAGCAATGGCAAATAGGCATGTGTAGCTGCACTAGTAGCTATCTCTATATATCCTTCATCCTGCAACTGTCTAAAGGCAGAGACTATATTTCGTCCGAATCTCTCATTGAAAGTCGTAAGTGCATGCTGATAGTAGTCAAGGTAGAATTGGGCTAAGTAAAGGAGATGGCCTTCTCCGGCTTTATCAAATCGCTTTACGTCTCCCTGAGCCCGATAGATTTTGTCTTCAATGAATTCGACTAAATGGTCAATTACTAACGGGTCAGCCAACTGCTCAACTAGCACTGGGGTGATACCCAAAGTCAACTTGAAAGCGCAGCCTTCTTGTTTTAGGTCATAAAGAGCATCAAGCAGTGGAATGTATGTTTCTGAAGCCGCCTCATGAATCCACTCCTCACCATGCGGCCAACGCCCAGCATTACGACAATAAGGAAGATGACTATGTAAGACAAAGGTAAATCCTCCAGTTTTCATTTTCACCTCCTATAAGGGATGACGCCGTGGTGCCTTACTGGACACACTCTCTCCACTGGGGATATGCTTGGATGGGAAATCAGCGCTATCTACCCAGCAACCGATCTTGCAGTTGCGGCCTATTTTGACCCCGCTCGGTATCCTGGCCCCTTTGCCAACCACGGTTATACCAGCGTTCAGGTTGTCTGTTTCCTCTTTGCTGGGTGTAAAGTCATCACCATAACCAATATGGCTACCCGGACTGATCCAAACCTGTTTATCAACAATAGACTTGTCAACGATGGCTCCCCCACCCACAGTAGTATCATCAAAAATAATCGAATCTCTTACCACAGCATCATCCTCAACAAACACACCAGGAAAGATAATAGACCTCTCCACATTACCATTAATAATGGCACCATTGGACACTAGGCTCTTTGCTATTTGGGCATTTGGTCCAAGCTTTGCTGGTGGTCTATCCCGGTGCACAGTCCGAACTTCAGCCGCCGCATCATAAAGGTTCAGATCAGGTAAATCGACAATCAAATCCATATTAGCTTGCCAATAGGATTCGATAGTGCCCACGTCCCGCCAGTAGCCGCGAAACCTGTAACCATAGACTTTATGCTTTCCGATAATTTCCGGCAAAATGTCTTGTCCAAAATCATGACCGCCTTTCCTTTGAGCATACTCCTCAAGGCAATCAATCAGAACATTCTTATCGAAAACATATATGCCCATCGAAGCAAGGTTGCTCTTAGCAGTCCTCGGTTTCTCCTGGAAACTGATTACACGCTCATTATGGTCTAGCGTAATGATGCCGAATCTCGAAACTTCTGACAAAGGCACTTCAGTTACCGCCACGGTAACATCAGCTTGCCTGTTACGATGGGTGTGTATCATATGGTCATAGCGCATAGTATAAATGTGATCGCCAGCTAGAATAAGGACTTCATCTACTTTTTGATCTTCCACATAATAAAGGTTCTGGTAGACAGCATCGGCCGTGCCTTTGTACCAGTCTCGAGTTGACCGGCTCAGAAAGGGCTGAAGCAGGACAACCGCACCGGTAGTCCTATCTAAATCCCAAGGCCTACCGACACCGATATGTTGGACCAAAGAGCGAGGATTAAATTGAGTAAGCACAGCTACATTAGAAATCCTAGAATTGGCACAATTGCTCAAGGTGAAATCGATAATCCGGTATTTGCCACCAAAAGGTACTGCCGGTTTAGCCCTTTCTGCAGACAGAATACTCAACCTTTCGCTGGCACCGCCGGCCAAAATCATAGCTAACACCCGGTTCATATCATCACCCCCACTGGCTTCATTGTCTATTTTAGTCCAAATTCGCTTCGAATGTCGAATTATTCGTATTTGCCGTGAAAGGGGTGAGCGCTTGCTGAGGTGAGAGAAATTCTGCAAGACCTTGCAGGTTAACCCTGTTAAAGTTCAACAACCAGAAGTTCAAGAGCCAGGTCACCATCATATTTACCGGTCTTGATAGCGATATCAGCTTCCAAGAGTTGGTGATAGGCTTTTTTTATCCGCTCTAAAGTGTATGCCTTGGCTTGCCTTACTGCCTTCTCCAAGCCATAGTCCGAAGTCAGTTCCAGCCTGTCTCGATTTTCAGGTCGAGACAATTTGGAACCCAGGTCTTTAGCCATGACTATTAAACGAAGCTGCCGTGTAATCATAGTTAAAACATAAGAAGGAGAGGCCCCCTCCTGAAGTAATCGATGGAGCAATTGCTGAGCCACCTTTCTTCGCCCCTCAAGAATAGCATCCACCAGGGCAAAGATATTAGCCTCTCTGGCATAACTCGTTACCTGTTTGACACTGTCCTCGGTGATAACCTGACCTGAACAATAGGCAAGTAGCTTATCTATTTCGCTGCTCACAGTCCATAAATCGGCACCGACAAGCCCAACCAGCAGCTTGACTGCTCCGGGTGAGATGGTGCCACCACCTTGTGTTACCCGCTCTTGTATCCACTCGCCCAGGTCTCTATCACTAAACGGAGCAAAACCCTTAACTTTGGCCAGCGACGCTAGGGACTTCAAAAAACGATTGTTAGACTTCACTTCGCCATCAATTAAGACCAGCACAGTAGTCGGTGGCATCTGCTTGACATATTCGGCCAGCTTAATCCATTCCTCCAGCGCTGAGTCAAGTTTCGCTCTAGAGCGAGTCGCTCGTCGTTCCGACCCAGACTTTAATTCGAAACGTCCCAGCAAGCCTTTAACGATGACTAGCCTGTGGGAGCACAAGAATGGGACGGCACTGCAGGCATCCTTGAGCTGGCTTGGGCTTAGCTGCTGGCCATCCAACATGTTGATATTAACTGCCAGCATCTCCTGGTTGCCCAGCTCACTTTTTATCTCCTCCAGTGCTTGCTGGAGAGAGAAATCGTCTTTCCCGTAGAGTATGTAGAACAAGCTCTATTTCCCACTACATTCTATCACAGTAGAGAATTGCCTTGTGCAAAATAAATTCTGGGACAAACGAAAATACTCAGACAAAAGCACTTGATTTTGCCTCGACTACTGGCTATACTCATTTAGCTGGCCGAAACTTAGGAGATTCTCCAACACCGTTTTCAGCGCAGACACGCGGAGCAATAGCCATTTCAATTATCAAGGATTGAGTAAAGAGGAATATTGCTTTGAAAGTAATGGTCATCGGCAGTGGAGCTAGAGAACATGCCCTGGCCTGGGAAATCGCCCAAAGCCCCAAAGTCAAAAAACTCTATGTCGCACCAGGCAACGCTGGCACAGCATCCATCGCTCATAATCAGAACATACGCCCCAACGATATAGATGCCTTAGCTAAATTTGCCCGGGACACCAGCATTGACCTAACAGTTGTTGGCCCGGAAGCACCTTTAGCTTCAGGAATTGTAGACCATTTTGAGCGCTTAGGTCTAACCATCTTCGGACCGACAAAAACCGCTGCGCAAATAGAATCGAGCAAGATCTTCGCCAAAAATCTAATGCAAAAACATGGTATTCCTTGCCCCAATGGTACTATTTTCTCCAGCTACTCTGAAGCCAAGAGATATCTGGAATCTCAGCCAACACCAGTCGTTGTTAAGGCTGATGGGCTAGCAGCCGGCAAAGGAGTAATCGTAGCCGGTTCTACAGAAGAAGCTCAAAAAGCCCTGTCAGATATTATGGAATCTAAGATTTTCGGTTCCGCTGGTGACAGTGTGGTAGTCGAGGAATGTCTCACCGGCAAAGAAGTAAGCCTTTTAGCCTTCACCGATGGCCAGACCGTTATTCCCATGGTTCCAGCTTGCGATTATAAGAGGGTGTTTGATAATGACCAAGGGCCTAATACCGGTGGCATGGGCAGCTACAGCCCACCCGGGTTCTTTGACGCCAAATTGACCCAGCAGGTAATGAAAACCATTCTGCAACCAGCGGTAGGGGCAATGGCACATGAAGGCATGCCTTACAAAGGGGTACTCTACGCCGGGCTGATGATAGCCACCGATGGCCCAAAAGTGTTAGAATTTAATGCCCGATTCGGCGACCCGGAGACTCAGGCGATTTTACCTCGGCTGCAGACTGATTTAGTGGACATCCTCTTGGCTATAGTAGATAATAGACTCAGCGAAGTGGCTGTAGAGTGGAATAACGACGCCTGCATTGGTGTGGTGATGGCATCGGCTGGATACCCTGGGAATTACAAGACAGGCTTTCTTATCACAGGACTGGACAAGTTGGATGAAGAGATCTTGGTCTTTCATGCCGGGACTAAGCTTGACCAGAATTCACAAGTATATACCGATGGGGGACGAGTGCTCACAGTAACAGCTACCAGCAAAACCATGGCTGAGGCCAGAGCCAAAGTCTACCAGAATCTGCCTCGTATTCATTTTGAGGGCTGTCATTACCGCAAGGACATCGCAGCCAGGGAGGTCAACTGAATGCCTCTAGTCGCCATAGTCATAGGCAGCAAAACAGACGAGCCATTAATACAACCAGCTTTAGATATGCTGAAACAGCTAAATATCGAATATGAATTCTCAATCCTGTCAGCTCACAGAAACCCAAACAAAGTTCGTGACTATGGTTCTAAGATAAGAGAGCGGGGGATAGAGGTTATAATTGCTGCCGCCGGCGCTGCTGCCCACCTTCCCGGCATCCTAGCTGGCTGGACAACACTACCAATCATTGGTGTGCCGCTACCTACCAGCGAGCTCAAAGGCGTGGATTCTCTTTACTCTATTGTCCAGATGCCTGCCGGTGTGCCCGTGGCTTGTGTCGGCATCGGTACATCAGGTGCTAAAAACGCAGCTTTATTAGCTGCCCAAATCCTAGGCGTTAAATATGAAGAAATACGAGATGCCTATGAAAAATACAGACAGAAGCTGGCAGAAGGATAATTCTGGAGAGAACCATGATTGAGCGTTATTCCCGACCACAGATGAAAAAAATATGGTCTGAAGAAAACAAGTTCAATAAATGGCTTCAGGTAGAGATAGCTGTCTGTGAAGCCTGGGCAGAAATAGGTTCCATCCCCAAAGAGGCTATACCCAAAATAAAGAAAGCTGGTTTTAGTCTGGAGCGCATCGGCGAAATTCTAAAAATAACTCACCACGATATGACCGCCTTCCTTCAAGCAGTAGCCGAAGGACTCGGTGAGGAGTCTCGCTTCATTCACCTCGGACTCACCTCCTCCGATGTCATGGATACTGCCCTTAGCCTACAACTGAAAGAGGCTTCAAAACTCCTAGCTCAAGACATTGCTGAGATGATCTCAGTTCTGGAAGATAAAGCTATTGAGCACAAGCACACCCTAATGATAGGACGGACGCATGGCGTTCACGCTGAGCCTATTACCTTCGGCCTCAAACTGGCTCTATGGGCACAGGAGATGAAACGCAATGTCTTTCGCTTGACTGAAGCGGAAAAAATTATCAGCGTCGGCAAAATCTCTGGAGCCGTAGGCAGCTATGCCACTGTGCCACCGGAAGTTGAAGACAAAACCTGCACTAACCTAGGGCTAACCCCAGCGCCGATATCAAGCCAGATTATCCAGCGCGACCGCCACGCCCAGTTCGTCACCACCCTGGCTATCATCGCCAGCTCACTGGAGAAATTCGCCACCGAAATCAGAAGCCTACAACGAACCGAAGTTCTGGAAACTGAAGAGCCTTTCGCGGCTGGACAAACCGGCTCTTCGGCCATGCCCCACAAGCGCAACCCAGAGCTCTGTGAACGCGTCTGCGGGCTAGCACGGCTAGTAAGAGGTTATGCCCTAACTTCCATGGAAAATATCGCCTTATGGCATGAGAGGGACATCAGCCATTCTTCCAATGAACGAGTAATTCTCCCCGACTCCTGCCTGGTTCTGGACTACATCCTGAACATATTCACTTCAGTGATGAAAGACCTTCAGGTCTATCCCGAGAATATGCGCCGAAACCTTGAGCTTACTCAAGGCTTAGTCTTTTCCCAGCGTGTACTCATAGCATTAATAGACAGAGGCTTGAGCCGACAAAAAGCTTACGAATTAGTCCAGCGAAACGCCATGAAGGCCTGGAAACAAAAAACCAGCTTCTTGAACCTGCTCAAAGCTGATACCGAGGTAACAGCTCATCTATCTGAATCAGAATTAAAGTCACTTTTCGACTACAACTATTTCGTCAGACACGTGGATGAAATTTTCCGCCGGCTAGGTTTAACCGAGAAAAAGAGGGCCAAGACAGTTAAAGCAGCGGAAGTGGCACCACAAGCACTTTGAGTTGGTAACATTATGTCAAAAGTCTTATACGAGGCAAATTTAGGTCTTCCTCTATTCTGCCGGGGAAAAGTACGTGACACTTATGCCCTGGGTGATAAGCTGCTAATCATTTCTACTGACCGCCTCTCCGCATTCGACGTTGTCCTGCCTGACCCCATTCCAGATAAAGGCAGGGTGCTCAACCAGCTCTCATGTTTCTGGTTTGAAAAGACGAGCCAAGTTATGCCTAACCATCTGGTAGCAGCGGTTGACGCAACAAATTCATTCAAGCGGTACTTCCCATCTGAAAACACCCTGCCGGACTATCTTATCGGCCGGTCTATGATTACTCTCAAAGCTGAGCGCGTTCCCGTTGAATGCGTAGTTCGGGGCTATCTTTCAGGCTCAGCCTGGGCAGAATACAAAGAAGCTGGAACCATATCAGGCATGTCGGCACCCAAAGGATTGCAAGAAAGCCAGGAACTGCCTAAACCCATATTCACACCAACCACCAAAGCCGAAACCGGACATGATGAGCCTCTCAAAAAACAAGAGCTGGAAAACCTGGTGGGGAAATCCACCGCTGGTGAGCTTGAGGAAAAGAGCTTGGCTGTTTACCACTACGCCCGAGACTACGCCAGAGGACGGGATATTATCATTGCCGATACCAAGTTAGAGTTCGGCTTTGTTGATGGCAAGCTTATCCTGATTGACGAGCTACTGACGCCAGATTCAAGTCGTTTCTGGGACGCTGCTCAATATACTGTGGGACGCTCTCAACCCAGCCTGGACAAGCAGCCGGTTCGCGACTGGCTGGTAGCTGCGGGCTGGAACAAGGAGCCGCCAGCACCCATGCTGCCGCCTAAAGTAATCGAGGCTACAACTCGCCGCTATGTTGAAGCATACCAACGACTGACTGGAAGGACACTACAAGATGTACCTAGCTAAAGTCTATATCACACTCAAGCCAACGGTGAACGACCCACAAGGTTTAACCATAAAAGGTGCCCTGCACAATCTCGGCTTTGCCTCGGTCGAAGATGTCCGTGCCGGTAAATACATCGAGGTCCGAATCAAAGAGAAAAACCTGACCAAAGCCAAGGAGCAGGTGAACGAGATGTGTCGCAAACTGCTGGCCAACCCAGTCATCGAAAACTATCGCTTCGACCTAGAGAAGCTTTAGCCCTTTCCTCTCCCTATCCAACACCACAATTCACCACACCTGTGGCAAGCACGGTGTTTGACCTCTTTTTACAGGTCAGTGCAGTCCTTACTCAGTGAATTGTTGGTTTCGCTTTCCTCCACCACAGCGCCACTTTTGTCAGCCTCCACTTTTACACCACAGAAAATGCCACCTGTCCCGCTAAATTTATAGCCGGCGAATTTCTCCTCTCGGCTTGCACCAGCCGCCAGCGGCAACACACTGTCACTTGCCACGGCGAAGCATGGTGTAGCACAAGGGTACTTAAACAAGGACGTAGTAGTAGTCGCAGTGCAATCTGCACCACCCTGATTTTTTATCCGGTAATGAATTATATCTCCGGTTATTTCGGGCACCACCCAGATATCCTCAATTACCAGGTCCGGAAACTTAATTTTAAGCATAGGGCCGACCACAAGAAGACACGACCACGACTCAGCGTACGAATTATTAGCTTCAGAGGCTTCAGTCACGGCACCGCCGGTGTCAGCTCGCACTTCTGCAGTATCCCCAGGGAGCGTACAATTATACGTGTAAAGAGTAAATGTCTCGGTTTTCGACTCACCCGGAGCCACAGAGCCTACATTATCATTTGCTACCACAACAGTATCGACAAGCAAGGTTGAGGTGCTTGGCCCGGCTGCGGCACCACCCTGATTCGTTATCTTATAGCTGATTTTATCACCTGACCGCGAAATGTCCTCGATAATCAAGTCTGGCTCACCCGCAGCTGGTGCCCCAGTAACCATAACCGGAATGGTCATGTAATACAACCCAACGGCATTGCTTGCCGTCAAAGTGTAATTAGTGCTCGTCACCGGTGATACAGCTATAGTCCCCACAAAGCCAACAGGGCCAACTCCAGGGTCAATAGTCACCAATGTGGCATTGGACACACTCCAGCTGAAGGTAATGGAACCGCCCATGGGTATAATGGGCGGATCAGGGTCAGATATGAAGTAGTTGACCACAGGCAGACCGGTGGGCATGGGTGTTGGTGTAGGCGTCGGCTCAGGTGCGGACGGCGCCCCTGTAACTATGACCTCAGCCGTAGCTGGAACGCTCACCCCAACCGCATTAGTTGCCATCAGGGTATAGACAGTAGTCACGTCCGGCATTACAGCTCTCCTCCCGCTCAAAGCCACATTACCTATCCCTTGGTCAATACTGACTTTTGTCGCCCCAACAACACTCCAGCTAAGCGTCGCCGACTCGCCACGAGCAATAGTTGTTGGCTCGACACCAAAGGAGCTTATGACCGGCGATTGAGTGGTAGTGGTTACAGTGAGCCCAGTCAAATCACAGCCGCCAGCAAGCACCACCACCATCACCAGCAGAAGTAAAGGAATCAACTTTTTCATGTTTCACCTCCCAATATAATTTAACAGAAAGCTGTGATTACAACAAGCTATTCGCTTTATATGTCAATACTGATATTCAATGATAAGTCGACTTCTACCACCCCCCAAGTCTAAATAATCAGCCTGACTGTTATAGAACTGAGGTTTTTCAAACTGAAAGCGAAGCTGAAAACGGGGACTTCCAGCATCAACTCGCTTCTGAACAGCGGTAGTCAATGTATAAGAGGCAATAGGCTGCGATGGTGGATTTGGGATAGTCTGCAAGGCTCCAGGTACAGGGCCAATAACAAAATCGGTGGCGCCTAGAGTCTGGTATTGGCAATCGTAAACAAAAAGCATGCCGAGCTTACTGAACGGCTCGCCAAGACTATAAGCAGCCGTTATATCAAGCGCCGCCGATTTAATAGTAGCACCTTCAGGTATCATGGAAATATCAAAGCTCAAAAAAGCCTGGATGGCTGTGCCTGATTTTGTGTCGCCGACGTCTGGCTCCTGACTAACATAGCCATCTCGCCTTACTTGCCCATCCTCTGCTGCAATGGAATACAGTATCACATTACTGGGAAGCAGCTCAGCAATCACAACCTGGGCCGTAGCCGTCACAGTTCCAACCACATTGGTAGCTGTCAAAGTATAGGTCGTTGTCTTGGTTGGCGACACTGCTCTGGTTCCACTCAAGGCAACATTGCCTATTGCCTGATCTATACTGACCGTTGCAGCCCCAGAAACACTCCAGCTAAGCGTTGATGGCCCGCCTGGAACAATCCTCCCTGGATTAGCCTCAAATAAGTTAACCACCGGCTTGCCTCCTCCGCTAGGAACAACAATGACAGTTGTTAAAACTTCCTTAGACCAACCTCCCTTATCATCCTGAACCTTAAACCAAATTGTATGGGTTCCTTGCGATAAAGACGAAGTTTTAAAGCTCGCCAAAGCGCCCAAATCACCGTCTAGGCTCGACTGCCAATTATAAGCGACTATGGTGCCATCGGGGTCAACGCCGTGGCCGATTAAAGTCACCGTTTCACCCAGGGCGGCATTAGCCGGCGATACAGAATCTATGTAGGCAGTGGGTGGTTGATTAGCAGCTAGGAGAGCAGGTAGACAACCAACAGCTAAAGTCAAAACTAGAACGATTGGAAATAACAATTTCTTCATATCCTTACCTCCAAACAAAATTCGAATTGTCGGAATCCAACATCTTAAAAACCTTGTTAGGCTACCTTACACAGCTATTTCTTTTCTCTTAGCCTCCGCCTGACGGCGTTCTGATATATAACTCTGAGGCTGCCACCATGAAGCCTGAATTTCCTCCTGGCTTTCTTCTGCTGCCTTCGCTCAGCCTTGCTACTCTTTTCAACGCGGTCTTCCACTTTTTAATGAACCTGTTTCAAGATGATAATTGACTTCTTACCCTCTCCACAATCTTGACCATCACCTCCCCAGCCTTGCTGTTAATGCATGCCGTAGCCTTCGAATCCATGGGTGTGGAGGTGAGGTTAATAATGACCAGCTTAGCTCCAGACTCCACAGCATACGTAGGCATATAAGCTGCCGGATAAACAACAAGGGTGGAGCCAATGACAATAAAAAGGTCACAATTACGGGAATAGTGAATGGCATCGTTTAATGTCTTCTGCGGCAATGCCTCGCCAAAGAAAACGGCATCCGGCTTCAAAATGCCATGGCATAGATGACAATCGGGTATTTCTTCCTTCGTTAACCTCTGGAGAATGTCCTCAATAGGCAAGCGATTATCACAGCTCATACATCTAATCCATTTCATATTACCGTGTAGCTCAAAGACCTTGTCTTGAGAATTTCCTGCCTTTTGATGCAGGTTATCGATATTTTGAGTTATGACACAGGTTAACTTGCCAAGTTTTTCGAGTTCAGCAACAGCATGATGAGCTTGATTCGGGTCAGCGTCTTTCAGAAGGCTACCCTCAGCCATCATCTGCCACTGCATCCTCCGAGTCTTCTCACTGCTCATGAACTTCTGGATTGTAAAGTCATCGGGGTCAAACCTGCTCCAGATTCCGCCAGGGCTGCGGAAGTCGGGTATTCCCGACTCCGTGCTAACACCGGCTCCGGTGAAGACAACAACTCTGTCCGCCTCCACAATCAAGGCAGCAACTTTATCAACTAGATAATCCAGATCCTTCGCTTCCATGTCCTGCCTTTTTAATGTCCTATCACAATGCTAATTGGCTTTGGCCAAAATGTCAAGATGTCTACCCTTAAAATCAATAGACATAACCCTAAGGCTATCGCTATACTAACCAGGAGAAGTGATTATCGGAGGAAACGATAAGTATGCTAAATAGCCAAGACATAAAAGCCTCAATCCAAAATCGCTTAAACACTAAATTTGTGGGCAGGCAGCTATATTATTACCACCGACTGGCCACAACCATGAAGACGGCCAAAGAGCTAGTTAGAGAAGGAACAGCTGAGGGGACTGTGGTCATCGCCGGCACGCAGACAGCAGGTAAAGGCCGGATTGGTAGGACATGGCTATCACCTGAGGGCAGTCTGGCTATGTCGGTTATTCTCAAGCCTTCTCTTGATAACCTGCCACAACTTGTCATGATAGCTTCTCTGGCTGTGGTCAAAGCTATCAAAAAAGTTGCTGGCCTTGAGACACAGATCAAATGGCCCAACGATGTCCTGATTAAAGGCAAAAAGGTCTGCGGCATCCTGATAGAAAACGAGGTCAAGGGGGGCAGGGTAAATTTTGCCATTATCGGCATGGGAATAAATGTCAATTTCGACCCCCTGGTTTTCCCCGAAATTGCCGGGATAGCTACCAGTCTGTCGCATGAGCTAGGAACAGGAATATCAAAGGTTGAACTTACCAGCACACTGTTATCTGAATTGGAACGGTTATATTTGGAAGCTCAAGCTGGAGCACCTGTATACAGAGAATGGCAGGAAAACATGGAGACATTGGGCAGGTGGATACAGGTTAAAACTGGGGAGACAGTGGAACAAGGCAAAGCTGAAACAGTCACCGAACACGGCAATCTCATCCTGCGCCGTGCTGACGGTAGCCTCACCGAAATCGTGGCCGGAGATGTAACGATACTAAAAGAATAGTTTACCCCCTGCCCCTTATGGGTGACAGGGGGTAACAGTCTAACTACTTCTTCGACTCACTGGTCTTACCGAGCAAAGGCGTTATCAAGTCTATTGGCAAGGGAAATACTATTGTATTAGTTTTCTCAGTAGAAATCTGGGTCAGAGTCTGAAGATAGCGAAGCTGAAGGGCAGATGGTTGACTGCCGATAATCTTAGCCGCCTGAGCCAGCTTCTCCGCAGCCTGAGCTTCACCCTCAGCGTGCACAATCTTAGCTCGCCTTTCTCGCTCAGCTTCAGCCTGAGCTGCCATCGCCCGCTGCATCGTATCGGGCAGCTGAACGTCTCTGACCTCCACCATGCTCACCTTTATTCCCCACGGCTCTGTTCCTTCATCAATCAGTGTCTGGAGCTTTTCGTTGACTTTGTCTCGATGAGCCAGCAGGTCTTCGAGCTCAGACTGGCCCACAACGTTTCGTAGAGTGGTTTGTGAAAGCAGCGAAGCAGCTCTAATGTACTGCTCCACATTGAGCACAGCATCTTCAGGCTTCATAACCCTGAAATAGACCACGGCATCAACTTTAACAGAAACCGTATCCAGTGTGATGCATTCCTGGGTCGGGACATCCATGGTGACAACGCGGAGGTCAATCTTGACCATCCGTTCGATAAACGGAATTAGAAAGATAAGCCCGGGTCCCCTAACACCAACATACCGTCCCAAGCGGAAGACAACACCGCGCTCATACTCGTTGACAATCCTGATAGCCGCTGCCAGGAGTATTATGGCTGCTATAGCAATGCCAAAAATAAGAATTAGATTCATCTTCTCCTCCCTTTAATTTTCCTTTGAGTCACTAACAATTTCAGTCCTTCGACCTTGGTTATCGTCACCTCCTCTCCTGACTCTACTTTACCGTTGTCAATCACGGCTTTCCACAGCTCGCCATCAACGAGAACCGTGCCCTTTGGAGCCAGGCTTGTTTTGGCTATAGCTACTTTACCTATTAACCCTTCAGCACCAGTCGCCACCTGCCTTCTCTGGCCTCTAACCACTGCACCGACAAGAAAGACTATGAAGGCAGCTATACCAATAGTCACCCCGGCAATTAAACCTCTGTTTACTTCCATTGCTGGCGAGCTATGACTAAATAAAACGAGGGAGCCGATAACCAACGAGGTAATTCCCCCAGCCGTAAGTATGCCAAAAGTCGGCGTGAAAACCTCAGCCACAAATAATCCAAAGGCAAGGAGTATAAGCAACACTCCAGCCCAATATGCGTTGAGCACACCCAGGGAATAAAAAGCCAAAAAAAGGCAAATTCCGCCAACAACTCCAGGAAATATCAACCCGGGATTTGAAATCTCTGTAATTAAGCCTATGGTGGCCAAACTGAGCAGGATATAAGCGATATTAGGGTCACTGATGACATGCAGGAAGCGTTCAATAGGATTCATTTCATTTCTAGTCAATGCATAGTCGGTGGTATCAATAATGACCTTTTTGCCGCTGACTAAAGTCACTTCCCTGCCGTCGAGCTGGCGAATCAAACTTTCCAAATCATCAACCTGAAAATCGATAAGCCCGGCCTCCACCGCTTCAGATGCAGTGAATGACTTGCTTTCTGAAACCGCCAGTTCAGCCTGTTCAGCGTCACGCCCTCGTACTTCAGCAATGCTCCTAATCCAGGCAGAAGAATACTCGGTTACCTTCTTTGAAACCTCTTCAGGCATTTCCTCGCCGACAGTTACCGGGTGTGCCGCCCCGATGCTGGTACCTGGAGCCATAACCGCTACATGCGCCGCTATAGTGATGAAAGTCCCTGCTGAAGCTGCCCAGCTACCGCTAGGCGAAACGTAAACCACAATCGGCACTCTGGCATTCAGAATCCGCTGCACGATACCTTCTGTGGCATTAAGTAGCCCTCCCGGCGTATTCAATTCGATGATGCAAACAGCACCTTTGGATTCGGCTCGGCTGATACCACGGTCTAAGTAGTTGGCAACCACAGGTACTATGGTGCCATCAACACTGAGGATTTCTATGTCAGACGAGTCAGCATTGACCCCACTGGGCACAAAAGTCATGACCCATAAGGTGGCCAGAAAAAGAAGATAGCCGAGTTTGAGTATAGATTTGAGTACTTTCACCGTCAGCAGCCTAATTATAGTTTACCTAACAGCTAACAGCAAACACAGGTTGTGACAGTGTTTACTGATGCAGCGTGAGGCCGTGACCTGACCCTGAGTGCAGGTTAATCAAAAATATGCAGACCCGAGGTTTTAACCTCGGGTGCTCGACCCTGAAGGGTCGAGGCTACATGTAACTTTTACAAATCCCAAACAATATCAAAATTCGAATTCCCCAAATTCGAAACACCGAGGTCTCTCCAAAAATGTCATTGCTAGGCAAAGCCGTGGCAATCCCGGTGGGGAGACTGCCATGAGATTCTTCGCTGCGCTCAGAATGACAATCAATATTGGCAGACGCTTTACGGCAAACCTAAATTGAAGCAGAAAGCTCGTTAGTGTAGAATAGGTCAACTTGGCTAGGGCTTAGAATTATGACAAACCAGAAATGTAAAGGGGCTAGGGATTTGCTTCCCAAGGATACAGAGGTATTCCGTTACATAGAGGATGTCTTTCGGAAGTCGTGTCTCAGTTGGGGTTATCAGGAAGTGCGGACTCCAACTCTGGAATATCTGCACCTGTTCACGGCCGCTGGCACACTTACTCCCAATATGTTGAGCAAAGTATATTCTTTTCTCGATTGGGATGGCTGGAGCGGTGAAAGAGTAGTATTGAGACCAGATGGCACTATACCTGTCGCCAGGCTCTACATTGAAAATTTGCCACAACAGGCAATAGCCAGACTTTTCTATGTCACCAATGTCTTCGCCTTCGAAGAGACGGGTAATGAGAACAGGGAACGGTGGCAATGTGGAGCGGAGCTTATAGGCAGCAATAAACCGACATCGGACGTAGAATTGATACTGCTGGCTATTGAAACTCTACGCAACCTGGGTGCCAACGATGTTCAGATACAATTATCTCACGCTGGAGTACTGAAGGCTTTGCTCGATGAATTGAAACTGAATCCCGACGAAGAAGTCAGGCTACTGGACCAGATTCTTGATGGCAACTGGCAAGTGCTGACGAAGGCGAAACCAACGAACTCTGAAATCGGTAGGCTGATATCGTTGTTCCTCGATTTGAGGGGAAAAACCAGCGGTTTCCTGGAAAACCTGAAGGCCCTGCCTCAGATTCCCGTTAATGTGAAATCTGCATTGAATAACTTCGCTGAAATTGCCAACCTCCTCGATGCCCTGGGCTGCAACTACCAGATTGACGTTACATCCACACGAGGCTTCGAGTATTACACCGGACTTTGCTTCCAGTTTTCAACCAAGGGGGAAAAGATAGGCAGCGGTGGTAGATATGACAACCTCATCACGCTGATAGGCGGGAAGGACACGCCAGCCTGTGGTTTCGCTCTCTATGTTGACCCACTTGTTACTTTGACTCAGCCCCAAATCAAACGAAACACAGAACAGGGAATACTGATTAGATGCGACAGGGCAACGCCCGACTCAATAAGAACCAGCTTTCAACTAGCCGAGGCGTTGCGCCAGGCGGGATATGTGACTGAGCTTGACTTCAGCGGCCGCCAGTGGGACCGGCGCTGGATAGTCGTTGTTCCAGAAAAGCAATCGCCTTTTACTATCATTGACCAAACCCGAAACCAGAAGAAAGAGGCGTCTTCTATTGCCGACGCCATCAAAATGGTCGGAGGCTCGACGTAACTTGTTAACTGAAATCAAATCGGATTACGTTAACATAGCTTTGCCCAAGGGAAGACTTCTGCCAGCTACCACCTGTCTATTAAAAGAAACCGAGCTTGAATTCAAAGACTATACTCAAGGGACACGAGTTTATCGACTCAAATCAACAAAGCTGCCTCATCTTTCAGCCAAGATATTCCAGGAAAAGGACATCCCCATCCAGGTAGCTGTAGGCAATTATGATTTAGGCATCTGCAGCCTGGACTGGATTGAAGAGCTTTTGGCTAAGTACCCGACCAGCGCCCTACTAAAGGTAGCCGATTTGGAATACGGCAAAGGAAATCTCTATCTGGCCGCCAGTCGCTACGGAAACATATCCAGCCTCCAGGATTTGTCAACCGGGCAATATAGCTGGCGTATAGTAACTGAATATCCCAATCTGGCAGAGATTGCAGCTTTGAATCTCAGGCTGAGGAGGTTCAAAATCTTTCCAGTATGGGGAGCCGCTGAAGCCTATCCACCGGAGAATGCTGACCTGGCTGTGCTATGGGCAAAAGATGAATCGGAAATAAAAGCGCAGAGCTTAATACCACTCAAAACTCTGCTCTCCTCCAATGCCTTTCTCATCGCCAATCGAGAGAGCTGGCAAACCAAGGACGTTAGCCAGATAATAGCCTATTTCAGCCAAGGTCTTGAGATGAAAACCAAACCCTGGCTAAAAATCAAACCTGAATTGACAAAAAGCTCCAATAATTTCCGCCCTGATTTTAGCCAAGAAAAGGTCTGGCTGGCTCTGCCTGATGGACACCAACAACCACCAACATCAGAACTACTCAACAAAGCTGAACTGGAACTACAAGGCTATGCGGAAGATAGTCTGGAGCGACGCCCACGTTTCAAACTTGATTGGATTAATGCTAAGGTTATTAGGCCACAGGATATGCCGCTTCAGGTAGCCAACGGAAATTTCGACCTGGCTATAACAGGCAAAGACTGGCTACTTGACCATCTGTGTCGCTTTCCTTCAAGTCCGGTTACAGAACTTGCAAACCTCGGCTTCGGTGAGGTAAAAGTAGTGGCAGTAGTCAGCCAGAACTTGCCTGCGGCCAATATTGAACAATTGAAGCAGATACAGGATGACAGGTTATCACCACTTAGAGTAGCCTCAGAATACATAAATACCGCTGACAAGTATCTTCGTGACAACCATGTCAGCCACTATAAACTGATTCCCACCTGGGGAGCTAGTGAAGCCTTCTTGCCTGAAGACGCTGACCTACTTATAGAAAACACCCAGACTGGAAAAACCTTGGCCAAGCATAATCTCAAAATAATGGACACTCTTTTTCAATCGACGGCCTGCCTTATCGGCAACAAGACCAGCCTTGAGTCCCCCTCCAAAAAGGAGAGGATAGCCTCTCTGATTGAAATTTTTCGCCGGGCAGCCAAGGGCAACTACGATGAGAATAGTTAAAGGTTTTCAAAAGGCAAAGCCTCTATTGACCAGAGCTGTCCCCTCCTATGGGCTTCCACTGCCCCCAAAGCCCAAAACGAGGACGAGAAGAGAAGAATCCTTGCCCGAGGATATAGTAAAACGCATACTTGCTGAGGTGCGGGGCAAGGGTGACAAAGCGCTTTTTAGCTACACCAAGAAACTGGATGGAGTTGAACTCAGCTCATTGGAGGTAAGTAAAAACGAGATTTCGGATGCCTATGAGGAGGTGAACAAGAAGCTAGTGTCAGCACTGAAACTGGCGGCGAACAGAATAAAACAGTTTCATTCCATGTGCAAGCAAAGGCTTGAATCTAGCTTCCTCAGCCAGGGCGTGGGGCGGCAAATCAGCCCATTAAACAGGGTGGGCATTTATGTGCCTGGTGGCACCGCTGCTTATCCATCTACAGTACTGATGACCGCCATTCCAGCCCGGATAGCCGGAGTTAAAGAGCTCATTGTAGTTACACCACCCAGGAAAGATGGTACAATTCCGCCAGTGACCCTGGTAGCGGCTGACATCGCCAAGGTCAATCGCGTATTTAAGATAGGTGGGGCTCAAGCTATTGCCGCCTTGGCCTTTGGCACCGAATCGGTACCGAAGGTGGATAAGATTTGTGGCCCAGGCAACGTTTTTGTGGTTGCAGCCAAGAGAATGGTCTATGGGACAGTGGCCATAGAGAGCCTTCCTGGACCCAGCGAGATAATAATTGCAGCCGATGACACTGCCAATGCCTCTTTTTGTGCCGCCGACCTTATAGCTCAAGCCGAACACGACTCTCAGGCATCGGCAATCTTAATCACCACCTCATCCAAATTAGCTAAGGCTGTTAACAGCGAGATAAAGAAACAATTGGAAAAATTGGAACGGCAAACCATTGCCGCAGAAGCTCTGAGATCCGGAGGTATGATAGTATTGGTTGATACTCCAGATGAAGCTATTGAACTAGTCAATCTCTATGCTCCGGAGCATGTCTCCCTAATGCTACGCGGCGCTGCCAGTTACATTCAGAAAATCCGCAATGCCGGCTGTATCTTCATCGGCGGTAGTTCCCCGGTAGCTCTCGGTGATTATATCGCCGGACCTAGCCATGTCTTGCCCACAGGAGGCAGTGCTTATTTCAGCTCCCCGCTCGGTGTAGAGGATTTCCTTAAGATCACCAATATTATCGCCTTAGATGAATCTGCCGGGAAAGAACTGGGGCAAGCAGCCATAACCATAGCTGAGGCTGAAGAACTCAAGGGTCATGCCCAGGCAATAAGGATAAGATTATAACCAACAGGGAAGAGCAGAAATGATGTCACCTGACGATATCGAGGGATTAGTGAGGCCTGAACTCAAAGCCATGAAGGCCTATACACCCATTGAGCCGACTGGTGTCTTGAGCCAGCGTGTCGAAATTCCCGAGGAAAAAGTTATCAAACTAGATGGTAATGAAAACCCGTATGGCTGCTCAGCCAGGGTAAAACAGGCCATGGCCGATTATGCCTACTATCACCTCTATCCCGACCCCGAGCACAGGGAGCTAAGGAAAGCACTGGAGGAGTACACAGGAATAAACTCGGAATACATCCTGGCTGGTAGCGGCAGTGATGAGCTCATTGACCTCGTACTGCGTCTATTTATTGAACCTGGAGACAAGGTAATCAACTGCCCACCGACCTTTGGTATGTATCCTTTCAGCACCGATGTTTGCAGTGGCAAAGTGGTCAGTATATCAAGGAAGCAAGATTTCTCCATCGACATTGCCTCGGTAAAAGAAGCTTTAGATAAGCGAACAAAGGTAATTTTTATTGCCTCACCAAATAACCCGTCGGGTAATGTAACCCCTGAGCAGGTAATTCTGGAGCTTTTGAATAATTCCATTGTGGTGGTAATCGATGAAGCCTACTTTGAGTTCAGCGGTGTAACGGTGGCACCTCTGGTTCCAAAGTACTCAAATTTAATAGTCCTTCGTACTTTCAGCAAATGGGCGGGACTGGCCGGGCTAAGAGTCGGCTACGGCATTTTCCCGATCAATATGGTCAAATATCTAATGAAAATAAAGCAACCATACAATGTAAACGCCGCGGCTCAAGTAGCCGCATTAGCATCGCTGAAGGACATGAGCTATCTGCGCGGCACGATTAACGCTATTATAGATGAGCGAGAACGGCTGCTAACCAAACTCAGCCAGCTTGGCTGGTTAAGAATCTATCCATCACAAGCTAACTTCATACTTTGCTCAGTGCTTAATGGTAAGGCAAAGATAATACACAAAGGACTGCAAAAGAAAGGGGTTTTCGTCCGCTACTTCGATACGCCGCAGTTGAAGGACTGCTTGCGTATCAGCGTGGGCAAGCCAGAACATACAGATGCATTGATTGCCGCATTAAAGCAAACGGGGTAAAGTATCAACCATCGCAGAAAATGAAACGAGGTTAAAAACATGGCTGAAAGAAAAGCTAAAGTGACCAGGGAAACCAAGGAGACTTCCGTCAAAGTTGAGCTGAACATCGATGGCAAAGGACAATTCGAAATCACCACCGGAATCAGGTTCTTCGACCACATGCTCAGTCAACTGGCGCAGCACGGAATATTTGATATAAAGCTCTCAGCCACAGGGGCTGACCAGCATCACGTGGTTGAAGATGTAGCCATCTCTTTAGGCAAAGCTTTAAATCAAGCTCTGGGAGACAGGAGCGGAATAGTCAGGATGGCTCACGCTGTGGTGCCGATGGATGATACCTTAGCGATAGTGGCCTTAGACATCGGAGGCAGAGGTTATGCAGCGTTCGAAGCCTCTTTCAGCAGCACCAGAATCGAAAAAATGTCCGCTGACCTAATTCGCCATTTCTTCGTTTCTCTCGCCTCCGAAGCCAAGCTTAATATCCACGCCAAAGTCCTCAGCGGTATTGATGACCATCACAAAGCCGAAGCTCTGTTCAAAGCCCTGGCCAGGGCACTTGATACGGCAACTCGCCTCGATGAAAGAATCACCGGCAGGATACCAAGTACCAAGGATACTATCGAGAGTTAGGGTTAGCTTGCAAAAACCGGCAGCAATTCGGTTTTAATCTGACCTTTCAGATACTGAATCGCCCAATCCACAAGCTCCTCATCTTCGAGTTCAAGTACAAAGTCGGGCTTCAGCCCAACACCGTCTATTGGCCTACCGAACGGAGTCAGCCAGCGATAAGCGGTTATATGCAACGCTGAGCCGTCACTGAGGTCGCGGACAACCTGAACACTGCCCTTGCCAAAAGTCTGGCTTCCAGCCAGCTTAGCCCGTCCATAGTCCTGAAGAGCACCAGCCACTATCTCACTGCCACTGGCGCTGCCCTTGTTCACCAAGACGATAAGCGGCAGGTAAGTAGCTATGCCACCTCTCTTCACCGCCACCGGACTTTCCCTTCCTTCATCATCCACAACCTTAGCCACCATTCCCATGGCCAGAAATTGACTGGCAACCTCAGTAGCCGCATTAAGCAGGCCACCGGGGTTATTGCGAAGGTCAAGGACAACGCCCTTAGCCCCCTTATCAATAGCTTCGTTTAGAACACCTTGTAACTCACCACCGGTAGATTTTAAGAACTGGGTAAGCCTGATGTAGGCAATATCATCGCGCATCTCAAGGAAAACGCTCTCTACCTTTATCTCGCCACGGACTATCTGAATTTCCACTGGTTCGGTCTCACCCTCATGCAATACAAGAAGTTTAACCGAAGTGCCTTTCGGTCCACGAATTTTGAGAGTTGCTTCAATCAGAGTCAACTTAGAAGTAGACTGACCATCAATTTCCAAAATCTTGTCTCCGGCTTTGATGCCCGCCTTCTCCGCAGGAGAATCAGCGATCGGTGCCACGATTGTTAGCTGTTTATCTTTCATGCTGATAACAGCACCAATACCGTCAAATTTCCCCTCAAAGGTACTCATCTCCAATTCCTTATTCTCAGGGTCAACATAACCGCTATACGGGTCATCTAATGCCTCAACCATGCCCTTGACTGCACCTTGGCTCAGCTTTGTGGGGTCTAGCTTGCTTTTATCCACATAGTCCTCAGACAGCTGTTTCCAGGCCTCAGCCAGAATATCAAACTCAGGAGGCAGCTCACCATCAATATTCTTAACACCTATATTATTAAAAGAAAGAGGGTTATTTATTTCAGGAGATTTAATTGTGGGGATGACTTCCTCGTTAATAAAGTCACAGCCAGCACCCAACATCGGCAACATAAGCAACAGAATAGCCAATGCCACAGACATAGGACCGGCATTTTTTATGCGCATAATTTACCTCCGTTTATCCAGAAAATAATACAGAAATACGGCAGATATTGTAGCAGTTTACGGGGGAAATAAGAAATAAGAAGGTTAAGCTTGCTGGCCCTGAGCAATGGCTTGTTTCACCAGCTCAAGCGTCTTGTCCAGACTGCCTAAGGCCAAAGACAGTCCCAGTTGCTTAAGCTCGGCACGGCCCAATCCTCTAAATAGGTGCTGTCCAGCCACTCCTGCCATCTCATCATAAAGGGATGGCCAATCAGCACCGCGCCTGTCTACACAGAACAAAATAAAATCGCGCAGTTGAGGGTCTAGGGAATTCATGGTGGCTAACAAGAAAACGGTCTAGAGCCGCAAAAGTTTATTAATACAAGGTTGACTAAGGATAAAGAATCTATAATTTTTGACCGCTCAGGAGATAAAATGCTGGAAATCAAGAGGCCAATATATTTTATTAAGATAAAGGGCTAAGTAAACCTATAAGCCGAGTTCTGTACCCCGAAGCAGTCTTCGGAGCGGTGACCATCCATCTAGCCTTGATGTTACCACCAAGGTCAAGCGACCAACCCGGGGTTAGGGCCGGGCATCCCCTTCGCCCCCTATTTGGTCTTGCTCCGAGTGGGGTTTACCCAGCCAGCTAGTCACCTAGCTGCTGGTGGGCTCTTACCTCACCATTTCACCCTTACTCTTAATACAAAGAGCGGTATGTTTCTGTGGTACTTTCCGTAGGGTCACCCCTCCTGGGCGTTACCCAGCACCCCGCCCGGTGGAGCTCGGACTTTCCTCCCTGATTCTTACAAATCAGAGCGGTCACCCGGTTTACTTAGCCCAATATCCACTTTACACCCTGGCTAAGTGGCCGTCAAATCTAAGATGCTATTTCACAAATTTCTTTAATTCTGCTTTAGCCAAGGCATGGGCTTCAGCATTCCCATCGTGCCCAACGTGGATAATAGATATATTGGCAAACTTCTTGCACAGCTCGACAGCCTCTTTGTAGAGAGGAAAGAGAAAAAGGTTTCTCACCTTGTAACTGCCGGCTAATTGTCTAGCTACTAATTCTGAATCCAGATAAAGCGTGACATCAGTTGCTTTAAACCTGGCGGCCGCCTTTAAAGCGATGATGACCGCTTGATACTCCGCTTGATTATTAGTAGCCTCTCCAATGTATTGAGAGATCTTAGCCAATTCTTTTTGCTTCTCATCCTTGATAACAGCCCCTACGGCTGCCGGGCCAGGATTGCCCCAAGAAGCTCCGTCAGCATAGATATTAAGATGCATCCTCTTTCTTTACAAGGTTTCTAGCCTAAATAGCTGCGACCCTTTAGGGTCACGGGTGGCGAAACACTAGCCCAAATAGAGTATCCTGCCACAGCTACTGCACTGAGCTAAAGTCCCGGCTCTGGCTCGCTGCAATTCGTTCATTGACAAGTTAAGGTGGCATCCATGGCATCTCCCCTGCTCTACCTTAGCCACCGCTTGCCCCTTCCTCAGCCTTATTCCCTCATAAAGCTCAAGCGTTTGCTGAGCAATTTCCGAGCCTAGCACCTGCCGTTTCTGACTGAGGTCGGAGAGCCGCTTTCTCACCTTAGCCTGTTTTTGAGTCAAGGCAGCTTGTTCCTGCTGCCATTCTGCCTCTAACTTCTTAAGTCGTTCGTTACCTGACTTTATCTTGCCCTGTAACGTCTCTATCTCAGCCATTAAATCCAGCAGGTTATCTTCCTTCTGCCTCAATTTAGCCTTGAAAATCTCCACCTCTTTCTCAAGGCTGACCAGCTCTTTTGGGTTCTTGGTTGCACCGCCGTAAAGCTTATCATTCACCTGCGCGATGCTTCCTCTCAGATTTTCAACCTCCCACTCCATATCACGCTGCTGCTTTTCCATCTCAGCCAGATGCTTCTGTTCAGCTATAAGCTCAGCCTTAGCCTTAAGCAAAACTTCGCTCTCACCTAGCTGGCGATTGATGTCATCTAAAACCTCTTGTTCCCCCTGAATGTCCAGGTCGATTTGCTGTAAATCATAGAGTCGCTTGGCTAACTTCATAACCAGGCTAATTCTACGGGAGAAGTATAAAGCCTGTCAAAGAGGAGAGGCTGGCTAATGAGGATAATCGAGGATTATCACCTGAGTGCTCGTCGGCAGGGTTGACCGGGTGACCGAGAGCTTAGCTTGAGAGACTGATTCCTTTATTCCCACTTCTTTCAGGAACTTATCCACCGGCTCAAGCTCTTTGGCCAATGCCACCGTCTTGTAGTGCATAGGAATAACAACCTTGGGCGTCAAACGCCTTACTATCTCAGCACCCGTCGAGCCACCTATGGTAGACACACCACCCACAGGCAAAAACAACACATCGATATCATCCATGTCTTCTATAAATTCAGATGCCAGCAAATGGCCAAGGTCGCCTAAATGACATAACGCCATCCCATCCATTTCCAAGAGATAGACAGTGTTCTTGCCCAGCTTCTGACCCTGGACAGCATCGTGCCAGGTAGCGAGACCGGTAATAAACGTGCCTCCCAGCTCATATTCACCGGGCCCTTTAATCTCTTTGAAATCGCTGGTGATAGCTTCAGTGTAGCAATGGCCGGGATGGAAGTGGCTCAAGGTCACTATGTTAGCCTGGAGTTTACTTAAGGAATAACCCAAGCTCGGATGGTACGGGTCAGTAATAACTGTAGCTTCCTTACCCTTGATGCGAAAACAAGAATGACCTAACCAAGTGATGTCCAAAGCAACGACCTCAATGAGAATTAGTCAAAAAAGAGGTAAAGCCTTCAAGTCATAAATCGTCTCAGAAGTAACCACCCTGAAGGTAAAAATAAAGCGGCCACAGCCACCTTTATCAAATCGCCGACTATGAAGGGATAAAGCCCAGTCTGGAGCAAAGTGCCTTCAGAAACGAAATGGGCTAGCCAGGACAGTCCGAAGATATAGATAACAACACTACCGCCAAGCATAGCTGGAATTGCCGTCCATACACGTCGGTCCCAGCCTCTTTCAGCCAGCCAGCCGACAAGAAAAGCGGCTGCCACAAAGCCCATCAGATAACCGCCAGTAGGGCCAATCAAACGAGCGATGCCCAGAGGTCCACCTAAGGCGAACCAATATGGAATCCCTGTAGCCCCCACAGCCAGATAGCTGAGCTGGCTCAATGCTCCCCGCCGGCTTCCCAGAAGAGCACCGGCTAAAAGAACAGCAAGGGTCTGTCCCGTAATAGGCACCGGACCGATCCAGAAACTTATCTGGGCAAAGGCAGCAGTTAAGCAAGCAAAACCAACCACCAAGACCACATCCCAAAGAAAACCAGTTCTAGGTAAAGCAACATCCATAAAGGTGAGCCGAGCGGTTGACGTTTTCATCCTATTCATGCCTCCTTACTATCATTGACCAAAGTTAAAGTATAGCAATGAATCAGAGGAAGGTCAACAGCTACCAAGTGTATCCCAGCGACTGCATTGACGCCAGGCGTTGGTAGCGGGTAAAATTCTGACATCATGCACGAAAAAGTTACCCTGGATAATGGTTTACGCCTTCTCACCAGCGAAATGCCTCATACTCGTTCCGTCTCCGTGGTCTTTTTTATAGGCGCCGGCTCTTGCTATGAGACTGATACCGAAGCCGGCATCTCTCACTTCATCGAGCACATCTGCTTTAAAGGTACCGAAAAGCGCCATAGCTCCAAGGAAATCAGCGAAGCTATCGAAAGCGTTGGTGGCATGATCAATGGTGGCACCGATAAAGAACTGACCACCTTCTGGTGTCGGGTAACCAGCGAGCATTTTCTCTTGGCTCTGGATATCCTCATCGACCTGCTGCGACACTCCCGCTTTGACGCCACAGACATTGACCGAGAGCGCCAGATAATCATCGAGGAAATAAACATGAGCCTTGACTCACCGAGACAGCGGGTGGCTATGCTGATAGATGAGCTACTGTGGCCCGGTGAACCACTAGGACGTGACATCGCTGGAAGTAAGGAAACAGTCGCATCTCTAACCCGCCAACAGATGCTTGACTTTTTCTCCGCACATTATCTGCCAAATACCACAGTGGTCGCTGTAGCTGGCGATATCGAACAGAAGCAAGTGCATGACGCAGTCAGCCAGACTCTAGGCGAGTGGAAACCTAACAAGGTACTGACAGGCTTTCCCTATAAGGGCAATCAAGAGATGCCCAGATTACAGATTGAGTTTCGAGAAATTGAACAGGCTCATCTTTGCTTAGGCGTTCCTGGGCTATCTTTCTTCCACGCCGACCGCTATGCCGTTGACCTGCTTAGCACAATACTCGGTGAAGGTATGAGCAGCCGCCTCTTCAACGAGATCAGAGAGCAACAAGGGCTTGCCTATGACATTCACAGCTATACCGACCACTTTGCCGATTCAGGCGCTGTCGTCATCCACGCAGGGGTCGACCCCAGCCGAACGGAAGATGCATTAAAGGCGATTATCGACCAGGTTGCCAAGCTCAAGGAGCAAATCTCTGAGTCCGAAATCAATAAGGCTAAGGAGATAGCTAAAGGAAGATTATTGCTGGGCCTGGAGAACAGTCGGAATGTCGCTGCCTGGCTGGGAGCTCAAGAGCTACTCACCAACCGCATCCTTACCGCAGATGAGGTGATATCACTGGTCGAAGCTGTTACTATCGAAGACCTTAAGCGAGTGGCACAGCAACTCCTGACCAGCGAAAAGCTGAATTTGGCTATCGTAGGGCCAGTCAAAGAAGAAAAACCCTTAGCCAAGCTGCTCAAGCTTTAACGACTTTGCTTCAAATAAAGAGCCGCCCCTGTTGAGGCGGCTCTTTTTACAGCTTTCTATCCCCTTCTAGTACTCAGGCATGGGCGGCATCGGTGGGGTCTTTTCTTTTTCGGGGATATCGGTTACCAGAGATTCAGTGGTCAGTATCATATTGGCAATACTGGAAGCATTCTCCAGACCGGTTCTGGTGACCTTAAGCGGGTCGATTATACCTTTGGCTACCATATCGCCGAACTCATCTTTTAAGGCATCATAGCCAACGCCCTTCTTGCTGCGTTTGACCTTATCCACTACCACCGAGCCTTCCTGTCCGGCATTTTCGGCAATCCAGCGGAGCGGCTCCTCAAAGGCTCGCTTGAGAATGGCAATACCGATGGCCTCATCGCCCTCAGCCTTGACCTTATCCAGAACCGGACTGGCATTGATCAAGGCAACGCCACCACCAGGCAGAATGCCTTCCTCGACTGCAGCTCTGGTTGCCGAAAGGGCATCCTCAACCCTGTGCTTCTTCTCCTTAAGTTCAACCTCAGTGGCAGCTCCCACTTTAATTACTGCTACGCCACCGGCTAACTTGGCTAATCTTTCCTGAAGCTTCTCTTTGTCATAGTCTGAGGTTGTCTCATCTACCTGTGCCTTTATCTGCTTGATACGAGCCTGAATAGCCTCTTCAGAACCCTTGCCTTCGACTATGGTGGTATTGTCCTTGTCTGCGACCATTTTACGAGCTCGGCCAAGGTCAGCCACCGTCGTTGAATCCAGCTTCCGCCCTATCTCCTCGGAGATAACCTTGCCCCCGGTTAGAATGGCTATATCCTCAAGCATCGCCTTGCGCCTGTCTCCAAAGCCCGGCGCTTTGACCGCCAGACAGTTGAGAGTGCCCCTCAACTTGTTGACCACCAAAGTAGCCAGTGCTTCACCCTCTACATCCTCAGCGATAATTACAAAGTTCTTGGAAACCTGAAGTATCTTCTCCAGAACCGGCAGAAGTTCAGCTATAGCTGAGATCTTCTTGTCGGTAATCAGTATATAGGGGTCTTCAAGCTCTGTTTTCATCAGCTCAGCATTGGTGATGAAGTAAGGACTTATGTAGCCGCGGTCGAATTCCATACCCTCGACATACTCTGTCTCAAAAAGCAAACCCTTTGATTCCTCAACAGTAATTACTCCGTCCTTGCCTACCTTCTCCATCACCTCAGCGATGAGGTTGCCTACCTCAGAATCGGCAGCTGATATCGTCGCCACCTGCGCCACCTGCTCCTTTGTGGTCACCGGGGTCGACATCTTCTTCAGCTCCTCAACAACAGCCTCCACGCCTTTCTCGACTCCGCGCTTGAGAGCCATAGCATCAGACCCGGCAGCTATATTCTTGAAACCACCGGTTACAATTGCCTGAGCTAGCACAGTGGCCGTAGTGGTGCCATCGCCGCACTTATCATTTGTCTTAATTGCTGCTTCCTTAACCAGTTGCGCTCCCATATTCTCGAATGGGTCGGGAAGCTCGATATCCTTGGCAATAGAAACGCCGTCGTTAATAACATTAGGTGCGCCGAACTTCCTGTCCAAGGCTACAGGGCGCCCCCGAGGCCCCAGAGTGACCTTAACCGCATTGGCCAGGGCATCAATGCCAGCTTTTAAGGCTCGCCTTGCCTCTTCACCATAAAGAATTTGTTTTGCCATCTGTTAAAACCTCCTGTTTATCTTTATAAACTTTTCTATTTAGAACTTTTCTTGGCTAAAATATCGCTTTCCCTGAGGATAATAAGTTCCTCATCATCTTCCTTAATTTCGGTGCCGCCGTATTTGGCATAAATCACTATATCACCGACCTTCACATCCATGGCTATGCGTTTGCCATCTTCAGTCATCCTGCCCGGACCGACAGCGATGACCTTGCCTTCCTGTGGCTTCTCCTTAACAGTGTCTGGAAGAACAATACCACCTTTGGTAACCTCCTCCTTCGGACTCGGCTTTACCACAACTCTGTCTCCTAATGGTTCAAGTTTAACCGCCATCTTTACCTCCTTTTTAGATTTTAGCACTCTTAGGCTTAGAGTGCTAATTATATTAGCATAAAAAAATCCATTTGTAAAGTGGTTTAGGCTGGCAGGATTATAATTCTTGCCCCCGGTCATCGACAAATGAGCTTTAGACTCCTTGATTTTTCACACTATAACGTGTAAAATAAAAACATGGCTCAGAAACGAAAAAAGGTTGATTGGAATAGGCAACGCATTCTGGCGTTGCGGCAACACTTGAGGCTAACCCAAGCCAAACTAGCCGATGAGCTGGGCACCCGCCAGCAGACGATCAGCGAGTGGGAAACCGGAATGTATAAACCGCGAGGAACCTCGGCCACTTTGCTTACCCTGATCGCCGAGCGTTCTGGCTTCAAATATAAGCCAAACGCCAAAAAAGAGGCACATGATTAAATGTAAACAGATAGACACTACTACCTGCTAGGGGGGATAGTTGCCTTAATTTTTTGCTTATAACTACACGTAAACGTGCAACAAGATGAAAACACAGGTTTCAGAAAAGCTCATTGCCCGCCTCTGGCAGTGCCATCTAGTAAAAAGCCTGGTTACCGATGATGGTGAGCCATTTCAGGCAATATATCCCGGCAGAGTCAGTAACACCAGTGGCTGTGATTTCAAAGATGCCGTTTTCGCCCTCAACGGCCACATAATGAACGGGGACATCGAGATTCATGTTAAGTCCAGCCAGTGGTATAGCCACGGTCATCACCAAGACCCTAAATATAATAATATAGCCTTGCATATCGTATGGTGGCACGATAGCCAATCTCACACCTTAATGCAAAATGGCAAAGCCATTCCTACAATCAGCCTGAATTCTTTCTTCAGCAGTCCGTTAGACGAGTTAGACAATCTAGCCAACCTGTCTGGTTATTATCTAACCTCTTGCCCCAAAGTCAGCCAGCACTCAAATACAGAGCGCTTAAATAAACTGCTTACTATCGCCGGCGAGGAAAGGTTCGCCGCCAAAGTAAGTCTGTCCTGCAAAGCTCTGAATAAAGAGAAGGCGGGGCAGGTGCTATTTCGCGGCATAGCCAGAGCTCTGGGCTATGCCCAGAATGCTGAGCCCTGCGAGGAACTGGCCAACAGGTTATCTCTAAGTTTTTTGGAGAGAGCCGAACCGGAGAGCGATACCAGCAGGCAAGCTTTGATTCTGGGGACCGCCGGACTACTGCCTTCTCAGCGGAAAAGGTCAATTGAAGACATGGAGACAGATAAACTGGAAAGGATATGGCGCTCCCTCGTCATCACCCAAACCATGAAGAAAGATGACTGGTGCTTCTTCAGAGTGAGACCGGACAACTTCCCCACTCGTCGCCTTGTTGCCCTGAGCTACCTCCTGGCCCGTTATCACCAAACGGGGCTCCTCCGAGGAATACTCGAACTAGCAAAGAAGGCGCCTCAGGGAACTGAACATGGCTGGCTGATAAACGGCTTAGTCATTGACGGCCAGGGCTACTGGAGAAACCACTTCGATTTCGGCATCGCCCAGAAAAGAAGCTCGGCCATTATCGGCCGAGAGAAAGCTTCAGAAATAGTTATAAATACCATACTGCCCTTCGCCTGCGCCTGGGGTGAGCTGAATTCTGAACTGAAGCTGAAGAAAAAAGCTGCTGAAATTTACCGCCGCTATCCCAGCCCGGCAGACAACGAGCTAACTCGGCATATGAAACAGCAGTTACTTCTCAAGCCGGATGCCCGCCTTTCTGCCTGCCAGCAGCAGGGGCTGATTCATATCTTCAAGACCTATTGCCGTCTCCGAAATTGCGCTGAGTGTACTGTAGCTTTTAACCGAGGCTGAGGCTGGGTAGCACATCTATATCATAGCCATCGATTTTGCCCGACTGGTAGCGATAGTAGCCGCAAGCAGCAACCATCGCCGCATTATCGGTACACAAGCCCGGAGGTGGTATAAGCACCGGCACAGGTGAATTGGAGATAAAACTGTCACGGAGAGCTTGATTAGCCGCCACACCGCCGGATAACAGTATCTGCTTGACGTCCAGCCTCTCCGCAGCCTGTATCGTTTTGGTGGTCAGCACGTCAACCACGGCCTGTTGAAAGCTGGCCGCCGCCTCTGCTACCCGAGAAGAGTCCGAAAAATCATTATCTCTGACCAGATGGAGCAAAGCTGTCTTCAATCCGCTGAAGCTGAAATCATCGCTGCCCTTAAGCCATGCCCGGGGCAAAGGAAACGATGCCGGCCTGTCTCTGGCTGCCTTCTCTATAGCCGGACCGCCAGGATAACCCAGGTCCAAAATTCTAGCTGCCTTATCGAAGGCCTCGCCGGCAGCATCATCTCTCGTCCGTCCCAGCTTCTCAAACTGTCCATGCCCACTCATCAGCACCAGATCGCTATGCCCCCCGGAAACGATAAGGCAGAGACAAGTGAAAACAGGCTTACCCCCACTCAACCAGTTGGCGTAGATATGGCTTTCAAGATGATTTATACCAATGAGGGGCAGGCCGTAAGCTAAGGCGATAGCTTTAGCTACATTCACCCCGACCAGAAGCGAGCCTGCCAGACCAGGGCCCATGGTTACGGCAATGGCCTTTATATCCTTCCAGGTGGCTTTCGCCTCGGCCATAGCGCTTTCCACCACCGGCAGGACTGTAAGCACATGCTGCCTCGAAGCTACCTCGGGCACGATGCCGCCATAGCGACTGTGTATATCCACCTGAGAGGCGACGACGTCCGATAGAATGCTAACTCCATCCTCAACTACCGCTGCCGCGGTCTCATCACAAGAGCTCTCAACTCCCAGAATTTTCATACTCAGGATTATAACATAAGTTCGAAATTCGCTTTATCACTGATAGATGCTATAATTTTACGACAGTATACCCCCTTGTGCAGTATGCAATCTTTGGGAATTTCCCCTGCCAAAGTATACCATTTTATACAGGGAAAGGTATATAATGGTGGTATATGTGCAGAACCAAAATTAGAAACTGGTGGCATTCAATTTTCCCAATCTTGCCAACCTCTGCGTATTTCCAGACAATCATCATATTCCTCACACTTTTGGCTGGGTGGATTACCGACATACTTGGAAGACACTTCTTGGATTTTACATATGGGGCTGTCGTATCTCTTTGGGACATTCATTGGGAACAGGGTCGCAACAATATGGGGGTTAAATGGTGGGTATTACCATTGGAGTTTGCTATGTTAGCAGGAGTAGTAGCTGCAATAACTACATTTCTTATGAGGGCTAACAATAACCAACGTTCTCGTGAGAGAACCTTACAAAATGAGCAAATGGCAACAAATAAGGCGTTAACTGCATCTTTGGATAGATTATCGACAAATATTGAACGTCTAATAAATAACAGGCGGAATACAAATGAGACGACAACGCAAGATAATCAAACGCAAAATCACTAAAGACCAGTTCCTAGCTATTCTCAGCAAGGCTGCGCAGCCTGTCAAAGACTGGCGACAATCCGATTCAGCATCAGGACAAACATCGGAGTCTCGTCTTTCCGATGGTTGTGTCGAAAAGCGTACTCGTTCAGGTAAGACTGGAGATATTTAGGGCTGACAGCATGATAAACACCGCTTATGCCACGCTTGGTCAAACTCCAAAAACTCTCGATGGTGTTGGTATGCACCCTGCCGTTGGCGTAGACCTTATCAGCGTGGTTGACCGATTCGTGCCTCATGCCGAGCCTGTCAACCGTGTCATAGACATGGTATTCGTCTGTGTAGACGATGGCTCTCTGGGCTACATTCCGAGCGATAAAAGGCATGACCGTAGACCTCTTGACATCGGCGACAACCTTGGTGACTATCCTGCCCCGCCGTTGGGCGATGCCGATTACGGCGGTCTTGTTTTCTGCACCACGCCCACGCTTGCCGTGAGCCTTCCCGCCGACATAGGTTTCGTCAACCTCAACCTCATTGTCCAGAATTATAGGGGTTTCATTAAGAAGTTTGCGGACTTGCTTGAATATTCTCCATGCCGTCTTGTAAGTTACCTCATGCTTTCGCTGAAAAGCCTTAGCCGAAAAGCCAGTCCGTGTTGTGGCTATTTCATGTATGGCGTCAAACCATATCTTAAGGGGTGTGGGCGACTTATGGAAGATTGTGCTAGCAAGTGGCGATACGTGATGCCCGCATTGGTCACAAGCATAGACATATCGGCTCTTATACTTGTGATGCTTGGTGACTTTCTTGCAAACAGGACACTCAATGCCGTTAGGGTAGCGTTGGCTTACCAACCATTCAAGGCAGGCGTTGTCGTCTGGAAACATCCTCTCAAGGTTTTTGGCTGTGAACTCCCTTTTTCTCATCGTAATCACCCCTTATCTGAATACATTATAGCACAAAAGGTACTGCATGTCAAGGGATAATCACGTAATTTTAATATAGGAGATTGAGAACGAAATCGAATAGTCGAAAAAGGGCAGCTACTTCCATTTGCTACGAAGACCGAACCAGTGTAAAATAATAAAAACACTTATGTAAACGGGGAAAATGGACACAGGTACTTGGAAAGTTAAATCAGGTTTAGCCCAGATGCTCAAGGGCGGTGTCATCATGGATGTGGTCACAGCGGAGCATGCCAAAATCGCTGAAGACGCTGGAGCCTGCGCCGTCATGGCACTGGAGCGGGTGCCGGCAGACATCCGGGCTGCCGGTGGTGTTGCCCGTATGGCTGACCCGACGATAATCAAGGCCATAATGGAAGCGGTAAGCATCCCGGTGATGGCCAAATGCCGCATCGGACATTTTGTCGAGGCCCAGGTGCTGGAGGCGCTGGGAGTCGACTTCATCGACGAATCTGAGGTGCTCACACCTGCCGACGAAAGCCATCATATCTGGAAACACGATTTCAAGGTCCCCTTTGTCTGCGGCTGCCGCGATTTAGGCGAAGCCCTACGCCGCATCGCTGAAGGTGCCGCCATGATTCGCACCAAAGGCGAGGCCGGTACTGGCAACATCGTTGAAGCCGTAAGACACATGCGGGCAGTTCACGACGGCATTCGCCGGCTGCAAGCCTTGCCCATTGATGAACTTACCACTGAAGCTAAAAACCTGGGTGCTCCCCTCGAGCTGGTGTTGGAAATACACAAAACGGGGAAACTACCGGTGGTCAACTTTGCCGCTGGCGGTGTAGCCACACCGGCCGATGCCGCGCTGATGATGCAACTGGGGGCCGAGGGCGTCTTCGTCGGTTCAGGTATTTTTAAGTCCAGCGACCCGGCGACGAGAGCTAAAGCCGTTGTTAAAGCGACCACACATTACCAGGACCCGGCAGTCATCGCCGAGGTATCCAAAGCCCTCGGCACAGCCATGCCCGGGCTGGACATAAAGACCATCCCGCCGGAAGAATTATTGGCCACCAGAGGCTGGTAGAGTGAAAATCGGTGTCCTGGCTCTGCAGGGAGCTGTGACTGAACATATACAGATGCTATCCGCTTTAAACGCAGAAGCCGTCCCCGTACGCTTGCCCCCAGAGCTCAATGGCCTGGATGCACTGGTCATCCCCGGTGGAGAAAGCACTACCATCAGTAAACTACTGTCAGACTACGGTTTGCTGGAGCCGATACGCAAGCTCGCCAAAAAAAGTTTTCCCATCTTCGGCACTTGCGCCGGTTTGGTGCTTCTAGCCAAAAAAGTGCCCAATTTAGAAATGGAGCCTATCGGGGTCATGGACATAGAGGTGGAGCGTAATGCCTTCGGCAGGCAGGTAGATAGCTTTGAAGCCGACCTGAAGATACCAGCCCTGGACAACGGGACTTTCCACGGCATTTTCATCAGAGCCCCGATAATCCAAAAAGCTGAACGTGGAGTTGAAGTATTATGTCAATTAAATGGCAAGCCGGTAGCTGTCAGGCAAGGTAAGCTACTCGCCTGTGCCTTCCATCCGGAACTGACCGATGACTTGAGGTTCCACAGATACTTCCTCGACCTCGTCAAGGAGAAGCTATTTGCAAAAAGTAATCGCTGATGATTTAGACGCCCTGCTTGGTGTCCTGCCACAACACATCCGCCAGGCACTTCTTGCACAACCTGAAAACAGTGAATTACTTGAGGTAGTTTTAGACCTCGGTCGTCCTCCTGAAGCCCGCTATCCACACAAGGAGGTAATCCTCAACCCCACAGAGGTCACAGACTCAGATATCGAGCACGTAGTCTCTGGCATCGGCAGCTTTAGCGGCGACAACCGCGCTGGCATCGAGCGCACGCTACACCGCATTTCAGCTATACGCAATCGTGAAGGGCGAATCGTAGGCTTGACCTGCCGCGTAGGCAGAGCTGTCTTCGGCACGGTGAAAATCATCCAGGACCTTGTCGAGTCAGGCAAAAGCGTGCTGCTCCTAGGCCGACCTGGTATCGGCAAAACAACCATGCTGCGTGAGGTAGCTCGAGTCCTGGCTGATGACTTTAGAAAACGGGTGATCGTCGTTGACACGTCCAATGAAATCGCCGGTGACGGCGATATACCCCATCCCGCCATAGGACACACGCGGCGGATGCAGGTGCCAACACCGACTATGCAACACGCGGTGATGATTGAAGCCGTGGAAAACCACATGCCCGAGATAATCATCATCGATGAAATAGGCACCAGTCTGGAAGCTGAAGCTGCCCGAACCATCGCCGAGCGTGGTGTCCAATTAATAGGCACCGCCCATGGAAATACCTTAGAGAACTTAATGATGAACCCTACCCTGTCCGACCTCATCGGCGGCATTCAAACAGTGACCCTAGGAGATGAAGAGGCGCGGCGGCGGCACACCCAGAAATCAATCTTAGAGCGCAAGGCGCCACCCACCTTCGATATAGTCGTCGAAATTCAGGAACGAGACCGGGTAATTGTCCACTCGGATGTAGGTCAGGCCGTAGATGCTATCCTCCACCGCAGGCCTCAGGAAACCGAAATCCGCTGGCTTGATGAAAATGGCGAAGTGAGAAAGGATAAGGCAACAACTTCCCACATACTAGACAAGAGGGAGCCAGCACCAAAAAGAGAGGGATTTCGCATATACCTTTTCGGCCTCAACCGTTCTAAGCTGGAAGAAGCCGCCAAGGAAAAAGGAATTAACCTAGAGCTTACCAATGAACTTACAGGAAGCAATCTTTTGCTTACCACCAAGAACTACTATCGCCGCAAGCCGCAGAAGCTAATAGATGCCGAGATAGCTGGCATTCCCATCTACGCTGTGAAAAGCAACAATCTTCCCCAGTTAAGACAATGCCTTGACACTATCTACTCGCCACATAAAGACGTACCCATAAATTCCGCCATCGAAGAGGCCGAGCAGGCGATTACCCAGGTGAAAGAAGGCAAGGGGCCTGTAGAACTGAGCCCTCAAAATGCCTACATTCGTCGTCTGCAGCATCTCCTGGCCGAACGCCATAGCCTGACTTCTCACAGCCTGGGCAAAGAGCCCAAAAGAAGAGTGCAGATTATCAAAGGCTAAAAGCCTTTATTTTGCCATAGGATAGTGAACTCTTGAGTCTATTTATCACCTTTGAGGGCAGTGAAGGCTGCGGCAAGAGCACGCAGGCCAGAGCCCTGTGGAGAAAACTCGTTCGACTGGGCATACCCGCAAAGCTGACACACGAGCCCGGTGGCACAGCTTTAGGCAACCAGCTCAGGCGCATACTCAAAAGAAAACGCCAGGATAAAATCTCTCCCCTAGCCGAGCTGTTTCTGTTTGCCGCCTGCCGCATACAACTGGTTACAGAAGTGATTCGCCCCAGCCTGCAACAAGGCGAAGTGGTTATCTGCGACCGCTTCTCTGATTCCACTGCAGCCTATCAGGGCTATGGCCGCGGACTGGACCTGGAGACCATCGAAAAGACTAACGATTTAGCTACACAAGGAATAAAGCCCGACCTCACCATATTTCTGGACATCCCCACCCAGAAGGGACTGAGCCGCAAGCAATCAAAGATGAATGACCGCTTCGAGTCCGAAGACATCGCCTTTCACAACAAAGTAAGAGATGGCTACCTGAAGTTAGCCGCCAAGGAGCCAGAACGCTGGCTGGTGATAGATGCTACCTTGCCCAGAGCCAGAATTGGTACAATTATCTGGGACAGGATTAACCGTCTACTTCAGGCAGAAAAAGTCTCGAAGCATGTCTAAGAAACGCGTAGCTGTAGCCTTAAGCGGCGGCGTTGATTCCTCAACGGCGGCTCTATTTCTCAAGGAAGCCCGCCATGAAGTCATCGGCCTGACCATGCGCCTGTGGCCTGAAGAGGAACCACTGCCGGGCAAACAGCGGCATCCCTGCCCATCAACATCGAATATCCACGATGCTGAACACATCTGCCAGACTCTCGGCATACCCTTTCATGCCATCAATCTGGAGAAAGAGTTCAAGCAATATGTAATCGACTACTTCTGCCAGGAATACGCTGAAGGTCGGACTCCGAACCCGTGCATTGCCTGCAATCGGCACATAAAATTCGGCTTCCTCCTCGACCACGCTCTTTCTCTCGACGCCGACTACTTAGCTTCCGGCCACTACGCCAGAATCGAATACTGTAACGATGCCTACCACCTGCTAAAGGGCATCGACCCTGATAAAGACCAGTCTTACATGCTATACACTTTGGGACAGGAAAAGCTAAGCCGCATACTCTTTCCTCTGGGGAATTATCTGAAAGCCGACATCCGAGAGCTGGCACGGCAGAATGGCTTACCCACCGCAGGTAAACCCAGCAGCCAGGACATTTGCTTCATCGCCTCGGACTACGGTGCTTTCCTAAGCCAACAGTTCACCCCCACCCCGGGTGAAATCGTCAACAGCCGAGGTGAAGTGCTGGGCAGACATAAAGGTACCGTCTTTTATACCGTGGGGCAGCGACATGGCCTGGGGCTTGCCACTGCCGAACCATTATACGTAACAAAAATAGAACCTGATAAAAATCAGCTAATCGTTGGCTCCAAAGAAGACCTTTACTGCCCACGGCTTACCTCCACAGAGGTGAGCTGGATATCCGGCAAGACCCCACCCAAACCGATGACGTTAACTGTTAAAATACGCTACCGGTCACCGGAGGTAGCTGCCACCATTCGTCCCGGGCCTGACTCAGTCGAAGTTAGTTTCCGTCAGCCACAACCTGCCGTCACTCCGGGGCAAGCCGTGGTTTTCTACCAAGATAACGAAGTTCTAGGCGGTGGCACCATTGCAAACTAAAGGCAATAAACCTGTATTTGAGCCTCCGAGCCTCGTTGAAGAGAATGGGCTTAGCGTCAAAGGTTATCGCTTCATCGCCGGCGTGGATGAAGCCGGACGTGGCGCCTTAGCCGGCCCTGTCGTCGCCGCCGCCGTGATTCTGCCCCAATCTCCCAACTTCCTCTGGCTAAAATCAGTTCGAGACAGCAAAGAGATACTTCCCGCCAAGCGCGAGTACCTTTTCGACCTGATAAAGCAAGAATCCGTAGCCATCGGCGTCGGCATAATCGCCCCTCAAACCATCGATGTCATCGGCATTCTCAACGCCACCAAGATTGCCATGTGCCATGCCATCGAGCAGCTAGCCTGCCCGCCAGACTTCCTGCTCATAGATTACCTGCGTCTGCCTCAGCTTCGTATCTCCCAAAAGCCGATAATCCGGGGCGACAAATTATGCCTCACCATCGCCTGTGCCTCGATTATCGCTAAGGTCACCCGAGACCGCATTATGGTGGAGCTTGACCATCTTCACCCCGGCTACGGCTTAGCCCTCCACAAGGGCTACGGCACAAAACATCATGTATCCTGCCTGCGCCAGCACGGCCCTTCACCCATCCACCGCCATTCCTTCGCCCCGGTAAGAGAGGCAGCACAAACAAAATGAAACGCAAGGAACTCGGCGACACCGGCGAAAAGCTGGCTAAGGACTTTCTCAAAAAGAAAGGCTACAAGATTCGCGAGACTAATTTCCGCTGTCGCGAGGGCGAAATAGACATCATCGCCCAGAAAAAAGGCTGTCTCGTTTTCGTCGAAGTCCGCACCAAAACCAGCTCCGGTTTCGGCAGCCCTGAGGAATCGGTGACATTCGCCAAAAAAGAAAAACTCATCGCCTCAGCCCTCACCTACCTCAACAGCCACCAAGACCTACCCGAGTCCTGGCGTATAGACTTCGTCGCCGTCGAGCTCGACCAGAAAGGCAAAGCCACCCGCATTGAGCTAATCGAGAACGCCATTAGTTAATGCAAAAGTAAAACATCAAAAGGCAAAAAGACAAGTTAAAAGTCAAAAGTAGGGAGACGACTTCAAGTCTGTTCGGCTAAAAGAACAGGAGCATTTTGCATTTTTATCTGTCATTTTGATTTTTGGCTTTTGATTTTAGCAGCGTTCAGTTTATTCATGCTTTCCTAAAAAGGTAAACAAGAGGGCTCACCTAACAATCGATTGAAATTCTATCGGGCCAATGATAAAATGAGAAGGTAAACAATCAATAGCATCCCCATAAATCTCCTAACAATACAATAATTGGATTGGAGGAGGCAGGAATAATGAGAAAAAGCATTTTTTCAGTTCATGCTGTGGGCATCGTCCTTATCATATTAATAATAGTAGGCGCAGGCATTAGTTGCGCTGGCATGACGTCTTCGCCTGCTGGGAAAAAGATAGCTTACGCTTATAAGGATAAGTATAACAATATTTATATAATGGATGAAGATGGACTGGGGCAGCCTTTGCAGATCACCAAAGATGATACACACCTTGGCTCTACCGAACCTGCATGGTCACCTGACGGTAAAAAAATTGCTTTCACATCTGAGAGGTATGAAGGTATTTGCGTCATAGATACTGACGGTACAAATGAGAAAGTTAGAATATGTGCCAAAGCATTATACGCCTCTGTCAAGATCCCTTCCAGAATAGGATTCAGCTCGGCGAGTCCTTCATGGTCACCCGACGGTAAAAAAATTGTTTTTTCATCCGAGTTCAGTGGCAGTTGGGAAATATATACCATGAACGCTGACGGCACCGAAGCCATTCGTCTTACCGATAATTCTGCTTATGATGACTACCCGCGTTGGTCTCCAGATGGCAACAAAGTTGCCTTCGTCTCGGAACGTGATGGCAATCGGGAAATATATATAATGAATGCTGATGGAACAAGCCAGGTTAATTTAACCAATACCCCTAATGCAAAAGATAGCCTACCCAGATGGTCGCCTGACGGAAAGATGCTTGCTTTCGTCTCGGACCGTGATGGTAATTGGGAAATATATACAATGAATGCTGATGGTTCCAAGCAGACGAACATCACTAACAATCCCCAATGGGATTCTTCCCCTTCATGGTCATCGGATGGAAAAAGGGTCCTGTTCTACTCAAACCGAGAAGGAGATGGTGATTTTTACATCATGAATTCCAATGGCTCCAAACCAATTAAAATCACCAGCACGTCGTCCAGTAATTACCGGGACCCAGTCTGGCAACCATAACGATATTAGAGGACTATCGATTTTCTATTTTAGTTACCAAAATAATATGTAGAGGTAACATAGAATCAAGTCATCATTATTCTTGCTAATAAGCCCGACTTTGTCTCTGCTTATATTCACAATGTTAATTGTGCGCAATCACCACAAAGTGTGGATGTTCAGCAAGCAAACAGTTTCAAAAACGATAACAGCGGGCCTAAAAATAGCATATCAATCCAAAATTGGTGGCATGAGCTATGATGTCTACTTGCGGGATATCAGTGCCCCATCTAAACCCACAAAACTGACAGATAATCCAAGGGACAATCTAGAGCCCGAATGGTCATGACCTGGCGCATAAACTTCGTCGCCGTCGAGCTCGACCAGAACGGCAAGGCCAGCCGTATCGAACTCATCGAGAATGCCATCAGCCAGAATTAACGGCTATGACGATTCCATTTTCTTATACTAGCTCTACCAGCCGCTGCCGCCAGAGGCGCCACCGCTATCCACAGCGTGATGGTAATCAGCATAGCCATGGGATAATCTATACCCTGCCAGCCGAGCTTTGGAGCGATAACGCCCCAGAGAAGCATTAAGAACAACGAACTCAGAAAAAAACCGGGAATAGCTGCCAGTATTCTAAAGTAACCCATTTCAGTCCTCCTTTTCTTCCAATATAGTTTTGATTTCCTGGGAAGCACGCGAAATCACCTCGCGTATGCGCTTCATTTTATCGGGGGCTACACGCCGTGCCCGGCGGCCCATCATTCTCGCCAGTTCGCCGAACTCGCCCATCATCTCCATAAACACGCCAATGTTTTCGGGGTTCCAATGACGCCTCATGTGGCTCTTGACTTCGTCGGTGAAGTCTTTCTGCTCCGACAGGAACTTAGTACCCTCCTTGGTTATGGTATAGACCTTCTTCCCATCCCGTTCCTTGGCGCTGGCGTAGCCCATTTCTTCCAGCATCTGCAGGGTTGGATAGACCACTCCGGGACTCGGCGTGTAAAATCCATGTGAGCGCTCCTCGAGAGCACGTATGATCTCGTACCCGTACCTCGACTTCTCTTTCAGCAGGTCGAGAATCACATATTTCAAATCGCCCTTGCTAAAGGGACTTTCCCGGCCGAATCCGCGGAAAAATCGCTCGCCTCTGTAAAACCTGTCTCTAAACATGTCCATCACCTCCTTTAAATTATGATATATCCAGTATTATCACGATATATCTTGATATATTATAGACTGCTCGGAATGTACTTGTCAAGGGGTTTTAGGTGATTTTTGTAACTTTTTAAAGTTTTCTAGAGGGGTGTTCAAAAAAGATATTGGCACCGAGGTACTGAAGCTCGCCACAACGCAAAACCCACACGCATTGAGCTAATTCAGAACGTCGTTAGTTAAACCAGTCAACAACCCTCAGTGAGCCATCCCGCAGCACCCTGTGAGATCTTAATAAGATTTTAACATCCAGATGCTATCCTTATATTAGCCTTAAAAAAAGGAGGCCAAACAGAAATGTGGCGAAGCAAGAAATTCATTATTTTCACGGTACTGGCGGCTGTATTACTGGCCGGGAGCATAGGTGGAATAGCACTTGCTGCCGACAACGGTGATGACAATCAACCTAAGGCCCGATGTGGGGCTCTACTGGACAGAGTCTGTGAAATCTACCAACAGAACACAGGCACCACCATAGACCAAGAAGCGCTGAAAGAGGCCTTTGCCCAGGCCACAAGCGAGATGCGCCCTGAAGTCATGCAGAACCGCCCAAAGATGGGGGCTGAAGCCATGCAAGACCGCCTTCAGAATCTAGTCAATGAGGGTAAAATAACCCAAGAACAAGCTAAGGCACTCCAGGAGTGGTGGGAGGCGAGGCCTAGCGTCCCCACCCAGGAACAGGCTGATGCACTTAAAAAGTGGATGGAGGCGAAACCCGATGTCCCCGTTGGATTCGGCTTCCCCGGCCATGGCGGCTTCCCTGGCAAGGGTGGACCATGTGTTCCACCACCATCTGAATAGCTGACCAAACTTCGATTACAAGAACTCATTTGACCACATCAAGAGAGGGAGAGCACTTCTCTCCCTCTCTGATTATTAATGAACCGGTGATGAGCGCTAAAAATGAACCAGGGCTTAACAATTCCTTAACATTTATGTTATAAGATTATAGAAACATAGCAATCGTTAAGGTATCTAGAGATGGCTGGTAAAAAAGTCCTTGTAGTTGATGACGATTCAAAAACGGTGGAATTGGTCAAGCTCTACCTTAACCGGGATGGCTACAGGGTTATGACCTCTCACGATGGTATTGAAGCCCTGCACCTGGCTCGTGAGAGTCGCCCTGATCTTATCGTCCTGGACTTAATGCTGCCCGGCATGGATGGGCTTGAGGTCTGCCGTACCCTTAGAGATGAGTCCGATGTGCCAATAATTATGCTCACCGCCAGAACTACGGACGAGGACAAACTGACTGGTCTGGGTTTAGGAGCGGACGATTATGTGACCAAGCCCTTCAGCCCGAGGGAGCTGGCAGCCAGGGTCCGAGCAGTGCTCAGACGCCTGCCGGGAGAACGTGGTCCTGTAGAGATTAAGCACGGCAAAATTGTCCTAAACTTCCTCAAACAGGAAGCATCCATTGCCGGCAAACCTTTGAATCTTACCCCCATTGAATTCAAGCTGCTGGGAATTCTCATTAAAGAACCTGGCAGAGTTTTCAGCCGGGCAGAACTTGTTGAAAAAGCTTTGGGCTATGATTATAAGGGCTTTGACCGCACCATCGATGTTCATATCCTGAACTTGCGACGGAAACTAGAGCCTGACCCAAGACACCCCAAGTACATAAAGACAGTCTATGGAACTGGCTACAGGTTTTCGGAGACTCAAAGTGGTACATAGTTTGCGATTTCGTCTCCTGGCGGCCTTCACCCTCGTCATACTGGTTGTAGTCGGCGCCATATACCTATTTGTCAGTCAAACTACCGGAGTTGAATTCCGCCGGTATGGTGAACGAAGCGAGCAAGCACACTTTGGAAGAGTGGCATTTGAGCTGCACCGCTATTACCGCGAGCATGGAAACTGGGAGGGAATTCAACCCTATGTGGAGCAGTGGGGCAACCTATATGGACGAAGGATTATACTGACCGACTCTAGCGGAGTAGTAGTGGCTGATTCTCAAGGAGAGTTATTGGGACAACAATACCATCCTGACATACCAGGTATGGGCTTGCCACCGCAGTTGGCTCAAGGAGAGTGGTTTGGACAGCAGCACCATCCTGACATGCCGGGTATGGGATTGTCACCGCCGTGGGAAGAAAGCAGCGTGGGGACTTTCTATATCAGCCCCGAACCATCGGCAGTTTTCCCTTCAACGCTAAGTCTCTCCCAGGCAATAAGTCGTTTTCTTCTTTGGGGTGCACTACTGGCGGTTGCTGTTGCACTCCTAATAACTTATTTCCTGTCGCGTCGAATTTCAGCACCGGTAAAGGCTCTTACCCTTGCCGCCAGGCAGTTGGGACAGGGGGACCTGTCTCAGAGGGTACAGTCTAAGGAGAAAGGTGAAATCGGAGAACTGGCACAAGCCTTCAATACCATGGCAGAAAATTTGGGACGAAGTGAACAACTTCGCCGCAATATGATAGCTGACATTGCCCACGAGTTGCGGACTCCACTATCCAATCTCAGAGGTTACCTGGAGGCAATGCATGATGGTGTGATAAAGCCAGAGCCAGATGCCATCCGCTCCCTCAACGAAGAGGCAGACCTGCTATCAGTACTGGTTGACGATCTCCAGGAGCTGAGCTCGGCTGAGGCAGGTGAACTAAAACTGCATTGTCGGAAGGAAAATATTATCAAGTTATTGAAGCAAACGGTGGCTGTGAAACAAAGCCAAGCAACAGCAAAGGGAATAGCGTTATCCTCTAATCTGCCCAAAAAGCTGCCACTGGTGAGCATTGAATCCCGACGGATTAGCCAAGTCTTGCTCAACCTCATCGATAATGCCATAACTCACACACCACAAGGCGGTACCATAACTATAGCCGCCAGGCAGCTTGATAACTGGCTGGAGATAAGTGTAGAAGATACTGGTGAGGGTATCCCTGCTGAGGACCTGCCGAATGTTTTTGAGCGCTTCTATAGGGTGGATAAATCTCGAGCCCGAGCCACCGGCGGTACGGGTCTGGGGCTTGCTATTGCCAAATATCTCGTCGAGGCGCATAACGGTAAAATTAATGTACAAAGCGAGCTAGGAAAGGGGAGCTGTTTTAGTTTTACCATTCCGGTATCAAAGTAATCATTGCCATGTCATTTGCTATTAGTTTAGAGGTTTCTCTTAATTCCAGGCTTAAATACATGCTTTCTAAACAAAATCTTAACATTTCCCTGTTATTTTAATAAGATGGTTTGCAGCCGGCAGTTAAGGTATTAAATAAAACTGAAGACCAGACAGAAATGAGCAAAATATCTACTAAATTGCTAATCGTTCTCTTCACATGCGCCTTGATTGTTTCGGGGATAGGCTGTTCCTCAAAGCCAGATTCTCAGGAACCAAAAGGGCGAATCATTACCGTACAGCGCGGCAACCTTGCAGTGACTGTGCCAGTGGACGGCAGCCTGGTAATGCCGCAGGCATTTGATCTGACTTTCGGCGCACCGGGCGACGTTAAAGATGTATACGTAGAAGAGGGGGATTTCGTCAGAGCCGGGACAATATTAGCCACACTGGATGACACGGCACAGAGGCTGGATGTAAGATCAGCCAACAACACCGTACAGCAAACACTGAGTTATCTCTACGAAACCGTGCCACTGCTGCCCCAGTTTCCGGCTAATGATCCTAACGATAATTCAGGTGTTGGCTATCCATTTTATTATCCCAACGCCACTGCTCTGTCATCCCTCATCTGGGCGCAGGACGAGATTTTTAAAGCGCGTGAACTATTCCAAGCCGGCAAATACAGTGAAGCCGCGTCTGAATTGTATGTAGCTTTATCTGACCTAGAGCCCTGCGTGAAAATACTTGAGGACACCATAAACAACCCGAAGTCCGGCCTGGGCAACATGGCGCCATTCGTCCCCAGTGATGAGGCTGGCATAACATATTTCCAGATATATCAGGGGCAATCATTTGCTGTGTCTTACATCATTGAGCTGCGCCAGGCGGTTGATTTAATCAAGCAGGGACAGGCCGACATCGATAAGCTGCGCGAGTTAATCGGGCAGGGCAAAACCGACGAAGCCGGCACGCTTTTCAAGGTCCTCTTAAGCCGGGTTGACGACATAGGCAAAACAGTAAAAAATAACATCAACATGATAAAAACGCATATCGATACGACCATTTACGGCGAGGCAATAAGCTTGTATTTTTACGGCGCTGCTGAAGAGAATTTAGATACGGCGCTGAAAGGTATAGAAAGGGGCGACCTTAACTCATCTGAACTACATGACAATCTGCGTATAGCGCAGCACTACATGAAGCTCTGCAACGCTATTCTGGGAAGCAATGACTTAGTGTTCCAGCACGGCCTCTCCCTACAAAAGGAGCATGGATACAAGCTCGACCTACAAAAAGACCTTGTTTCACTGGTGAATAGCGAGGAAGACTTCCTCAAGACGGTGATAATGGCACCTTTTGACGGCACGGTGGTAAGTGTGGATGTCAAAAAGAACGATGTCCTTTCCGCCCAGGATTATTCATCCAAGGGTACCATCCAGCTTGTTGATACCACGGCAATCAAATTCCAGGGGCTTGTCGATGAAATCGATATCTTGAAAATAGAAACCGGCCAGAAAGCTACGATTTCCGTGGACGCTGTGTCAGACAGAACATTCCCAGGCACAGTATCCTTCATCTCACCTTACGCCAGCACGGACACGGGCAGTGTTGTCAAATTCGCCGTGACCATCCTGCTTGATCCTACCGATGTCGAACTCAAGGGGAGCCTTACCGCCACAGCCGATATAATCGTAAAGAACATAGAAAATGTACTACTACTGCCGGTATCGGCTATCACCACCACATCTGCCGGCTCCTTCGTCGATTTCATAAACAGCGCCACAGGCCAGGTCGAGAAAAGAAAGGTCACTCTGGGTAGCCAGAGCTATCAATTTGCCGAGATATTGACCGGGCTGAATGAAGGCGATGAAGTCGTAGTTCAAGAAAAGGTTACCGGGGCACCCATAACAACAGGTTTTCCGCGGCGATCCCAGGGACCACCACCTAGATAGATAAAATGAAAACAAGAATAATAACCATACTTTTAGTAAATATAAGTTTACTTTCGATATTGCTCAGTGGCTGCAGCAAAACTGTGGTTCCTCTTGGGCAAACTTTCCAAGTGGAAAGGGGGGACCTCGATATCGTGGTATCTGCCGATGGTTCCCTTATCATGCCCAACCAGTTCGACCTAAAGTTCGGCACAAATGGGCAGGTCGATGAGATACTGGTGGAAGAAGGAGACACGGTCAAGCAGGGTGCCCTCCTGGCTATGCTTGATAATTCATCACAGAAAAACGCCATTAGAACAGCCCTGTTTAGCATACAGGCTACAAAAAATGACATCGAATTTGAATGCGGAGCTGACCATCTTCCCTATAATTACTTGGATTTGAGCGTATCCCGTCTTGTTGATGAAGCACAAAAGGATATAGCTGCGGCTATTAATTATTTTGAACAGGGGAACTACAAGGACGCCGGCTATAAGCTCATCATGACATATTTTGATATTGAAGTATGCGAAGACCTGATTAAGTCCAGACCCGATGCCGCCGTATTGGCTGGGGCCAAGACAAATTCAACTTACTATCCAGACCTTACCGCGGGCAGCTCCCAAAGCAAGTCGCCGAATGACAAAATGGTCGTCGACTACCTGCAGAAGTACCGTCAGAAATTGCTAAACATTGCCCAATTGATGAAAATCGGGGACTATGCCACACTTACACCTGAATTCGACAAGGTGCAACAGGAAATGCTCACGGTTGTCCAGCTGGCTAAAAGCACAATATATCTCAAGGACAGTAATTTGTTCGAGTACCCCGATACCGCTACCAGCGTCGATTTCCTGCAATCGTCTATGCGCGCTTTGCAGGAATTAGAGGACTACCTGACACAGAGCGACGCCCTGCCGGTTGAAGCTGCAAAGAAGTTGTACATCGCCAAGCTTAACCTGCTGGTAGGACGCGACATCTTGGAGAATCAAACGTCACTCTTTGTAATCATAAAAGACGTCAACTGGCAGAAGTTGCAGCAATACAACCTCAGCCTGCAAAGCTCAGAAATATCTTTATATGAGGCCAAGCAGGATATCATGAAGACTGCCATCATAGCCCCTTCCGACGGCACTGTGGTCAGCGTGGACCTTAAAAAGTCCTACGTCCTGTCTGCCCAGGATTATTCCTCCAGGACAGCTGTCAAGCTCGTAGATACTAAATCTATAGAGTTCCAGGGGCTTGTCGATGAAATCGATATTATGAAAGTCAAACGTGGACAAAAGGCCACGATTACCATAGACGCTGTACCAAATAAGGTGTTCACAGGAACAGTGAAATTCATTTCACCCTTTGGCACACAGTCGGGCAATGTAATTAAATTTGATGTCACCATCGAGCTGGACCCGACTGATATCGAGCTCAGGGGTGGCTTAAGCGCTACTGCCGATATCAGTATCTACAGCGCCAAGAACACATTGCTGGTGCCCGTATCAGTGATTGTCAATACACCTTCGGGACCCATGGTGGCGGTGATAGACGAGGCCACAGGCCAGTCCGAGTTACGGCGGATCACTCTGGGCAGACAAAACTTCCAATACGCCGAGGTGTTAGAGGGATTAAAAGAAGGGGAGAAAGTTACTGTATCAAATCTGACGCCCAGCACAGGTACTAATACACAGCGTCGGGGAACGCCAGGTATGATGCGCGTCCCTATACGCTAAGATGGCAACCCCGCATATCGCATAATGTTTGTAAGTTTGGTGTTAGGATATGATTGAATTAGAAAATGCAACTAAGATATACGACATGGGTGAGGTGAAGGTCACTGCCTTAGACGATATCTCTTTTCACTGCCAGAAAGGTGAGATGGTTTCCATCATGGGGGCATCCGGTTCTGGCAAATCTACCATGATGAACATACTCGGCTGCTTAGATAGGCCGACTATTGGAAGCTATCGCCTGGAGGGACAGGATGTCTCCAGCCTTAAGGACGATAACCTGGCGGTAATAAGAAATAACAAATTAGGTTTCGTTTTCCAGTCTTACAACCTTTTACCTAAATTGACCGCAGTAGATAATGTAGAATTGCCGCTGATATATTCGGGTCAAAATCACAGGCACCAGCGTGCCCTCGATGCCCTGGAATCGGTCGGCATAGGCAAAAGGGCACACCACCACCCGACCGAACTTTCTGGCGGCGAGCAACAAAGGGTAGCAATCGCCCGTGCCCTAGTAAACAACCCTGTGATAATACTTGCTGATGAACCCACCGGTAACCTTGATACCGCCTCGAGCCGCACAATCATGTCTCTTTTACTTGAACAGTGTAAGAAAGGTATTACTGTGATCGTAGTTACCCACGAAGAAGATATAGCAGCATATACTCATAGAACTATCTATCTCAGGGATGGTAAGGTCATCGAGGAAAAGAAACGATGAACATCTGGGAGAGCACCAGAACAGCCTGGCGATCTATATTTTCCAATAAACTGCGGTCCTCGCTGACGATGCTTGGTGTTGTGATTGGCGTCTGCGCTGTGGTCCTGCTGGTTGCCCTAGGCCAAGGGTTTCAGGCCAGTATGAAAACAACTTTTGAGAATATGGGGGCCAGCGCGCTTTATATATCCAGCTCGGCAGACAAGACAACAAAAACTGTGCGTGACCTCACACTTGAAGATGCCCAAGCACTGGCAGACCAGAAGATGGCACCATCAATAGCTGTAGTGTCGCCTACGCTTAGCAAAGGTGTAAATGTGTCTTACAGTAACAACAACGTGAATATACAGGCCACCGGTGTTACGCCCACGATAGCACAAATAAGGGCTTATACTGTAGATAAAGGTAGATTTATCTCCGAGCAGGATATCACAGCAAGGCAGAACGTGGTAATAGTTGGCTACCAGACGGCTTTGGACTTATTCGGCAGCGAATCCCCACTGGGCAAGAGCCTGCGCGTTGACGGCATTAAATTCCAGGTCATCGGCACCATTCAAAAGATGGGGGGCTTTGCAGGAGATGACTATATATTGATGCCGCTTACAACAATGCAATCAAAAATAGTCGGTGGCAACAATATCCAGCAGATTGCCGTAAAGGCAGTCAGCCCGGACCAAGTAGATTCTGCTATTGCCGAAATAACCTCGATAATAAGGGCACGGCATTATATCGGGCCAGGGGGCGCAGATGACTTCACCATCAGGGACATGCGGGAAGTCCTGAGCAGCATGCAGCAGTCATTAGCTGCCTTCTCGATTTTCTTGAGCAGCGTAGGCGCTATCTCGCTCATTGTGGGCAGCATCGGCATTATGAACATCATGCTGGTTTCCGTATCGGAACGGACACGAGAAATCGGCATACGCAAAGCTATCGGCGCCAAGCGACGTGATATTTTAACTCAGTTCCTTATTGAAGCAGCAGCCCTTAGCTTCACCGGCGGTTTGATTGGCTTGCTCATAGCGGTAGGAGGGTCATTATTAATGGGCAATATTACTATGGGGAACTCAACTTTTCAGGCTCAAATTTCACTCGGCGTTGTTATTCTCGCCCTTACCGTGTCAATTGGGACAGGGTTGATATCTGGGACCTACCCCGCCTTCCGGGCTGCCAGGCTAGACCCGATAGAATGTTTGCGTCACGAATAAAAACACCCTGGCATGCTCCAGCCCTCAGCTTTTCTTCCTGAAGCTGGCCAGCCTGTCCTCGGTATCGGCGATATCAAACTCGCTGCCGAACTCAAGTTCCAGGCCCTTCTTCAGGGTTAGCTTCATGCCCCGATTATAGAGATACTTATAAGCAGCCAGGCTCTCCCAACTGTTGGCCATTATCTTCTTGGCTAGCTCGTTTGTTGTCTCCTCCAGTTTATCTGCCGGCACTGCCATGTTTACCAGGCCTATACGCTGGGCTTCACGACCGTCTATAGTATCAGCGGTGAACGACAGCTCCCTTGCCTTCACAAGCCCGACAGTGCGCGGCAAACGCGCGCTCATACCCCATGTGGGTCTGAGACCCCACCTGGCATGTGTATCCCCAAATTTCGCCTCCTCAGCCGCTATCGCCAGGTCACAACCAAGCACTATCTCTAGGGCACCAGTAAAGCAAAACCCGTTGACCATGGCAATCACGACCTTAGGTATAGCCTGTATCGTATCGATAAGCTCACGTGCCGGGTCGTCAAGAATCGGCCCCACCTTCCCCTTCTCAAGCTTGCGCTCACCCAGAGCTTTCAAGTCCACACCGGCAGAAAAAGCTCTGCCTTCCCCAGTTATCACCACCACTCCCACATTTTTATCCTTCCCGGCATCCTCCACCGCAGCCTTCATCTCCTTAAGCAATGCCGGCGTAATCGCGTTCATAGCGCTGGGGCGGTTAATCGTTATCCTGGCAATACCGTCCTTTTTATCGTATTTCAGGCTCTCAAACTCCATGAATGTCCTCCTTCGATAACTTGCTGCGGGCTCATTCTATACAAATGAAACCAGCAGCGCAAACTGAACCACAGGGCAATGGCAGGCACAAATCTATTCTATCCCCCAGCATCTTGACAGCTGGCGAGCCTAGCCTTAACATAGCCACGCTAAGCAGCGGCAGGAGGAGGTTAAAATGCCGAAACAAGGCTCATCGGTGATTCAAATTCCCCTGGGCAGGGCCAATGTCTTTGTCATCCGTGGCAAACGCGCTGTCCTCGTTGACACCGGCTTTCCCGGCAGCGCTCCAGCCATCATCAACAGTCTCACCCGTAACGGCATCGAACCCGGCTGGGTTTCTCTCATACTCATCACCCACGGCCATTCCGACCATTTCGGCAGCGCCGCCGAGATGAAGAAGCAGACCGGTGCGCCGGTAGCCGTCCACCAGCTCGATGCCGAGGTATTGAAAAAAGGTCAAGACTCATCTCTCAGCCCCACCGGAGCCATCGGCCGCTTCTTCCTCTCCCTGATGGCAAAAAGGGGCCCGGCCACAGCCCCACCTGTGAAACCGGATATAATCATCGAAAACGAAATGGACCTCAACAAATTCGGCGTCGACGGCAAAGTAATACACACGCCGGGGCACACTCCCGGCTCTCTATCGGTGATTTTGCCCAGCGGCGAGGTCATCGTCGGCGACCTGATTATGAGGGGCATAGTCCGCTTCTGGCAGCCGAACTATCCCTTATTCGCCGACAACATGTTCCAGCTAAAAGAAAGCATTAAACTGATACTGCGAAAAAAGCCGGTAAAAATCTTCTGTACCCACGGTGGCCCATTCGACCCCAAGGCCGTCCTGCGGAAATTTTCGTAAGCAATGCTCTCTGATATCTAGCGTGCGCTGAACGTTCCGCTAAATTGTTGTCCCGGCCCACTAAGAGAGGGGTGACTTGCTGACACGGCGCAGGCAAGGCAAAAAACTAAGGAGCTGGCCATTCAGGGATTCTGTCCTGAGACGACTATTGACACATACAAAAACATGGCGCATACTAACAGCAGCGATGTTCTTACATAATTTACTCTAGGGACTCGCATTGCATGGCATTTGTTTTAGATGGAATGATCCCAGAAACTGTGGCTAAGGGAATTCCGCCGATATGACAGGAAATCTGCAATTGATTCTTATTGGGAGGTTGAGCCATGAAATTATCAGGTTTTAGATGGGTCCGCAGCATGAATAGCATTCTCGGATTGTGTCTCTGCCTTGTGCTGATCGGCCTCACAACTGCCGGGGCAATCGTGTACACTAATCGGTCCTACACAGGCAGGATGCTACCGGACGTCCAGGTGTGCAAAGCTGAGCCCTTACAACAGAACGAAGCCGATTACACTTCAACCGCTATAGACGGGAATGGACCGGTCATCCAGGTGTTCAAAGCTGACCCAATGGAGCTGGATACCCCCACTTCCGCCGCCGTGTATACCTTCAAGGTGAGGCGCGCCACGAATGTAGTGATAAATGAGGCGGGCACTAACATTAAAAACATCAGTAACCCTTCCGGCGCCGCCCTTAACGGGACTGCCGACGGGCTGCCGGCCTCTGCAATAACGACGGACGACAGCGGTAAGTTTATCACCATCCTCATGGCCAGCAACGAATACGGCAGCGATACGGCAGAGCTAACGCTATCTCTTGCCGCCAATCTTATACCGGCTGGACAATCAGGGCCGACGGATAACCAGACCGAGCAGCGTACGCCAAAATGGTTGGACCAGTATTCCACGCCAGGTACTTCACCTCCATCGATTACTACTCGTAATAGACCTGATTTTTTCAAATGCCCCAGCAACTGCGCCTACTGTCTGAAACCTGGGGAGGCAGCAAACCTCGGGTTCACCCAGAAATGCTCTGATGCGCGCTGCTACTACTCCCCTGACGACCAGCAAAACTGGTATTGCTACAGCGAGCCGGAAGGCTGGTGCTGCGCAAATGAAAAAGTCAGCCAGACCACCAAACGTGAATGCACCCAGATAGGAGGTTTCTGGTCCACCTTCCAGGCCGAGGCGATAGAATTCTGCCAGCCGAAAGGATACTGCTGCCTGAATGGGCAGATATACTACCCATCCACCCAAGCCCAGTGTGTCCAGATGGGAGGCTCCAACTGGTCCACCAACCGGGCCCAGACGATGGAACGCTGCCAGCCGATGGGATACTGCTGCAGAGACGGCCAGGTCTACACGGCCACCCAGGCTCAGTGCACCCAGGTAGGAGGCTCCTACTGGTCAACCAACCAGGCCCAGGTGACGGAACGCTGCCAACCGCCGACGTGCTGGTGCTGCCTGAAAAGCCAGGTCTACCAGACCACTCAGGCCCAGTGTACCCAGACTGGAGGCGCCTGTTATGCCACACAGTCCCAGGCAGCCGCAGCCTGCCGTCAGACCCCAGCTCTACGTTGATGGCTTCTATTTGGCAGACCAGATGAAAAATAAATCCATTCTGTGAGAGAAAAATGGAGGTAGTTAAATGAGGACATGGAACTTCGGAAAGTGCCGTAGGGCAGCGGTCTTTTTCAGGTTATGCCTGGGCATTATAGTTGCCTTGACATTGTCACTGGGAGGGATGGCTCTGAACACCCAGCCTGCACAGGCTATATTTGACATTTCTCCTGCCAATATAACCATAGACGCGTTCGAATGCCTACCCTTTGTTGATACCCAACTTACCGTTACTTGTTGTACATGCTCGAACCCTCCACAAAACCTCTTCTTTTGGCTGGTGGATACGGGAGGGGGGATTCCGGCATGGGTAAACATAGATCAAAATACCGGGGCAATTTCAGGTTGCCCTCCCACGCCTAGCGCTGGCGCCTATACCTTCGGCGTTCAGGTCTCCGAGCTTTGCGTTTGCCCTAACGCGGCGGGCACCACTTGTACCTTTGGGAATTGCTTTCCCAATGGCGACGCCACTTTACCTTGCGTAACCATATCGCCGACCATTGCCAATGTCACCCTCAATGTCGCCGCTAATATCCCACCCTGTGTCACGGCCATTAATCCAACGTTTTACCCGGTTGCCTGGGAGGGTTTGCCGTTCACCATGACGTTGAGCGCCACCGGCGGTGTGGGGCCGTTAAACTGGACCGCTACCCCATTGCCAGCCGGGCTGACCGTGACGGACGCCACCAACGGAGTCATTTCCGGCATCCCCGGCCCGGGTACCTGCGGCATCTATACCGTAACGGCTACGGTTACCGATACCGGTACGTGCCCAGACCCGACCTGCTGCCCAGCCATCAGCCGCGACTTTATCCTTATCGTTGATTGTTGGGCTAACTACCTTCCCATCTTTTACTACACTACCGCTTGCGATTTCACCGTCGAAATTGGCCCCGGTCTTACCCAGGGCCAGACAAATGTGCTGTTCGATGGTACACACGAGGCCACACTTGTAGGCGGCCAATCGGAAACCTTTATCTCCGTGCCGTGCGAAAGCCATTTGGTGATGGTCAATCAAACCATACAGGTCCCAAACTCCAATGCCAGGTTCACCGTCATAGGGCCAAATACCAAGACGGTGACTGATATCGACAACTATGCCTATTTCGATTATGCGCAGGAGGTATACATCCAGACGGCCAGCGAACCGTCCGGAGCCACACAGCCACCGGGCACCGGCTTTTATGCTGTGGGCAGCAATTTCAGCAGTACCGCGCCGGGCACCATTGAAACTAATATCCAGAACGGCATAAAGTACGTCTTCCGGGAATGGAAGCTCCCCGACGGCACCACACGCCCCATCAGTAACCTGTTATTTGCTGTCAACCAGGGAGGGACTGTCACTGCCGCATACGATACTTTTTATCAGCTGCGACTAACCTCGGATTACCCGGCCATAGACGAGCGCTCCTGGGAACGCAAAGACAGCATTGCCACCTGGAACCTGTCGCTGCACGCAGTCCCCATGCTGGGCTTCTGGGGTTTCCTGGGTGGGGTACAAAGCCCGATGAACGCCAGCGGCCAGCAAATTATGAACGGGCCCGCTACCGTAGAAATCATGTGGAGGCCCAACTACACCATGCCGATCATAGCCATAGTGATTGTATTGCTGGTCATCGTCGGCCTGGTCTATCTCATATACCGTCTCCGGTCAAAGCCTGCCGCCAAACCCGTCGCCACAACCAGAGCCAGGAAGGCTTCATCTAAGGCTAAAAAACGAACGTCTAGATAAACTTCCGCCCTGAATGCGGCACCCTTGCGGACAGTGAATTAGACTGCTGCAAAAAGTGCTGAAGAAGACTTAAATCGGGCGACAATGACGATATTGTGCATGTTGCCCGGTTTTCGTTCTAACCAGTGTGCTGATTTTAATCCGGGGCAAGACAGGCCGAGGTCCAGCCACAACGCTCCCTGACATCCAACGTGCATTGAACCTTTCGCTATTTTGTTCAGTGCTCCGACACCGAAACTCACGGTTTTGCAATTACCCCTGTGCTTCACCCGACATATATGGTAGAATCCCATAGTTACAGCGAATTAGACAGCAGAAGCTAGTATGAGTAACGGTAAGCGTCATTTTTTAGACACCTTTTTCTATCCGAAAAGCGTCGCTGTGGTTGGCGCTGCCAGAAGCCCAGGCACATTGAACTTCCAGTTACTGTCAAACCTAGTAAATCTAAGCTTTATGGGCAAGATATATCCCGTAAATCCCAACGCTGAAGAGATTTTGGGATTAAAATCATACCCTGATTTACGGAGCATTGAACAGGAAGTAGACTTAGCCGTAATCGCTGTTCCCGCCAGTAAAACTCTAGATATCGTCAGAGATTGCGTTGCCAAGAAAGTGAAGTGTGTTACCCTGGTTCCTGGCGGTTTCTCCGAGATTGGCAAGCAGGGAAAAGCATTACAAGATGAAATACTGGCTCTGTTAAGGCAGCATGGAATCAGAGCCATCGGACCAAACGCACTTACCCCTGTCAATAGCCGAAACAACCTTGTCATCAGCTTTCATCCCGTTGAGAAGCTGCCGCACGGAAAGCTTTCCTTTATCTTCCAGTCGGGGCTATATGAGCCCAGGTTCGGCTGGCTTCTTTCAGGTCTTAATCTACACATAAGTAAGCTCATTGACCTGGGCAATAAGATGGATATCAATGAAGTTGACGCTCTGGAGTATTTATCACAGGACCCGGAGACAAAAGTTATTGCCCTGCACCTGGAAAGCATTGCCGGCGATGCTAAAGAATTCATGCAGCTTTTGAAGCGCACTACCAAGGAAAAACCGGTGATTGTTCTCAAGTCAGGTCGAACGCCAGAAGGAGCTGAAGCGGCCTCCTCACACACTGGTGCCATAGCTAAATCAAGCGATGCCGTGGTTGATGCTGCTCTAAAGCAAGCTGGAGCGATTCGGGTACAGGCTCTGGACGATTTTTTCGATTTTGCCAAGATCTTTGAGTATTTACCCCCATTGAAGAAAAACAGGATTGCCATCGCCACCGGTTCTGGTGGAGAAGGAGTAATCGCCACTGACCTATGCCTGCTTAATGGGTTTACCATAGCCCAATTAAGCCCAGAGACACGTGATAAACTCCGCTCCATTTTCCCGCCCTGGGACATTCCGGTGAACCCGCTTGATGCTGGGGTATGCTATCAGTTCAATTGGGGAACGGACGCCAATGCTGTTTTCTTAGACGCTTTAGCCGATGACCCGAATGTTGACTGTGCAGCGTTGGCTACGCAGATACACGCATATACACGAGCTGATCCTCATCAATTTGTGAAACCATATTGTGATATGGTTAAAAATGGCAAGCCAGTGGTGACATGGGTGACTGATCCTAGAGTGGGAGGAAAGTTAGTTGACCAACTGGAGTATAACCGAATACCAGTATACACATCAGGGGAACGAGCGATCAGGGCACTATCTGCGCTCTATCATTACCACGCCATGAAAAACATTTGACTAGAAATCCCAGAACTCAACAATTCGTCATCGCGTTCATTGTATACCGGTGGGTGGCGACCTCCATCAGGGAGGCTCAGTCGGTCTAAACCCGCGTGGGACTTCGATTTCCATATGCAACATGGCTAAGCACATCGATTTCCCTGTCTCGTCCCACCTCAGTGTTCTGGTAGCGCCACCTCCTAAAGCGTTATGCATTACAACCTGCAGCGCATTTATGTTCGGCATCTCGTATACCTCAACCTCACCTTTGACCAAGTCTCTGTAATGTTCCTTCACTTTCTGCGGCGTAACTT
>Ga0194111_10000013_pt1 | contig 229033 bp, 198 predicted proteins | sample TA2KigC300mmetaG_FD_146194 | JGI IMG/M metagenome (GOLD analysis project Ga0194111, IMG submission 146194) | Freshwater microbial communities from Lake Tanganyika, Tanzania - TA2015033 Kigoma Deep Cast 300m | ecosystem: Environmental > Aquatic > Freshwater > Lake | place: Tanzania: Lake...
TTACCTATACTGGTGATAATTTGGCTGCCAGCATTGACCCGCCGGCAATCTACGGATTCGTCGATTTTGAAGGAGGAGGCAGATTCTGGTTTGACTTTACGGACTGTGACCTTGATTCAGTTAAAGTAGGTATGCCAGTGGAGATGACCTTCCGCAGAAGATATTTGGACGAACCCACTGGTGTTTACGGCTACTCGTGGAAGGCAACGCCGGTACGCGCCTAATACTATAAAAATAAATAACTACGGAGGAGAAAAATGGCAGAAGGTATTAAGGACAAGGTGGCTATTATAGGGATGGGTTGTACCAAATTTGGGGAGTTGTGGAATAAAGGTGCTGAGGACTTGATGGTTGACGCATTTCAAGAATGTATTGAAGATGCGGGGATAGACAAAAAAGACCTTCAGGCAGCCTGGTTTGGCGTGCATTTTGAGGAGCAGAGTGTGGGCAAGGGTGCTACATCATTGGCATTGGCGCTGAAGTTGCCTTTCATCCCCGTGACTAGGGTAGAAAACTTCTGTGCTACTGCCACAGAAGCTTTTAGGGGTGCTTGTTATGCAGTGGCTTCAGGAGCTTATGACATTGCGTTAGCTCTAGGTGTGGAGAAGCTTAAGGATACTGGGTATGGTGGTCTTCCTGGTGGTCCTGGCCTCATGGGAACAAAAAATGCACTCATCATGCCTAAACTGACCGCTCCGGGGAGTTTTGCCATGATGGCTACCAGATACTTTGCCGTGTATGGGCTCAGTCCTGAGGAAGGCAAGAAGATGTTAGCTAAGGTATCGGTTAAAAGCCATTACAACGGGTCTAGGAACCCTAAGGCACACCTGCGCCGCGAAGTAACTGAGGAACAAGTTCTGAATGCTCCTATCATCGCATGGCCGCTGGGGCTTTTTGACTGCTGTGGGGTCAGTGACGGCTCGGCGGCAGCTATCGTTACTCGAGCTGACATGGCTAAGAAATTGAGGCCCGACCCCGTGTACGTCAAGTCGCTCCAGGTCGCTCTGAGTTCGGGTGAGGAATTGATGTATACCAAGTGGGACGGTGCTCATGTTGAGACTGGGTACCGTGCTGGAGTACTGGCTTATAATGAGGCAGGTGTAAAGAATCCGCGCAAAGAGATAAGCATGGCCGAGGTACATGACTGTTTCTCCATCACTGAAGCCGTAACTATGGAGGATTTGCAGTTTAGCCCGAGGGGACGGGTTAAGGATGACATCGAGGCTGGACGCTTCAACTTGGATGGTGAGCAGCCTATTCAGCCTGATGGCGGATTGAAGTGTTTCGGGCATCCGATTGGTGCTTCTGGTCTAAGAATGCTATATGAGATGTACAAACAGTTGCAGGGCAAAGCTCAGATGCCAGAGCGCCAGCTAAAGAATCCCAAACTGGGTCTCACCCATAACATGGGTGGCTTCCCGGCAATGAACATCGTCAGCGTTGCAATCGTAGGACTCTAATAAAGAACTAAACTTTAAGGAGGTAAGCCATGGCTGAAGGGTCTATAATTACAGATGAGTTAAAAAAACTAATAGGTGTCCCTGGAGAGCCGATTACTTTCAAGGTTGAAGAAGGGGCAATCCAAAGGTATGCGCAGGCTATAGGTGACCCCAACCCTTTATTTAACGATATAGAGAACGCCAGCAAAAATAAATATGGCAGGTTGATTTGCCCTCCAGGTTTCACCGGCTGGCCAATCAAAGGTGGAATTTCTGTCTTCAAACTCGTTGATTCGCTGATTAAGGCTGGGGCGCCAACTCGACTCCTTGATGGCGGTGTTGAATTTGAATTTGTCGAGCCTGTCGGCGCTGGAGATGTGCTAACTGCCACGCCTAAGATAGCTAGCATGACTGAGCGAGAAACGAAAATGGGCAAGACTATGTTCACTACGGTCGAGACCACTTTCGTGAATCAGAAAGGCAAAGTGGCTCTCAATGGCCGATCGACATTCATCCAATTCTAAGAAATTGAGGAGGAGACATGGCTAAACAAGTTTATTACGAGGATGTTGAAGTTGGTACTGAAGTAACTCCAGTGGCTAAAATTGCCACGTCACGGATGCTGGTTCAGTGGGCGGGAGCCTCGGGAGATTTTAATCCCTTGCATTACGAAGACGATTTTGCCAAAGCTATGGGCGTAGGTGCTCCTATTGTGCATGGTGCTCTTAAACGCGCTTGGCTGGGCCATTTGATTACTGACTGGATTGGGGAGCAGGGGGTGCTGAAGAAGTTGTCGTGCCAGTACCGCGGCATGGACTACCCCCGGAAGATGAAAACTATGGAAGAGCCACATGATGGTGAAACATGGTGGTGCAAGGGCAAGGTGGCCAAGAAATACGAGGAGGGTGGCGAGCATCTTGTTGAGTGCGAGATTTGGGTGGAGAATGGGAAGGGGGATAAAACGACACCGGGCGCAGCTTTAGTCGCCTTACCGTCAAGGGGCAAGAAATAGAAGCAGCGTCTTTGCCGGATAAGTATTTGGGAGGCGATTTCTCCGAAACGCTGTAGTAAACTGGTGTTTCGCGAGATTAGTCAAAAAACTAACATAAGGAGGTAATCAGATAAACATGGGAAAGCTAGATGGAAAGGTAGCTGTTGTCACTGGAGCAGCACGTGGCATAGGCGAGGCTGATGCGCTGTTGTTTGCCAAGGAGGGTGCTGCTGTTTTGGTGAGTGACGTTGACGAAGCCCCGTTGAAGGAAGTGGTCCAGAAGATAAAGACTGCTGGGGGAAAGGCCGAAGCTTGCGCTGGCGATGTTACAAAGCTAGAAGATTGTCAAAAAATGATGGATACAGCAGCGGAGAAATTCGGCAAGATTGATATCCTGGTCAACAACGCCGGACTTACCAGAGATGCCCTGATACATAAGATGACTGATGCCCAGTGGGATTTGTGTGTTGATATTAGTCTTAAGGGAACCTTTAACTGTATTAGAGCTGCCTCTAAATACATGATGAAGGAAGGACATAATGGGCGGATAATCAACGTGGCCTCAGTAGCCGGGCTGATGGGAAACGTTGGGCAAATTAACTATTCTGCTGCTAAGGCAGGCCTCATTGGGCTCACTAAGACGGTAGCCAGAGAATGGGGAAGATTTGGCACCACCTGTAATGTCGTTGCTTATGGTTTCGTTGATACCCGGTTGACCAGAGAGAAAGAAGCGCAGCAAGAAGAGGTGGGTGGTGAACTGGTGGGAATACCCAAGAAGGTCAGGGATATGGTTCTTCTGCAAATAAAACCGATGACGCCTGAAGATGCTGCCAAGCCTGTCCTGTTCCTAGCTTCGGATGATGCTGCCTTTATCACCGGTCAGGTATTTAATGTTTCATCAGGGATGTATATGTAGATTTTACCGTTCTAGCTTGCTGTGGTTCGACATGTGACGGATATGGCATTACTCGTCTACTAACAACTGAACAGTGTAAGGAGGCCCAAAATGGCAAAAAGGCTAGAAGGTAAGGTAGCGGTAGTTACCGGTGCTGGGCGTGGCATTGGTAGAGGTGAGGCATTAGCCCTGGCTGCTGAAGGAGCCAAGGTGGTGGTTAATGACCTCGGTGGTGCAGGTGATGGTACTGGTGCCGCTAAAACCCCGGCTGCGGAGGTGGTTCAGGAAATTGAAAAGCTGGGTGGAGAGGCCGTCGCTAACTATGACTCCGTAGCCGCTCCAGAAGGTGGGGAAAACATCATAAAGACGGCAATTGATACTTTTGGCCGGATTGACATTGTAGTCAACAACGCTGGCATCCTCAGAGACCGCATGGTTTTCAATATGAGTGAAGAGGAATGGGACGCGGTCATCAAAGTTCATTTGTATGGTACTTTCCATTGTACAAAGCCGGCGTGTGTTTATTTCAGGCAGCAGAGAAGCGGCAGGATAATAAATACCTCTTCCACATCCGGGTTAGGTAACATGGGACAAGCCAATTACAGTGCTGCTAAGGAGGGGATTGTCGGTTTCACCAGGACGGTAGCCAGAGACATGGGGAGATATGGTGTAACTTGCAATGCTATCCGTCCCAGTGCCGGAACAAGGCTAACCTTGACGCCGGAACTGAGAGCCGCCTGGGAGAAGGCTAAAGCCGAAGGCTTTCGTCCTGTATCGGCTGGAATAACGCTAGATGATTTGCAAAAGATGACCCCTGATATGATAGCACCCTTAGTTGTATACTTGTGCACTGATGAGGCAGCGAACATAAACGGTTATACTTTCTTAGTTGGTGGTGGTGAAATAGGTATTTATTCCGAACCAGAGGTAAGAAGCCGCATATGTAAAGATGGTATATGGACACTGGGTGAGCTTATCAGCATTGTGCCTAAGACTCTGGCTAGGGAATTGATAAACCCGGCACCACCGCAACCACCGAAATAATAGGCCGGTGATATTTACCTGCGTGGTATTATGGACCGCTTGAATATTGAAATTCGGTAATATCTACTATCTGCATAAATATGTGATACATTGTAGGTACTACCAAAAGTTGAGTTTTCATATCTGGTAGCAGTCCCATTTATTGCGTCAGTATTGCTCGTCATGACGAATGCATATGTTGAGTCTGCCAAGACTAACCAAGTTCGAGGAGGCTGAAAATGGATTTCAAGCTTAGTGAGAAAGAGAAGACTCTCATAGCAGAGATTGCCAAATTCGCCAAAAAAGAGTTGCCTGAGGATTTTGTTGGCACTCATCTAATTGACCAGGAATACAGAGACTTTGAATTTGAAATATCCATGTCTAAGAAGCTAGCCCAGAATGGGTGGCTGGTTATGAGTTGGCCGAAGGAATATGGGGGGCAAGGCGCTTCTTTAACGGAACAAACGGTGTATGAGATGGAGATATCCTATTGGGGGATACCAGGGGCGTGGATGGGTATAAGTGGCACACAATGGGTTGGTCCCTGCCTTATGATGTTTGGCACGGAAGAGCAGAAAAACAAGTATCTGCCGTTAATTGCCTCGGGAGAACGAGATGGTGTCTGGTGCACGGGCTATAGTGAGCCCAACGCAGGCTCTGATCTTGCTAACCTGCAGACCCGGGCTGTAAGAGATGGAGACTATTACATTATCAATGGCCAAAAAGTGTGGACTAGCAAAGCCCAGCATTCGCGATGGTGCTGGCTTCTGGTCAGAACCGATTCCACTGTCGCCAAGAAGCACCGTGGGCTCAGCCTCTTTATCGTGGACATGAAGAGCCCAGGAGTTACAGTTAACCCTATATTGAACTACTACGGTCGGCATCACTTTAATGAGGTATTTTTCGATAATGTGAGGGTTCCGGCTTCTAATCTGGTCGGTGAGGAGAACAGGGGGTGGTATCACCTAATGCAAGCGCTCGCGTTTGAAAGACGTAGTGTGGCACCATTAGCCTATGGAAGTTCCAAGAGATTGTTGGAAAATCTAGTTAAGTATGTCAAGGAGACTCAGCGCCAAGGTGAGTCCTTGAGCCAAATTCCTGCTATTCGCCATAAGTTGGCTGAGATGGCAATAGACGTTGAGATAGTTAAACTGTTTGCCTACCAGTTTACTTGGCGGGTATCGCAAGGTGCAATACCCGCCTACGAATCATCGAGGAACAAGATTATGGGTGACGACGTGCTTAGACGTATGGCTATTTCTGGGGCAGAGATTTTGGGAGTCTACTCTCAAGTTGATCCGGATTCAAAATGGGCTCGACTCAAGGGAACCATTCAAGGGGCTTATCTCGGTTTCCCCGGTGCCATGATTGCTGCTGGGACTGCCGAGGTGGAGAGAAGCATTATAGCTCAATTTAGATTGGGTTTACCCAAATCATATTAGTCGCTTACGGAGATTATAGGAGGCGATATGGACTTCAGTTTTACGGAAGAGCAAGAAATGCTCCGGACTATGGCGAGGGATTTTCTGGCCAACGAATGTCCCAAGTCTAAGGTCAGAGAGTTGGATAAAGACGAAAAGGGCTATGATCCACAGATGTGGCGTAACATGGCGGAACTGGGATGGATGGGACTTGTTTTCCCGGAGGAGTATGGAGGAACAGGAGCCAGTTTTGTTGACCTGGTAGCCTTGATGGAGGAAATGGGAAGAAACATCGTACCAGGCCCTTTCTTTTCTACTATTGCCCTCTGTGCCTTGGCCATTTTAGAATTCGGCACAAATGAGCAGAAAGCTAAGTTCTTACCGCAAATAGCCAAGGGCGAGACTATTTGGACCTTGGCTTCGATGGAACAAACAGGTAGCTATGAAACCTCAGAGATAAACCTCAGCGCTCGCCCTGACGGTGATGACTATGTGCTAGAGGGTGAGAAGATTTTTGTCTCCGACGCCCATGTAGCCAATTACATCCTTGTGGTAGCGAGGACAGGCAAAGGCAAAGCACCACAGGCAAGAATCACAGTGTTCATAGTTGATGCTAAATCTCCAGCACTTAGAATAGAAATAATACCCACTATGGCGGGAGACAGGCAGTTCCAGGTGATTTTCAATAAAGCTAAGGTGTCCAAGAATGATATCTTGGGAGCTGCGGGTGGAGGTTGGGAAGTAGTCAATTTCATCTTGCAGAGGGCCGCTGTCTTGAAATGTGCTGAGATTTCAGGCGCATGTCAAGCTGTCCTCGATATGACTAGTGCCTATGCCAAAGAGCGGGTGCAGTTCGACCGACCTATCGGGTCTTTCCAGGCAGTCCAACAAAAACTGGCTGATATGCTTATAGATATTGAGGCGATTCAATATCTTGTTTATCAGGCGGCCTGCGGCATAAGCGAAGGCGAGCCATCTCAGCTGCAGATTTCTGTAGCCAAAGCCAAGGCAAGCCAAGCTTACGAAAAGATTTGCATTGATGGAATCACGGCTCACGGAGCTATTGGCTTTACCTTTGACCACGATATAGGACTATATTTCCGTCGTGTCAAAGCAGCGGAGTTTGCTGCTGGAGACGTTGACTTACACCGGGGGAAAATAGCTGCTGAATTAGGACTCTAGATCCGATGGTATTGACATACTGTGGTATAATGATTTTCAGACCTGTGTCTCTATCTTATTTTTAGGTGTGTTTCAAATTAGCCAGATGATGTATAAAGAGATAAAACTTGGTGGAAGGGGGTGGTAGTATCGAGTAGTAAGGCTTAGCATTCTGGGGCAAACAATGGTCGATGAGTGTTTGTCAGCAGAGAAAGCTCTAAGGACAAATAGTGTAGGAGGTTAATGACTAAGTGAAAAAGTATGTGTTTATATCGTTGGTCTGCCTTTTGTTGGTAGCGTTAGTTCTTCCTGCCTGTGCTGCACCTAAAGAGGAAAATGTCATAAAAGTCGGCATCATTGGGCCAATGACGTTCCCAGAGGGCGAAAACCACTGGATGGGAGCTGAGTTAGGAGCCGCGGAAGTCAATGCTGGCGGTGGCATAAAAATAGGTGACCAAACATATACCATCAAATTGATTAAGGCGGACTCTAATGAGGTGCTCAGCATTACGGATGCAGCTTCAGCCATGGAAAAACTGATAACCGTGGACAAGGCGGACTTTGTCTATGGTGGCTTCAGGACAGAGGGTGTATTCCCCATGCAAGACGTAGCTATGAACTACAAGAAGATATTCTTCGATTATGGTGCCGCTACTGCAGCGCTCTGCGGGAAAGTAAACGAGGATTACGATCGCTATAAGTACTTCTTCAAAGGAACTCCGTTCAACGAGTACTTCTTGATCGGCAATGTTTTCATGGTTACGAGCTTGATTAAGGCCGAGCTTATAAAGCAGCTAAACCTAGACACAGTGAGGGTTGCCATAATAGCTGAGAAACTGGCGTGGACTGAGGCGATGATAAAAATTGCCGAGGCGAGACTGCCAGGGATGGGGATGGAAGTCGTTGGGACATGGCGCACGTCAGATACAGCCACAGATGTCAATGCTGCATTGGCAGCTATTGCTGCTAAAGAACCCCATATTATCTTCTGCATATTCTCGGGACCGGTAGGTATCACCTTTGCTAAGCAGGCAGCCGAGTTACAAATCCCAGCCTGCTCAGAAGGCATTTTCGTCGAAGCGCAGAAAAGCAGCTTTATGGAGGCAACTGGTGGTAAGGGATTATATATAACTACCCTAAATACCTACTCAAGGGAAGTAGTATATAATGACAAAACACAACCCTTCGTCACTGCCTTCGTGAACAAATATAACCAGCTCCCGCTATATACTGCTGCTACCTACGATGGCATGCATGCGTTAAAATTGTTCTTGGAAAAGGCCCAAAGCATGGATCCCGATGTCTTAGTCCCCGTTATTGAAGGCACGCCGTTCACAGCGACGTCTGGTAATGCGGCCTACTTTAAGATGGGCGATAAGTGTCCCCCAAACTGTGCACATGACCTGATATATGGCCCTGGTTATGTGACCGGCGCCGCCACTCAGTGGCAGGATACGGACCCAATCATGGGGTCGAAAGTCATCTGGCCACAGTCTTATGAAGGTGTAGCTGCAGCGTGGAAAGATGTAAAGTACGGTGGTACCTACCCGTACATGATACCACCGAATGTAGTCGCGAAGTTCAAGCGTGAAGCGCCAGCGGCACCGCCAGAAGGCGAAAAACCAGCCGGACCTAAGCTTTCTTTCAAGCCAGTTGAGTACACCAATGCTGAGTTTGGCTTCTCTTTACAATATCCCAACAATTACACGAGGGACGCAGCGGAAGAAAAAGATGCCACCAAACTCTACGCTAAAGCCGGGACTGTTCCGGTAATATCTGCCTCTGTTAGGGAACAAGCTACCTTTGCTGAGGCTGTAAAAGCTGCACTTGGGCCAAAGAGTAAAGCAGGTACAGACATCACGGTTGGCGCTGAGAAGGAAGTAACTCTAGCAGATGGTAACAAAGCTACCGCGGCCAAAGTTGACTGGACGGTTTCGGCAGGATTTGCAGGTGAGACCTATGCTCTCGGGGTTAAGAAGGGCGACAAGTGGATTCTAGTTACCATAACTACTGTTGCCATGCTTATACCTTACGACGAAGCTCAGTTCTCCGAGATAGCCGGAACCTTAACAGTTAAATAACTGATGTTTTTAAGGAGGTGTGGTGCTAAAAAAGACATATAAATTCGCGATAGTGTCCGTTGTCATGTTGCTTGTTTTGGGTCTGACCTTGCCAGCGTGCACGTCAAAGAAACCGGCTGATACAGAGCAGCCGTCGGCTCCGGCACAAGCTGCACTGTCTTTTAAAGCCAAGACGTATACTAATGCAAAGGATGGCTTCTCCATTCAATACCCAGACAATTGGGTAGAGCGGCCGGAGATTGTGAGCACGACCATCGTGGCTGCTTTCGGTGTACCGGGATTCGTTCCAGGGGTAAGTCTTAGCGTCCGTGATGCGGATAAGCCTCTGACTGCCGATTGGATCGTTGCAGCAAACACGGCCGAGGGGAACGTAGGTGTTACAGTTGACTCGCCACTCAAGGAGACGACTTTGGCAGATGGTACCCCAGCCATCGAGTACAAATCAAGCTTTAAGAGTTCAGGGTACGACATTGTTTCTTTCGGTATCAGCGCAGACAAAGATGGCAAGCGGATCCGTGCAACTGTATGGACCATAGACGCGTTCTCTCCTTACGATGAAGCCTTGTTTTCGGAGATAGCGCACACCTTAACAGTCAAATAACTAAAACTTTTGCAAAGTAGCCAAGGGTAAGCCTATATGGTGACCCCGGGTTGGTCGAAACGTCCCGGGGTCACCATGAGAATAAACGGAAGACATTAAAATAATAAGTTTGGAAGAGTTATGATTCAATCATTTTTGATTCAGTCACTGGTAACAGGGGGGGTATATGCCATGCTGGCTGTGGGCTTCGCGCTCATCTTTGGCGTAGCCCGAATGATAAACCTGGCGCATACCTCGTTCTTGATGCTGGCAGCCTACGGCATGTTTTATTTTACCTCCAGGCTGGGATGGAATGTCGGCTTAGCGATAATCATATCCTTAGTTGGCACCACGCTTATAGGTCTAGTGAGCTACAAGCTATTCATTGACCGGATACGTGAGCACCAGGTAACCGTGCTGCTGATTACCATTGCCCTGGCTATGGTTTTTCAGGAATGCATGCTTTTGGCCTTCAAGGCTCACTTCTGGACAGCACCGACTCTTATTGTGGGGTACTGGGTATTGTTTGGAGTGAAGATTTCCTACCAGTACTTGGTGGTATTGGCGGTAGTCGTGTTTGTTCTGCTTGGCATATGGGCGCTTTTGGCAAAGACAAAACTAGGGATTGGCATCAGAGCCACGGCTCAGGATACGGAAATTGCCAACCTGATGGGGATTAGCGTTCCCAGGATACTCTTGATAACAATGGGCATGGCCACGACGCTGGCAGCTATTGCAGGTGCTGTGGTTGCCCCGCTGTGGACTGTTCACCCCTATATGTGGGCGGGCCCATTGGTAATGGTTATGGCAATTGTGGTGCTAGGTGGATTAGGGAGCGTCAAAGGTAGTGTTGTCGGTGCTTTTATAATAGGGCTCGTTGAGACAACGGTTGTTTTCTGGCTCCCCGGAGGCGCCTTCCTGAGCTCGGCATTTGCCTTGCTGGTTATGGTAATAATACTTGTGGTCAGACCCGAGGGTCTATATGGCATAGTTTTTGAAGAGGAGAGACTATAATTGTTAAGAAGACTATTTAAGGATTTCCAGGGTGATGTGTTGGCAATTCCGGGCAGACTTATAGCCCTTATCTTTTTCCTGCTCTTGTTTATTATCCCTCTAATTACGAACGAGCCTTTTGTCCTGCGTACCTTTATCTTTGCCAATGTGTTCGTTATTTTTGCCGTGAGCTGGGACTTTATATCCGGATATACTGGCCAAGTGAACTTCGGTCATGCCTTGTTCTTCGGTGTTGCCGCCTACACGACAGCGCTGCTGAACAGGGAACTTGGCTATCTTGGCTTACAGCCGTGGGCAACGATACCGATTGCGGCTCTTGTCGCCGTAGGAGCGGGAGTGCTCATGTGCCTACCTGCGTTAAGATTGAGAGGGCCTTATCTATCGCTGGTGACTTTAGCCTTTCCTCTCATCTTACTTGGGGTCATCAAGGCTTTTCCTGATTTTACCGGCGGCGAACATGGTATTTCTGGCTTACCAGGCATTGCTGATACTAAAACGGGTGAATACTACATATCTTTGCTGGTTATGATTGTTTCGGTGTTCATAATGTGGAAGCTTACCGATGCCAGAAGTGGCCTTGTCAGGACTGGGATTATTCTTCATGCTATACGTGAGGATGAGATTGCGGCTCGAGCCACTGGAATCAACACCATAAGATACAAAATGCTGGCTTTTGCCGTAGGCGGCTTTTTTGCCGGAATTGCTGGTGGCTTATTTGCTCACTTTATGAGAATCGCCGGGCCATCAAGTCTGGACATGATGTTGTCCTTTCAGGCGATAATATGGACGGTTTTTGGCGGCATTGTCAGTATCTATGGAGCGGTGGTTGGGGTTTACCTTCTCTATCCTCTGATGGAATTATTGAGGGTTATTCCTGAACTGCGTTATCTGATTTTCGCATTTTTAGTGATAGTGATTCTGCTTTTCATGCCTGAGGGGATTGGAGTTTGGATAAGAGACAAAATTGAGCGGGAATGCCCGCGTTGCAAATTATCTAATGTGGCTTTGCGACATACCTGCAGGGCATGTGGCGCCTCCCTGTACTAAGAAAAGTTTGGTTTTAGGGACCATTTTAGGAACCTAGGAAAGTCATATAAGTTCTTTAGGCTTAGGGAAGTCAGGTCTTACAAGCCTAGGTATGTCTTTCTAATAGTTTCGTCTTTGAGCAAGTCTTTGGCTGTTCCCTGGGCGATTATATGTCCCCGTGACATGACGTAGTTTCTTCCTGACAGGTCAAAGGCGAAGCTGATATCTTGCTCAGCCAAGAGTATGGTAACGCCCAGCTCGTGATAAATTTCCTCTATGCGTTTAAACAGGTCTTCCTTGAGCCTTGGTGCTAGTCCGCTTGAGGGCTCATCGACCAGCATAAACTTTGGTCTGCGCATTAGTGCTCTACCGATAGCCAGCATTTGGCGTTCCCCACCGGATAATGTGCCTGATACTTGATTTGCCCGCTCCTTTAATCTAGGAAACAATTCATAGACCTTGTTGAGACTATCGTTGATTACCTTCTTATCCTTAACCAGATAAGCCCCGGCGAGCAAATTGTCGTGGACCGTCATTTCAACAAAGGGCCTGCCTCGCTCGGGACAAAGTAGCAGACCTCTCTTGGCTATTTCAGAGGCGGAGAGCTTTTCAATGCTCTCGCCTTCGAACTCTATGCTTCCTTTAAAGGTTATGTCTGCCTGTCTCGTTCCCTTCAATACCTCCTTCTCCCAGTTTATCAATCCTGCTATAGACCGGAGTAGGGTGCTCTTCCCTGCACCGTTGGGACCAACGAGACCTACCAATTCGCCTTTTTCAACCTTAAGGCTGGCGTCATCCAGCACCATAGCTGTGTCATAACAGACGGTTATGTTTTTAGCTTCCAGCAATGAGCACCTCCTTGCCTGTGTAGGCTTCAATAACCTGCTTATTTTTGGATATTTCTTCAGGTGTACCTTGGGTGATGATTTCGCCAAAGTTAAGTACAATCACCCGGTTCACTATCTTCATCAGTTCACTGAGCTTGTGTTCTATAATAAGCATAGCTGGCCCTTCGCTGTGGAGTCTGCCAAATCTTCCGCCCTTGTGCAATCTTTTCATTGATTTTGCCACAAGCTCTGTTTCTGCAGGATTCAGTCCGCCGAAAGGCTCATCGAGGATAAGCATCTCCGGTTCGGTGGCAATTGCCCTGGCGACTTCCAGCCGTTTTAAGTCACCGTGCGACAGAATGGAAGCCTGTTCCAGAGCCATGTCGGCGATACCGACGAATTCTAGGGCATCTCTTGCCTTTACTTCGGCTCTTTTGACCCATTCGCCACGTTTGGTTATCCTTGGGCAGAGACAACCTACCATAACATTGGCGATAATGGGCAAATGGCGGAAGGGCTTTACTACCTGGAAAGTTCCTACCATACCCTTTTGGACTATCTCCCAGGGGCGGCATTTTGTTATATCTTTGCCATTAAATATGACTCTTCCTGAGTCAGGCTTCAATATGCCGAGCATACAACGTATGAGTGTAGTCTTCCCGGAACCGTTTGGCCCAATCAGGCCGACGATCTCATCCCTTTCTATCTTGAAGCTCACATTATTAACAGCAGTCAGCCCGCCAAAGGTCTTGGTTAAGCCTTCAACTTCCAAGAACGATGCCATTTTACTACTCCTCTCTTAGCTCTCGGCGAGATACTTTGCCTACGTCTGTCTTAGGCACCTCGCCTCTGAATTCTACGATTGTTGGGCATTTGTATGCAGCCAACCTTTCAGCGCAATATTTCATGATGTCCAATTCGGACAATTTGCCCCTTGCCTCTGTCTCAAGTACGACTACTGCTTTGACTTTCTCTCCAACCTCAGGGTCGGGGACTCCAATTACACCTGCTTCTTTAATTTGCGGATGAGCGGCCAGGACTTCCTCTACCTCCCTGGCAAATACAACCTGCCCCTTGTGCTTGATCATATCACGTTTTCTGTCGTAGAAGAAGAAATAGCCGTCTTCATCCATTCTGCATAAGTCGCCGGTTCGAAGCCAAATTTCGCCGTCGATATCTGCGAATGTTTCCTTAGTTGCCTCTGACTTATCCCAGTATCCTACCGCTACTTGTGGACCTTTGACTAAAAGCTCGCCTATCTCGCCAACGGGAAGAAATTTTGTACTATCAGGATCGGCTATTCCAGCTACGGTGTTAGGTAGGGGTACACCGAAAGAGCCGACTTTTGTCTTCCTGTATGGGTTGATCATTCCCACAGAGGTTGTTTCAGTCATCCCCCAACCCTCGTGGATTTTAGCGCCTGTCCGTTTTTCCCAGCCTTTAGCCGTGTCCTCAAGAAGGATGTCGGCGCCGGAGACAAGAACTTTGATGCGTTTCCAATCGACTCTGTCGGTGCGGTGATAATCCCTAAGGTATTCATACAAAGACGCAACGCTGAAAAAAATAGTTGCCTTGAAACCTTCCGTAGCATTCAACAGGTCGTCAAGGTCAATGGTGGTGAATATTACCAAAGTATAGCCCTGAGACAATCCACCCAGCATGACTACTGCTTGACCATAGATATGATAGAAGGGCAAATAGGCCAATAGGGTCTCCTTGCCCTCCTGGACAATATCACCCCAGAATTTGTCGCCAAGACGTTGGGAAGAGATGTTATAGTGGGTTATCATGACACCTTTGGGCAGCCCTGTCGTTCCTCCCGTGTAGGGCAGGGTTACTAAATCCTCTCTAATGTTGAATTTAATTTTCGGTGGATTAGGTGGATAGTTTTTAATCAAGTCCTTGAATTGATAAAATCCCTCTCTTTCGTATATTTCAGCGGGTGGCGCTGCCATCTTTTGATACACAGCCCGGAGTACGCTGCTGCCCATGAACCTTTTCAGCCACGGCAAATAATCGGTGATGTTGACCAAGATGACCTTATCTAGCTTGACTCCTGCCCGTTCAACATTATCGTAAAGATTATCCTGACAGATAATCATTCTGGCGCCACTGTCTTCAATTTGATGTTTGATCTCAGGACTGACATAAAAAGGGCTGATAGCAGTCAGGACAGCTCCAGCTTTTAGGGCTCCGAAATAGGCTATGACGAACTGGGGTGAGTTCAGTAGTAGTAAAGCAATGCGGTCTCCTTTTTTGACTCCTAAATCATGTAGGGCTGTAGCAAATCTATCGGTGTGGTCTCTCAACTCGCGGTAGCTTATCTTCCTGCCGTAGAATATCAGGGCAGTTTTGTCTTTCCATTTGTCTGTGGCTTCGTCAAAGGTGTCGACCGCGGACTGTTCTGGAATTTCGATATCCTGTGGTACCTCTTTGAGATAAAACTTTAGCCATGGTCTTGATTCGTATATAGCCTTGTTTGTATCGACCGCCATCATGTCACCTCCTCATTTACTATGAGCAAAGTATAGCATAGCATTTGTGTTTTGCCAACATGGAGCAGGTGTCTTTGTGTTATTTAATTGGGAGAGAAACCTACCCACGATTGATTTTTTGGCTCTCTGAAAGTTTCTCCTGATACTTGCATCATAGCACAAAATTCCCCGTTTGAGAAGATTATATTGCCTCTTCTTTTATCCAGCTAATGCACTCGAAGTGCCTGTTGCAGGCAGCTCACCGAAGCTATTTTATAATTCGTCCTCTCTCAGTTCCCGGCGAGATACTTTTCCAACATCTGTTTTAGGCACTTCACCCCTGAACTCTATAACTCTGGGGCATTTGTAGTGAGCCATATTTTCCGCACAATACTTCATAATTTCATCTTCTGAGACTTTGCCTCTTGCTTCTGTCTCAAGAACAACGATTGCTTTGACTTTCTCTCCAACCTCCGGGTCAGGGACTCCGATGACCCCGGCCTCTTTAACTTTTGGATGAGCGGCCAGGACCTCCTCTACCTCCCTGGCAAACACAGCCAGACCCTTGTATTTAATCATGTCACGTTTTCTATCGTAGAAAAAGAAATAGCCGTCTTTATCCATTCTGGCTAAGTCGCCGGTTCGAAGCCAGGTTTCACCGTCGATAGGCGCGAACATTTTTTTCGTCTCTTCCGGCTTATGCCAGTATCCTTTGGCTATTTGTGGCCCTTTGATTGCCAGCTCGCCTATCTCGCCAACGGGAAGAAATTTGGTACTTTCAGGATCGAGAATTCCAGCTACAGTGTTAGGTAGAGGTACACCAAAAGAGCCGACCTTTGTTTTCCCGTATGGGTTGATCATTCCCACAGAGCTTGTCTCAGTCATTCCCCAACCTTCGTGGATTTTAGTATTTGTCCGTTTCTCCCAACCTGCCGCGGTATCCTCAAGAAGGGAGTCAGCACCGGAGACGAGGACTTTGATGCGCTTCCAATTGACTCTGTCGGTGCGGTGATAATCTCTGAGGTATTCATACAAAGACGGAACGCTGTAGAAAATGGTTGCCTTATTGCTTTCGATTGCGTTTAACATGTCATCGAGGTCGGGGGTAGTAAATATCACTAGGGTGTACCCCATAGACAATCCTCCCAGCATACTCACCGCCTGACCGTATATGTGGTAGAAGGGCAAATAGGCTAATATGGTCTCCTTGCCCTCCTGGACAATATCACCCCAGAACTTTTCGCCTAGGTATCGGGCAGCGGTGAGATTGTAATGAGTTATCATGGCCCCTTTGGGCAGCCCCGTTGTTCCTCCCGTGTAGGGGAGTGTTACTAAGTCCTCCCTAATGTTGAATTTAATTTTCGGTGGATTGGGCGGGTAGTTCTTAATCAAGTCCTTGAATTGATAGAATCCCTCTCTTTCGTAGATTTCAGCAGGTGGCGCTGCCATCTTTTGGTACACAGCCCGGAGCACACTGCTGCCCAAGAATTTTTTCATTCCCGGCAGGTATTCGACGATGCTGGTCAAGATAACCTTATCTAGCTTGACTCCTGCCCGTTCAACATTATCGTAAAGGATATCCTGACAGACGATGATCTTGGCGCCACTGTCTTCAATTTGATGTTTGATCTCAGGACTGACATAAACAGGACTGATTGCAGTTAAGGTAGCCCCGACTTTAAGGGCTCCGAAATAGGCTATGATGAACTGAGGCGAGTTCAGTAAAAGCAAAGCGACCCGGTCTCCTTTTTTGACTCCTAAGTCATACAGGGCTGTAGCAAATCTATCGGCGTGGTCTCTTAACTCGCGGTAGCTTATCTTCCTGCCGTAGAATATTATGGCAGTTCTGTCTCTCCATTTATCCGTAGATTCGTCAAAGGTTTCGACCACGGACTTTTCTGGAATTTTGACATCCGGCGGCACCTCTTTGAGATAAAACTTTAGCCACGGTCTTGATTCATATTTTGCTTTGTTTGTGTCGGCTTTCAATGTATCCTCCTCTTTTGCTAAACGCAAAGTATAGCATAGCATTTGTGTTTTGCCAATATGGGGCAGGTGTCTTTGTGTTATTTAATTGGGGAAGAAACGTGCCACGATTGATTTTTGGCTTTACCTGTTCTTCCAATGAGGCTCTCTCCTCTCGGCAAAGGCTCGAGAACCTTCTAGCCGATCCTCGGTAGTAAACAGCTGCTGGAGCAGCAGGTTCTCATAGGCCAGTCCTTCTCTTAGGGGTGTACCGATACCTCGGGTGATGGCTTCTTTACAGGCGTGAACTGCGAGCTGGGAATGTTGGCAGATAGTTTCAGCCAGTTTAGTTGCTTCAAACATGAGTTGCTCGGCTGATACTACCTTGTTAACCAGTCCTATGCGGTAAGCCTCCTGGGCACTGATTCTTTCCCCAGTGAGAATCAACTCCAGTGCTCTACCTAAGCCAATCACCCGGGGTAACCTCTGGCAGCCGCCATCTCCTGGCATCATGCACCAACGTACTTCTTGGTGCCCGAACTCAGCGTGGTCTGCAGCGATTCTGATGTCACAGGCAAGTGCGATTTCATTGCCGCCGGCAATGCAATAACCGTTGATGGCAGCGATGATTGGCTTCCAAATTTCCATGCCCCTGGTGATGCCGCCGAATCCTGGCCCATTCCAAGCAAGCTCTCTTGATTCCTCTATAGTTTTCCAGGGAATATGGATAGGCTCCTTCAGCATCTCTTTCAGGTCCCAACCAGCGCAAAATGCTTTGTTCCCAGCACCGGTTAGTATGGCGACATAGAGCTCAAAGTCTTTTTTGAAATCCTGCCATATCTCATTCATTGCCATCCAGGTCTCGGAATTGATACAATTCATTGCTTTTGGACGATTGATGGTGATATAGGCGATATGTCCCTTCTTCTCATATAGAACGGTTGACATGTAAAAGCCTCCTTTACTTGGTTTTATCTTAAAATTATACGATATTAGGGGCTGTCTGGCATATGAAACTGTTCAGATAAGTAGGTGACACTCTGCTTCTTTCACAGTATAATCAGGTAGATTGTTTAAATAGTAACCCTATAAGGAGGTTCGAATGAGTAAAAATAAAAAAATTTGGTTTCTACTTCCAGGGCTTATTGGCTTGTTGCTTAGTTCCCTCGTTGCTTGTGGTAATCTTGGTTATACCACATACACAAATGAGCAGTTTGGGTATACCATCAGTTGTCCATACACATGGTATGGCGAGGTGTCTACAGACGGGACAAAATGCCTCATATCAGATCCGGGCCGTGGAGCTTCAGTTATGATAGATGTAGCAAAAGCTATGCCGCCCAAGGTTGCTGCCAACTTCTTGATTATGTCAATATCGGAAGGAACACTGGGGAAGGAAGTGACCATGATAGAAGATAAGCCGATGCAAGGCTCTTGGGATTGGTATCTTTCCTATGATTACGAGATGACCTCTGGCATCTTCCATGGTGAGGCCTATTTTAAGCAGACGGAGGAACATATTTATAAGTTAGACACGGCAGCGCTTAAAGAAGGGTATTCCCGCTATCCTTTCTCCACAATAATCTCATCCTTTAAGTTGCAATAACGAAGTGAGTTAGCCTCCTCTATCACTCAGTTGGCTATTGTTGCAACCAGAGTATGCCTCTGAAGACAATAGCTCTGTTTTCAAAGCGTTAGCCGGATTCCTAAACTGCCTGGTGCCCAAATATTAATATTGGACAAGTAGGTATCGGGGTGGCCGGATTTGAACCGGCGACCACCTGAACCCCATTCAGGTGCGCTACCAGGCTGCGCTACACCCCGTGGTTTTGCTTCAGGCAATATGTTATCATAAGTAGCCAATTGAGACAATGTAAATTGCGCTCAAGTTATATTTAAGCAAGAAAGGAACTTCGACCTTGGCTAAGAAGAGAACGAAGGCCGAATTGAAACGGCCACCTACCAAGCATCAATTGTCTAGATGGCAACGCCAGCAACGCATCCAGCGTATTATAGTCATTGCGGGGACTCTTTTTTTTGTTTTGATTGTCAGTTATATCGGCTATGGATATTACGATGAGCAAGTTAAGCCGCTTCATCAACCTGTGGTGAAAATAAATGGTACTGTCTTTGATATGGATTATTACATAAAGTCGCTTGAGCTTTACAGCAAAGGGATGGATGCTACTGCGACCTCAGACATGGCAGACAAGCTTGTCGGAGTGATGGAATACAGTGAGGTAATAAGGAGAACATCTCCAGACCTTGGTTTTAGTGTGAGTGCAGACGAAATAGATAGTGAGCTTAAGAATCTTGGGCTTCCTGATGATAAGGTGTATAGGGATGCAATTAGCGCCACATTGCTGACATCTAAAGTGCTGCAGAACTATTTTGACCCGAAAGTGCCGACTGAGTGTGAACAAGTGCAGGTTCAAGCGATGTTTTTAGAAAGTAACAAGGTAGCTAATGAGGTGATAGATAGGCTGGTAGCTGGAGATGATTTTAGCTCTCTGGCGAAGGAATACTCTGTGGAAGCAATAACCAAAGAGTTTGGCGGTGATCTAGGCTGGCTGCCTAAAGATTTTGCTGATGTTTTCTTGGGGGATTTAGGAAATTCATTACTTAAAGACATTGCTTTTAACCTTGAGCCGGGAGTGCTCAGCGAACCGACTTATGATAGCTCAGTTACTAAAGGGTTGGGGTATTGGCTGGTGGAAGTGATTGAAAAGGACGAGGAGCAGGGTAGCCATGCCAGAGGTATGCTATTAGGTAGTCGGCAAGAAGTAGAAGAAATAAAGGCCAGGATAGAAGCTGGAGAAGATTTTGGCGCTTTGGCCAAGGAATATTCGCAGGATTTAGCGAGTAAGAAGCTGGGAGGTGACTTAGGTTGGATACAACAAGGAGGCTTGCCGCAAGAAGGGGAAATTGGCAGTTGGGTTGCTGCGGGATTTGCGCTGCAGCTTGAACCAGGCGTTCTGAGTCAACCAGTGGCCGATGACTCTGTCAAGACTAAGGGAGGTTATTGGCTGGTCAAGGTCGTGGATAGAGATGACAGTCGGGCGTTCGGGGATGAGGCTAGGGGGATGCTGAAGATGAAACTTTTTGAAAACTGGGTTAATGAGCAGAGAGGAAAAAGCTCGGCAGAAAGTTATTTGACCGAAGAACAGAAATCTTGGGCAGTAGCTCGAGTTCTTAAGGACAGGGGGTAGACTACTATGGTGGCCATGGAGAGTATTGGTATCGGTTTGATGGGTTTAGGTGTAATCGGTGGTGGTGTGGCCAAGGTGTTAATAGACAAACCGGATACTTTGACTAGAGAAGCAGGCAGCAAACTGGTCTTAAAGAAGGTGTTAGAGAAGGACCTAGCCAAGCACGACTCATTGGGAATGGAGCGTGGCATTTTTACCACTAAATTCGAGGAGCTAATTGGGCATCCTGAGGTTGATATAGTTGTGGAACTCATGGGCGGTGAGCAGCCTGCCTTCGAATATATAAGAGAGGCTCTAACTCGCGGCAAGCACGTTGTCACTGCTAATAAAGAGGTTATGTCCAAACACTGGAGCGAGCTTTTGGCTGTGGCTCGAGACCATCAGGTGGCTCTTCGCTACGAGGCTAGTGTTGGTGGTGGGATACCTTTAATTGCTCCGTTTCAGGAAGACTTGGTGGCTAATGATATTTCAGCTATTTACGCCATTCTTAATGGTACCACTAATTATATTTTGACTCGGATGGCCAAGGAGGGTCTGGATTTCTCCGTGGTTTTAAAAAATGCTCAGGAGTTAGGTTATGCTGAAGCCGACCCAGCCAAGGATATAGAAGGAGTCGATGCTGCCTATAAGCTGGCCATTCTGGCAACCATCGCCTTTGGCACTGAGGTTAAACCGGAGAATGTATACCATGAAGGAATTTCACGGCTGCAGGCTCGGGATTTCCGCTATGCTCGAGAGCTAGGTTATGCTATAAAGCTTTTAGCCATTGCCAAGCGAGTCGGAGAGTCTGTTGAAGCTCGTGTTCACCCTGTATTTATCCCTGAGGATTCTCTGCTGGCTAAGGTGGATGGTGTTTATAACGCCATTCATGTAGAAGGAGATTTGGTGGGTAAAGTCATATTCTATGGTGAGGGAGCTGGCCCCAGAGCGACTTCAAGTGCTGTTGTCTCCGATATCATAAAGATAGCTCAAAATATCAACAGTGAGGCGGCCAGTGTTGTCCCCAGGTTGCCCTTTGCTAGTGGACGTACTGTGAAGCCTATGGCCCAAATAGAGACAAGATACTATATGAGAATGAGTGTCGCTGACCAAGCGGGCGTTTTGGCACAAATATCTAAGATATTGGGCGACCACGCTATTAGTATTTCTTCGGTAATTCAGAAAGAGACTGACCCATCTACTAAGATTGCTGAGATTGTTATAATGACTCATCCAGCTAGAGAACAGGCAGTTCAGCAGGCCCTAAAGGAAACTGAGCGTTTGGCTATAGTCAAAGAAATCAGCAACTTTGTCAGAGTGGAAGCTTAGTTAGGGGAAGCAATGGGACGTGGAGTTTTAATCAGATACCGCGATTTTCTGCCGATTACCCCGGCTACTCCTCTGATAACTCTGGGTGAAGGTGATACTCCCCTGGTCAGGTCTGTTGCCGTGGAGAAGGAGCTTGGCTGCGGTGAACTTTATTTCAAGCTTGAGGGTTGTAATCCAACCGGCTCTTTTAAGGACAGAGGTATGGTTGTAGCTATCGCGAAGGCTGTGGAAGAGGGCAGTCGGGGTGTAATCTGTGCCTCTACTGGCAATACCAGTGCTTCGGCTGCTGCCTATGGAGCTAGATTCGGCCTCGATGTTATCGTTATTGTGCCAAAAGGTAAGATTGCCGTTGGAAAGCTGGCTCAGGCTATTGCTTACGGGGCTAAAATTATCGCTGTACAAGGCAATTTTGATCAGGCTCTCCAGATAGTCCGTGATTTGGTTCAAAAACACCCGGTTACGCTGGTCAATTCACTAAATCCATATCGTATTGAAGGTCAAAAGACGGCGGCTTTCGAGCTTGTCGATGATTTAGGCGATGCTCCTGATTATTTTTTCATTCCGGTGGGCAATGCCGGCAATATCACTGCTTATTGGAAGGGCTTTGTCGAATATAAGCAGGCTGGTCGGGCGAGTCAGACTCCGAAGATGATGGGTTTTCAAGCTGAAGGAGCAGCGCCTATAGTCAAAGGCAGAATCGTTGAGAAGCCTAAAACCTTAGCTACTGCGATTCGAATTGGCAATCCTGCCAGCTGGCAAAGAGCAGTAGCTGCCAGGGATCAATCAGGCGGGGTCATTGACTGTGTCAGCGATGACGAGATTCTGGCTGCCTACAAGCTGCTGGCAAGGCGAGAAGGAATTTTCGGTGAGCCAGCCTCAGCAGCTTCTGTGGCTGGACTCATTAAGATGGTTAAGCAAGGGCTGAAGCTTTCAGGCAAAAAAGTGGTCTGCATCATCACCGGCACCGGCCTTAAAGACCCCAATCTTCCGGCAAAGTTTGTTGAGCCATTCCCAGAGCTGCCTGCTGACATAAAGGTAATTGAGCAAACTCTAGGTTGGCGTTGACTTCTTTAACCATCGTAGAGTTGAAGGTATAACGAGAACAACTCATGCCGAGGATAAACACAGAAGACGTTGGTGAGTTCTATCAGCATTACCCAAAAGTGGCAGCTATACTTACAGTCAATGCTGGAGACAAGAAAAATGCTATGGCAGCCGCATGGCACAGCCCCATTTCCTTTAAACCTCCGCTTTATGGGGTAGCTGTAGCACCTAAGAGATTTACTTATCAGCTTATTTTGGAAAGCAACGAGTTCGGGATTAACTTTGTACCCTTTGAAGCTGCTGAACTTGTAGCCTCGGTTGGCGGCAGCGGTGGCAAGGAAATAGATAAGTTCGCTAAATTTGGCATTACAGAAGAAAAACCTTTAAAAACAAACGTACCAATTCTGAAAAATGCCTACGCTGCCTACGAGTGCAAACTCATGGACAATAGAACCTATGGTGACCATGTCTGGATAGTGGGTGAAATTGTAGCTGTGCATTTTACTGATGATTTTTTCACGAACAAGGGAACACTTGATTTGAGCAAATTGAATCCAGTGCTTTATCTCGGAGCAGAACTTTACATAACTACCAATAGAGAATCCGTACTATCGCTGGATCGAGAGACTTACGGAAGACGTTAGTGAATAGTAATTCATGAGAGGAGGCAGCATTGGTTGACATAACTAAGATTGAAGCAGCGGTATCAGCGATAATCGAAGCTATCGGTGATGACCCTCGAAGAGAAGGGCTGCAAGGCACACCGAAACGGATCGCTGATATGTATACTGAACTTTTTGCAGGTTTGGATATGGATGCTAAGACAGAATTGACTGTGGGTTTTGAGGTGGGGCATCGTGAAATGGTAATATTGCGGGATATTCCCTTTTACTCCATGTGTGAGCATCATCTGCTGCCATTTTATGGAGTAGCTCATGTTGGTTATATTCCAAATAAAGAGGGACGGGTTGTCGGCGTTAGTAAATTAGCGCGGGCGGTGGAGATATTCGCCAAACGTCTTCAGCTACAGGAGAGAATGACGTCGCAGATCGCTGATGCCATTGTTGAAGCACTTCAGCCGGATGGAGTGGCGGTGGTCATACAGGCAGAGCATTTGTGTATGACCATGCGGGGTATCAAGAAGCCGGGGAGCAATGTTATTACCTCAGCGACTAGAGGTCTTTTCCGTACCAGGGCAGCAACACGTGCCGAGTTTCTTGCCTTGGTCCAAGGCAGATAGCGCTATTCGTGACGCAGGGATTCAATTGGGTCAAGTCTGGCAGCTCTGTAGGCTGGGTAAACGCCGGAAGCTAACCCGACTACAACTGCTACCATTATGGCAATAATTACAATGTCAAGTCCCATGGGGGCTTTGACGGGGTACGGTCCTAGTTGTACGCCAGTAATAGCCCAAGTTCCCAGTGCCGCTATAGTGAGGCCGATTATCCCACCACTAAGGCTGAGCATAGCTGATTCTATTAGGAACTGACGTAGAATATCCCGCCGTTTGGCCCCCACAGCCTTTCGGATGCCGATTTCCCGTGTGCGCTCGGTTACCGAGACCAGCATTATGTTCATTATGCCTATGCCGCCGACAATAAGAGAAATAGCACCAACACTGCCTAAGAATACCTGCATGATGCCGAGTACCTCACGCATGCGGTTGAGGATTTCCTGCATATCAATGACTGTGAAGTCATCGTCCTCGTTTTCTCTGATATGATGGCGCTGACGCAGGATGGCAGTGACCTCTTCCCTGGCAGCATTTATCTGGTCGGTACTCATTGCTTTGACAGCGATAGTTTGAATAGGTCTGCCCCGGGTAGTTGTCTCCCCCAAAATTCTTGACTGCATAGTCGTTATGGGTATCATTATGAAGTCATCAGCGGAGCCTATAAAACCGCCTTTCTTCTCGAAGACGCCGATAACCTCAAACTGAGTCCCGCTTATGCGGATGGTTTTGCCTACAGGGTCCTCTGTGTCAAAAAGGTCAGTGGCTGTTTTGCTTCCCAGTACGGCGACATTGGCTCCTCTCTTGACATCCTGTTCAGAGATGAATTCCCCTTCGGCTACGGGATAGCTGATAATTTGTGAAATCTCGGGCGTAGCACCCATGATGTCAACATTGCTATTTTCATTGCCATAGACGACTTTAGCCAGTTTTTCTGAAATGGGGGAAACCAAATCTACTGATGGAGCTCGATTAGAGTTAGCTATAGCTTCGGCATCCTCGATAGTCAGGCTTCCTGTGGCTCCTGACATTCCCTGCATCATGGTGCTGGCGCTGGTGATGTAGATGGCATTGGCACCCATACTCTCGAAGATGCTAGTGATATTGGCTTCGTGCCCTCTGCCGAATGATACCAGGAAGACGACGGCCCAGACTCCGATTACGATGCCAAGAATGGTCAAGCCAGACCGCATCTTGTTATTGTACAGGACTTGCCATGAACTGATAGTGCTTTCCCAGATGTTCATATCTTTTTCTCGCTCACGATTTTACCGTCTCGAAGATGAATCGTGCGCTGTGTATAAGCAGCGATGTCATTTTCATGAGTGACCAGGACTATAGTGATGCCCTGGCTATTGAGTCGCTGTAAAAGAAGCATTATTCCTTTGCTTGTCTGTGTGTCCAGATTGCCGGTGGGTTCATCGGCTAGAATAAGCGATGGGTTGGTGACTAAGGCTCGGGCGATAGCTACCCGTTGTTGTTCGCCGCCGGATATCTCAGAGGGGCGGTGTTTAGCCCGCTGAGTCATGCCCACTAGTTCCAGAGCTTCAAAAGCACGCTGGTGTCTATTGCCGACGCCACTGTAGACTAGGGGCAATTCGACATTAGACACAGCCGTGGCCTGGGGTAATAAGTTGAAAGATTGAAAGACGAAACCTATTTTCTTGTTTCTTATTTCAGCCAATTCGTCATCCTTCAGGTGGCTGACGTCTGTTCCGTCAAGGAGATATTTCCCGGAAGTAGGTCTGTCCAGACAGCCGATGAGATTCATCAGGGTGGATTTTCCTGAGCCTGATGGACCCATGATCGAGACCATCTCTCCCGCCTCGATGCGGCAGGTTACTCCATCCAGGGCGGCAACCTCGACCTCTCCCAATTTATAGATTTTTACTATGTTCTCTAGGTCAATCATTGCTGGTAATAAGGCTAGCCTATCTCATTTCAATAGTGGACTTGTTTTCTTAGAAGGATGAGGACGCTCGACCACGGGTTGCCTCGACAATAATCTTTTCTCCTTCGCTGATTCCGGAGATTATCTCGCTGAACTGGTCGTTCTGAGCACCTAGAATAACCTGTCTTTTTTCAGTTGTGACTTTCTTCTCATCTATTATCACATCCACCCAGTAGTCTCTAGGAGAGCCTTTGATAGACCGGTTGGGTATTAATAGCACATTCTCATGTTTTTCCACGATGATGTCAGCGGTGGCGGTCAAGCCTCCTTTAAGCTCTGTTTCAGTGGGGTCGAGGGAAATGGTCACCGCGAACTCAACCACTCCGGTTGTCTGCGTGCCGAAAGGTGAGATGAAGGTCACCTTGCCCTTAAGCTCGGCATCGGGTAGTGCGTCCACGATTATGACAGCCTCCTGCCCCACCTTCACTTTATAGATATCTATTTCATCTACCACGCCATCCATTTTGACGGTGCGGGTGTCCACCAGGTGAACGGCGGTCTTGGACGAATAGTCGAAAGACGAAAGCTGGTCATTTTCTTTCACGCCGATATCGACGACGGTGCCGTCAAAGGGAGCCAGTATTTCCGTCTTCATAAGTGCCTCCTTGGCATTCTTTAGCTCGTTTTCAGCCAGCTTCAGATTGAGATTGTAGCCTCTAAGGGCTTTCAGATTAAGGCCGCTCCTGAAAATCAGCTCGTTGTTCTCAAGTATCGTCTGGCTCATTTCGATATCATGCTGTGCCATGCGCAGAAGCGTGTTCAACTCCAGTGCGTCACAACCCTCATCCTCTTTACAGGCTTGTATCTTTTGTAGGTTTTCTTCAACCTGCCTCAGCCAATCGAGGGAGGTTGATGTATCGGGATAGGGAATTGGCATCAGCCCTGTCGTTCCAGGTCCAATATACTTCTCAGTCGGGAGGTAATAATTCGGATCATAGGTTGGATCGGGGATAAGGGGAGGTGGTGGAGTGGGGTTAGGCATAAGTGGAATTGGTTGAAAATTGGGATTAAGTATCCATTCAATAGTTAGTCCTTGCATCGCCAGTTGTCCACAACAGGCTCCTATTCTTTGAGATATTCTTATCCTGCCGCTCAGGCTTTTTACTAGAAGATGAGTTTCCTTCAATTTTTGCTGTGTTGTATCCAGTGCGGCTGAAGCTTCGGCGTATTTACCCTGCTCTATGAGTCCTTGTATCTCAGCTAACCTCTGAAGGTCTTGCTTGAGGAGTTCAATTGCGTCGTTTATCTCTGGATATGTTTCAACTGCCTGACCTAAAATGTCGTAGGTTTCCAAGGGTATATTTCTCTGTGTATCTTTTAGCATATAGTAGCTGGCTTCAAGGTCTTGTATAGCCAGGCGTAGTTCAGCTGCAGCCTCCTGGTATTTGCCTTGCTGGAGAAGTTTCTGCACTTGCCTTAGCTCCTCTTGAGCCTGCTCCACCTGGAGGACAGTGCTGGTGTCAGGATACATTTTTGGATAGCCCATCAATGCCGGGTGTATCTTTTCCACCAGTTCATTCATGGCTAGTTCTACATTATACTGGGCTGAGGCTACGGCTAGCTTTTGAGTGGTGTCATCCAGTTTGGCTAGTAGTGCGCCTTCTTTGACCTGCTGTCCCTCGACGACAAATACCTCTTTAACTGTGCCTGGAGTGCCAAACTTCAGTTGGCTTTCATGCGGCATGTTGAGATTGCCATCAGCAGAGATGGTAACCACGAGGTCGCCTCGCATTACCTCGGCTATCTGCTTCTGACTCGCTTCTGGCTGTTTACCGCGGCAACCGGCAAAACCTATTGTGGATATGACTATAAGCAGTATGATTGCTGTAGTTAGTTTATTTTTCATCGTATATCGGCTCTCCGTTCTTCATAGAGTGTTAGGTATTGTTTCCTCAATGTTATGCTGGCGTAAGAACTTTTGAATGTGACTGGCTTGTTGAATTCGGGCATCAAATCGATATTATAATACTTTTGGAAAAAGTATGCTACGGGGGGTACCTGCCATTGTGGGGGACATAAGCCCTGAAGCAATCTCGTCTTTGTATGTCATTCTGAGGAGCGGAGCGACGTGGCAAGCTCTATGGTGAGTAAGCCAGGTATATGATTGCCACGCTTCGCCGCAATGACAGGCAGGGCATTCAAAAAGCCTATAATTGAAACCAGTGCTGCGAAGATGTATTCTATCTACTAAACAAATGGAAACTGAGAATCCGATACCATCATTTATTTCCCAAGTCAAGGGATTTCTGGCTGAGGAGGAGGGGTTGAGGTTGTTTGATTTAGCTTTGGAGGTATGTTCGCTTGGCCCGTGTCTTGAGATAGGGAGCTTTTGTGGCAAGTCCACAGTATATCTTGGCATTGCCTGTAAGATGAAGGGAAAAACACTTTTCTCCATTGACCACCATCGAGGTTCTGAAGAGCAGCAGCCCGGGCAGCCGTATTTTGATGCTGACCTTTTTGATAATACGACCGGTCTGATTGATAGTTTCCAGTACTTTCGAGCTACGATACAAAAAGCAGGGTTAGAAGAAGTGGTTGTGCCCATGATTACCAAATCACATGTGGCAGCTCGAGATTGGGTTACTCCTTTGGGCCTGGTTTTCATAGATGGTGGCCATAGTTATGAAACAGTTATGACAGACTATCAGTGCTGGTATCCACATTTGCTGCCTGGCGGGTTCCTTGTCTTCCACGATATTTTTTTAAACCCGGCCGAAGGAGGGCAAGCCCCATACGAGGTTTACAAGGTGGCGCTGGCCTCGGGGCAATTTGAGGAATTGCCTATGACGAAGACACTCGGGGTACTACGGTGTCATGGGCCCATGGTGGTCAAGGAGTAGGTTTGTGGGAGACATGGGTCTGAGCATATCGGCTGCCAGAACTACTGCTGCCGATGTCCATGTTGGCTTTTCTTCAGGCCAGATTTCTCTGTCTGGCAGTGCTATGCCGTAAAAGTAGGCGCCGTCATCATCCCGCAACTGGTGAATCCAATTGAAGACTGTTGCCGAGTCTTTATATTCGCCATGTACTGCCAGGGCAATAGCCAGCTCACTTGTCTCTGCGGCGGTGACCCATCCCTGTTCTAGGCTACAGAGGCAGCCAAAGCCATCGATAACAAATTTATCCCAGCCGCTGGACAGACGGTGCTTGGCATCGTTACTATTGATGACACAGCACATCGCCGGGTAATACCAGTCCATGGCAAATGTGAATTTATTTTCTTGAGGTGTACTAAGTACGCAGGGCATTTCCTGAATCGCTTTTGCCAGAGCAGCATTTGCCATTTTCCAATCAGTTCTCTCTTCGCCTAAAATTAAGGCAATAGAAAGGGCGCTCTTAATGCTTAAATAGGTCGAGCTGCAACTGCTTATTAATGCGGTGGGATATATAGCGTCGGCGCTATCTCTAGCCCAGTAAATCTCACCGTTAGGCCCTCTCATAGCTAGCACAAAATCGATTGCAGTTCGGACTGTGGGCCACATTTTATTGAGAAAAGAAGGGTCACCGGTTATCAAGTAATGGTGCCAAATTCCAACGGCAATATATGAAACGCTATGTGAAACCTTGTAGATTTCCAGCGGCTGCCCATCCTTGTATGAAGCATACCAGCTTCCATCCTCTAATTGAATTGCGGCGAGCCAATCATAAGCGCGTTCTGCTTCGGTATGGCAATTGCCGATATCTATCGCCATAGCACTTTCAACATGCGTCCACGGGTCTGTAATCCCCCCCTGGAACCAGGGGATTGAGCCATCTGCCTGTTGTACATCCACGATGGAGCCAACCGTAGGGTTCAAATATTCTCTTGAGAGGTAATTATCAAGCTTCAGCTTCATTTTGGATTGCTCCTTAGGTATCATATCTCATTGTGCCTCAATAAGTTTTTGGTGCTCAATAGCTTCTTCGTAGACTTCAACCGTATGTTTAGCGGTGTTTTTCCAATTGAACATGTCCATTACTCGCCTGCGTCCCGTCTCACCAAGTTGTCTGCGCCTTTCTGGATTGTCCAGCAGGCCTGCAATTGCCTCGGCCAGCGCTCTGGTATCAGCCGGAGGTACCAGTATGCCGGCATCGCCGACAATTTCAGGTAGCGCTCCAGCAGTCGTTGAAATTACAGGAGCACTGCAGCACATGGCTTCAGCTGCCGGCAAGCCAAATCCCTCGTAAACGGACGGCACTACTACCATGGTGGCAGTGGAATAATGCTTTACTAGTTCATCAGTGGTTACCTGCCCGAGACGGGTAACGCAATCAGCAATGCCCAGACTGTCAACTAATCCTTGCGTGTAGCCATTTTTCAGCTGCTTTCCAATTATTACAAGCTCTATTTTTCGTTCCGACCGCAAAGCAGCGACCGCCTCAAGCAGGTATTTCAATCCTTTTAGCGGAGTATCACCGCTGTTTATTACCAGCAGGCGGTTTTCCAGGCGGCTAATTCCAGGGATTTGCGTGAATATGGAGCTGTCAACACCATCATAGATAATGCGTAGGCTATCTTTTGGCAGCTTAAAGATGTCAACAATCTCACGATAAGAATTCTGTGAGCCGGTAATAAAGTGCGAGAGCCTCTTGGCAACCTTAAGTTGCATGTTTGCAAATGCATACCATCTCCTGATGCCCATCTTCTGCCATAAGGACTTAGCGGCTTTAATGGCTAAGTCTCGGTCTATGGTAATAGGGTGATGAATGGTTGTTACCACCGGGGCGCCGAGCTCTTTTATTTTCAGGATGCTGTGTGACAGACTTTGATTATCGTGAATAACGTCATATTTTTTGTGTCCATTATTGTTGCGCAGGAAGCTATAAGCGCGCATGCCGAAAGTCAATGGCTCGGTGAAAAACCCAGTGCAAACGCCAAGCCATTCGATAAGATTAGGCGTGGAATCCAGTTTTCGAGGACTGATAAGGAAACGTTGCCTTTCCGGTAGCGCATATAGGTCTAGACTGGGCAGCTTAATGAGTTTTATACTGTTGTCCAATTCTGGATATGGTGGTCCAGATATTACTTCAACATCGTGGCCGAGCTCATGAAGGCAACGGCTTAGGTAGCGGACATAAATGCCCTGTCCGCCGGAATAGCGATAACATCTATAACTAAGCAAGCATATACGCATTTAACGTCAATCCGAGTTTGAAACATTTACGGTTGAATGCAAAAAGCCACACACTATTTTACCTTTGTTTTGCAGATATATCAACACGCACGTAGGTTTAGGCGGAAATCAGCGAGGGAACGATGAAATTTCTATTGAGGTCTAGATAAGGATAAATTATCTATAAGTTTTCAAATTTCAAAAAATCGACTATAATTGAAAGCTAAAATGGTGAACAATATGGCAAAGAAAGTAATACTTGCCTATAGCGGAGGGTTGGATACATCTGTCATTTTGAAATGGCTAGTTAACAAGGGATACAACGTCATTTGCTTCGTTGGTAATGTTGGTCAAAAAGAGGATTTTGGAGAAATAGAGAAGAAAGGACTGAAAACTGGTGCCTCGAAAGTTTACACTGAAGACCTGAGAGGTGAATTTGTTACTGATTTTATTTTCCCAGCCCTCAAAGGAAATGCTATGTACGAAGGGAGATATTTATTAGGTACCTCATTAGCTAGACCTCTGCTTGCGAGAAAACAAATTGAAATTGCTGAGAAAGAAAACGCTGAATTCGTTGCTCATGGAGCAACTGGCAAAGGCAACGATCAAGTAAGATTCGAGCTAGCTTATTACGCACTCAATCCAAAAATAAAACTTATTTGTCCGTGGAAAGATCCAGAATTCTTGGCAGAATTCAAGGGGAGAAGTGACCTTATTGATTATGCCAGAAAATGGAAAATTCCTATCAAAGCTAGTAGGAAGAAGCCGTACAGTGAAGATGAGAATTTAATGCATATCAGCCACGAAGCGGGAATTTTGGAGAATCCGCTATTTAGACCACCCGAAAATTTATTTAGCAGAACAACTTCCCTCTCAATGGCTCCGAATAAAGAAACTATAATTGAAATTCATTTTCAAGACGGAATTCCCACTAAAATGGTAAATCGAAATGATGGTACAACAAAAACGAAACCTTTGGAATTGTTTATCCATATCAACGAATTGGGGAGTAAAAATGGCATTGGAAGAGTTGACATGGTTGAGAACAGATTTATTGGGATAAAATCCAGGGGGGTTTATGAAGCACCAGGAGCAACAATCCTCTGGCTTGCTCATAGAGACCTCGAAGGCATAGCTATGGATAAAGAGGTTATGCACTTGAGAGATATGCTTATACCTAAATTTTCAGAATTGATCTACAATGGATTCTGGTTTTCTCCTGAGATGGATTTTTTAATGTGCGCAATCGATAAGAGCCAAGAAGCTATCGATGGAAAAGTACTAGTCTCGTTATATAAAGGAAACGTAAATATAGTTGGCAGAGAATCGCCTACTTCTCTTTATGATAAGGAATTATCTAGTATGGATGTGGAAGGGGAATTTGATGCTGTAGATTCAAGAGGATTTATTAACATCAATGCTATAAGATTAAAGGCCCATTATCTTGTTTTGGGAAGAAGAAAACCTTATATATGGCGTGAAAAGAAAAAATAGTACTTAATATGAAACTTTGGCAAAAAGATTACAAACTAAATAAGCAAATAGAGGAATTTACAGTTGGAGAGGACTATATTCTGGATCAGAACCTTATAATATATGATTGCATCGCGTCCGTAGCCCATGCAAAAATGCTTGGCAAGATTGGAATATTGAAGAGAGAAGAAGTTCAAAAACTAGTTAAAGAAATCAACCATATTATTGAATCCTGTCAAAAGGGGCAGTTTAAAATTTCAAAAGAACAGGAAGATTGTCACACAGCTATTGAAAGTCATCTGACAAAGAACTTAGGTGATTTGGGCAAAAAAATACACACTGCAAGATCGAGAAATGATCAAGTGCTTACCGCTCTAAGATTGTATTATAAAGATCAATTGAATGATTGTAAGGAACTGATTAATGAATTAATTAAACAAATAAAGATATTTATCAAAAGATACGGAGAGATAGAATTTCCTGGCTACACTCACACTAGAAAAGCTATGCCTTTATCCATCGCTCTTTGGGGAAGCTCCCTCCTCGACTCAATGAAAGACAATTTAATAGCTCTTAACTTTGCTTTAGAGTTAATTGACCAATCGCCCCTGGGAACCGGAGCAGGATATGGTATACCTCTTACGATAGATAGGAAATATACTGCGAAATTATTAGGTTTCAAAAATATACAGAAAAATCCTATTTATGCACAGAATAGCAGAGGTAAATATGAGTCTACCATCTTGCACATCTTAAGCCAAATAATGTTTGATTTGAATAAAATCGCATCTGACTTAATCCTTTTTAGCATGCCGGAACTTGGTTATTTTGAATTACCTGAAGAACTCTGCACAGGAAGTTCGATGATGCCACAGAAGAAAAATCCTGATGTGTTGGAGGTATTGAGAGCAAAATATCATGTTGTTATTTCGTATGAATTCCAAATTAAAAATATAATTAGCAATCTTTTATCAGGTTATAATCGTGACCTCCAACTTACAAAAGAACCTACGATGAAGGGTTTGGAAACAACAAAGGAGAGTCTGTATATAACGAGCCTCGTATTTTCAAAACTAAAAGTTAATAAGAAAAATTGCGAGCAATCTTTAACAAAGGATATCTATGCGACAGAAGAAGTATTTGGATTAGTTAAAAAGGGAATTCCATTTAGAGAAGCTTACAAAACAATTTCCAAAAAATACTAAAGTTTTCGGCTGAGTTAAGGCCTGAGCAAAAAAATACTGACAGTCTGCTTGACCCTGTTCTAAGGGCTTATGTTGAAGAGGACAAAAGCGTTGAATAGATTATTCATATGGGTTTTAAAGAGCAGGTAGTTAAGCGAGCAGTTCAACTGGTTGATACCAGCGAGTGCAAGCGGCGTCAGTCACCGCCGGGTATTATTGCGACTTCAAATATTTTTGATATTCGATTGCCTCAGTGTAGACATCGACAGTGCGCTGGGCTGTATTTCGCCAGTTAAACATTTGCACGATCCTTTTGCGCCCAATTCTGCTGAGATGGTTACGTTTATTCGGACTAACCACAAGTGCTGAAATTGCTTCTGTGAGAGCCTGCGCATCAGCAGGGGGTACCAGTATCCCGGCATCTCCTACTACCTCGGGCAAAGCGCCGGCAGTAGTGGAGACTACCGGAGCCCCGCAAGCCATGGCTTCAGCAGCAGGTAAACCGAAACCCTCATATACCGATGGGATGACTACAATACTAGCTAACCTGTACTGATTTACAAGTTCAGCAGTATCTATCTCATCAATAAACTTTACATAATCTCTGATACCAAGATTACTAATAAGCCTCTGTGTTGCGCTGTTATCTGTCCCTTTCGCCACCACTATTAGCTCAAGAGGGTGTTTCTGCCGTAATATGGCTAATGCTTCCAGCATATATTTCAAACCTTTAACGGGAGTGTCTCTGCTTATTACTACCAGGAGTCTGTTTTCCAGGGGGTTCACTTTTAGGGGGTTCACTTTTGAGGAAGGGCTGAAAATATCTGTGTCAATCCCATTGTATATAACTCGCAGCTTGTCTTCGGATATTCCGAAAGTATTAGCAATGTGTTGGCGAGCAGTCTGTGAAACTGTAATGATGTGGGAAAGTCTGCGAGCGACTTTGATTTGCATATTGATAAAAGAGAACCATCTCTTGAGTCCCAACTTATCTTTCAATGAAGTTGCTGCCTGAACAGCTAAATCACGGTCAATGGTTACAGGATGATGGATAGTCTCAACAACTGGGAAGCCGAGTTCCTGAATTTTAAACACACCGTATGCCAGTGTCTGATTATCATGGACAACGTCATATTTGTTGTTTCCACTATCACGTATGAGTTCATGTGCTCGCATACCGAAGGCCATAGGTTCTGAGAAGTAGCCGCTCATTGTGCCGAGCCATTCGATTAGGCTGGGGAACGTATTCAATTTTCTTGGGTTTATAAATAGTCGTCTGACTGATGACATTGCATACAGGTCTAGGCTGGGCAACTTAATCAATTTTATTCCATTATCCAATTCTGGGTATGGTGGTCCCGATATTATATCGACCCGATGACCAAGGTCGCGTAGGGAACGGCTCAGGTAGCGAAGGTAAATACCTTGCCCGCCGGAATATCGATAACTTCGGTAGCTAAGCAAGCAGACACGCATTTGACTATCTGTCTCTATGTTAAATCGAGAAGAGTTGAATACGAGAAGTTAACCGACATTTTACCTTACGGGAAATGGCTATTACAATGATGTGTTGGAGTCTTCGTTGAGGATACGAGCCATGTGCCTATTCGCCTAGAAGCTGTACGATGATTCCTCTGGACCTGGGGCGATTGTCAAAGTCTACCACTACAATCTGCTGCCAGGTTCCGAGCGTCATTTTCTTATTGGCAAAGGGTACGACCAACGATGGGCCTTGAAGTGAAGCTCTCACGTGAGAGTGTCCATTACCATCTCCCCATCTCTGGTCATGCTGATAAGGTATATTTGAAGGCGCATGCCGTTCCCACATATCCTTGAAATCGCTAATCAGCCCATCCTCGTATTCAATAGTTGTTATGCCTGCGGTTGACCCGGAGATAAAAATGGTGGCTATGCCATTATTAATATTAGAGTTCTTGATCTCATTGGCTATTTCTGTGGTTATATCTATCATATCGCAATCCCCTCTGGTGCTGAGGTGGATGGTTTTGTTCATTACCGTCATATTTTTACCTCCTCCAATATAATTTCATCCAGATTGAAAACAGGCCCATCACGGCACACCTGTTTCATGTCATGCCTTGTCTTTATGCTGCAACTGAAGCAAGCTCCTAGGCCACAGCCCATTCTTACTTCCAGTGAAACCTGTATTGGTTTTTTGACAAACCAGCGTTGCCTTTGATGCTCTATTATCCGGTACATGTCTAGCGGGCCGCAGGCGTAGATTTGGTCTGTCCAATCAACATATCTGGATAAAATGTCCGTTATCTTGCCCTTTTCACCGTCACTGCCATCTTCGGTAGTGATGATTATCTCAATTCCGCTGGGCAAAAGCTTTTGAGGGTAAAGCTCATCTTTTGTGCGTGCGCCTAAGAGCAGTTTTACAGACCTCTTTTCGCTTAGTGCTTTTTGGGCAAGGAAGACCAAAGGGGCAATGCCTATTCCGCCAGCTACCAGCAGCAGTTTCTTGGATGTGGGCTCAATGGAGAAACCTTTGCCTAGAGGGCCAATCAAATCTAACGCCTCATTTTTCTTTCTTTGAGATAACCATAAGGTGCCTTTACCGGCTATCTTGAAAAGGAGACAGAGGTTTTTGGAATCGGTTAGTTGGTGAATGCTGAGAGGTCGGCGCAGTGTGAGTTCCTCTCCGCATCTGACCGTTACGAATTGTCCTGGTTGTGATGTGGCAGCAATATCAGGTGCGTCGACATAAATAAGATGATACCCGGGCATTAGCTCGAGGTTGGAGATAACGGTAGCTGAAACTTGTTTCAATTTACTAACTACTCCAACCCCCTAGCTATTTAATATCGGCATGATAGCTTTGCAAGGACTTGACTTCTGGCTTACCATTGCGATATGCAGTATTTCCCTTGGCGGCGGCAACAGCAGCGGCAAGAGTGGTTACATAAGGCACCTTGTACCTAATTGCTGCCTTGCGGATATAGGAACTGTCGTATTTGCTTAGCTTGCCGCTTGGTGTATTGATGACCAACTGAATCTCTCTGTTCTTGATTTCATCCACGATGTTGGGGCGACCTTCGTGCATCTTGAGTATTAGCTCAGATGGGATGCCATAACTGGTCAAAAATTCATGGGTGCCACGTGTTGCCTTTATCCTGAAGCCAAGTTCGGCAAATCGCTTCGCTATTTCTAATGTGGCGGGCATGTCCTTAGTTGACAGGCTTATTAAGACTGTCCCGTTGTCTGGGAGCGATTGCTGTGCAGCCGCCTGTGCTTTGAAAAAGGCAAGGCCAAAGGAATCCGCGAGCCCCAGCACCTCTCCGGTAGACCGCATTTCCGGCCCAAGAATGGGGTCCACCTCAGGAAACATGGGAAATGGGAAGACCGACTCTTTGACACCGAAATGAGGGATGTGACGTGGCTTGAGATTAAGCTCTGGGAGCTTCTTGCCCAGCATGATTTGGGTTGCAAGTCTTGCCATGGAAACATTGCAGACTTTCGAGACCAGCGGCACGGTTCGTGAGGCGCGGGGATTGGCTTCCAGTACATAGACAACATCTTTAGCTATAGCATACTGGATGTTCATGAGGCCTATCACGTTAAGTTCCGTAGCTATTTTCCTGGTGTACTCGTTGATGGTATCAATGTGTTGCTGAGGTATGGTGACGGGTGGTATCACACAGGCTGAATCACCGGAATGCACACCGGCTAACTCGATGTGCTCCATGACTGCCGGCACAAGGGCATCGGTCCCATCAGCTATAGCATCTGCCTCGGTTTCGATAGCGTTTTCAAGAAACTTGTCGATTAGGATAGGGCGGTCGGGGGTCACAGCTACTGCTGCAGCAACGTACTCTTTGAGCATATCCTCGTCATGTACCACCTCCATGCCACGACCACCCAATACGTATGATGGGCGCACCATCAACGGATACCCGATTCGCTTGGCGACATTCAGAGCTTCCTCTAGATTGCTGGCCATTCCAGATTCTGGCATGGGGATGTTAAGCTTTTGCATCATCTGGCGGAAGCGGTCTCTATCCTCGGCAAGGTCTATAGCATGAGGTGATGTGCCTAAGATTTTGACACCGGCTTCAGCCAATTCGTTGGCAATATTTAGTGGTGTCTGACCGCCGAATTGGACAATCACGCCTTCAGGCTTTTCCTTTTCGTAGATGCTCAAGACATCTTCAACGGTAAGCGGTTCAAAGTAGAGTTTATCCGAGGTGTCGTAATCTGTTGACACTGTTTCAGGGTTACAGTTGACCATTATGGTCTCATATCCTTCATCTCGCAGGGCAAAAGCTGCGTGCACACAGCAGTAATCGAATTCTATGCCCTGGCCGATGCGGTTTGGCCCGCCTCCCAATACCATTACTTTTTGTCTATTGCTGCTTGTGGTTTTGTCAGGTGCGTTGTAGGTTGAGAAATAATACGCTGCGTTTTCCACGCCGCTTACAGGAATAGGCTCCCAGCCTCCAACCACCCCGAGTGAAATCCGCCTTTGGCGAATCTGTTTTTCCGACAGACCGAGAATTTGCGACAGATAACGGTCTGAGAACCCGTCTTTCTTGGCTTGAATGAGCAACTCATCAGGTAGTGTCTTGCCTTTGCAACGGAGGATTTCCTCCTCTATCTCTACCAGCTCCTTCATTTGGTTTATGAACCAGGGCTTGAGATAAGTCTTCTCGTAGAGTTTTTGCACATCGGCACCTTTACGCAGGGCCTCATACATTATGAACTGTCGCTCGCTTGTAGGTTCGTTTAACATGCTCATTAGCTCATCCAATGATTTCTTGTGAAAGTCCCTGGCAAAGCCCAAACCATAGTGGCCGTTCTCCAGGGAATGGATTGCCTTCTGTAGTGCTTCCTTGTAAGTTTTACCGATGCTCATAGCCTCGCCGACGGCGCGCATTTGAGTGCCAAGTTTGTCCTCCGCGTCCCTGAATTTTTCGAAAGCCCAGCGGGCAAATTTGACTACTACGTAGTCACCCGATGGCGTATATTTTTCCAGAGTGCCGTCACGCCAATAGGGGATTTCGTCCAGTGTGAGGCCAGCGGCTAATTTGGCAGAGACGAAGGCAATCGGGAAACCCGTCGCCTTGGAAGCGAGCGCCGATGAGCGCGAAGTTCTGGGGTTGATTTCGATTACTACAACACGGCCTGTCTTGGGGTCATGCGCGAATTGAATGTTAGTGCCCCCTATTACACGTATTGCCTCTACGATTCTATAGGAATACTCCTGGAGGCGTTTCTGCAAATCGGTGTCGATTGTAAGCATGGGAGCCACACAAAAAGAGTCGCCGGTGTGAACACCCATGGCGTCTACATTTTCAATGAAACATACGGTAATCATCTGGTTCTTGGAATCCCTGACGACTTCCAATTCTAGCTCTTCCCATCCCAAAACTGATTCTTCCACCAGCACCTGACCGATAAGGCTTACCGAAATGCCACGACTAGCAACGGTGCGTAATTCCTCTATGTTGTAGACAAGGCCGCCGCCGGTTCCCCCCATGGTGTAGGCGGGACGGATAACTACTGGATAGCCTAGCTCGGCTGCGACTTTTTCTGCGTCCTCAACACTGTAGACTGCTTGGCTTTGAGGCATTTCTATGCCAAGGCGATTCATTGTCTCCTTGAAAGCGATGCGGTCTTCGCCGCTTTTAATGGCATCGACATCGACGCCGATCACTTGGACGCCATATTTCTTAAGGGCTCCTGAGCGTGCCAGCTCAGAACTAAGGTTGAGACCTGTTTGGCCACCAAGGTTTGGCAGTAGAGCATCAGGCCGTTCCTTTTCAATGATCTGGGTCATCATTTCCAGATTGAGCGGTTCAATATATGTTACGTCTGCCGTTCCCGGGTCAGTCATAATAGTCGCCGGATTTGAATTTACTAGCACAATTTCATAGCCTAGGCTGCGAAGGGCTTTGCAAGCCTGCGTTCCAGAGTAGTCGAATTCACAGGCCTGTCCTATAACAATAGGGCCAGAGCCGATAATCATCACCTTTGTTATATCATTACGCCTAGGCATATACAGAACATCTCCTCTCTATTATAAGTCCTCTCGATATACTGTTTTCCCAGCTACTATGGTCATGATTATTCTGCCTTTGAAAGAGCAGCCATCGAATGGGGTGTTTTTGCCTTTGGAAGCGAAGTCATGGCTGTCGACAACCCATTCCTTATTCGGATCGAGAAGGGTAACATCAGCTGGGCAGCCAGTCTTTAATGTACCGAGTTCTCCGTATTTGGTGCCGATAATTCTGGCTGGCTCGAACGTGAGCTTGGAGATTAGAGTCTTTAGGTCTAGCTGGCCACTATGCACCAGGCCCATGAGGCAGGCTAAAGCTGTTTCTAAGCCACTGATGCCAAAAGCTGCCAGTCCGAACTCGCACATTTTGTCCACCAGAGTGTGAGGGGCGTGGTCTGTGGCAATGGCATCGATAATGCCACCGTTGAGGCCTTTGATTAAGGCGGCAATATCTTCTTTGGTGCGCAATGGCGGGTTGACTTTCGCGTTGGTATCGTATGCTAATTGTTTGTTTTCTTTTAGTTGGCTGCCCATGACTCGTTCTTCAGTCAGAGTCAAGTGGTGGGGGGTGACTTCGGCAGTGACTGATACGCCTTTTTCTTTGGCCCGGCGTATAAGTTCTACTGAGCCATCTGTGCTGACATGGGCAATATGGAGCTTAGCGCCGGTTAGCTGGGCTAGGGCAAGGTCACGTGCGACTACAATCTCCTCAGCGGCTTTGGGCATACCTTTAAGTCCCAGGCGCGCTGATACCCAGCCATCGTTCATAAAGCCGTTATCGCTTAATTCTTTATCCTCACAATGGTCAATAATCGGTAAGCCTAAGACTTGGCTGTAATCCATGGCCAGTGACATAATTCGTGAGCTGGCTACCGTATCACCATCGTCGCTGAAGCCGATGACTCCAACCTTAGCCAACTCATTCATCTCTGTTAGCTCTTTGCCTTGTCTCCCCTTGGTGATGCAGCCTATTGGCAGCACTTGAACCGTCCCCTCAATTTCAGCTGTCTTTTTTACATAATCTATAGAAGTCTGATTATCTAGAGGAGGATTTGTATTCGGCATGCAGCAAACAGTGGTAAAGCCTCCTTTAGCGGCAGCTTTGGTGCCGGTGCCGATAGTCTCTTTGTCTTCAAAGCCTGGTTCGCGGAGATGGCAGTGGAGGTCGATAAAACCGGGACAGACAATAAGGCCGGTAGCATCGACAGTGTGCAAGTCGGGCTGTGATGGTGCTTTACCTTTGTCTCCGATCCAGGAGATTTTGCCTTTGGTGATGAGGAGGTCAGCAATTTTATCTATTCCTTGACTGGGATCAATGATGTGGCCGCCGCTTATTATCAGGTTATGAGGCATTATTTGCTTTTACCTCCAGCGATTAAGTAGAGCAATGCCATTCGGATGGTTACACCGTTAGCTACCTGCTCTTCGATTACCGATTGAGTCCCGTGGGCGACTTCAGGGCTGATTTCGATACCTTCGTTCATGGGGCCGGGGTGCATAACCAAGACGTGTGGCTTTGCTAGGGAAAGTCGTTCCATGGTTAATTGATAAAGCTGGATATATTCCCGTAGACTGGGAAGCAGCCCGCTTTGTTGCCTTTCCATCTGTAGCCTTAAGGGCATTACCACATCGGCACCTTCCAAAGCGGGCTCGATCTTGGTTTCGATGCTGACATTTGGAAGCCGACAGTTGGCGATGAAGTTATCCAAGCCTCGCGGTAAGAGAGTTGATGGGGCACATAGGACTACCTTAGTCCCCATGGTAGTCATGCCCCATATATCTGAGCGGGCTACCCGACTGTGCGTAATATCACCGATAATGGCTACCTTAAGATTGGCAAGCTTGCCTAAGTGGCGGCGGATAGTGTAGAGGTCGAGAAGAGCTTGAGAAGGATGGGCGTGCCAGCCGTCTCCGGCGTTTATTATGCTGCATTTTACATGTTGCATGGCGAGATAAGGGGCGCCAGATTGTGAATGGCGCATGACTATAATATCGGCGCCCAGGGCCTGAATAGTACACAAGCTATCAATTAAAGACTCCCCCTTGGTAACGCTGCTTTTGGCGGCATCGAGACTTACTGTATCGGCGCTGAGATTCTTAGCTGCCAACTCGAATGAGGCACGAGTGCGCGTACTTGGCTCGTAGAACAGGGTAACAACTGTCTTTCCTCTTAATGTTGGCACCTTCTTTACTTCTCTGGTAAGTACCTCTGCCATAGCGTTAGCTGTCTCGAGGACCAGTTCTATTTCTTCTTGGGTGAAATCATCCAGGTCGAGTATATGATGATGTTGCCACACAGCTATGAATGGTGGCGGGAAAGTATCTGGAGTTGTGGTACTTGAACTCGGCTCAATCGTTTCTATCATTCGCCCCCTTGCCAGGTGAGAGTATAGTTACCTTGTCTTCATCATCTACCTCTTTAACAGACACCTTTATTTCCTCATCTTTTGATGTGGGTATGTTCTTGCCCACATAGTCGGCACGGATGGGCAGTTCGCGATGGCCTCGGTCGACAAGAACTGCTAACTGGATGGATTGAGGACGCCCTAAGTCAATAAGAGCATCCATCGCTGCGCGGATGCTGCGTCCTGTGTAGAAGACATCGTCAACAAGGACTACCTGTTTGCCAGAAACATCTATGGGGATGTCAGTGCGATGAACTGTGGGTTTGAGAGATAACGATGAGAGGTCGTCGCGATAGAGGCTGATGTCTAGTGAGCCAACAGGGACGGTAATTCCCTCGAGGCCTTGAATAGTAGCGGCTAACCGCTTGGCTAATGGGACTCCCCGTGTTTGCATGCCGACGAGGACGATGTCATTGGCGCCTTTGTTTCTTTCCACGATCTCGTGGGCAACGCGAACCAAGGCCCTCTGCATGTCCTCTGGGGACATGAGGATTCTATCCGGCATAAGAAAAACCTCCTGCCCAGAACTGGCAAGAGGTTTTCAAACAAGCAATCTGAAACAGACGCTTTGTTGAGCTACAATCGTTTATCATATTGCCCTTGCCAGCCTCTCTGGACTGACTTAAAGGTCTCACTTGAGTAGTAGTATATCATACAGATGCCCGGAGATGCAATATCTGGCAACAAAAATGGCTAAAAAAACTGAACAACGACTTTTCCAAAGACAGGCCCGACAAAGCGGCGCATGAATGGTAGAAAGCCCGAGCCATATTGCCTGGCCAGTTCCTTAGAATAGTCCTTAAGATAGTCAGCAAAAGTATGTCGCTGAAATTTGAGAAGTTCCTGAGATTTGGTCGTATCATACCAGTCAAGGTAATAAGGCTCTGTGGTGAACTTGCGACTTGGTGGTAGCGGTAACCCCATAATTCCCATCATGGCGTGGATCATGTCCTTGTATAGCATCCTTTGCTCAGGCCCGCCGCTAATGACTAGAATTTTTCCCTTTACCTGGGTAAAATTTTTGACGGCGTTTAATATTGCTGATGCGGTGTCGTTGGGGTGGCAGTATTCAACGCGATTGTTCAGCGGAACGGTGAACATTCGTTTGAGGTCGTTTATTGAGAAGCTTAGGTACATGGTTGCGGTAAGGCGCAAGATTACATAATCAATGCCTGATTCCTGGAAGATTTTTTCTGCTTGAAGCTTGGTCTCGCCGTATGCCCCCTTGGGATTAGGCTTAATTTTTTCTGGGCAGAGAGGCTGAGTAGCGCTGGGTGTAGGGCCAAAAGCAGCTACTGAAGAAGTAAACACGAGAGGAATGTGGTGACCCATTTCCTTTATTGAGTCAACAATTATTTTTGTCCCGTCTACGTTAACCTTAGTGGCTAGTTCAGGTCTTTCGTATGCCACCGGTGGCAAGATGCCAGCCATATGGACTACCGCATCAATCCCCTCCAGCGCCTTCTGAACAGAATCAGGATGTGTGATATCTCCCCAGATGACCTCAGCCTTGCCGTGAAGTCTCTTAACGCTCTTTCTGTTTCTTGGAGTGTCCAAGTCGAACACACGCACTCGGAAACCGTCGTGTAAAAAAGTTTTGCAGACGGTTATGCCCAACCGGCCAGCCCCCCCTGTGATAAGTACTCGCATTTTATTCTCCTTTAGGTTTTATTCGATGTTTGTCAGAGTTTTTACTGCCCAGCTTGTCCATTGGGAGCGTAGGTTCCCACGCAGAAGTGGAGTAGTGTGGAAGCCACCTTTAGTCAAAAGTAGTTTCTTAGGCCGACAAGCCGTTTCATAGATAAACGCAAATTTTTGATAAGGTGTCACCTTGTCGCCCTGACAAAACACGAAGAGTTTAGAGCAGTTCTCCAACTTTTGTAGTATCTCGGACATCTTCATTTGTGGGAAGGCTTCAAGAAATTTTTGCCAGTCAACCCGGACCTTGAAACCACCTAGGTACATCCAGATTCTGCAGAGTAAGATGGCGATACCATTTAGCCACGGAAAAGCTCCATGTTTGGGGTATTCGACAATAGCTTTAGAATCTTGCCCCCATCGTCCGATATTGCCTCGCTCATCGTTTGGGAGTTGGTTGCTTATCTCTGGTGGACAGGCTAAGGCAATGAGAGCCCGTGGATTGTTGACCCTTCCTGCAGCCATAATTACTGACATAGCTCCCAGGCTGTGTCCGATAAGCCCCATTCGTTTGCTGTCTACTTCGGGAAGTTGAGATAAAGAATTCCAGGCATCAATAACGTCTTCGGCCATCTTTCCATCGACAGCACCTTCGCTGGCACCATGGCCGCGGAAATCGAAAATGAAAGTAGCTATTCCCTGAGCTGCCATTGTTTGAGCACATGGCTCCATAACCCGATAAGCAGCACCGAAGCCATGACATAAGACGGCACCGGGCACCGGTTCATCCGCAGTTGCGTCTTTGGGGAGAAGGATTTTCCCTTTGAGTTTCAATCCGTGACTGCCAAAAACAATTGGGTACTCTTTGATGGCAGTCGTTTTCTCTTTATCGTTTCTGTTGAACATGTTTAAACCTTGCTGTTAAGTAGCTGCATTTAAGTTTATACTACTGGATTCATTTTGTGATCGAGAGTGTGGCTGGTTTTGCACAAAGAAAAGTATCGACGTCTTTGTCACACCTTTTGGTGAGGCAAGGTCATACTTTAGTATGAGTCGTGTTGAGAGATGCTTCTCTGTAAGCTAGCCAGTGATTTGCCTAATTATGGGTGTTTCTTGAAATGACTGGTGATTAGCTAAGAGTTAACCAAGTGAGCAATCCAGTTAAGCAGGTTGCTTCCCCAGAATAGAGTTGCCATGGCGGCTAAGGATAGAAAAGGGCCGAAAGGTATGGCATCTTTTCGGCTTTTCAATTTGAGCAATAGGAGAATTGCAGCTGTTAAGCCACCGCTAACCATGGCTAAAAACATGGCTAAAAGAACCAATGGAAAACCGATGACAAGGCCTATCAGTCCCACAAGCTTGACATCTCCCCACCCCATGCCTCCTCGGGAAATGAGGACTACAAGAAGTAGCAGACCAAAACCAATGCTGCCGCCGATAGCCGCATCAACAATCCAAAGCCGAAAGCCCATGCCAGCGATAACACTCGGCTCAAAGCCGAATATGGAGCCTAGCGCAGCTATACCTAAGGCAATAATCATTCCCGGATAAACTATCTTATTGGGTAATATGTTGTGCTCCAGGTCAATGAGTAAGAGGACGATGAACAAGCAGCAGTAGAAAGTAACCATCGCCAGTTCCCAGCTGAGGCCATAATACCGGTATAGGAAGCTAAATAAAATCGCTGTGCCTAATTCCACCAAGAACAAACGCCTGGGGATGGTTGCACTACAATTGCGGCAGTGACCTCTAAGCCAGAGATAGCTGAATATCGGAATATTATCCATGGAGGGAATTTTGTACTGGCATTCAGCACAATGCGATGGCGGTGAAATAATTGACTTACCTGCTGGTAGCCGGTCGGCGACTACATTTATGAAGCTGCCCGCAGCAGCACCGAGCAAGAAGAATAAAGCTGACCACAAAACAGCCATTAGCACTTTGGCTCTTATCCACCAGTGGCGGGAGGGAAAATCTGCAACTGATCCCCATCTCTCAAGTCTGTCTGTTTCAAACAGCGTAGGCTAGTACCATTAAGCAGCATAAGCGAGTAATCTTGTATCTTCCCGGTCACTTGAATCCCATCGGCTTTGAGTTGATCTCGAAGTCGATGGCCAAACTTCTCTTCGACCTGGGCTAGAGCCTCTTCCAAATTGTCAGCATCTAAAGAGATGCTGTCTATACCCAGATATTGACGCCAGAGGCTATAAAACCTTACTGTGATGGGTGACATTTTTGCTACCCGCTCAATTCAATCCTGTCAGCAATACCTTCAATCGTATCCAGTATGAGAAGATGGTTGCGAATAGGTTTGCCTATTCCGGTAATTATCTTGACTATTTCCTGCACCTGCCATGCGGCAATTATTGCCGGTGTAGCTGATGGATTACCGATTTTCACTTCTATGCCCTGCTCAGGTAGGCTGTCGGAGGAGCCATAGATGCAAGACAGCCCTGCATCTTCAGGGTAGATAGTCATCAGTTGGCCACTGAAGCCAGCAATTGTCCCGTAGACATAGGGAATTCCTCGACCTCGGCAAGCCTCTTCAACTGCGAAACGTGACGGCAGATTATCCAGCCCATCAACCACTACCTGAGCATTCTTAAGTAGCTTGGCAGCGTTTTCCGTGGTAAGCCTTTCTAAGAACGTGGTGACAGCAATTGCTGAGTTGATTTCCTTAACCCTTCTCGTAGCGATAATGGCTTTGTATTCATCCAAATTCTGTTCGGTGGACATCAACTGTCTGTTTAAATTCTGTTCGGCAAAACGGTCATTGTCAATAATGATTATATGTCCTGTCCCTTGTCTGGCCAGGAGTTCAATTATCGTGCCACCTAACCCACCTGCTCCAACAACAGCCACAGTTGACTGCAAAAGCTTTATCTGCCCATCCAAGCCAATTGTGCCTATGTTACGAAGGTAGCGCCAGGGGATAATGCCCTGCTTTAGCGACGCAATTTGCACGTCTATAGCCGAGATTCCTTCTGTATGGGCAATAGAGGTCACTACCTTCAAGCTGATGACAGAATATTCCTTGCCATCTGGAGCTAGATATGTCTCTGCAGATTCGGTGATGTGCTTGGTGATATCTTGGCCAGCCGTGCTACCTCTCCTGGAACGTCTTTAATGCTCAGATGATTTGTCGTGCAAAGCAGAACACTTTCGAGTATAGTGTGATATATCATAACAAAACCAGCCAAATTTAGCATCAGGAGGAGTCGAGGCTTTATTTGTATAGTTTGCTGGAGATGGCACTCTCATAATTCAGGCCGATATCCAGGCCACAGGACATAGCTACATTGAGGGCTCTCTTGGCGGCTTGAACAGCAGCCGCAGGTAATGCAGCTATTTCCTCAGCCACTTTTCTTGCCTCGGTCATTAGCTGGTCGCGTGGATAAACATGGTCTACTAGGCCTATGCGGTGAGCCTCAGCAGCGTCTATTTTCCGCCCAGTGAATATAAGTTCTCTGGCTCTGCCGGGGCCGATTACACGGGGTAGCCGTTGGGTGCCGCCACAGTCCGGGATAATGCCGTAAGTAACTTCAGGTATTGAGAAAACGGCGTTTTCAGAGGCAAGTCTGATATCACAGGCCAGTGCGATTTCCATGCCTCCACCTATACAGTGCCCGTTTATTGCTGCTATCGCCGGCACAGGGAGGGACTCATACATACTGAAAACCCCTCTGAAATATTGTATCCCATCAAAGGCATCACGGAATGCCAGCCCAGCAAACATTTCCTTGGGAGAAGCTAGTGCTTTTACGTCCAGTCCTGCACAAAAAGCACGTCCAGCTCCTGTGAGAATAGCAACCCTGACACTAGGTTCGTGCACTATAGCTTTAGCTGCTTCCTCTAATCCCATCCATAACTCTCCGTCGAGGGCATTCAGCTTTTCCGGACGGTTCATTGTAACCGTCGCTATTGTGTTTTCTATTTTCAGCAACACCTTTTCAGTCTTAAGCATTGTCCCTCCTCGGTAAGTATTCGTTGGTAATAGTCTAGAGTGTCTGTGCTACTTGAAACCCGTTTTCGATGGCTTGAGCTATTTTGCCTGGCTTGGCGCTGTCTCCGACCATATGTAGTCTGGAAGCTCTTCCCTCTAATTCTTGCGCAAGCTTTCGGTTTGATTCCATTCCCACTGCAAGTACTACGCTATCTCCCTCAAAAAACTCACTATTCCCATCTCGGCTGATTCTAACACCATTTTCTGTTATCTCCTCGACCTTGGCATTCCGCTCCATTCTGACCCCAAGACTGCGTAGCCTTCTCATAATTACCCACCTGTTGGCTCGTTCTATATCAGCTCCTATCCGCTCCAACATCTCGATGATGGTCACCTTCTTACCTTTTACCACCATGAATTCAGCGGTCTCGCAACCTACCATTCCACCACCAACTATGAGTACGTTCTGCCCAACCCTCCGGTCACCCTTCAGGACATCTGTGGCTAGGACCACATTCTTTCCTTTTACCCCCGGGATGTCAGGAACTATCGGTTTTGCCCCAGTGGCTATTATCACCACGTCTGGCTTGGCATTTGTAATGGCCTTTCCGTTTACTTCTTCTCCTAGCCTGACATCCACTCCTAACTTATCCATCTGCTTCGATAGATACTTAGTGATATTGCCTAGTTCTTCTTTGTGAGGTGGTATAGTAGCTACCAAAAGTTGGCCGCCTAGCTGGTCTTTGCTATCAGCGAGCGTAACGTGATGATCTCTCAAGGCGGCTACTCTAGCTGCTTCCATGCCTGCTGGACCACCACCAATGATAAACACCTTCTTGGGCTCCTTAGTTGGTTCAATACTGTATTCTGCTTCTCTTCCCGCTCTTGCATTGATAGCGCATGTGATGCCACCTCGCTCGATCGCCTTATCAAAACAAGTACAGCAAGCGGTGCACTGTCTTATTTCATCAAATCGACCTTCCCTAGACTTGTTTAGCCACTCGGGGTCAGCAATAAGTGCCCGAGCGATGTATACTAAATCAACCTTGTTATCTGCTAGAATCTGCTCTGCCAAATGAGGGTCCGAGATCCTGGTGCCACCTATAATCGGGATGTTGACTGCTTTCTTAACTTCCTCTGCAAGGTAGATCCAGTTTGCTTGCGGAACGGACATTTGTATGAAGGGGACCGGTGATTCGTGCCACCCTGTGGATACGTTGATGGCGTGGATACCTGCTTTCTCTATCATCGGGGCAACTACTTTGGTGTCCTCCAGCGTATTGCCACCGTCTATGAAATCGGCTCCCGAAACCCGGCACAAAAGTGGATAGTCTCTGCCCACCCTTTGCTTGATGCTTTCTATACACTCGAAAAGTAATCGAGCCCGCTTTTCTATGTTGCCACCATAGGTATCAGTCCTCTTGTTAGTGTGATTAGACAGAAAGTGACTAATAAGGCTCGTACCCGCGATTGCGTTAACCTCGATTGCATCGAACCCTGCTTCTCGTGCACGTTGGGCGGCATCTCCGTAGCTTTTCACGACCTGTCTGATCTCGCCAATGGTTAACGGTCTTGGTCTAGGAGCATTGAGATGCCTCTCCACCGTAACATCCGAGGGGCCAACTAATTCTAGGTTGCCATTTTCCCCAGGCAGAATCCCGAGGGCAGATATTTGTATGGCTATTTTTGTCCCACATTTATGCATTATGTCGGCGAACTCATGCAGACTGGGTATGAATTCATCTTTGTATATGGCGATACCGTTCTGGAAAAAAGGGCCAGGATACATAGTAGTTGCGAGGCCAATGACTATAAGGCCCACGCCGCCGCGCGCCCTCTCAGTGTAAAAATCCTTGAACCGGTTGCCCACCATGTCATTTTCGCCCAAGCCAAGCATCATGGCCGGCATTACTATTCTGTTCTTCAGATTCATTTTCCCTATGTTGATAGGTTCAAATAGCTTCTGAAGCTGGCTCATTTAAGTTCCTCCTTGGTGGGTATTATATCCGGATAAACCAAGTTTATGCTTTTATAGTAACCTTGCCGGGGAGAGTTTGACTCAGAAGTTTTATAGCTCCGACCACCATTTCATCGAGTATCTCTTTGGCGGGCTTTGCCTCCTTAAGCATACCTACTATCTGTCCTGTTGGTGCACATAAAAGGTCATGCCTTTTCGCCTTTGCTAGGCTATTAATAAGATCAATCATGAGTAGCACCTGCACTACCATGGGCAGAGGACGCAATCCTGACTCATCAAAAGCCTCCTGTATTGGGTTCTTCATCTGGCGTAAAGTTTTGCCTGTCCACACCCTGCTAATTCTGGTATCCTCTTCGGTGGCTTCTATCATCATCCTCCGATGGATATCCGTAACATTGGCCTCTTCGGCAAAGAGAAAGGCAGTGCCTACCCATACCCCCGCAGCCCCAAGTGCTAGAGTGGCGACAATCCCCCTACCATCACCTATTCCGCCAGCAGCTAAAACAGGGGTGGGTGCCACTGCGTCCACCACTTGGGGAACTAAGGCCAGGGTACCCACTCTGCCAGTGTGGCCTCCCGCTTCATGTCCCTGAGCCACGATGAAGTCAGCGCCTGCTTTCTTATGACGTAGTGCTGCGCGTACGTTACCAGCCAACCCAAGTACTCTCATCCCACCTTCATGAGCCATAGGCACAAGCCATTCTGGGATCCCAAGGCCTGAACAATAGAGAGGGACGTTCTCTTCTAGCATCACGCCTATCTGTTTCTTGGAATGATCCACTGTGAAGACAAGCTCTTGCTCGGTCTCTGTAAGAGGCACACCGCATTCTGTTGCCACCTTCTCCACAAAATCAATGTATTCTTTCGGTACAAATTTCCTTTTCATCTCCGCTAATGACATATTCGGTGGCGGTGATGTAACAATATCCTCAGGAAGTAATACATCGACTCCGAAGGGTTTGTTGGTGAGGCTCTTAATTTCTCTAATCTGAGCACGCAGTTCGTCTAAGGACAGCCCAGTAGCTCCTAGAACACCCATGCCACCGGCGTTGGATACTGCAGCAACGAGCTTTGGCTGTGCTGCGTGTCCTTCACCAGCTATACCTCCCATGCCGGCAAGCAAAATTGGGTACTCAATACCTAACATGTCGCAGAGTTCAGTGCGAAGTATCTTTCTTGCGCTCAATTTTTCTCCTTTCTGTTTTTTAACATAAACTTGTTTTCTTAGTTATTCTTGTAGCTTATTCTAAGCACTCTAGGACAGAAGTCGGACCTACTATTTTGCTGCGCAAGTGTTCGCTATTGCCGGACGACACGAAAATACGTTGATATCTAAATGGAGTCCTTTAAATCTGTGAGCATGTTTCTAAGTTTCTGCCATGAGGCTCACCATGTGCCTCCTGAGTCGCTTTAGAATGGCACTTAGCTGCTTAGCCTCTGTTTCGTTCAATGGCGACATGATTCTGGAGCCGACCTCTTCCCTCACGGGAACCATTCTCCTCACGAAATTTAGCCCTTTTGTGGTTATTGCAACCTTTCTGTTTCTGCGGTCCTTACCTATGCCTTCCCTTCTGACCAAGCCCTCCTTCTCAAGGGTATCAACAGCCCTAGTAATGGCATGCTTGGAGCGAAATACCCTCTTGCTTAACTCGGTTGGTGTTGCTCTACCGCCGAGCACTATCAAGTGATTTAAAAGGGATAAGTGTGTTCGATTTATCCCAACCTTCTGCATCTCAATATCTACATACCTCTCCACTATATCGGCCGTGTGGAGGAATGTGATGAAGTTGTCTATGGATAAGCGATTGACTTGCTCTCTGATATCGTTAGCCAGGTTCTCTATCTTGTCCTCAAAGTCGCTTACCAATGTGTTCCTCATCGTCAACCAAAATGCACCGTATTAAAGCATAAGCAAAGACTTGACTTTTCTACATTGCTAAAATATAATAGGTAAAATAGTTGCATATGTTACTGTAACACATGTTACCATATCATTTTATGACGGTATTGTCAAGCACTGGGCACAGTTTGACTGATGCGTGCTAGTTTTTCATGGCGACTGAACATATTAGAAAACGAGGACTGCAGTTTGACAATTGTTTCGGCTATTGCTGGCAGAGGCGAATAAAGATTTAAAGGAGGACACGATGACCACTAGAACTCAGACACTTATGGTGAATACCCCCATAAAAGCTCAACAGATTGCACTGGTGGAGTTGAGCGAGGAAGCAAGAGCGACAAGGCCTGGCTTGAAATGGTCTTTAGACCTGGAAAGGGCGAGGTTGCTAACAGAATCATACAAGCAAACTGAAGGGGAGCCGATGGCTCTGAGAAGAGCGAAGGCGTTAGCACATATCCTGGAAAACATGACCGTTTATATTCGGCCAGGTGAGTCGATTGTAGGTAACTATGCATCCAATTCAGACTCTGTTTCTTTCTACCCTGAGTTTGCCTGGAAATGGATAATGAGAGAGACGGCGCCAGCGGCAGTTTACAGCAGTATGTTGACCGATAAAGGTCGAGAGGAGCTGAAAGAAATATGTAGCTATTGGGGAGATTTTTCAATACACCACAGACTAAGAAAATACCTCCCGGAAGATTTGGCTGAAATATTTTGGATTTTTAATTGGGAATGTGCCACGCCAAATTACGAGAAGATTCTCCGGATAGGTCTGAAAGCCGTTCTTGACGAAGCCAAGAAAAGAAAGAGAAGGCTTGATAAGGAGTACATGGCAGAGGCTATCAATGGAGTGGATTTTGTTAAGAAGAAGGATTTCTTGAACAGCACTATTATTGCTATAGGGGCTGTGATTAATTGGGCTAAGAGATATGCAAAGCTGGCGAGAGCTCTAGCTGAAGCCGAGGAAGACCTGATAAGAAAGCAAGAGCTGGAAACAATAGCCAGGACTTGCGAATGGGTGCCAGAAAACCCGGCACGGACTTTGCAGGAAGCGTTGCAGTGTTACTGGTTTGTTCACCTTGTGGTTAACTTTATCGAGCTACCTCAGGTGGGCAGTGGAATAAGGCTTGATCAATGCTTGAACCATTTCTATGAGAAAGATGTGAAAGAGAGCAGGCTAAATAGAGAGCAAGCCCAAGAGCTTGTTGAATTTTTATTCGTAAAGTTCCAGGAAACAGGATTCTTGCACGCGCCTATATGGTCAGGTTTCGGTGGTGGTGCTCTAGGTTTCCAAACGGTTACTATCGGTGGGACTGATTCTGCGGGCCGGGATATTACTAACGAAATGAGCTACATAGTTCTGGATGCCTGCAAGAGTGTCAGGGCCATAGTTCCTCCGTTAGCATTGAGATGGCATGATGAAATGCCTAAGAAGTTAGTTGATAAGGCTATTGAGGTAATGGCTTCAGGAATGCCCCAGCCGGCTATTTTCAATGACAAGGTGAATCTGTTGAGATTGGTGAGTCTTGGTTGTCCCATTGAAGATGCCAGAAACTATTCTATTAACAATTGTATGGTACCGACTGTTCCAGGGAAGAACTTCAACCATATTTCAGCCTGGGCTGGTGGCATACCTGTTCCTTTGTGCTTGAATGCTGCCTTGGGTGTAGAACCTCTGGCCTTGTACAAAAGAACAGGCGATAAGATTATAGATCCAGCAAAACTAAGCTCGATGGAGGAATTGCTTGATGCCACGATTGATAATTACAGGTGGCTTGTGCATCGGCTAGTTCTCATAGGCAATATCACCGACGCTCTCTATAAAGAGTACGCACCGAGACCGTTCTTATCAGCAGTGATAGACGATTGCATTGAGAGGGCACAGGATGTTAGGGAATGGAACTACATGCCGGATTACCGAGACATAACTCTCTTCGGCCTTAACACTGTTGCTGATTCTCTGGCGGCTGTAAAGCATTTGGTTTATGACGAGAAGAAGGTGTCTATGGAGAAATTAGTCGAGGCATTAAAGAACAACTGGCAGGGCTACGAAGAACTTCACCAAGCGTGCCTTAACGCTCCAAAGTTCGGCAATGATGATGATGACGTTGATTTAATATCTCGGGAGGTAGCAAGACGAATCTCTGAGGAGACCAGGAAGTGTAAGACAAACTGGGGAACTCCTGTTTCAGTAGATGGCACAGCGGCAACAGCTTGGTGGAGCTTCGGGCGTGTCTGTGCGGCTACACCAGATGGTAGGCAGGCTGGGGACGCCTTTAATGACGGAACAATTTCACCGATGGCCGGTATGGACAAAAGAGGGCCTACTGCGGTGCTTAAGTCGGTTTCAAAGGTTGACCCACTGATAAGCTGGAATCATCTATTCAACCAGACTTTTATGCCCCAATACCTCACTGGACACAATGCCGAGTTGTTTGCCCAGTATCTGAAGACCTACGCTGACTTGGGAATTCACCATATCCAGTTTACCACAGTAGGCAGAGAGACCTTGGAGGATGCCCAAAAACATCCAGAGAAATATCCCAATTTGATGGTGCGGGTAGCTGGTTTTGCTGCCTACTTTATAGACCTGGACAAACGGATACAGGATTCAATTATTGCCAGAACACCCCAATGTCTCTAACCTCTTGAAAGGAAGAATGTGACTCACTTGCGCACCGAAAAAGAGGCGAATGGCAGAAAGGGGCTGGTGTTCAGCATTCAGCGGTATAGCATCCACGATGGCCCCGGGATTAGAACAACGGTGTTCTTTAAAGGCTGCCCACTGAGGTGTAAGTGGTGCTCTAACCCAGAATCAATGAATCCATACCCTGAACTCATGGTCAGAGATGCCAGATGCAATGAGTGTGGTAAGTGTCTGGAAGTTTGTGTCCCTGGCGCCATCACTCTGGATAAAACCAGTGTCCTGGTGGATAGGTCGAGATGTGATTTGTGCCTGAAATGTGTGGAGGTTTGTTTTCCTAGCGCAATAGAAATAACAGGTCAGTATATGAATGTGGAGGAGGTGGTAGAGGAGTGTGTTAAAGATGAGCTGTTTTATCGCAATTCAGGTGGTGGTGTGACATTGTCTGGCGGCGAACCTTTGTATCAGCCAGAATTTGCATTAGAACTGCTGAAGGCATGTAAAGAGAAAGGCCTCAGCACGGCCATTGATACCAGTGGTCATGCCAGTTGGGAAGTGCTAGATAAAGTCCTGCAATACACAGATTTTGTTCTCTATGATATTAAGCACATAGACTCGGAGATGCATAACAGCGGCACAGGTGTCAAAAATGGCCTTATTCTAAAAAACCTTAAGCGGGTTGTTGATACCAAACGAGCCAAGGTCTGGATAAGAATCCCAGTCATTCCCGACTTCACGGATTCGGAGCAATATATGGAGCGGTTGACTGTATTCCTGACCAACATGCCTGTGGAAAAGATTTCGCTATTAGGTTATCATGAGTGGGGTAGGCCAAAGTATGGGTTCGTGGGTAGGGAATACCCGCTTGATGGCTCTGTCTCTCCGAGTCAAGAAAGGTTGCAGAGCTTGGGAGATATTATACAGTCGAAAGGGCTGGAAGTTACCGTTGGCTATTAGCCTTGCAAGTGTAAAGATAAAAATTGACTTCCGGTGGTGCGTTAACGCATAACAAACAGATTTTGCAGGAGGTGAAAGAGCGAGAATCGAAAAAACTACTGGCGACATTGAAGGACTGAAACAAGAAACTATAAGGAGGTGAAAGGTCAATAATGAAGATGACAAGGTATTTATTATTTGCAGTTGTTGCGGCGACGGTTTTAATCATATTGCCTTTAGCAGGGTGTGCTCCAAGCGCAGCGCCAAAAGAGAAATACGTCACCTTTTTGAGCTTGAGCGATTTAACTGGACCTGGAGCTGGGCTTGTTTTCCCTGTTGTTGAGGCTATGAACTTAGGATTTGAGGACATAAATGCAAAGGGCGGTGTTGATGGCGTAAAGTTAAACGTGATTACTGTAGATACACGCTATGATACAGCTCGAACGACATCAGCCTACAAGAGATATCGAACTGAACACAAGGTTGTTTATGCTTTTATTCCGCTCACTCCTGGCGTAAAAGCGTTAGAACCACTGATGAAAGTGGATAAAGTGCCTTCAATGACCCCTGCTGATGGCGAGTTTCAGGCCAAAATCGGCTGGGTTTTTCTTGCTGCTTTACCTTACCAGGATGGCTTCGCTGCCTCTCTGGATTGGATGCTGAATGACTGGGAGGCGAAGGGGAATCCAGGGGTGCCTGTGGTGGGTTACATGTCCTGGGATAGCGCATATGGCAGAGAAGCTCTGCGTGGTGGCAAGGAGTATGCCGAGAAAATGGGGATAAAGTTGCTGAATCCAGAGTTTTTCCCCACTGGCTCTGCTGACCACACTGTTTGGCTCAGCAGGATTAAGGATTCCGGTGCCAATTATTGCTTCATAGGTGGTGTTGACCCAACACAGAGCCTGATTTTACGGGATGCCTATAAGTTAGGGCTGACCAAGAAAATCCAGTTTGTTAGCGATTTCTGGGGACTGGATGAGAATGTTGGCCTTAAAGTCCATCCTGAGGCTACGGAAGGTGCCGTGGTTGTTAGCCCATTCGTTCGTGGGGATGAAGCCCGTAAGATTCCCTACGTTGTTGAGACGTGGAACAGATATATGAAGGCTCCGATAAGTGAGATGAAAGCTTTATTCCCGGGTGGGCTACTAATGTCCAAGCATGTCGAGCAAGCTTTGAAGATCGCCCTTAAAGATGTCGGCTATGACAAGATGGACGGTGAGGCGATGTATGAGGCTTATCAGAAGCTGACAGGATTCGATTCCGAAGGCGTAATGGGTCCAGGGTGTGCCTACAGCCCAACAAGTCGTAAATCAAACGATTTTGTCAGATTCTACCGGGTGCAGAGCGGGAAAACCGTTCCGATAACTGACTGGATAAAAGCACCCGACGCTGTATCTCTTTATCCCAACTGGTAGATGACAATGAGTAAAGTGAGAGGAGGAAAAGTATGAGACGGTTTAAATTAAGCAAAGTAATTGTTGTGACTTTAGCTGTGTTTCTGTTAGTAGTGCCATTGGCTGGTTGTGCCGGGAAGCCACCGCCTGCACCTTCGCCGACACTTCCCGCTGGGACTATCAGTGTACAGCCTGTTAAGATTGACCAGGCCATGCTGAAACCACTATTGCCGATGGTCGCCAAGGCTGCCGGTCTCCCTGAGGCGGCAGCAGCAGCGCTCCCACCTTGCTTAAGCATACTGGCCATCCCTGTCAAGTTCAGTGGCTCGGGCTGGCCAGCAAATGAGTTGGTCTTTATAGACCTGGTTATACCTCCCGGTGTTGAGGTAAAAGGACTGACTCCCGGTGAAGATAGTGTCGGTATTGCCGTCGCTACAGCAGATGATGCCGGTAAGTTTGAAGTGACCGTGGAGGCCACAGCGAAGCTTAACTGGCTGCTGAATACCGATTGGTTGCCCACTGTAAAACCAGACTTGAGCAAAATCAAGCCGCTACCGAATGGTGTCTACGATATAAGGGCTACAGGCGCCAATGTTGCAACAGCTGCTACTACGACGTGGGAACTGGCACTGATCGCACCACCGACACCGCCGGCACCACCAGCACCGCCAGCACCACCAGTGGAGCCAGGAAAGCTCTCCTTTGAAGCTGCTGAATATACCAATGCCGAGCTTGGTTTCTCGGTTAAATATCCCAAAGATTGGGCACAGCAGCCGTCTGATGTCCTTGTGTTCTATGCGGCATCACCATCTCAGGTTCCAGTTCTGTTTGTTGATGCTAAGGAGGGAGCCACTTTTGCCGAGACGCTCAAAAATTCACTGGAGGCAGCTGGCGGCTCAGGCTTCAAAGTTGTCTCTGAGAAAGAGACTACTTTAGCTGATGGCACTAAAGCCACCGAGGCAGCGATTGAAGTAACACTGAGAGGGTTTGGAGCCAAAGGTTTTGCCCTGGGTGCGAAGAAGGATAACAAGTGGATATTGGTCACAGTGGGCACCGTAGAGCTACTGGCTAAGTACGACGAAGCTAAGTTTTCAGAGATCGTTCATACCTTACAATTCAAGAAATAGGAGTGTGTTTAGCAAAGGCCTAATGTCATCATGAGCACAGCGAAAGTCCTTACAGCGAAGAGACAGGCCCTTAACTTCAAGGAGTTTGGACATTAAAATCAAGTCTGAGAAGGAGACTGTCCTGGCAGATGGCACTAAAGCCTTCCAGGCTGTGCACATTTGGTAATCCGATAGCCCCGATGGCAGTTTATGCACTCTCTCTTGGCACTATGAAAGATAAAGAGGGTGGTGGTTACAGTAGCTACCGTGTGACTACTGGCAAAGTTCAATTGAATGCTGTTCTCGGAGATAGGTAACACACTGCAATTCAAGAAGTAAGCGTACTTCTAGCTGATAGTGACAATTTGACAACGGTGATGGAGGGAGAAGCCTTGTGACTGAGGCTGGGGGCTTCTCCTTCCAGCAAAATTCGCTTGCCAATCGCTAGACAAGCTGGTTTTGCGATTCCATTCTGGAGAGAAGGAGGTTACCTGTGAAATATGAAGGACTTAAATTAGAGAAATCAGAAGGCATTGCCATTCTAACTTTCAACCGTCCAGAGAAACTGAACGCTATAACTGTGGAAATGGGTGCAATGGGGTTGTCCAGGCTCCTCAGTGAAATTCAAGAGGATGATGATATCAGGGTGTTGATTATCACCGGTGCGGGCCGAGGGTTTTGCGCCGGGGCTGATGTCAGTACTTTGGCTTCACTTACTGAACTCGCCTCGAAATTGAAAAGACAAGAAAAACTTCAGGCTGTTGGTGCTTTTGCGAGGCAGCTATATGACTTGGATAAGCCAGTTATTGCAGCAATCAACGGTGTGGCTGCAGGAGCCGGGGTGTCCATCGCTCTGCTTTCGGATATCAGAATTGCTTCTGAGAATGCCAGGTTCGGTATGGTTTTTGTGTCTAGGGGCTTAATTCCAGACTGTGGGGCTACGTTCTTGATGCCCAGAATGCTCGGTACCGGCAAGTCATTTGAGTTGATGTATACAGGTGACCTTATTGATGCTGAAGAGGCAGAGCGTATAGGTCTGGTCAATAAGGTTGTTCCACATAACAGACTAATGGATGAGGCCATGATTTGGGCCAAGCGGCTGGCCAAAGCACCGCCGTTGACGCTGGCGCAGATTAGGCGTGCTGTTCATAGCGGGTTGTTGAACAACCTTGAGCAGCAGTTATACTTTGAAACATATGCCCAGAATTTCCTCTTTGGGACAGAAGATTTCTTGGAGGGCGTTAACTCGTTCCTGGAAAAGCGTGAACCGCAATTCAAGGGTCGGTGATAGAAGTCGTTGAAGGCGATTAGCATGAACGAAGCAAGGAGACAAAAGTGAAAGATTATGATGTCGTAGTCATTGGCGCCGGTCTGGGAGGTCTGTCCTCGGCAACCTTTTTGGCCAAGACAGGGAAAAAGGTATTGCTTCTAGAAAAGCATAATGTTCCCGGAGGATATGCCTCATCATTCATCCGCGGGCGGTTCGAGTTCGAGATTGCGCTCCATGAGCTCTCTGGGCTGGGGAATGAGAGCAATAAAGGGCCTGTTTGGCGAATATTGAAAGAATGTGGGGTTATTCCGAGGGTGGAATTCATCCCCATTCCAGATTTTTATCGTGCTGTTGTCCTGCCCGATGTGGACATCGTCGTGCCTATCGGGCGTCAAAATTTCGAGGAAACCCTCTGCAACCAGTTTCCTAAAGACGCTGAAGGAATCAAGCAGTTCAGTGCTACGATGTTCGATTTTGCCGAAGAGGCATTGAGGGCAAATCGAGTGGGAATGAAGGCAGTCATGGAAGAGCCCTCAAAATTTTCTACCCTACTTGCTAATTACGGTCGTACATTGACTGAAGTGCTCAATCCGCTGGTATCCGATGATAGGGCACGCACTGTGCTAAGTGAAACTTGTGGATACTATTGCCAACCTCCATCAAAGTGCTCGTTTCTCATCTACGCTTTAGGCACGGTGAGCTATCTCAAATTTGGGCCAGCACATATAAAAGGGAAATCACAGGCCTTGTCTCAGGCCTTCGTTGACACCATTGAGGAGTATGGTGGAGATGTGTGGCTAAATAATGGTGCAGAACGTATTCTCACCTCTGGTGATAAAGTCAGGGGTGTGGTGGCCGAAGATGGCACTGAGATCGCTTGCAAATACGTAGTATGCAATGCCAACCCGTTGATTACATGCCTTGGACTAATCGGTAAGGAGAATGTTCCCGACTGGTACCTGAGGCGCCTGGGGGCATGGTCTGGAGGTGCATCTACGTTTAATATTTATCTGGGTCTGGATTGCACTTGTGCAAAACTGGGCCTTACAACGCATGAAAACTTCGTCAATATTGGAACTGACTTGGACAAACAGCACGAGAGCATGAGGCACAGCATCACCCTTGAACCCTACGGGACAGCGGTTACAGCTTATAACGTGGTGGATGCGGAATTTTCTCCACCCGGTACCGCCTCAGTGGTTCTCACTATGATAGCCTATGCGGAACCATGGCTAAAGCTCTCTCCATCTGAGTATGTGAAGACGAAGAATCTGCTAGCAGACAAGTTCATTGGTTTTGCAGAGAAGATAGCGCCCGGCCTGAGAGACCATATTGAAGTGATGGAAATCGCTACACCACTGACTAATGTGAGGTACACCGGAAATCCAGGTGGTAGCATCATCGGATTTGATGAAAACTATCAGGGCACAGGGCAAGTGCATTTGCCTAACCGTGGGCCACTGGAGGGTCTCTATTTTGCTGGTGCCTGGGTGAACATAGGTGGTGGCTTTGAGACATGCATTGTCTCTGGATATCTGGCGGCAAGGGAAGCGCTAGATGACATGGAGCGGGGAGGGCGTGATGTAGCTGTAATGGAGAAGTTGCAGAGCCAGCTCGCAAAGCAGGCAGAAGGTGCACCTCAATTGAAAGGCACCCTGCTGGCTCAGGCTGAAAGAACTATGACTAAACTACATCCCAACCGTGTTTCTCTAAAAGTCAAGGAGATTATAGAGGAGACTCAAAGCACCAAGACCCTGCGGATGGGACGAGTAGACGGAACGTTACCATATTTTAGGCCAGGCCAGTATATCAATCTATTTGTCAATATTGATGGGGTCTTAACCTCTCGTCCCTACAGCATCTCATCCGTTCCTGGAAAACCGTATTATGATATCACCGTACGACGAATGGAGCCGGGCTTTGTCTCTCATTATCTGCTGGACAAGGTAAAGCCAGGGGATGCCTTCGAATCCACCTCACCAAACGGAAAATTCTATTGCGAGCCGTTGATTGACCCTTCCGACTTAGTCTTTCTCGCTGGCGGCAGTGGCATAACCCCCTTCGTGTCCATCATTAGGGAAGTGACACGACAGAGCTTGCCTGTAAATATCCATCTGCTCTATGGCAGCCGAAGCCCAGCAGATATAATCTTTGGAGACGAGCTAAAAGAGATTGCCAAGAAGCACCCAAATGTAAAGGTGAACTTTGTTATCAGCGAGCCTCCAAAAGGATGGTCGGGGCTTTGTGGTCTACTGGATGCGAAGATGATATCCTCTCTAGTTGGCTCAGTCGACGGCAAGAAGTTTTTCCTGTGCGGCCCAGCTCAGATGCACATTTTATGCGAGGGAGCACTTAAAGCGTTAGGGGTGCCTTTAAGGTGTATAAAGAAGGAAGCTTACGGTCCGCCGGCGGATATTACATCAGAACCTGGCTGGCCAGGAATCTCACTGAAGACGGAATTTGAAGTTTTTGAGGAAAGGTCTGGTCGGACTATTAAAGCCAGGGCGGGTGAGCCGTTGATGATATCGCTCGAGCGTGCTGGGCTGGTGGTTCCAGCCATCTGTCGTTCTGGAGAATGCACCGCCTGCAGAACTCGGCTTGTTACCGGCAAGGTTTTCGCTCCGGCAAGAGTACAGCGGCGTTGGGTGGATGAAAAATCAAGCTATATCCATCCCTGCATGAGCTATCCGTTGGACAACCTGCGTATCAGATTGTAACTCTATGCTATAAGACATTTTAACAACGTAAGGAGGTGGCAAATGGCAAAAGTGAAGGTAAAAAAGGGGGAGGAGCTCAATGGGCTTGGTGAGATGCTCAAGGAGACTATGGACACAAACCTCAAGGACCCCAAGAAATATAAGAGCATTGAGAAGCTGAAAGGAAGCGTAGTCATCAAGGAGTCCACGTCAGGTGTGGCCGTTACCCTCCATCTCAATCAAGGCAACCTGGAGCTGCATAATGATGCCATAGATAAGCCAACTGCATACATGGAAGCCAGATTTGAGAACCTAGCCTATATCAGTTGTGGCAAACTCAGCCCCATAGTGGCTATGCTCACCGGAAAGCTGAAAGCGGGGGGTAATCCTTTATTATTGCTCAAGATTTCAAACATAACGGTACTGAAATAGGGTAGTTTGCGTCATCACAGACTCTTAGATGTAGATCACAGGTTTTCAGCAAGGGGGTGAGAATGGCTGTGTATTACTTCTCGACGAACTGAGATAAGTGTTATAATGGAGAGCCGAAATTTATCAGAGGAGGTTTAGAATGGCTATTTTGTTCGGGTCACAAGAATGGGCAGATGCTATGAAACAAGCAATTGCCAAGAGCCAGCCGTACAAAGAGGCGGCTAAGAACTGGGAAGGAGACATGTACATTATCGTGGAGCCTGATACAGCGTACAAACATAGAAATATTATGTATGTTGACCTGTGGCATGGTGAGTGTCGCGAGGCCCTGGCAGTCAAGGACGAAGGTGCGAAGAATCCCAAATACCGTATATTTGGCCCATTCACCGCAATGAAGGCGATACTGGACAAAAAAGTCGATCCTGTCCAGTCCATGATGACCGGCAAGATTAAGGTCAAAGGTGACATGGCCCAAATCATGAGGATGCCCAGAGCAGCCGTGGAACTGGTCAGCTGTATGACCGCATTCGAGACCGTGTTCCCTGATTAGGCAATTATCCTACAGTGAAGCTAAACCTGGACGGGTTATAACTATTGGCTGTTGACATAATGTAATATGTTAACGTAATTAATTTATGGAGAGGAGGTAGCTATGTGGTACTTTGTAACTCCAGAGGTTGTTTTTGGGCAAGATGCGCTGAGTCGCCTGGCTGAAATGAAGGGAAAGTCGGCTTTCATCGTTACGGATAAGAACATAGTAAGCTTGGGCTTAATTGATAGGGTCAAGGAACAGCTTTCTCAGGCGGGGATAAAGGCCACTGTCTTTGATGAGGTTGAGCCTGACCCATCACTGCAGACGGTAAGGAAAGGTGTGGCCTTGATGAACCAGTCTGGACCGGACTTAGTGGTAGCGGTGGGTGGAGGCTCAGTTATGGATGCAGCCAAGGCCATGCGGGTGGAATATGAAAGGCCAGATATAAAGCCAGAGGAGATAAATCCATTTATTTCAGATTTGGGTCTAGGCGCAAAATGCAAGCTTGTTTGTGTTGCCACAACTTCAGGCACAGGTGCCGAGGCAACCTTTGCGGTAGTGTTGACCGACACGGCTGACCAGAGGAAGCTAAGCCTTATCAATCGTGAGATTGTCCCTGATATCGCTATCGTAGACCCAGAACTTGCGCGGGGTATGCCCCCTGGGATTACTGCGAATACAGGCATGGATGCGCTGACCCATGCCGTCGAGGGATTTACCTGTACCTGGAACAACGACTTCACCGATGGCCTCTGCATAAAATCTATACAGCTTATTTTCCAGTATCTCCCCAGAGCCGTTAAAGATGGCAATGACATGGAAGCCAGGGAAAAGATGCACAATGCTGCCTGTATCGCTGGTATCGGGTTCATCAATTCACTTGCATCCTTGGCACATGCTACAGGCCATTCTCTGGGCGCTGTTTTCCATACACCTCATGGCAGAGCGGTGGGTCTGTTTTTGCCCTACACCATTGAGTTCATCGGGGATGCTCGCGAGGAACTCTGGGCGGAGATAGCTTATTCTCTGAGATTGACGGTGCCTAAAGGGAAAAAGGCAGCATCGGTTCTGGCTCAGGCAATACGTGACCTGGCACGAACTATCAAGGAGCCGCTGAGCCTTAAGGAGCTAGGCATACCATGGGACAAGGTTAATAATTCTATGCAGAAGCTGATAGACAACACCATGGCCGATGGTTCACTAATTGTCTCTGCCAGAGTACCTAACGAGGCAGAAACTGAGAAGCTCTTTCACTATGCTTATGAAGGAAAATCCATAGATTTTTGAGGCGAGTAGAGATTGCCACGGCTGTTCCCTCGTTTACACGGGACGCCTGGCAATGACAGAATAAGAGATATTTCTGGCAATGAGGAAGCAACAAAAATAAGGAGGCAGGAAAATGTTCGGTTACATGGGTAAAATTTTGAGGGTTGACTTATCTAGTTCCAAAATATCGGAAGAAGGCCTGAAAGAGGACGACTGTAAGATGTTCCTGGGTGGCAGCGGCTTGGCAACTAAATACCTTTTCGAAGAAGTGCCAAAGGGCGTTGACCCGTTAGGCCCAGATAATGAGCTCATATTTATGACCGGGCCGTTAACTGGTACGGAATCTCCCAGCGCTGGAAGATATTGTGTAGTCTCTAAATCTCCTCTCACCGGCTTTTGGGGGGAGGCGAACTCGGGCGGCAATTGGGGGGTGCATTTCAAGAGTACGGGCTTTGATGGGATTATCTTCAAGGGTATTTCGCCAAAGCCGGTCTATCTGATAATCGATGATGGGAAAGCCGAACTTAGAGATGCTAACAAGCTGTGGGGCAAAGATGTTGCCGAAACTAACAGATTAATCAAAGAAGAACTGGGTGAGGACTTCCAAGTTGCTTGCATTGGCATAGCTGGAGAGAATCTGGTTAGGTATGCTTGCGTTATCAACGACCTTCACCGGGCACCGGGAAGATGCGGCATGGGGACTGTTATGGGCTCGAAACGCCTGAAGGCCATCGCGGTAAGAGGGACAAAGGAAATCAAGGTGGCCAATAAAGATGTTTTCAGCAACATCTCTAAAACAAATTATGACCTGGTTAACGAAAGCATGCTGAAGATCACCCTGGAGACCTATGGTACAGCTATGGCCACAGACCTGATAAATGTCAGGGGCGGATTTCCCACCAGGAACTGGCAAACTGGAGTCTTCCCAGACATAGAGAAAATAAGCGGAATAACACTGGAAAGCACGCTTCTTGTGGATAGAAAGCACTGCTATGCCTGCCCGATTAGCTGCTGCAGGGTAAGCGTGGTCAAAAGCGGCCCCTATGCCTGCAAAGGAGAAGGGCCGGAGTACGAAAGCATAGGGGCTTTCGGTGGTATGTGCGCGCTTGAAAGCCTGGAGGCAGTAACACTGGCACATAATTTGTGTGATGACTACGGGCTCGATGTGATTACTACGGGGAGCACAATAGCTTTTGCTATAGAGTGCTATGAGAAAGGAATACTGACCAAAGCTGATACCGGCGGGCTTGAACTGAAATTCGGCGACCCTGACATTGTTATTCAGCTGATACACAAGATAGCCAAGAGAGAAGGCATAGGGAATTTGTTAGCTGAAGGGACAAAGAGGGTGGCAGAAAAGCTGGGCAAAGGCGCAGAAAGATTTGCCATGCATGTCAAAGGCCTGGAGATGCCAGCATATGACCCCAGGGCGGCTAAGATATGCGGCCTGGCATTTGCCACAGCGAACCGTGGCGGCGACCATATCACGGCTTATGTTGAAGGCCCGGCCTTCATAGATATCCCATTCCTTTGCGTTGAGGACAGTAAAATCGAGGATCCTATGATAGAAGACCCCAGAGAGACCCTGATCGTCAAAAACCTGGAGGACGCCAACACGGTTTTTGATGCCATGGGGACATGCAAATTTATGGGAATGGCATTGGCTACGGAAGACTGGGTTAGCATGATAGCCAACTGTGTCGGCTGGAAATTCGATGTTAGCGATTTCAGGAAGCTTGGCGAGAGGATTTACAATCTAGCCAGAGCTTTCAGCGTAAGGGAAGGCTTGACCAGAGCTGATGATACGCTACCCAAGCGATTATTAGAGGAGCCGTTGCCTGAAGGTGCCGCTGAGGGACAAAAAGTAGAGAAGCTTGATGAGATGTTAGACGCCTACTATGAATTCAGGGGCTGGGATAAAAAGAGCGGCAGACCAACTCCAGAAAAGCTCAAGGAGCTGGGATTGGATTACGCTATAGATAAAATCTGAATGGAGTGAGAGTGTTTGTTAACCTCCGGCTGTCATTGTGAGCCTCTCTTTTTTGTCATTGCGAGCGAAGCGTGGCAATCTCCGTATGGCACCGGCGTCTGCCTCAGCCGAGATCGCCACGGGACTTCGTCCCTCGCGATGACAGAATGGGGTACTGTGCCTCGTAATGGTGAAGGGGGAATTGCTCGATAATCTCTAAGGGGGTAACATGATAGTTTCTGTGGCTGATAAACCCTGGTTCAAGAGTTACAAGTTAGGACCATACAAGCTTCCGCAGACAAAACAACCTTATCCCAGGATGACTGTCCAAAGCCTTTTGGAAGCTACAGCAGCCGAGTATCCTGATAAAGCTGCCTGTTTCTATCTAGGGTATGAGATGAGCTATAAAGATTTGAAGCAGGAGGCAGACAGATTCGCCACCGCGCTTGTTGGTTTGGGCATCAAGAAAGGCGGTAAAGTAGCCACCATCCTGCCCAATTGCCCGCAGTATCTCATCAGCGATTTCGGAATACTGAAAGCCGGGGCGGTGCATGTTCCATGCAGCGTGTTGCATAAAGAGGCTGATTTGATATACGAGATAGGTGATTCTGGGGCTGAGACAGTAATTTGTTCCGAGATGTCTCTGGAACTGGTTAATTCAATAAAGGACAAGACCAAAATCAAGAACATAATTCTAACCTCGCTTATGGATTATTCTTTGGAGAAGCCGGAATTAAAGAAGGTACCTAGCATATATCAATTTCGCGATTTAATAGCCAGCCACGAGCCAAAGCCTCCACAGGTTGAAATTGACCCGATAGATGACTTGGCAGTCCTCGTCTTTACAGGTGGAGCCACGGGATTGCCCAAAGGTGTAATGTTAACGCATTACACCCGGTCGGTGGCCATGACCCATATTGCTTGGTATATGGAGCCCATAAGGGTAGGGGTTAGAGGGAAAACGTCTATAATGATGCCGATCCCGCTTTTTCACCAGTACGGACATATGATGATGCACTTTGCCGTTTATTGGGGGCTAAAGATATATTTGATTCCAGACCCCAGAGATATTGACATGCTTTTTCAGATGCTGACAAAATATCGTCCTTTTTTGTGTGCCTGTGTACCTACTCAATACTCAAGGTTGGTTGCGAAGGGACTGGGAAGGATAACCACAATGTTTATGTCTGGTGCGGCAGCCTTGGCTCCGGAAATTGCTCACAAATTCAAGCAGCAAACTGGTATGCCGATAACGGAGGCTTATGGGCTGACGGAGACGGGTGGGGGCACACATATTAACCTCTCGTCCTTTTCGAAACTCACCGGCTTCATGTCTGCTGAAAAGCTTGGTTCTATAGGGGTGCCAATGCCGGATACAGAAGTCAAGATAGTAGACCTGGAGACAAACGAGGAGGCTGCTCCAGCTAAGGAGGGAGAGCTATGGGTGCGCGGGCCACAGATTATGAAGGGTTACTGGCCTGAACCGGGCAAAGGTTTGACTGATGGCTGGTTGCCTACCGGCGACGTGGTGAGAATGGACGAAGATGGCTATTTCTACATTACTGACCGCATTAAAGATATGGCCAATGTTTCCGGACTAAAGGTCTATACCAGGCTGGTTGATGATGTACTTTATGGGCACCCTGGGGTCGCTGATGCGGTGGCAATTGGAATTCCGGACCCGGAACGTCCCGGTAGTGATAGAATAAAAGCCTTCGTTAGATTGAAGCCGGACTACGAGGGGAAAGTAACCGCCGAGGACATAATCGGTCACTGCAAAGAGAAGCTTCCAGCTTATGCTGTGCCCAAGTTTGTAGAGTTCAGGAAAGAGTTACCTCTCACCGTCACTGAGAAGATTTTCAAGAGGCAATTGAGGGAGGAGGAGGTAGCCAAGATGAAGGCTAAGGGTGAATTAGCGTAACAGCGTTTAGTAATCACTTGTTGTCATTGTGCACTCTTTCCCTGCTGCCGTTGTGGGCCCTTATAAAAAGGCGAAGGTCAAAACTCAAAGTTTACGTAGGGACAGGTCTTTAGACCTGTCCGAGGTAACGGACAGACCTGAAGGTCTGTCCCTACATATTCTCTGTTGTCGTATAGGCGAGGCTAAAGCCTCGCTGCTACATTTGTAATCAACCTCATAGGTTTAGTTTCTTAGGCAGGTGCTTAAATAAATGCCAAGTTACGAGGATTTAGAAGCTAAGGTAATAGACGCCGGAATATGTACAGTCTGTGGGGCATGTATGTTAGCCTGCCCTAACTCACATATTAAATACCTTGAGGGGAAGCCGAAACGTCCCAAGAAGACACTAGACTGCGTCAGCTGCAATACATGTTTTGATGCATGCTATAGGGTGAGGCAGGGTGTGATGCCTGAAATCGAGGCCATCGTTCTGGGTTCAGGGGAAAAAGAGGGTGTAGGTGTACACAGGCGTATTTTGGCAGCTCGAGTGAAGGGGCAGAAAATAAGCGCCTGCCAGGATGGCGGTATCGTAACCGCTTTGTTAATTTACGGGTTAGACCAAGGCATCATAGACGGGGCTTTGGTTGTGGGAAAGGATGGATGGACACCAGTAGCCTCGATAGCCAAGACCAGAGACGAGATTATAGCCTCGGCTGGCACCAAATACGGTGTGGTTCCGGTGCTAAATGGACTCAGAGCGGCTGTCGTGGAACATGGTTTGAGCAAAATCTGCGTTGTCGGCTCGCCGTGTCACATTCAATCCATCAGGTATCTCAAGCATAGAGGCCTGCCGCTTGCCTCATCGGTGAAACTAACTGTAGGCTTGTTTTGCCGTGAGAACTACTACTACGGCTGCATCGCAGAGAAGGTCAGCGGGAAAGGATTGAATATTAACCAGATAGAAAAGTTCAATGTCGCCGATGAGTTCAACATACACTCCGGTGGAAAGAAATTGTCTTTTCCTATAACCGAGGTAAAGAGCTGTGTCCCCAAGCATTGCCTGGTTTGCGAGGACTTTGCCAGCGAACTGGCTGACATCTCGGTCGGCAGCGATGGCTCTGCGGATGGATGGTCCACCATCATTCTCAGGACAGAGGAGGGTGAGAAGGTGTTCTGCGGCATGGAGAAAGAAGGACTTATAGAAACGGCGGCAGGGGAGTTAGTTGACATAAGGGAAATAGCGGAGCGGAAGAGGGAGAAGGGGAAACAGACGCAAGACATATACAGGTTGACAGAAGAAGGGCTGGAAAAGAAGGAAATTGCGGCCAAACTGGGGATAACCGAATCCAGGGTATCCCACAGGCTTGAAGGGCTCTAGTAATAAATCCTAAATTCTAAAATCCAAATCCTAAACAATATCGAAGTTCCAATTTCCAAATCCAAAACCCGTAGTGTTTTGGTCATTGGTGCTTGCGATTTTGAATTTGTTTGAAATTTGTGATTTCAGCAACCATGTGGCCACGAGGCTTTAGCCTCGTGGCCCCGACCTTAAAAGGTCGGGGGCTTGAAAGGCTGTAACATGGGTTCACTCTCACCCTAACCCTCTCCCGTCAAGGGAGAAGACAGGGTCGAGTTCTCGAGGTTAAAACCTCAGGGCTACACGTTAAATGTAATGTGAGGCTAAAGCCTGGCACTGCATCAGGAGTGCTGTATAACGATTTTGATTGCTTTGGTCTTCTCTTTTGACAGGAATGTGTCTATCGCTTCCCGGTATCTCTCCAACGGGAATCTGTGGGTAATCATCTCTTTTGTGTTTATCTTTTTTGTCCCGAGCAGCTTGGCGGCTATGTCAAAGGACGTCTTCCCGTCGTATTCGGTGGCGTGGCAGTTTATACCGGTTACCTTTATCTCCTGATGCCAGATAGGCGTATAGTCTATCTTGCCCGGCTGGAAGTTTATGCCCAGGATGACTACCGTGCCCTTGCCTGTAACCAAGCGAAGTGCGTTCTGTATAGTCCTGTCATTTCCAACCGCATCGTAGATGATGTCAAATCCTCCGAGCAAAATGCGATTCTTAAAATAGCCTTCAAAATATCTGGCTCCGGTGATGTCTGCTGCATGCTTGTAAGCGCCTTCATTGTCCAATATCACACCTTTTGCCCCGAATTTTGTTGCTATCTCCGCCTGAAATGGGTACCGTGCCAGGCAGTAGATTTCCGCATCAGGTTGGATTGCCTTTGCCACGGCTATGGTTAGTAAACCTATGGTGCCACCGCCTATTACCAGCACCTTGTTGCCCGGGTTCGGTGTTTGTTTCATCACCCCATGTACAGCAACAGCAGTGGGCTCAAGGAGAACGGCTTCGTCGTCAGTTAGGGGATTTGGCACTTTGTAGGGTTGAGAGCGGTGCATTATCATATAAGGTGAGAATCCGCCTCCTGTATCTACAGTCGGCAGTTGTTTCTCCCCTAGGTTTTCGCAGAGCATGTAGTTTCCTGCAGCACACTGTCTGCAAGGGGGGTCGATTTCCATCTGAAAACAGGATGGCCAGTCTATGCGAAGGCTTACCCGGTCACCCACTGCGAGACCATCTGCTTCCGACCCCAGTTCAACCACCTCACCGACCATCTCATGGCCGAGATATTTTCTGGATATGCCAGGCGTCGCTGCCGGAAAGCATTTTGTGTCCATGTCCATAAAGATAAAATGTATGTCCGAACCACAGATACCGCAAGCCTTGTTTTTGACTTTAAGCCAGCGTGGATTGGGTATCTCGGGCTCTTTTACCTCGGCATATTTGAAATGGGAAAACGGTGCGAAGGCGGCACTCTTGGTAAAGTTGGAGGCAATCTTCAAGGCGACTATATTGGCTAGCTTGTTTTCAAAATATAGAGCTTTCATAAGTCCTCCCTGTCATGGCGAGCATTGTGTGGCAATCTCGGTGGGGGGTAACATGTAGGGACAGGGCTTTAGCCCTGTCCGAGACAGACAGGCGGACAGACCTGAAGGTCTGTCCCTACAGCCACCCCGAGATTGCCACGTCGCTCCGCTCCTTGCAATGACAGATAAAAATGATACGCCCCTTGCAATGACAATTCTCCCCTGTCATGACAGCCTTGCCCAAGCGATTTCAAAGGGTCGCGGTTACCTTTGCTATTTCCTCATTCTGAGTCAAGTACAAATTTGTCTAGTGCCGGAAGCAACGCATCACGTTGTGGGCTTTGCATAAGCTTGGCTCGCCATTCAGTAGCTATGCCGGGGAGTAGTTTTTTGAAATCGGGACTCATGCTGGAGAGCTGTAAAATGGTAAGGAAAAGGTCGCTGACATTTTCACCTGGCACCAACAGCATAGCACTGTTGCATTCATCGAGGCTCTTATCGGGGCTAGCCATAAACAAGCTGGTGACCCCGAGCATAGCATGAGGGATCCATTCGCTGGGTACCGTCTGTGCGTAGAGCTGCAGGGCATCATGCAGCGGGGGCACCATGTCGTATTGTGCCAGGTCGTAGCACAATTTGATGAAGCGATTGAGATTGGCTGAATTATCCTGTATTGGGGCAATAATCTTGGGAGCAGCTTTGTCATATTCCCCTTCCTTGGCTAGGAGAAGGCCGGATAGGAATGAGGTTTCCGGCCAGTCAGGGTCAATGGATGCTGCATGGTCAAGTTTTTTTCGAGCTTCGTCCAGATCTCCTTTGGTGATTAGTGCCAGTGACCATTTGTTCAATATGACCGCATTGTTGGGAAACAATTGTGATGCTTCGTCATAGAGCGATAAGGCTTCAGTCCATTTATCAGTAGCTCCTTTATCTGTCCAGTATGTGTAGACATCGGCCAGGTAATAGTGTTCGTAGGCAATATAAGGGTTCAACTCCAACGCCTTATTGAAAGACTTCGTGGCCAAGGATAAAATTTCCGTCTTGAGAGGTTCTTTTTTGACCCGCCGGGCTACAGAATCGCTGTAGGCTCCGAGAAAATGCCAATACGTGGCTTCTTCAGGTTGTATCTTGGTTGCCTTGTCAAAAGCGTAGATGGCTTGCTCATTGAGTGCTCTTTGTAGCTTTAGCCCTTTCTTCAAGTACGTATCGGCCAGGAGTGGCCTACTAGCCATGCCGATGCCGACAATTATCAAGGCTACAGCGCAGCCAAGAGATAAAAAGGCTCTGGTTCTGGTGGCGTAAGAGGCTGCGCTGCTTTTCGGTTGGGCTATTCCTTCAAACTCAGCTCTGGCTGGCCCTTTGATCCGGATGAATCCGCCGATTACAGGCGTCATGGCCAGTATCAACCAGAACACAAGCTCAGGTGATATTGTAGACAGGTTGAAAAAGATGTCGGCCATATATTGGGCTATTCCAGCCGCCATGGCTATTAAGAGCAGTTTATCGCTGTCTGCTGTTGCCCTGCGGAGATAGCGAAAACAAAGGTAGAAGAAGACAGCCAGAATGGACAGAAAGCTAATTAGCCCCAGTAGCCCCATTGTGGCTGCCAGGTATAGATAGTCGTTATGAGGACGGTCTACCAGCTGTGAAATGTAAGTATCCTCGCTTATCAATTTTTTGGGGAAAAAGAGCTGGAAGGTAACGATGAACGTCTCCGGGCCATAACCGATAACCTTTCGCAGAAAATGCAACCTGTCGTTGGAAAACGGAACTTCAGGGGATTCAAGTATTATATTTAGGGCGCTGTGCCAGTACTGTGCTCTCACATCAAGGGTTTTAAGTCCCATGTCTTCAGCAGTTATGTCGAATTTCGAACCTTGGGCTTCTGGTGTTTCGGCGCCATTGCCTGGTAGTAGCATCGGAGACAGAAGTATGGCTGCTATTATCCCTAAGGCGAGTAATGACGCAGCACCAAGGCCGAGCAGGAGCCTTTTTCGCTTAGTCCACCCCAGCAGTATTATAAAGATAATGGGAGCTATAATGTACAAGAGGATAGTGACGGAGTATTGGGCTAGCCAGAGACACCAGAACTGCATGGCTAGCAGAATGGCCAGGCCGATTAGTATTCTAGTATTGTTTCCCTCCTTTCTCTTGTTCCACGAATGCACTATGAGAGCCAGGTTAAATGGGATGACCATGGCCAGGAAGCTGCTGAGGAAAAGCGGGTTGCCGATGGTGGAGAATACCCTGCCGTTGAATGTATGGGGGATTTGGAACACTTTTAACATTACGTCCGGGAAGAAATATTGCAGTATGCCCACGAGGGAGACTATACCTGATGAAAGCAGCAATGTATAAACAGCTCTGAGTAGCTGTGCTCTATTGCGGATTTGCTGTGCCAGTATCAGGAAGAATAGTATCCAGCAGGTTAGGGTGAGCAATCCCGCCTTTCTATGATAGCTTCCCCAGAAGCTTATAGCCGGGGTTATGGAGGCAGCGGTGGCCAGGGCTGCTACCAAACCAAAGACCAATATAGCCAGGTGTAGCGGGGAGGTGAAGACATTTTGCCATTTTAGCCTCTTATGGTTGGCTTGGCTGAGCATCCAGTCAGCCACCCAGAAAGCCAGCATAGCCAGAACCAGAAACTGGAGCAGCGGGGCTTTAGCTGAAACCCAAACCTTGTTGCTTTGAGGGTTGAAAAAGAGGGGAATGAGGAAGATAACACAGAGCCAGGATATCTCAAGGGCTCGCTTGTAAATACTGGTTCGCATTTCTGGCCTTTCTGTAGCGCTATCATTATAGACGTTCTTGGGACTGATGTCAGCCGTGCAGGAGAAGACTAAGGCAAAAGTTAAAAGTCAAAAATCAGAATGACAGTTCTTTGTATGTTTTGGTCGTTGGTATTTGTGGTTTTGAATTTGTTTAGAGTTTAGAAATTCGGATTTAGGATTTCCTGACATGCAGCTGTAGGGCTTTAGCCCTGAATCTGTCTCTACAATGGGGGAGTCCAAGAGGGGCGAAGCCCCTGTTACTCCCGTCACCTAGTACTAATTTCCTATGCGCCGGGCATACCAACTAGGACTAAATTCCCATTTGCGGTGCAGACTAAAGGGCTATGTATTTACATTGACATCTTGGTGCTGCTGATATAACATACAATTGCTATAACCAGAGAATATAGCAAAGAAAGGAGGTAGACGATAATGCGAAAGCTAATTAGAAGCCAGAAAGGCTTCACTCTCATCGAGCTCTTGGTGGTCATTGGCATCCTGGCAACTCTGGCAGGTGTGGTTACCATAGGTGTAACCCAGTTCGTGAACCGAGGCGGCACTGAAGCAAACTGCACTGAGTTGCACAATGTACAGACCGCGGCTACAGCCTGTATCGTGGAGGTGGCGACTGGCAATCTCGCGCCAGGTACAGACTGTACGGACACAGCTGTGCTGCGGACTAACAATCTGCTACTGACAGACACTAGATGTACTACCTACGCCATCAGTTCAGACGGGATAGTTACTGCCCAGAGTGGTTGCGTCACTGGCGTGTCGTGTACGTCACCATAGAAAGCTGACTTGGTGACTCGTATCTGCTGATTGAGCATTTACTAAGAGCAATAATAGGGCAGAAGTAAAACTTCTGCCCTATTTGTTTAATGAGCATAACGGCGAGGCTTAAGCCTCGGGAGCACGACCTTAAAAGGTCGGGGCTACATCAAAACTCAAAAGTTAAAAATCAAAATGACATATAAAAATGCAAAAGTTATAGTTCCCATCTTTGGATTTTGACTTGGCATTTTACATTTTGATGTTTGATTTTTGCATTTTACCACGTGTGCCTTAGGCTATTTCAATGTCAGGGTGAACTGCCACTGGTTGTATTGTGTTTCAATCATGTTCGATATCAGCACCTGGGAGAACTGACCGGAGTTACTCAGGGCTCGGACATAGTCCACGATTGTTGTCTCATCGGGGGATGTGCCGATTATGGCGAGGCTGGTGCTAGTATAGCTGATTGACTTCACTTCGATGATGCCAGGCAGTAGGCTGGTTACCTTGCTTAAATCACTATTTACCTTGGCTCGTTGTGTTTTGGCGTCATCCAGCGGCTGCTTGATGGCATCGCTGGCCTTTTTGGCTGCGGCAATTTGTGTCTGCAGTGTCTTGATTGCTGCCTCGGTTCCTTGTATAACCTGGGCCTGTGTTTGGGCATTGTTAACCTGAGTCTGCAAGGCCGTGGTCTCCCTGTATTGCTGCAGCGTTGATGTGCCAAAGAAGAAGAGCACGGCGATGGCTATAAGGATAAATGTCCAGGAAACGATTTGGATGGCGGGTAATGGCTTGGGCAGATAAGCTTCAGGCGTGACATTTATGTTTACCCTGGCTTGGCTGAAATCACCTCGTGCCTGCCTGAGAGCCAGGCCGATATTAGCCGCATATTCACTTGTAATTAGACTATCAGTATATGATAACAATTGGGGCAATGGCTTAACTCGATACTCCAGTGTCCCTGCCAGCATATCACCTAGCTCACCGGTGACAAAAGCTGCCACGTTGCGGCTGATTTCACCTCCCTTGTGGCTTGAGTTATAGAAGGCAACTGTCTTTTCCAGCTCTTCTTTCACCTCGTCCACCTTATCATGTGGCGAAGTCGCGTCAGCCGGGAAGGGCAGACTGCGGAGCAATTCGGATATGCCGTCAACCATGACCACGATGTCAAAGCCATATGACTGGGCGTTTATTATTATGGAGTCTCTTTCGTCGGCAACCCTGGCCAGGGCCAGAGGTCTAGCCTCCATGGCTTCAGATTGAAGTCCCGCCTGGCGCAACGTGGCTAACATGGCATCAACCGTATTGCGGGGTAGGCCGATGAGACACAGGGTGGTCTCTATGTCCGACATGGATATTGCCTGCCAGGATGTATAAAGCTCGCTTAGGGACACCGGCATTAGTCTTTCCATTTCTCGCTTGGCGGCCTCAGCTAGCAAGGCTTTGGGCAGCCGAGGCAGATTGACTATGTGGTATATAGAGTGGATGCCGCTGATGCTGACCACAACCTTCCTTTCGGCAATGCCATGGGCTGCCATGAGCTCGCTGATACGCCGGCCAACGATGGCAGGATCGGTGATGACACCATCATGGACCAGGCCTGGCTCCAGCGGCAAGGTTGCTGCCGCTTCCATCCGCTTTCCCTTGACCACCATCATTTTTATGGAGGTATCTTCAATGTCTAGTGTAACCATAGCTGCTTATCCCTTTTCCCATTCCCTCTTGCCGTGTAGGGACAGACCTTTAGGTCTGTCCGCCAAATCGGACCCCCACGGACAGGTCTGAAGACCTGTCCCTACGGAATTTTAGAGTAATCATGGCTATTACTTACTGCTTTCATGACAGAGTACGTTAATTGTGACTGTGGCTCTATCTTCTACCCCTTCCTCTCCGGCGGATGTGAAAGTGAAGTGCTGGATCTGGGATGTTGGCAGCTTGTCATCCAGAGCCAGCAGGAAGTTCTGGAAATGAGGCATCTGTCCTTTGAGGCCCAGTTGAACGGTTAATGTTGCAGTTTTCGAAGTTGACACCTGGGTCTGCGTGACGTATATGGCGTTAAGCTCAGCCAGTTCCAGCAGGCTGTCGACTATTTCGGATGTCTGGGTGGTAGTGGGGAAAACGGCTTTAGCCGCCTCCATCTCTGCCGTAATTTGCGCTAGCTGGGCCTCAAACTTGTCTTTCGGTGTTTGCTCTACGGCTAGTATTTTCTGTAGGTTGGCTAGGGTGGCCTTCAACTCAGTTTGCCTTTGTGGCTGTTGCTGATTTACCAACCATAGGGGGATGAGGATAATCAGGAAAATGCCGACAATCAGCACCAGCTGGCTTACTCGGCCCACTTTGGGCAGCCTATCAAGGCCGCCTTTTTTCTTTTCTGGTTCAGGTTGAATCATTACTAACTACTTAGTTCTGTAGATTTCTCCTCTGTGACCGATGAATTGAATCACGATGGTTTTGCCTTCCACCGAATAAACAGCTCTCCAATCTCCTATACGTAGTTTAAGCATTCCTTTAAACTCACCGCCAAGAGGCTCCGCGCTAACTTTCTCGAAATTACTGGCTAGCCAAGCAATCCGCCTCAAAATCCTTCTGGCTGTTAGCTTATCAATCTTTTCAAGGTCTTTTATTGCACCTTCAGTCCAGACAATCTTAACCAAGTCTTTTGACTACCTCTTCATGAGCAATTCTCTTGGAGGTAGTTTTCAGGCGTTTCTCCAGTTTCTCTCCAAATTCGTGCTTGAGCTCTAAACCGGAATCAGGGTCTCCAAGGAACTCTAAGATTTTCTGTTCTATGAGAAGCTCCAGCTCGTCAATGCTCAGGTCTTTGACTTTTGCCATGTTTATCTCCTCGGGTTCCTTAAATTTGTTGGTGCATTCGTCAATCTAATCTAGTGTAACATTTTTGCTTTGAAAAAAACAGAGGTGTAAAGCCCGGCACTACATGGTTGATTAAATCACAAATTTCAAATTCCAAGCTCCAAACAAATTCAAAATCGCAAACATCAATGACCAAAACACTCGGGGTTTTGAATTTGGAGCTTCGATATTGTTTGTGATTTGTGATTTAGTATTTGGGATTTCCTATTCTGTAGCCGCGGCCTTTTAAGGTCGCCAGCAAACAAAGCGCCATTGGCAGATATTTCCCACCCCAGAGAGCTACTTTATTATGTTGTACTTGAGCAGTGGCGGGCTATTGCCACCCTCGCCGGAGCCGCCGCCGCTACCGCTATCACCTGGAAAGTCAAGCCCCTCCTCAGGTACCCCTACCAGGTTGAGGGTACAGCCCGGCTGCAGGTTGACGTTGGCACTGCCGGCTATGGAGCCATAGAAGTTGGCACTGGGCTGTAGATTAGTGGTGCACTTCACGGACATGAGAAAGATGAACTCCTGGCCGCCGGTGAAGCCCCGGAGCATGTACTGATTTGCGGTCTGGTCTGTAAACCCGGTTCCTGCAGGATTGGGAAAGGTAAAACCGGTAAAATCAGCAACCTCATATTTATTAGTCGATGTCAGTGTTTTGGTGGAGATAATGTCAGCATCGGATATGGCTGCCAGCCAGTAGTTGGTTTTGGTAATGGCGATTTCCGGGACGCTGACCGGCTTCCAGCTGGATACGGTGATATTATCAGCGCAATCGACTGAGCCGAGCAGGGTTCCGGGCGACCCATTATTATCAGCATAGAGCGCCACCTTGACATGGGCTGGTGGCGCTTCGGGGTCGGCGATATAGCACTTCACCTGGATGCTGCTTAGCTTATCAATATTTTTGGATTCGAATTTAGACAGAAGGAATCTATCCTGATAGTCTGTAGTAGTCCCTGTATCCACGTCATCAGCGCCGAGCAAATAATTACCCTGTCCCAGTTTGGGCTGGAATTCGACATGTCCTACTCCAATAACGCAGCCCGGTCCGTGTAGCTCACAATCAGGGCCAAAATAGACTGCACTGTTACTTGCATTCGGGGTTGTTGGGCATGGGTCTTGGTAGTATGTGGCGTAGATAGTCTGCCCGTCAAGGAGTAAAATAACGTCCTTGTCTGAGAAGTTGAACTTTCCATTGACATATATTGTCCCGCTCAGTTGGGCGTAGCCGCTGCCGTTAATGCTCAGGTCACCGGTGCAGTATAACCAGGGAATAATTACAGGATTGGATGACGTGCCCCCGGAGACGGTGTAAGTGCTGGAGGAATATGGGTTGTCAGGGCAATAGTTCGCGGGGTCAGCACACACGTTGTCACTAAAATTACTCAAGTAGTAGGCTGAAAGCTGCGCCTCTGTAGGAAAGGTTACTGTTCCTTGCCTAACCTCACCGGTTCTTACATCGGCGTTGTTGTCATATGTCCCTTGGTAGAGAATACCGCCATAGATTACATCGCTGGATTTGGTGGTTATGCTTCCCGAGCTGGTAATGGCGTGTTCGAACAGCCAGGAAAAATCGGAGCCGGCGACCGCCTGGGCTTCGATGACACTCTTGATTTCGCCGTTGAGCCTGGCGGTGGACCTGATGGTGTACAAGTCAACCTCCAGGTTCTGTAGCTCCACGGTTACTGTCATCCCATTCACCTCTTCAGTCAGGTCATACGAATTGTCACTGGCGAACAGGGCAATGCCATTTCCCACTTTCCAAAAGGCATCCATTATGCCGGCATCAGCAGCATAAATCCCCAAGGTGTTCTCTACAATCTCACGGTTGGCAGTGAGATTGGTGGTCATAAGGCTGAGGACGGGTACCACGAGCAAACCTCCTAGCACCATCAAAACCAGCGCCATGGGCAATACCTGGCCGGACTCTTTTTTCAATATTCGTTTCAGCAATTTCATCTTGCCCCTCCTTTACTCGCATAGCGCTCTGTCCTATCGAGGGAGAGTGAAAAATGGGTTGCGGACAGACCTGAAGGTCTGTCCCTACATGTCTTCATTATTATTCTCTTCAGTAATTTCATGATTTACCTCCTTAGAATCTCAGGTGGGGGTAACACAATGAGATTGCCACGTCCTTCTAAGGAAGGACTGGCAATGACAGGGAGGGAGTTTTTCACCCACCAATGTAGCCCCGACCTTTTAAGGTCGCCCATTTCTCTTCTGTCATGGTGAGGGGCGTTAGCCCCGTGGCGATCTCGGCACAAGGCCAACGTCGGTGCCAGGCAGAGATTACCACGCTGCCTGCCACGCCTTTGGCTCGCAGCTTCGGCTGGCAATGACTGTCGGTTATTACCAAACATCTTATCCCTCATCTCCTTCATGCTAGCTACGGGGGGACTCTCTGCATGGTTTCATATGTTCTTTCGACTGCTGCCTCGCCGTAAGTGGCTTCTATGGTAAGGATCAGCGTGCCGTTGTCGGAGTAATATTCCGCGCTGGCCACAGAAAGATATTGGGCTATCATGACTGGCTGCCCGCCAGTGTCATCCCGCATAAGCCTTTGCCCGCCGTCAGGCATATCTTGTAACTGGTAGACTATAGTCTTGTCGGGGGGTGTGATCTGCGGCTGTGTCAGTGTCAGGAATGTGGGGGTTCCCGGGTCTGAGTCGACCACTATAGTCTGTGACATCAGGACATCGCGGGAGATCAAGTGGCCGGCGTTCTGCACCTGGCGTAAGGCGATAGCCCATTCGGTGCTCTTGGGGCTCAGTCTCATCATGGTGATAATGGTCATTGAGGCAGCGCTGACGACTAAAGCGGCTATGGACATGGCGACCAAAAGTTCGATCAGGGTAAAGCCCTTCTCGGTTATTTTCAGTTTAATGTTTGTGCCCCACATATTAGGAAATCCTAAATCCGAATTTCTAAACTCTAAACAAATTCAAAACTTCAAGTACCAATAACCAAAACATACAAAAAGCTGTCATGGCGAGGGGCGTCAGCCCCGTGGCGATCTTGGGGTGGCTGGAAAAGGCAATGAGATTGCCACGCTTGGCTCGCAATGACAGGGAGGAAACTCGCAATGACAGGGATGGGTATGTGTTCATTGTTTCGCCTTGTAGCCAACCATGATGAATGCTGTTTCTGTGTCATGGGTAACGGTGACTGTTATCTGCTGAAGTCCATCGTCGTTGGTAGGGTCATCACCTTTGGGATTTAGGCGTATAGCGGCGATGTCGATGTCATAGCCATCGGGGATGTCGGTCAGTTTTGCGGTCTGGTAATCCGGCGGGTTATTGGCATCATCATAGGGCCATCTCTTGATAGTTTCTAGCTGTGACTTAGCCAGGCTCTCAGCCGTTACGCTTTGATGGGTGACCATTACTCCTTTGGAGGAAATGGACATACCAAGGAGGAAAACGGCGGCCACGGCAGCTAAAATACCGAGAGCTACCAGGACCTCTAGTAAAGTTAGCCCTGGCACGCCGTTCTTAGCAGAGCAAAAGCCTGGCAAGGCCACCCGCTGCTGACTTCTGGTCATCCTGCCTCCTAACCCACCAGGTTCAGGGCGCCGTAGATGGGCATGAATACAGCTAAGGCGAGAAAGCCAACCATAATCCCCATGGCTATGGTCATCACCGGCTCGATCATGCTAATCATGGTCTGGGTCCGTCTTTCGGCTTCAATTTCAAAATTTTCAGCTACTATAATCAGTGAGTCATCCAGATTACCGGTTTCCTCGCCTACCTTGGTCATTTCCACCATTAGAGGCAGGAAAATCCGTTCACTGCTCATAGGTTTAGCTAGGCCCTGGCCTCTGAGCATGCCATGTTCTACTACACCCAAAGCTCTAGCTAACACTCTATTGCTGGTGGCTGAAGTGGTTAAGGTCATAACTTCAGGCAGTGGCAAACCAGCACGAAATAGCAGTGATAGGCTGCGACAAACACGTCCTAGCTCACTTACCTGAAGTATGCGTCCGATTACGGGTATTTTCAGTAAAAGCCTGTCCCGCGTATAGCGCCCATTTGGTGTTCGAGCATATAAGAAGCCGACTATGAGCAGAGCGATGATACCCACCAGTAGAAACAGGCCGTAGCTTCCAATGAAGGTCATTCCACCTACAAGCATCTTTGTGGGCAACGGTAAATCGCCGCCTAATGTTTCAAACATGGCGATCACTGGTTTCAGGAGGAAGCCAACCAGGAGAACGCCCACGACTATAGCTAGTGCCAAGACAACTGCGGGATACATTAATGCCTGCTTTATTTTACCGGCGGACGTGGCCTGACGCTCGGCATAATCGGCCAGGCTTCTGAGCACGGTTTCGAGCGAACCGGTTTGTTCGCCAACGTTAATCAGCTTGCAATAAAGGGAAGGAAAGACATTAGGATGCTGAGCTAGAGCCATTGATAATGATTTGCCACCACGAAGGTCGTTGATTACTGTTAGAAGCACCCCCTTAAGGCTTTTGTCTGTTGTTTGAGCTTCGAGGAGTTCCAGAGCCTGGATGATGCCAACTCCTGATTCCAAAAGCAGTGCCAGTTGCCGGCAGAAGGTAACCAGCTCGGACGGCTTGACTTTTGCCTGGAAAAGTCTCAATTGCTTGGGGACAAAGGTGGAGATAGGCTTAATGCTGACCACGCGGTAGCCGATGTTAGCCAGCATGTCTACAGCTGCTCTCTCATCCGCGGCTGAGACCTTTCCCTTGACTATTTGTCTGTCCCCGGTATAGCCGAGATAGGCATAGTCCATGTTACTTCACCCTTTACATTATCTGACGAGGCTAAAAGCTCGCCACTAATTTATTAGCTATCTTCATCATATATTATCGATAGTGCAATGTCCACCGAGAGATAGCTAATTTGCCACTTTTCGGGTAGTAAATTAGTACTAGGTGGGCAGACAACAGCCTCATCCCCTTAATCCCCGTCTTTTTCCCATACCCCAGCCAGGGGTGAATCTTGTGCTGAATGCCTGCCTACTATATCCCCCTTTACATTATCTACGAGGCTAAAGGCTGGCAACTGCATGTTTAGGCCCGTCAGTATATTTAAAGGCCTTAGTCACCTATGGAATAGGCATTGCGCAGCACTTCGTAAGGCGTGGTGATACCGGCTCTAGCCTTAAGCATGCCGTCTTTGGCTAGAGTTAGCATTCCTTCTTCGATTGCCTTGGCCCGAATTTCAGCGGCGGGGGCCCCGGTAACAATTGCCCGTTTGATTTCATCGCTCACTGTCAGGATTTCGAAAATGCCTGTCCTGCCCAGATAGCCGGTGTAAGTGCACATTTTGCAGCCAGCGCCAGAAGCAAATTCGCTGCGTTCCTCACCTGTTTCGCGGTGATAAGCTGCTTGCTCCACTATAGGCACGTTGGTCTTGCGGGCGCAATTAGGACAAACACGCCGAACCATTCTTTGTGCCACAATGCAGATGACTGCTGAGCATATCAGGAAGGGTTCAACACCAAGGTCAATAAGTCGAAAGAGGACGCCTACAGTGTCGTTAGCGTGAACTGAAGATAGCACTAGATGCCCGGTGAGAGCAGATTGAGTGGCTATATCAGCCGTCTCGCTATCCCGGATTTCACCGACTAGGATAACGTCAGGGTCAAGGCGGACGATAGCCCGCAGCCCACTGGCAAAGGTTACACCGGCCTTGGGATTTATTTGTATTTGGTTTACGCCTCGGAAACGGTACTCCACAGGGTCTTCAATGGTGATGATATTGCGGCCCACCTTATCCAAGGAGTTGACTGCGGCGTAAAGGGTGGTGGTTTTGCCGGCACCGGTAGGGCCGCTGAGTAAGACCATGCCATAAGGTGCCATGAGCATGCGCTCGAATCTTTCCTGGCTCTCAGGCAGGAAACCGAGCTGAGATAAAGACATGACTGCCATTGATTTGTCCAGAAGGCGAAGCACCGCCGTTTCACCGTGTACAGTGCTGATAGTGGCTACCCGGATATCAATATCTCTTCCTGTGGTGACAACTGAGAACTGGCCATCCTGGGGACGGCGTGGGTCAGCGATATTCATACCGGCGAGGATCTTAATACGGGAAATAAGTGGACCATGAGCGCCAACGGGCAAGGAGGTAACCTCATGAAGAATGCCATCAATGCGATAGCGGACACGGAGCCTGTCTATTTCAGGCTCGATATGGATGTCAGAAGATCGGGACTTCACGCCCTCTTCGACCAGCAGACTTAGAGCCTTGGCTACCGGGGAATCGTCAGCTACTACTTCGGCGGACCTATCTATAGGTATTACTTCGATGGATGGTGCCACCATGCCGAACTGTTTGGCTATTTCGCTAAAGGCTTTGTAGTTGAAATCAATGGCCTCCTGTATATCTATAGGTGTGGCTAACACCGCCTCAATTCTTCTCTTGGTCTTAGCGGCTAGGGCTTGTATAGCTAAAACATCGTCAGGGTTGGCCATGGCCACACGTAAGGTGTTGTCATCAACTGCGAGTGGTACTACATTATACTTTCTAGCCAGTTTTTCAGGGATTAAATTAAGTGCTTCTGGCGTTGGAGCTTGCGTCAGTACATTAAGTCGGGCGACGCCGGAAGGTGGTCCGGTAACCACTGGTTCAATGGGTATTGGTTTGGTCACTGGGGCCGGTGCTGGTTCGGTTACTTTGACTGTCGTCGGTTCTGTGCTTGACTGTGCAGGTGCGTTTTTGGCCATGTGGGGTTCATGGGTTGGTTTCTGTGGAGTTGCTTTGGCAACTTCGAAGACTGTTATCTGCTGTCTTTCAGCTAATTGCTTGGCTTCATGGCTGAGCTTAGGTGATGCCACGAGCACGCTGCGGATGATGCCAGTGTCCTGAGCTCTAGCGTCAAGCAAAGACACAGGCTCCATGTCTACCTCATCGTTTGCAGACAGGAAATCTATGCTCACTGGATGTGTGATAAGGCCATCGTCAATGTAAGCCAATACATCAAAGGTATGCTCAATTCCTGATATACCTTTTACTTTGGCGTTTTCCTCGAGTCTATAACCATGCTCAGTTAAAGATTTAAGGAGTTGGGCTCTGCTGCTGAATTCAACTGGCTTATGGTGTTTAGCTGATTGTGGTGGCGCTGTATTCAGGAAAGCGTCCAATCTATTGTTGTCAAAGACCTTTATCCGCTGTTGCTGGGCGAAATTGACGGCCATGGCGCCGAGTTTGGGTATAGCAATGAAGATTTTGTCAGGGATGTTGACATCATTAGCCTTTTCATCGAAATTGAATATAGCACCTAAGCCCACCTCTTCACGCTGGCTGACAGATAAGCCAATGACAATATCATAGCTGAAAAAGCCAGCGTCCTTATGAGCCAGCATGGCAAAGGTATGCTCAGTTCCCGAGCTCCCTTTGATTTTGGCATCTGTGGTTATTTCGTAACCATAGTGCTTCAAGTGTTGTGCTAGCTGGCTCTCAAGTGCCTGCTCAGAATCCGCCTTTGCCATCTTTAATTTCGCCTCATCTTGAGTACAAGGGAATTTCAGACATGTAACCCCATGAACCCCAAGGTATGGGTTTCACAGGGTTTATCTTTTTGGTGACTATTTGGTTTCAGGGCACGGTTGTTCCCAAGCCATCCCTTCGGGGTAATGGCTCCACGCCTGGTAGAGCCTGCTCCAGTCTGGGGGCATAGTTATTGCTGGCCATGCGTGTCATACCCAGGGGAACAGTCTTTGGGGCATTCACTACCATGAAGCAGGCACCATCGGCTATCGGCTTAATCACCTGATAGCTGAAGGCGGTAGTGAATATGATATCATCGAGCTTGCCAAATCCGGAAGTCGACTGTTTGAATGCATCAATTGCCATATGAATCGTTTGGATGAATTGGCCATACGTTTCAGGAGGAATTTTATTCTCGGGTGACTCCCAGGATGAAAGCACCATCCCATCATTATCTGCTACCATCATCACCCAGGTTCCGGCCAGTCCACTTGCCATCTGGGACAATATTTCCTTCATCCTAATATCTGGCATTAGACTTTACCTCTTAGTTCCAGTGTAAGCAAGTCAAAGTACGTTTGTCAAGCTCATCAATGAATTCTGCATAGCACTTTAGTACTATATGGCACTTTTGTAAGGAATCATGAGCGGCGAATTAGTGCTGTAAATGTGGGATAGCGAAAAGATGATAATGCCAATAGTCAATAAGAGAAAATACTGAGAAAGGACAAAATACACGAGGTACTTCTGGCTCAACCCGACCGATGCCTAGGCTTGTTTTGCTGCTGTTTTGTCTGGTTTCAGGGCACGATTGTTCCCAGGCCATCACTTCGTGGCGATGGTGCGTGGCCCGGTAGAGCCTGTTCCACTCTAGGAGCATAAATGTTGCACTGCGTACGTATTTCACCCAGAGGCATGTTCCTTGGGGCACTTACTACTATAAAGCAAGTTGCGTCAGCTATCGGTTTAATCAACTGATAAATAAGGGTGGTGCTGAATATTATATCATCGAACCTGGTGAAACCGACAGGTGACTGTTTGAATACATTCATTGTGGCGTTAAATATTTGGATGAACCCGCCCAGTCCTTCAGGGGAAACTTTATTATCGGGCGACTGCCAAGATGCAAGCACCATGCCATCGGTATCTACCACTGTTATCATCCAGATTCCCCCCAGTCCCCTTGATGTCAGTACCCTTGCCATTTCGGACAATATGTCTTTCATGTTGGCATCTGGCACTACGGGTTACCTCCGTTCTGTCTGTTTCTGATGTTGGATTTTTCTCAGGCGTTACGTGAACTGACTGTCAACTGTTTGCTCGGAATCCGCCTTCGCCGTTCTTGTTTCGCCTCATTTTGAGCACAAGACTATTTCAGGACGCATACTATATAAACCCTGATGTATAGGTTGCACAGATTTTGTCTTGTTGCTGCTTGTTTGGCTTCAGGGCACTACTGTTCCTAAGCCATCGCTTCGGGGCAACGGTTCCCGGCCTGGTAGAGCCTGCTCCAACCTAGGAGCAAAATTGGTGCACGCCATGCGTATCATACCTAGAGGCACGCTCCTGGGGGCACTCACAAATAGAAAGCAAGCCCCCTCAGCTATTGGCTTAGCCAGCATATAGCTGAATTGCGTGGTGTATGTGACATCATCGAGCTTGGTGAATCCGACAGTCGACGCCTTGAATGCATTGATAGACGCGTTAATTATTTGAATGAACCCACCGAAGGCTTCAGGGGAAACTCTATTTTCGGGTGACTCCCAGGATGAAAGCACCATGCCATCGCTGTCGGCTACCATTACCACCCAGGTTCCTCCCAGCCCCCTTGCCATTTCGGACACTAAGTCCTTCAATGAAGTACCTGCCACTACGACTTATCTCCTTTCTCTCTATTCCTGATGTGGGAAAAGAGTCTATGGTCAATGTCTTGCTTTTTATTAGGTTCTATGTGGTTCCCTATTTCCTCACCTCCTTATTGTGCCGGAAGTCTTGCGTTGCTGATAAGAGCCTATATCAGATAGTCTCCGACACCTACGGCTCCTCTTTCACCTCTTATGCGAACTCGATATTTTCAGCCATCCTCTCTTTATGGAACGCAATTATATTACTTGACTCAAGTGTAAGCATGTCGCCGTACATTTGTCAAGTTCACCGATACGTGCCATATAGGACTTTAGTACTATATGGCAATTTTGTAGCAATCGTGAGCGGTGAATTAGCGCTATGAAAGTCAGATAGTTAAACAGGCAACGATATTATAAAGATGGCATAGAGTTGCGCTATTTATACTGGCGAAGGTCTTGATTTGGAAAATGAGCGGGCCACGAGCACTGGTTGATATAGGCATATTCTATGCTAGTTTGGCTGGGTTGTTAACTTCAATAACTTTGATTCTTTGATATTGGGCAAACTGTTTGGCTGCATGGCTGAGCTTGGGGCAGGCGAGCAAAAGTTTATCGTGGATGCCTACATCGTAGGCTTTGGTATCAAATGAAGACGCGGCATCAAAGCTGACCTCATCTTTGGCTACTAGAATACTTATGCCTAAGGTGTGGTTTATGATGCCATCGTTGTGGAAAGCCAGCATATCAAAGGTATGCTCGATTCCAGACCTGCCTAAAATCTTGGCTTTTTCCTCGAATTTGTAGCCGGAGTTTTTTAAGTGTTGTAAAAGCTGGGCTCTGGTTTCGAAGATGAAAGGCTTGCCGCTTGATTTCTTTTGGGTTGATGTGGGAGGCGAATCAAGGAGGGTTTCCAGGTCTTTTTCCTCAATGACTTTAATCCTTTGCTGCCGGGCAAATTGTCCAGCTTCAGAGCTGAGTTTGGGCATAACCAGCAAAACCTTGTCGTGTATACCCAAATCATATACCTTGTTATCGAAAGCGAAAACCTCAGCTAAGCTTACTTCCTGTCCCTGGCTATCAACTAGTATGCCGATGCCGAGCGTGTAAGTTATTAAACCATCGTTTCGTTGTGCCAGGATGTCTATTAAATGTTTAGCTCCTGATTTAGTTGTACCGTTGACCTGGGCACTTTCAACCACCTCATAGCCCTGGTTCTTAAGAAAGTCTACGAATAGTGGTCTTTCGCTAAGCTCAAATACAAGCCGGCGTTTCATCTTCTCATTGAGGCGATAGGAATAGAGGTTGGTCTCTTTTGCCTCATCCCCAGAGAAGAAGAATGAGCATTGGAGGCACTCCCAGCTGGGTGTAGCTTCTTTTGATATACCACCGCATTCACGGCATTTGTAATTGATGCCTAGACTCTGATAGTCAGTGCCGAGGAATCTAAGTTCCAGTTTGCATTTAGGGCAGATGTATTTACCACTATCCACATAGTCATCTTCTAGGCTGTTGTTGCAGCAGGTGAAGTGTTCCAGGACTCGTCCCTTGGCTATGTTTCCGGAGCCACACTTGGGACACCCAAGCACGGGTTTCAAACTCGGAGACTGGCACCGGGGACAAAAGGAAATATTTTGATGGGACTGCCTCTCAAGAATAGCTTCATTAGCCAGGAATTCTAAAGTTGTTACAGCTTCCCGAGTTGTCGACCCTAGGAGGCTTTCTGCTTGGGGGTAGGCGAAACCGTCCTTGGTGGCTAAGTTAATGGTCGGACTAATCTCGCTGATATTGCCTACCAGAATCTCTTTGACCAACTCCATGGCCTTAGAGCCCTGTTTTGTTATTCCGATTACGTCAATGACCTCGACCATTGCCTTCTCCTGCTATTTGATTCCGATTGAAACAGTTTAAACCAAATGTTGGCAAGTTGCAATATATCCACCTAGCTTCAGACGGACCTTTAGTCGCATCGGAGGTAGTACATTAGTCCTAGGGGGTATGGGCAAAAATCTAAAATCAAAATGACAGATGAAAATGCAAAAATTATTTCCCTTGGCTGTCATTGCGAGCGAAGCGTGGCAATCTTTGCCTGTCACCGACGTTGGCTTTGTGCCGAGATCGCCACGGGGCTGACGCCCCTCGCGATGACAGTCAAACGGTGTTTCGGTCATTGGAATTTGGTGCTTAGGATTTAGGATTGAAATTCATCCTCACCCTGACCCTCTCCTGTCAAGGGAGAGGGAGGTACTTTTATTTGACAAAGGCAGGGCGTTAGGATACAATTGTAGTTGTTTAAAGCAACAACAATGATTGATTTACAGAATTATGTGAATGTACGTGAAGCAGCCCGGCAGATAGGCATACATGAGGAATCATTGCGGCGGCTTCTCAGGCTGGGTAGTCCGCCTGGGATGAAAATAGGTGGTCAGTGGTTCATTCGTAAAGAGCAGTTGGCTCTATTCACAACTACCTATGATGCCAAGACTGGTAAGAGAAGGCACCTTATCTAAGGGTTTGTTCTTTATAGTGGTGTATTTATGCGAAAATCAAAGAACATCGCTAGCCTGAGTATATTGCTAATTGCAGCGTTGCTCTTAAGCTTAATGCCTTTGGTTAGTGTTAAGCTGGTTTCGGCTGTTGAGCCTAGTATACTGAGTTGGTCTATCGTTGATACACCAAGGCCAGGCTTAGACAATAACGTCATAGCTAGCCCTTCGGAGATAAATGTCATCGCCATCGGTTCTGATGACAGGACCTTTTATGCGGTGGATATACCTGGCGATCCACCAGGAGGCACATATCCCGATGGCAAACTCCGTAAGTCGACCGATGGTGGCGTTACCTGGCTAGATGACTTAACCCGTTATCTAACTGCAGCTGGTGCCAATTTGCCTGTGTGGAATATTGCTGTAGCACCGGATGATGTGAACTTTTTGGTTGCTGTTACTGATGTACCAGGGGGTCCTCTTGGGCCACAGAGGGTGTTTGTCTCCAAGAATGGAGGGGCTACCTGGGATATGGCTATCACCGGGCTTGCTCTGGGTGTCGGCGAGTATATTAGCTGTGTTGATATTTCCATGGACTACGGCGGCCAGCGTGATATTGCCATCGGTACTCGTGATGGCACTGGTGCTGCCAATGGCAGGGTGTGGGTGATGAAGGTGGCAGTGGGGGTCCCTAGTTGGGTGGACCAGAATTTGCCGCCGTCTGATGTGGTGGCGCTGAAGTTCTCGCCTACCTATGTTGGTGATAGCAGCCTGGTGGTTGTCTCATCGACGGCTGCTGGCACCCATCTCAATCTGGGCATTCATGATACAGTTGGCAACACTACGACTTGGAATACCACTGTTGGTTATCCGGCTGGTGGTTTGCTGATTACTGTCACCAATGCTGGGCAAGTTATAACCGGTGACTTGGAGTTGCCATCCGATTTCTCAGGGCAAACTCCTAGTCTGCGCCGCTATTATGTGAGCCTTGACGCCTTTAATATTACTTACATTGGCGACATTTATCGGATTGACGATACCGTTGTTTCCTCGGTAAGAGATCCGAACACGGGCAGGATTTCCAGCATTGCCTATCGCGGTACCTATGGCGAGGGTGTGCTTCTGGCGGGCGAAGTTGCCCAATCTACCATCTCCCCTGGCAAAGTCCGTATCTGGCGAACCTCGAACCCCAACGCTACTGTGGGTATGCCAACCTGGTACCAGTCAAATGACCTTAAGTCGCCGACTGGCGGTGCTAATTCCAACTTTGCCAATGCCCAATTAGCCTGGAGTCCTGATGGCACAAGGGCGTACTGCGGCACCAGCTCGGCAAATCCGACGGCAGGGGGTACTGCTTGGGCCGTAACCCAGTGGCCGCGGGCATGGTTAAATAGTGTTGCGCTTGATGAATCTGCATTCTCAGTCAGCCCTTATGCGCCCGCTTATGGACAGCTCCTCAGTCTGTTTGATATGACGGTAGATACCGACATCGGCAATATCTGGAACCAGCTCAGCCTTATAGATACCCAACTCAGCCTGCCTATTCCTTTTAACACCTCTTTCTTTTCCGATGTTGCCGTGCTAGAAGTTCCCGTGGTTACTGAGGAGGGAATTGCTGAAGATTACAATGTACTATATCTGGCTTCCATAAATCCTGATGTGGGTGGCTGGTTTGATAGTATCTGGCGGAGCACCAGTGACCCGCTGGGCAGAACCTGGGAGCGGATACTGTGCATCAACACTACAAATAATGACCTGATTCTTCGTGTTAAATCAACGGCTTATGATGAAGAAGTTAGGAGCAGGGTCATTGTCGGTGCCGACGTTGGCACTGACTGGGTGGTTTCTTCTGAGGACGAGAGGCAAGCATGGCTTGTCAGCCATTTAACAAACGTGACTGACTTGGCACTGGCTAGCGATGAATTTATGTACATCCTGAACAACGCGGTGGTTTACCGGTACAATTGGATAGGTAATAGCTGGTCAAAAACGCATGATGTGGATACCTTTATGGGTTCTGGGCATACCATCGCCGTGCCGCTGAAGAATCCTGCGAATGTCGGTGTAGGAACCGCAGACTGGGTGATAGTGGGTGAGGCTGGTCCACCTGCTGGCTCTGGCAGGGTGGCTTATGCCGATTTCTCCGCGCTGGCGTTGGTGAAGTTTGAACCGCCATTGGACAAGCGGGTTGATGTGCCTATAGTCGGAAATGCCCATGTCATTGCAGATGACAGGTTTGAGCAGAACAAGATTGTGTATACTGCTACCCATGACATCACAGGTAACAGCGGCAAAATCTATCGATGGACAATTGATGAAAGCACCGACTGGGATGTGCTGGGGCCGCCAAATAGCGCTTTCTACGGGCTGGCCATGCGGAACGGTGTCCTTTATGGCGCATGGAATATTCCCACGGCTCCCCCACCGACTCCTAGTCCTCCTGGCGTTGACCGTACTCTCTTCTCTAGAGCTCATGTGCCGCCGCTTCTGGAATGGGATTACCTGACTGCGGGTCTGCCCCCACCACCAAATAGCGTTCTTTTCACTCGTGAACCCAGTGCCCTCAAAGTCTCGAGCAATGACTATAACGGCCTATGGGCAATCGATGACACTCAATACGACTGGACGAGTAGAGCAGGTTGCCTGTGGACATATGTTGATATGGTAGCTGTGCTTGGTCCTTGGACAACCACGCCACCGAGCGGTGACTTTATTCCTGTTGACCCGGTGAGCGGTCGTGCCAATGAGGTAAACTTTGGGTGGCGGCAGCTCAGCTACGCCTCGGTATATGAGCTGCAGCTAGCCAAAGACAGCGATTTCAACATGGTAGTGCTGCTAAATGACGATATCATTCCGGCTGACCAGTTGGCGCCGGCATGCTACTTTTCGGCTGGTGGATTAGTTCCACTAGCAGCGTCAGCCTCTAGCATCGCCAGTTGGGGCAATCTCGAGAGTGGACATACCTACTACTGGAGGGTGAGAGCCAGAGCTGCCGCTACTGGTGAGATTGTCCGTAGTCCGTGGTCAGCAACAATGTATTTCACGGTAATGGCTGGCCTGCCGGTAAGGACGAAATATCCGACGCTTACATTGTTTAGCCCGCCTTATGGTGTAAGAGGTGCTCCTCGTTCTCCAGGTTTCTCTTGGTCTTCAATGCCAGGGACCACAAAGTATGAATTCGTGCTGGCTAAGGATGCTGCGATGACACAGGTGGTTGTTAAAGATACCGTGTCGACAACGTCTTATGATTATGGTGACAAACTCGACTGGAATACCACCTATTTTTGGCAGGTGAAGGCAATGGAACCTGCGGTCAGCGATGCGAGCCCAATAGGCATCTTCACGGTGATAGCTGAAGAGAAGCCTGCAGAAACAGGACCGACAAAACCATTGCCGGTTCCTTCCTGGGTTTGGGCAGTGATTGCGGTATGTTTTGCCCTGGTTGCTGCCATCATTGCATTTGCGATGGTAAGGCCTCGCTATGCCATCAGGCCAAGTGCTACAAGTGCTACTGCTGATGGTAAACTGGAGCCCATTGTTGGCAAGCAGCAGAATCCTATTGCCAGGTTAATCGGGCGGTGGCGGTACTTGAGAAAGCGTTGAGGTGGCAACTTTGGCGGTAACCTGGAGTGGGTGCAATAATAAGTTGTGTTTTTACATTCCTATAGTTGCGGAGCGTTAATCTCACAACTACATTAGAAAACGAGGTGGGGCTTTAGGGTGGACAAGTAATTACCGCTAATGTAAGATTGTAGTTGGATAAGCGAAGCAAATTATATCTTGCCTGGGATATCCGGAAGTAGCGAATCTTGATTTAGAAAAGTTGAAGGAGGTACTGCTGTGAAGTTGAACATGAGCTATCGCGCAATAGTCTTATTAATACTTGTTGTTTTTGTGGGTTGTATTCCCCCGCAACCGGCACCGGCGGTTACATTAGAGACACCAGCAGATAGCAGCATAGTTCCTTCCTTGACGCCTATGCTAGCGTGGAGCTGTACTGGGACTGCCAGTTCATATCACTTGCAGGTTGCAACTGATAGTAACTTTCAGGGCATAGTTATTGACGTAACACGTCTGACAGAGCTAAGCTATGCCGTACCTTCGGGCAATTTAGTTTATGACCAGACCTATTATTGGCGGGTCAGTGCCAGCAGGGATAGTCAAACCTCAGGCTGGTCTCCATTCTGGTCCTTCAAGACCCGAGCTACTGTGGGCGGCGTAGCGGTAAATGCTTTGGTTGATGGTTCACCCTGGTCAGGGACAGTCAACTATGGTATAAGCGGACAAAAGGCATTTTCTGGCTTCTCTGTGCCCCAGACTTTTGGTGAGTCACCTGCCGGGACTTATACTTTGACCTATAATTATGGCGGTCCTCCTGGGGCAACGTTAGTCAGCATCACGCCATCGCCGACACAGACCGTCTCATCCGGTGGTGCTGTTACCTTCACTTTAAACTTTCATAAGGACCTCGCTGGCACCATAATCGTCAATGCTGTGATGGACGGTGTGGCTTGGTCTGGACCAGTTAACTACACCATAACTGGGCCGATTGTAGATTCTAGCTCTTCTGTGTCCCAGGGCTTCAGCAACCAACCTGCCGGTACTTACACTTTGACCTATAATTATGGTGGTCCCACTGGTGCAACGTTAATCAGTATTACACCATCACCGGTTCAGCCTTTGGCTACTGGTGGTGCCATAACCTTCACCTTGAACTTCCACAGACAGCAAGTGGCTGGGGTTGTAATGGTAAATGCCACGCTTGATGGTGCACCATGGCGAACAGCTATTGGTTCAGGACCAATAAACTATTCCATAACCGGGTCAAAGTCAGATGCTAGTTCCACCATGCCTGATACCTTTGCCAATTGCCCTCCTGGACTCTATACACTCGTTTATAACTCTGGTGGCCCAATAGGAGCGACTTTAGCCAGCATTACACCTTCTCCATCACAGAACCTGCCTTCTGGCGGTACCATAGTCTTCACCATGAATTTCTATGGACAGGCTAAGGGTATTGTAACAGTTGTGGCGGCTATTGATGGTGAGCCATGGTCAGGGTCTGTCAGTTATACTGTAGTCGGACCATATGTGGATTCTAGCTATTCGGTACCTGAGACTTTTAGCAATTGTCCTCAAGGAATTTATACTGTGAGCTATACTTCAGGCGGCCCGCCGTCGACGGTGTTAGACGGAATCACACCAGTACCAACGCAGAGTTTACCGCCAGGTGGTTCCTTGACTTTCACTTTGAATTTTCGTTTTGTAGGTGTACCAGAACCGCCGTTGCTAGGCGAGTAGCCTTGGGTTGGCATCGGAGGGTATGGAAGGCTAATTAAATATATAACAGCTCATTCCAAAAGGTCACTGAATAGCCACTTTTTATCAACTTGGTAGCCCACATTGGAAGGATTCCGAACTCTTATTTGGGAAGAAACAACTCGTTCCAGCCTTGCAGCAGTTGCTTTTAACGTATATGTCGGATTCGTTACCACAGTGCTAAACACGGCAATATTGTCTTGTGGTTCGTAGCTAGTTCGTAGCTGGTGGGCTGGTAGTTCGGCGTCTAGCTAATAAACCCAAATACAGAAAGTTTCTAATTTTCCTTTCCGCTTCTTGGCTCTGTGAATCTGAGGAATCTGAAGCCTGCGTCGAAGTACTTTCGACGTCTTAAATGACCGTACTTGCTGTCCCATTGTCCAGATTGTAAGTCGTGTTGAAGTCGTTTCAATCCGCGTTCGACGGCGGCGGGAGAGGCCAAGGCAAAACCTGATGTGTTCTGCCTCATTTGAGCATCAAAATACATTTCCGGCTTTGCCCACGCTGAACACATATTCCTGTCGGCCAAATCCGGTGGTAGAGGGAACTTCTTGATTAGTGTTTGCCATTTACCGGTCCCAGAAATAATACCAGCGACTTCATCGATTGGTGGGAACACCTTAAAAACATGCTGGGCAATTTCTGGAAAGTAATCATCAAACCAGAATTGCTCGCTTTTTCGAGGGTCCATGGTAAATATCACAATAGGCCCGTTAGGGCAAATGCGATACATTTCCCTTGCGGCACGTGGAATATCGGGGAAATGATGAAGAGCCAGGATTATGATAATTCCATCTACTGAATTGTTCTTAAGTGGGATTGCTTCCGCTGAACCGGACAGCCAGTGTACTCGCGGGTTGGGAATTGCTTGCCTACGCATTTTCCCCGATGGTTCGACAGCTTCGAGTTTGTAGCCAAGGTCTGCGAGGGCATTGCTGTAGTTTCCCGTCCCTGCACCGACATCGGCGATTGCTGAGCCTAATGGAAGCTCAAGCAACTCTTTGATGACCGCTAGAACGCGATGATCAGCAGTCCGGTTTTGGTTATAGTTTCTACCGATTGAGTCGTAAGTAGTCGAGTTCACATCTTCCTCCTCAAGTACTGCTGGTACCTAAAGAGCACTACTCAATCCCTTTAGTCCTGCTAACAGAGTCTACCATCCGCTGGTGTAGGGTTCAAAATCGCTAGGGCAAACTAGTCCCCGTCATATTAAGTCTTCTCCGCCGAGTGGTGAAATTCTCCTAGGACAAGAGAGTTTTTCACATTCTTATTTCTTCGCTCTGTCTCTGGACGGGGTGATAATTTAGCTAGTTCTTGAAATTTTACCTTATGGCTTCTTGTTGAACGGAGCTAGATTGCACAACATTCAGAATTATTTAGCACAGCTGAAAACGCTGTCAATTTGAGTGGTGAGTAGTAGTTACAAACGATTTGTAAACTTTTGCAAGCAGTTGGTAGCGCATACCGGATTCGAACCGGTGATCTCCGCCTTGAGAGGGCGGCGTCCTAAACCCCTAGACGAATGCGCCGTATAACCCTGATTTATTAGCTTGGCTGGGGATCCAGGATTCGAACCTGGCCTTACGGATCCAGAGTCCGCTGTCCTACCGCTAGACGAATCCCCAAACCTGTTTGGGATTATAGCAAAGGGTTGCCAGCAAGACAAGCTGACTGCTATACTCAGCTAAAAGGTGTTGAGCGACTTTGTTTGATTGGCAGGCTCTGCAACAGGATATCGGGATGACCTTTCGGGATACATCTCTACTTCAACAGGCTTTTGTCCATTCCTCTTATATCAATGAAAATCCAGGTTTTCATCTCCCCGACAACGAGCGCCTTGAGTTCCTCGGCGATGCTCTATTGAGCTTCATTGTTGCGGAGAAGCTATATCACGAGTTTCCACATTTTGGCGAAGGTGAACTGACTGAAATACGCATTTTGTTGATTCGGCAGGAGACTTTGGCTCAGCTTGCTTTAACGCTTAACCTTGGTGATTACCTCCATCTAGGAAAAGGGGAAGAAGCAACAGGTGGGCGAGAAAGGCAAACCAACCTCGCCGATGCCTTTGAAGCCTTGATTGGCGCTATATTTCTCGACCAGGGGCTGGATACTGCTAGGGATTTCGTTGTGGGTAAGCTTGGTAGTCATCTTGAACGGGTAAGGGCCGAGGGAATAGGTCGAAACTACAAAGCTCTGTTACAGGAGTTCACGCAAGCTAAATTTAAGCAGCTTCCGACTTATCGAATTGTGGAGGCTTCGGGCCCAGACCATGATAAAGGCTTCATTGTTGAGGTGGTGCTTGGGGATAGAGTGTTGGCGGCAGGCTCAGGGAAAAGCAAAAGAGCTGCTGAGATGGAAGCTGCGCGTCTAGCCTGGGGGCAATTAGCGACTGACTGAGTCCTTCAAATTCGTGTAAAGCGCCGCATTATAGTGCCGGCTGCAATACTATAATTTCAGTCGCCTCTGGCAGCTCGCCTACCTTAAATTCTATCTCGCTGGAATTAAGCTTCTTTACGTTTTTCTTATCAGCCAGAAAGTCCTCAATTGTGTTTAGCGGCCAGTCACATTTAGGTGTCTTGCAGTGCATGGGTATGACGACCTTGGACTTCAGGTCATCACTCACTGTGCTTGCCATCTTGGCATCAATGGTGAAAACACCGCCAATTGGGATGAACAATATGTCTACATCACCGATCTCATCGATTTGTTCCTTGCTGAGTCTATGTCCTAGGTCACCTAGATGGCAGAGTTTTATCCCATCCACGGAAAAGCAGAATATCGTGTTGCCCCCACGTTCTTTTCCTTGGGATTCGTCGTGGTGGCTAGCGATATTCTTGAATTGAATTCCTTTGACATTCTTTACTCCGCTCCCTGTGATGACTTCGGGTTTGCCTGGCACCGATGAGATGTTGTTGTGGTCAAAGTGGTCATGACTCATTGTAACAATGTCGGCAGTTTCGCTGACCGGAGCATAACTGAGTCCACTACCTTGAGGATAAGGGTCGGTAATAATCTTGAGGCCAGTCTCAGAGCTAATCAGGAAAGAAGCATGTCCAAGCCATTTTACCTTCACAGTACACCTCCTTGTACTTGATTCAAAAACCAATATGTAGGTAGATATTCGAGTTTACTTATTTCTATTCTATTTTGCCGAAGCCAGTGCAAAATTGACCAGTGTTCGCACGCCGACACCCGTGGCTCCTTTTACCAAATAGCCCCGTTCTTTATCGGTCATGTAAGTACCCGCAATATCGATATGTACCCAAGGTGTGTCACCGACGAATTCAGCTAGAAATTGGGCTGCAGTAATGGCGCCTCCCCATCGGCCGCCGCTATTTTTGATATCAGCTACATCGCTTTTGTTCTGCTCCTTGTATTCTTCATACATTGGCATTTGCCACAGACGTTCTCCGGCTTCAGTCCCGGCCTTAACTACCTTGTCTATAAGCTCCTGGGAATTGCCGAATATTCCGCTACAAACATCTCCCAGGGCTACATGGCAGGCGCCGGTCAGCGTGGCTACATCGACCAAAGACGAAAACTTTTTTTTCACAGCATAGCCCAGTGCATCGGCCAAAATTAGCCTTCCTTCAGCATCGGTGTTCACCACCTCTATAGTCTTGCCGTTTATGGCTTTCAAAATGTCTCCCGGCTTTAGAGCATTACCACCCGGAAGGTTTTCGGTAGCTGGAATAATTGCAGTGACATTGACCTTTGGCCTCAGTTGTGCGATGGCACTAACGGATGCCATAGCAGCAGCTGCTCCAGCCATATCGCCTTTCATCTCCCACATACTCTCGGATGGCTTGATAGATATACCCCCAGAATCGAAGGTTATACCTTTACCAACAAAGCCCAAGGTATCAGAGGACGTCTTATTACCTCTGTAACTTAATATTATCAGCTTTGGCGGCTGGAGGCTTCCTCGAGCTACTCCCAAAAGTGACCCCATTCCTTCTTTTTCCATCTGTTCGCGGTCTAATATAGTTAACTCAAGGCCATAGGCTTTCGCCAATTTTTTTGCCACCTTTGCCATATCGCTCGGTGTCATGTAATTGGCCGGCTCATTTATCAGATCTCGAGCCAAATTGGTAGCTTCCGCAATCATCCTTCCCTTTTTGCAGCCCTGTTCCAGGGCTGGTAATTTGGTCGCATCTCTTTCTACAATTAGAAGTTCTGCTACATTTTGATTTTCAGGCTCTTTAGTTATGTGCTCGCGGAATCTGTATAGTCCGAGGAGACTACCCTCGGTTATGGCTTGAGAGCTTGCCTCAGTCTTGCTTCCACCCGCGCCAGCACCGTGGACGACGGTGGCTATTCGTCGGCAATTTAGTCTTCTTAAAGAGCGGCAGAATTCCGCAGCTAAAGCACGAATCTTATCGAGTGACAACTCGGACTGTTTGCCCAGTCCAATAACAGCCACAATTCGCGCTGGAATCTTGCCGAGGCTGTGGATAATGCTGATTTCAGTAAGTTTTCCCTTGATCTCACCTTGCTCAATAAGTTTAGTGATAGCCCCATCCAGAGCCTTATCCACAGCACTTGTTGCCCCCCCAGGATGTTCTACGCCTTCAAAAAGATTTACCACAATGGCATCAGCTTCAACACTTGTGATATCGCCGGTGATTACCTTTACTTCCAACTTTGCCTCCTGAGTATTCAAAACTCTGCTTAATTCTGGACTTTTAGACTTTCACGGGCTCGGCTGCCATCTATTTTATCCCATCCTACCGTTGAAAGGAATACCTGCCTTTGATTCATCCGTCTCTGCGATTTCAACGATTTATCGTGTGTATTATTTTGTCAATCACAGGGGTGATATCCCGTGAGGTATCAACTGCAAAGTGGTTGCGCAGTATTTTTTCCGTTCTCAACTTCATCCTCCTGTATACCTCCCAGTCAGCGTCGGATTTATCCTCTGGAATAGCTCCGTTTTTTCGTGCTTGGAGACGCTGGTAGGCTACCGCTGGCGGCGCTTCAACACGTATCAAAACCAGCCTAGCTCTAGTTCTGTCACCAATGCGATAAAGATGCTCGCGGTCGCGTTCCGATAGGTTGGTAGCATCGAAGATGACAGGTATCCCATTTTTTAGCAGCCATTCGATAAGGCTATGACATACAGCGAAGAGGCGAGCACTTTCGGCAATGCTGTAATCAGGAGAGGGGAATAAAGCTTTACGTATTGCATCGCTCTCGAGGATACAGAAAGGTTGTTTCTCAGCCAGTTTGCGGCAGAAGAAGGTTTTGCCTGTTCCCGGTAAACCGCTAACAACTACGAAACCAGGATTAGTCACCGCTTCGGGAAGCTGACCTAAACTTTCTATGAGTTTTGCCAAATCCTGGTTAAGTTGGTTTTGCTCCATGTAGCTTCAGGAATTATATGATATTTCTTGAATTCGTGCTATTGTGTGGTTCTCTTAGTTTCCAATCAATCTTTATACCTGCTTGTATTGGAAATGCCGAGCAAGAGAGAGCTATAATTGCCTGTGTACCCATGCAGGCAAACCGCTTAGGTTCACGAAACTGTTTGGTTTAAGTGGAGATTAGCTATGAGAACAATGAAAAGCATTAAAAAAGAGGAAATACGAGACCTACTTGGTAAGGGATGGCTGACACACGATGGAATGTGGTTCTATCAAACCGCAAAAGAATTCGGCATTGACAAAGCCAATGAACTAAATCGGGCTGCTATAAAATCTATGTCTGTGTTTGAAGTGGAAAGGCTGATAAAAATTCTAGGGATAGAGCAACCGGTAAAAAACCTGGACGAAATCAAGAAGTTGATGCTTAACGGCATGGAAATGACCTTGCCGGTTTCAGTTTTCAGTAAATTTAGTTTAACTGTCCATCCGAGAAGTGTCTTACGGTGGGAGTGGGAAAACGAAGAGTGTTTTGCCTACAAAGGCATGAAGCGAATGGAACTTTTAGATGGCTATGAGTGTGGTGTAATTTATAGAATTGAATGCTGGTTTGAGCATTTGGGAATTAAATTCAACACTTATCCGACGATTTGGAAGTGTATGATGCACGAAAAGGGTTATTGTCGCGGAGCGTTCGAGTTCCTTTTCAGCGACTAGATGTATATGCATTGAGGATGTGCGTTTGATGAGGAACCCCATCACCACACATAATACTTCTGGCTCTCTCATCGTCCTGGCGATTGCTGTTCTGCTTAGACCTTGTTGACTTGGGAGTGTGTCTGTTCTAAAATATATGTTACGGAAGTATAATATGTTTTCGTAACGAAATGCATAGCGGGCATGGAATCTCCTTAAGAGATGTAAGAATCGCGGCGTACACATCCGTGTTAAGCGTATGCCAAGATGGCTATTCCGTGAGCGGGACCCCGGTACCAGGCTTTGACAGCAGTGAGGTTCTCGCCAGGGTAAATGAGTGTCACCCGCTTACTTCTGTCGACGGTAATTTCAAAAGTGACATACTAAAGACCGTATTTAATATTGGCCTGAAAAAAACTGATGAGAAACCTTTGTGGATAGTTCCCAATTCGATACGCCATCGTAAGTATGGACTATTGAAGAAATGGGGCGAGGAATGTATAACTCCAGAGTTAGAATCTTCTAAAAGCACCATGCATCGCCAATTCGCCAGTCTTATAAAAAAAGATGAGAAGGAGATACTGAAATTCGCAAACAAATATGGCTTATTGAAGCGTCATTCAGTGCACAACCTGGTATTTAGGAACCGGAACAGTGGCCAACATCACCAACTGGGGGAGTCCTTGCTTTGGTGGAAGGAAGAGATTGGCGATTTGGCTGCGTGCTTAGAATTATGGGATATGGTCTTGACAGACGATGAAGGGCTGAGGGATATTGTCTTATGGCATCGAGGCGGCATAACAATAAGACTCGACAACAGGCATGTACAACTGGTGAGTAGGGCAAATATGAATCTGTTGGGTGGATGGAGCAAGGGGGATACCAAGGGGCCAGCATTATATTATCTTTATCTTGAGGCGGGCCAGCGCTTACTTAACGCGTTAACCCCGAAACTGCTACCTCTCCAGAACTCTGAGATTTATTTGCTGCCTGACAATCTGTTGGCCACGATTTGGTTGATGTTCCTCTGGGAGATTAACGGCAGAACAAGGCTCTTGCGGTGTGCCAGTTGTGGTGAGTATTTTGATTCGCAAGATCCAAGGGCGAGATTCTGCTCTGCCCGTTGCCGGATGCGAAACTACAGAAAGCATAGTGCACGGAAATCAAAAGGGCGAAAGAAGGTAAAAAAATAAAGAACTTTGAATGCGTCCCTGGAGGGATTCGAACCCACGACCCGCTGCTTAGAAGGCAGCCGCTCCCTAGCCTGCTCCGCCAGCTTTGAAGTGACCGCGTCGGAGCTTTGATCAAGAGTAGTCGAATTTGTTAAAGCAGTTGCTCTATGTTTCATCTCCTCATTTGCCGTTCCTTTCTCCAAGTTTTATTTACCCGTAGGCATTATACTCTGGTGCGGCCCCGGTTTGTCAACATAAAGCGACCATCGAACTTGATGGACTACTCAATGGTCCTTTGACTTATCTGTGAGATTAGAAATTGCACTTTTCAGGCAAATGTTCAGACTATGAACATTTTGGTCAATTATTAAGATGTTGCTAAAAGTCAACCATACCGAAGGCTCACGACCCAAGGTGTAATGATTTTGAGGCAGCCGGGTCATCAACCTCCATGACTTTCATTATATCCTGGTGCAGCACATTCTTTATTTTAGTAACTATCGGTCTTTCCTTATTCAGTCCCTTGGCAAAGGATATCGCTTCACCCATCAGTTCATCCATAGTGCAGGCTTTCCTTATGATGTGACGCGCTTCGCACTCGTCAGCAGTAACTCTCCTTGCAGTGAGTAGCATATCTTCCACCAAATCCATCGGTATAGCTTTTTTGACCATGGCGGTCATGCTAGGGAGTAATGGTATGCCCAGGTTGACCCCGGGAAAGCAAAGGTATCCGCGATCTTTCCTCATAAAGCGGAAATCGAAACAACATGCCAGTACAGCCCCAGCGGCAAAGGCGTGGCCTGTAATCGCAGCAACAGTAATCATAGGATAGAAAAGAATCCTTTTAAAGAGTTCGTTCAGTTTAGCAGCGAAAACATCGGTGACACTTCTCTTGCCTTTCTGAACAAGCGGCAATAGCCATTCAAGGTCTAGACCGTTGGACCATATCTTCTCGTCGCTTGACCTGACTATCAGTGCCTTAGCATCGGTGTCCTTTTCTATTTGGTTCAGCACTGATAGAAATTCGGTAACGGAATTTATATTAAATTTGTTTTCATTCATGGTAAGCAAAGCCACCTGTTCATCCAGTGTATATTCATACATCCCCATTATTGACACCTCCTATACGAATAGCGTTGCCGCTATTGTACAACAGCACTAGCCCCGTCAACAATATGACGTAAGTGTATTGGAGTGGTTTGTGATATTAGCTAAGTTAAAAGTAACAAAACGCCCAATTGTTCACTGTTGGCTTGCCTACCTAATAGTAGTCTCCCTGTTGGAGGGGCCAGACCTAGCCCGATTTTGGAATTCCTATCCATCTTGGCGTCCTATTCATGTATTCTGGGTAGTCTTTGTTATACCTCTCGAGGCAATACCTTTCCTCGATGACTGCCTCGGTTCGTATCCAAAAGATGTTGGCTATGCCCAGCAAGATGAATACCCAGGAAGCGCTGGCGACACCGGTGCCGATGTAGATTACAATCATTGATAGGTAAAGCGGATGTCGTGAAAAATAGTACACTCCTTTGGTGGCCGGTTTTTCAGTGGGGGCAGTGGTAAAGTTGGCGGTGGCTACCGTCAGTATCACCAGCCCCACCAGAAAAATAGGTAGGCCGATGTAGAACCAGAACGTCCCCAGCCGGAGGGGGAGAAAGATAGAGTAAATTGTAGCCAGAAACCAGACTGAGTTGCCGATAAAGGGTGCAAATTTTTCCAGCTTGCTCCGCTTAATACCAGAGGGAAGCGAGCTTCTGGCCCACACCCCCCTGCCCAGTAGCAGGACCGCCAGCATTTGCAGGATGAAGCTGCTCATGAAAATCCAGGCGTTCCAGACGTCTATTTCAAAAGCCGGTACAAGCGACATGATGTTTTACTTCTTTTTCTCCATCTTCCGAATAGAAATATGCGCGTTGTTACCTAACTGTAGCCATTACTGGTTACGATGTCAATGAGGCGATGTATTCAGAACTCTAGGGAGAAAAGGCGCTTTTGGCAAGGTAGGGCAACTCGCGGTACAAATCGCTAATTTGTTGAATCACAGGGTGGTAGAGGTTGTCAGCACTATCCAGCTCTGCGAAATCGGCATTGACTGAGAAAGGCCGATAAGGCCAGTCAAACTCCGTACTTCTCATCCAGCCCGTATTTTTCCTCAAGTCCTACTACTGATGAAAACTCGTCAAACTGCATCATCTTGTCCAGTATAGCGAGGCTGTTTCCTTCTTTGAGCAAGTGGGCAAAAGCTTCGGCTATTGCCCTTGCTGCGCTGTATATGCCGGTTAATGGATAGCCCACGCTGACAAACCCAAGTTCTTTAAGCTCCTCAAGCGGCAGAAGCGGCGTTCTCCCACCTTCGATCATGTTGACCACTAGTGGAGCTTTGATACCAGATGCTATGTGTCTCAGTTCCTCTTTGCTATTCGGAGCATCGACAAAGATCAAATCAGCGCCGGCTTCTTTATATAGATTTCCCCGTCTGATGGCTTCCTCAACACCGTGCGTGGCAAGGGAATCAGTTCTCGCAATTATCATAATATGCTTGTTGCCTCTTGCTTCCACTGCTGATTTTACCTTCTGGAGATGCTCTTCTGCCTCTACCACAGATTTGCCACGCATGTGGCCGCAACGCTTCGGCCATGTCTGATCCTCAAAGATTACCCCAGAAGCCCCCATTCCTGTTAGTTCTTTGACCATCCGTATCACATTAAGCGCTCCTCCGTAGCCAGTGTCACCATCGACAATAACAGGGATATTAACCGCATTGATAATCTGCCTCGAAACATCCAGAATCTCTGTCTGAGTTAGAAGACCTATATCAGGCTCGCCGATAAGCGATGCCGCTACTGCATAGCCGGACACAACAACAGCCTTAAATCCCGCCCTCTCTGCGAGCTTCGCGCTGAGCGTGTCGTACACTCCCGCGGTAAAAAAAATCTCGCCCTTCTCAATCAACGGATGAATCCTATTCTTTGTCACTTTCATAACCCCCTAACGCTACATATTTTCTGATATCATCTGGAATAAGAAGCCTTTCCAGAATCCTTCTGATAATCGCAGGCTTTCCTTGAATATACCTTACGAGAGACTCATTTTTCCTTTCATATGTGATGTGATTCGCATATAAATATGCTGCGTCTTCATTAACCTTTTTCAAAGGCAGGGTATAAGCAAAATAGCCTATCCATGGAATAGCCGATACTATCAGCACAGTAACTGAGTGAACCTTCTTCTTTTCGTCGTCCCTCTTAACCTCGCTGTAAATCCTGTTCCCCGCAACCCACAGAACCCTGGATATTGTTCCGAGCGGCAGAGGTACGATATCAAAGGAGAAAATTGCCCCAATTGCCATGTGTGCCCCGAGGTTCAAAAGGATGTATCTTGACTGCCTGATGGTATCAGGCAAATTCCGCTTCAGGAGATCACCCTTATCAGGTGTCAAGAGTTTGTCATCTACCAGCCTGTTTACAGTTGATTCGATGCTGTCCCTATCTGTAAACAGGTGCCTGAAATCCTCAAATTTCTCTCTAATCGTCATAGCTTCTGAAATAACCGAATTGTCTGCTAATAGCAAAAGTGGTCATTCTCCCGGAAACAGGTTCTTAAACTATACTTGTTAAACATCAGATAATCGTGGGAGGTTGTTTAGCTTTGGTTAGACTAATCCATAGTCTTAATAGAATACTCAGTTCTTATCAGGGTTTCAAATCAATGGGAGACTCAACAGCACATCTTTGCGTTAACAATGTAAGTAAAAGTCACCCAGCAAGAATCCCCTTAATACTCGCCATCAGAAACATCCTCAACAATAGCCACGCCTCGGCGCATTTCATCCTCGTCATTTTTCAGCTATGACCAACATTTCAAAATCTTCGGTGGTTAGCTTATCGTTTCTTGAAAAAGCACCGAGTTTTGCGCCAAATATTTCAATTTTGATATATCCCAACGTTTTCAACAGCCAGGAGATTTCACTTGGTACATAGTATCTTTCGTTACAGTGTAATTCCTTTTTATTGCCATCGTCGTCTTCAACCTCCGTTATGTTGTAATCACGAAATGTCATTAAATCAAATGTATTGCTCTTGTAAGTAGCATTGCCTTTTTCTGAGGTAGAGGTATGAAATTCTTCAATGGAATGATACAAAGGAAAGAGGCCGTTGAGAGTCGTAAAAATAAACTCCCCATGTTCTTTTAGTGATTTTGTCGCATTCTTGAGTATCTCATAATTCATTTCGTCTGTTTCCATTAATGGGAAGGCGCCTTCGCAAAGCATTATCACAAGGTCGAACCCATTATTGAAAGGTAAGTCTCTTGCATCGTATTTCAAGAAATCAATTTTGAGCCCCTGTTTCTCAGCTTTCTCTCTTGCTCTTGCTAGAAGCGAGTCAGACAAATCTATTCCTGTAACGTTGTAACCTCGTCTTGATAATTCAATTGAGTGCCGTCCTGTCCCACATCCAATATCCAGAATTCTTATAGATTTGTTAAATCCGATCTCCTGCTCAATAAAATCACATTCTCCAACTGTTCCTTGAGCAAAACTCTCTCTGTCATATTGTTGCCCATAGTTCTCAAATAATTCTTCATACCACTGCTTCATGGTTACCTCCAGTATTGGGTACTGCTATGCACATCATGAAGGTTGTATAGTTCATCCTGAAGGAATATATTAGCCCTTCACTTGTGGCTTCCATGATAGTAATATACAAGATTTTCAAAACGGTTACGAGCTCGGTAAAAATGAATCTGTGCCATTATTAATGTAGCAATACCGAGATTCGTTTAGCCTGTGGTACTTGAAAATGGTTTCCTATCACGCTTACATAGGATCTGGATTACGTGGCGGCCTGAATAGAGGCATGGCGGAACACCACCGCCCGGGAGTACCCACTGGCCGGCCATGTAGAAATTTGCCAAGCCAGGCAGCGTTCTGGGTATCGTGGTCATGAGCGCTTTTGGCGTCGGCAGCCATCCCATATAGGCCCCTTTGTGGTTCAAGGTGTAGCGCCAGGTGGTGTAAGGTGTGACGACATCGGTCACCTCCACCAGCGACGAGATGCCGTGATAATGCGCCTCAAGTCGCGCGAAGACTTCTTTTGCCACCCTCTGTTTTTCAGCATCATATCGCTGCCGGTCCTCTTGTAAATCGTTCCAAAAATCCCACTCCGTCTCCAGCATAACCTGGACCACTGTTTTGCCTCGCGGCGCAAATCCGGTGCCATAGTTGAAAATACGCAACGAGAAGCCGACAATTTCTTGAGTGCCTACGGTAATAGCATCCTTCAGCATTATAGAACTCATGTGAGGATCATCAGGAAACTCCCGTGCCACACCAAAGCTGACTATGAGCACAGGGCGGATCAACTTCCAATTGCAATACCGCTCTCTGGTTTTCTTGTTCACATAGCGCCCGCCCAGCATCTTAAAGATGGTACTGTGCCCATCGGCGGCGGAAATTATCACATCAGCCCGATGAGTGTTGCCATCGATCAGACTCACACCCACAGCCCGGTCGTCTTCCACAATGATTTCCTTCACAGTCGCTTCGTAGGTCATTGTGCCTCCGAGAGCCTTGTAGCGCTCCTCGATGGGCATGACGAAGCCCCGGCATCCTGTAGGGAGTAACCCTATTTGCCTGTCCGCTAGAAGTGCCATGAGCATGAACACGAACCAGACTGGAACCTCCGGCAGAAACAGATTCTCCAGGATCTGCCGCAGCAACTGGCTATGTGCAGCCAGCACATAGTTCGCTAGGGGTTTGGCGTACTTGCCCGTGAAATACTTGAAGGTCCTACGCATGCTCCAGAACTGTCTAAGCAGGTCAAGGGGATTCATCAGCTCAGGCGGTTTGCCCATGCCCGCCTCGAAAAATATGGTGGAACCCTGCATAGCGCAGGCGCCAGCGACCAGATCGTCGATGAGCCCGGCATCTGCTGGTGCGATAGCCTTCAAATCGTGCCTCAGGCGCTCCAAGTCACTCGTGATGTCTAGGCTAACCCCACTAGCTTCGTCAATGAAGCGGCCATATGTAATCAGAGTGGGGAAATCATCGGTCTGGATTCCCAACTCGCGGTACAGCTTAAAAATAGGTTGGCCCGGCCTGTGTCCCATGAGAAAATGTATGCCACCATCGATCAAATAACCCTCGCGTTTCCAGGCAGTGGCTACCCCACCCGGTTTGGAATGATGCTCGAAGATATGGCAGCGGTAGCCATTCATCTGCGCGTAGCAGCCAGCAGACAGGCCGGCAAGCCCAGCTCCGATGACAATTATTGACTTCTCAGTCATATCTCTTCATTCACTAACAGAAGGCTTTCTAATATCCAGACGAAAAAGGGTACGAGTTTGTCTGATACACTATTGTAGATGGGATTGTAACACCCACGGGAATTGATGTCGAGGTTAATATGGTTGTCTACTGTACGTTAGGGGTATGGGTTTAGACGGGGCTAAGAAGAACAGCCCCAACATGAAGGTTTTCACATGGGTCCACCCCAGTAAACGTGCCTACACAACAGTCAGGAATGTGCAGCGATAATTAGGCATATATTAGTGAGCCAGAAAATGCAATTGCAATAAGTAAGCCTGCAGACCCTTTGAAACCATCAATCTATAGGATCATTCATTCCTACAAAGCTCAATAAGGGAACATCCGCCATTTTGCGTTGCAGGAATTTCCCTATCTCATTATCTGGCATATTGACTAATCCATGGTTGAATCCTACTTTCTCATGCAACACTTTCGCTATCTCTTTTGGCCAATATGCCATACTCATTTGGATAATGGTACCCTCAATTTCTTTAGCTAGAGTTTCAATTCGGCTTCCTTTACCTATATGATCTACAAGGATTATGGTAGCCAAATACCATTTACCACGACCAAATTCAACTTCTCTTTCGAATCTGGAAACTTTGTCTAAAGATATCTCAGGATTGCCTCTACCTATGAATCCTATATCAAACCGCACTCCTTTACCAGCTTTGTAAAGCAGTGTAGCATCGCTTTCGCGTTTTTCCCCCGAAGAGGTTAGCCAAAACACACGCTCCGGGTTAACTAGCTTTTCCATAGAAATAAACTTAAACCCTAGTGTGCTCAATAATGAACCTAGTACTAAATACGATAAGCTGCCAGAGCATCAAAGAGAGTTGTCAATTCGAACTTCTTGCCCTGACAGCTTACAAGCTTGGTCGGTCTACTACTACAACTTTGTACTACATTGTGTGCATTTTCGGGAAAAGCAGTTGCCCCTGGTAGCTTTATGGCGTCCCTGGAGGGATTCGAACCCACGACCCGCTGCTTAGAAGGCAGCCGCTCTGTCCACTGAGCTACAGGGACCCAGTCTGAGTGTAGCACAGGAGAAATTAACTGGCAAGAGCGGTTATGCTGCCTACTGCTGTGCTTCCTTCTGTGTGCCTTTATCTTCTTTCTTGTCTACCTTGCTTTCCGTGCTGGCGCTTTCAGATCTACCTTTTCTATTGTCGGTGGAATAAAACCCCGGTCCTTTGAAGATTACAGGTACTGGAGAGAAAAGCCGCTTTGCCCCGTTCTGGCATTTGGGGCAAGCAACCATTGATTCATCAGAGAAACTCTGTTTCAATTCAAATTTCAAGTTACACTTTGGGCAATGGTACTGATAAATTGGCATAGCCAAACCTCCTAATCAGCGGAGAGGGTAGAGCTAATCAACTGTATTTGGTTTTCGATAAACAAATTAGCAGTCTCATTTTCCAATTGCTAATTTTATAATAAAGCTTGATATTTGGTCAAATCATATGCTGTTCATGGAGCTGAGATAAGCTTGTATATATTGGCTGAAGGTTGGTGCAGTTGATTTTAGAGCTATGATATACTATTGCCAATAGGGTAGGGGAAATCACTTTCCCGATAAGGTCTAATCTCTCCGTGGGCTCGTAGCTCAGTGGCAGAGCGGCCGGCTCATAACCGGTTGGTCGCAGGTTCGAACCCTGCCGAGCCCACCATTTTGGGAAAGGAGAAGAAGTCAAGCGGGTTTTGGTGGCAGCCGAATAATTTAAGTTGTGACAGTTTGCCGCAAACCGAACGATATATGGTTTTAGCTTATCAGTAGCGTTCGATAGCTGGCTATCCGACAATGAGAGCGATTATAAGGTTTGGATTTTATGGTATTTGCGATCTGGCCTGTCATTACGAAACATCAACCAGAGGAGATAGGCGGTCGATTGTCTTTTCTACGAAGTGTTCATCGTCGATTGAAATTTCAATGGCTCCCTGAGGGCAGGCATCAACACAGCGGCCACAACCTCGACACGTATCACTTCTGACAGCATGATTGTTGACCAGACGTATGGCATCAATAAAGCACACGCCTTGAGTACAAGTCCCGCAGCCTGTGCACCGCCCGTTAACTGTAACTGCAACGCCGGGCATTCCCGTTGTCTTGGCACCAATTTGAGGGGCAATATGAGGCAGTATCCGCCAGAGGCAACAGCAGGGGCAGCAGTTGCAGATGGTGAGAAGTTTGTTACCTGGACCAATGCCGAGCCAAACTGAATCTAGCTTGTTGCGACCGATCAGATGGATCAGGCCGGCTTCACGGCAGTGCTGCACATGGTGATGTGCCTCCTCTTTTGTCACACGATGACCTAGTTTCGGATTGATACCTAATGCTGCCTCTCCAAGAAAAAGGCAACCTAAATCAATTGGGTAGTCTTTGCAGCCGGAGGCATCGCGGCAAATACAGGTATTCATGACCCAGTGATAATTAGCTTTCTCAATAAAGTGTTCCACAACCTCAGATGGCAATACCACTTGGTCAGGTGTAGCAACCGGCATATTTATTTGAATCACATGGTCTTTGGGCAGGTAAATTAAGTCGTCGCCATCAAAGAGCCAGCGGTCAATGGCTTTGCCAATAAATGGCACCTTCGTTAATTTTGCAGCGAGGAAGCGGCCGGAGAAACCCTTCTTAATAAGTCCTACGAACCATAAAGGTCGTCCCATAACTAGACCAACCTTGTAGCTAAGTAATCCATCAGAGGCTGAATTTGAAACTAAAGGGCTGGGTATTCACACCTAGTAGACACCCAGCCCTTTAGAAGTCCTCCAACTAACTACAAATTTAGCTCTTACCTATTCTGAACATCTTAGTCCCGCACACGGGGCATACTCCTTGGGTTGCCGGTTTGCCATTCTTCATTTTTATGTTTCTGGCATCCTTCATTTCCCTTTTGGTGCGGCACTTCATGCAGTATGCTTGCATTTTCTCCCTCCTTAGCAATACACAATAAACCATCACGAGTAAAATGTCAATAGTACTCAGGTCACAGCTAGGCAAAAAATTCATTTTTATGCTGTTTACGTCTGATTGTTCTTTATCTTCAATAGGCCTCAGTGGACGTAATAAAGAACTTTTATTCTGGCCTATTGGTGACAACCTCTACTGTTTAAAATCACCTCCAAATTCATTTAGTGTAAAAATTACAAGATTGTACCTACGGTCTAAGGGAAATGCGATACCTTGTTCTACTATGGACAGCCAATCCAAATTTCCTCCATTTTCCCTGGTGGTTTACACATAGGGCGGAATTGAGCGTGGTGTCAATGAGGTGGATTTAGGGTGTACAATTACCGATATTGTATAATTTACAAGAGAGGTAGTAATCACTACTGCAATGTAATAAATAAAGGAACAATCCACGACCGGACAATATTTGTGGAAGCAAAAGGCAATTAACAAAGGAGAAAAGGAATGAAGGCAGCGGTATTTTATGGGGCAAAAGATATTAGAGTAGAGAACGTTGCAGACCCTAAGATAGAACCAACGGATGTTTTGGTTAGGGTTAAGGCTTGTGGTGTCTGTGGTTCTGATGTTCATACATACAAAAAGGGTATTCTCAGCCGTCCGGGATTTGTGATGGGCCACGAATTATCCGGTGAGGTCATCGAGGTTGGCAAGAAAGTAAAAGATGTAAAGATTGGTGACCGCGTAGTTACCATGATAGTTCCGAATAATGAGACTATCCGCGGATGTGGTCAATGCTTTTGGTGTCTCCGGGGACAGCCACAATGGTGTACCTCTATTACACATAAACCATGTGGTGAATGTGGGTACTGTAAATCCGGTCAATTTTGGATGTGTGACAAGATTCAAAGGCACATGTTGATTGGCTATGGCAGAAATGGCGGTTTTGCGGAGTATGTACTTGTTCCAGACGCAGTGCTCAATAATAACATATTTAAAATCCCCGACTCGCTTAGCTGGGCGGAGGCGACCTTTATAGAGCCACTCTGGGGGGCATATCGTTGGGTAATGCTAGCAGAGCCTAAGCCTTATGAGACTGCTGTTGTCATGGGACTGGGCACCATTGGATTATTGGTGATGCAAGTGCTCAAGCAATATCTGTCAAAGGTAATAGTTTCGGAGGTTTCTCAAAAGCGCTTAAGATTGGCCAAGGAGCTTGGTGCTGACATAGCCATCGACGCCGCTAAAGAGAATCCTTTGCAAAGGGTAATCGAAATAACCGGCACGGGACGTAGCTTCAGCGGCAAAGGTGGTGGTTGTGCTGATATTGTTATGGAATGCTCTGGAGTACCGATTGTCGTGCAGCAGGCAATCGAAATGACCCGTACCGGTGGGCGTATCGTTCTCGTGGGGCTATTTGAAGAGGAGGTGCCTATAACTATCAACCGCATAATTCATAAGCAGCTTAATCTCATAAGTTCCTTCAATAGGGGGCGTAAAACAATAAGTCAAGAAATTATGGAGTCAATGGCGTTGCTCACCAGTGGCAAGGTGAGCGTAAAACCACTCATTTCTCACGCATTCTCACTAGACAGCATCATGGAAGCGTTTGAGATTCAGACCAAACCAGAACAGTCGATAAAAGTGCTAATAAAACCATAGCCTACGTGGATTTCTTGATTAACCCGCCCGGCATCTACATAGTCTAGGCTTGAATATGACGGTGGGCCGTTGTGGACTCGAACCACAGACCCCGGTCTTATCAGGACCGTGCTCTAACCAACTGAGCTAATGGCCCCAGCAAGAAGTATAACTTTTGCCTCGAGCGAGTGTCAAGGTTGTGTTGTGCGGTGTCCAAGACATTAGTAACACCACCTGTTTCTGTCATTTCGAGAGGCAATCTATTTTGTCATCGCGAGGGGCGTAGCCCCGTGGCGATCTCCGCCGAGGCAGATGTAATTGCCCTGCAGAGATTGCCACGCTTCGCTCGCAATGACACTGGGGGCATTATCCGTTTTCACACTATAAAATTGTCACCTATCTATCCGAACGAGCTCAGGTTATGGCGGAGCTTTTGAGTTGGGTATCATTGTTCTGCAGCTCTTCGGGCTTCCGAGTATTTGACCAAGGCATACATGGCACGGGCACATTGCTCAGGAGTATCATAGACTGGTATTCCGGCTTCCTTTAAGATATTGATGGTGGGGTCGTCAGTGCGGCGGAAGCGCAGAGTAATTAGTGGTTTATTATACTTCTTGGGGAGGGCAGCAAATAGCTTAGCGGCTTGAAATGCAGCCTCGATAGCATTAGCTAAGGCTTTGTCAGTATCCGCTGATGTGGGCTTGAGACCCCAAATCATGGGATTTATAGGGACATTAGTTATCACACCATCAATATAATTGAGGCTGAGGAGCTTTTCTATCACCAATTTTTCACTAAGGGCAGTGCGGTAGCTGCCGGCGAAGTCAACTGGATTCTTAGCCGGGGGGGCATGAGGTGGTAGCAGTTCCTTTAGGCTCCGCGTGGTCTCTTCATCGAACTCAGGAACTTCAAGCCCTAGGGAGACGCAGGCATCGGTTGCCACAACGCCCTGGCCACCACTTCCCATGATTGCTACTCTTCGTCCCTTAGGTAAAGGTTGTTCTACAAGTGCCTCAGCCATTTCGAAAGAGTGTATAGCTTCGTTAGCCCTTATGAGACCTATCTGGTGGCACATCCCTTCAAATACGTCTTCAGAACCAGCGAGCGAGGCAGTATGAGATAATGTGGCTCTGGCACCAGCACTGCTGCTACCGCCTTTATAAATGATTATGGGTTTCCTCTTTATCACTTCTCTGGCGAGTTGGAAGAACCTCCTGCCATCTTTGAAACCCTCCATATAGAAGACGATAGCTTTTGTCTCATTGTCTTCGGCCAGATATTCCAGGTACTCAGAAGCGGTGATATCTGCCTGATTGCCGATGCTTATGAATTTGCTCAACCCATAGCCTTTGGCATTGGCTATTTCGGATAGGTAGCCACCAAAGGTTCCACTCTGGGAGACGAAGGCGATGCCTCCTGGTTTAGGTGACTGATGAAAACATAGGTTGAGCTGCCCGGCGGCACTCCATATTCCCATGCAATTGGGCCCTACAAACCTTATTTTCCCCTCCTTGGCTATTCTCGCAACTTTATCTTCAAGCGCTTTACCCTCATCGCCAGCTTCGGCAAACCCCCCAGATATGATAATTGCGCCCTTTACTCTTTTGGCAACACAATCTTGTAGCAGCTTGGGTGTGGTGGGAGCGGGGGCTACTATCACTGCTAGGTCAACCTGGTCTGGAATGTCCAAGACACTTCGATAAGAATTGAGACCAAGGATTTCATCTTTATTTGGGTTCACGGGATATATAGCTCCGCTAAATCCTGTTGTCAATGGTCTTTCCACCATTATGTGTCCCCATTTGCCGGCCCTATCGGAGGCACCTAATATGGCGATCGATGTGGGCTTGAATATGTGGTCTAATTGCTCTACTGCACTGCTCACTATTGGGTATCTCTCTATTTTTAATAGTTTTGCATGAATCTGACGCGGCGTATAATTATACTCGATTTGTTACTTTGTTGCTCCACCTGTTTTGTTGACTTTTCGATTAGCATGAGTTTATCATGCAGGGCGATTATATCTCGAAGGAGGATAATAATGGCAAGAGAGATTGTTGTCAGTCCAATGCCTGGGATAATAAAAAACATCGATGTTGCTGTGGGTGACAAAGTCAATGAAGGTGACACGCTTTGCATACTGGAAGCTATGAAGATGGAGAATCCTATAGTGGCTCCGGTAAGTGGCAAGATCAGCGAAATAAATGTTTTTGCAGGTCAGTCAGTAAAGCGTGGGGACACGTTGCTGATAATGGAGACTTAAGACATTCTATGAGGTAGGGAAATGGACATGAAATCGGCACTGGAAGAACTTCGTAGGCGCAGGCAGAAGGCGCTCCGGATGGGGGGAAAAGTTAAAATAGACAGGCAACATAAACGTGGTCATTTGACCGCTCGGGAGAGGATAGATAAATTGCTTGACCCGGAAACTTTCTTGGAGACAGGCATTCTAAATCAATCGGACATTCCGGGCATGGAGGATGAAACGCCTGCCGATGGTAATATTGCTGGTTTTGGGAAAATAGATGGCAGAACGGTGGTTGTCTGTGCTGCTGACCGTACGGTGCTGGCGGGTGCCGAGGGTAGGGTGGGAACTTTCAGAAAGGAACAACGGGTAACAAGGATAGCTGTTGAAAAAGGTTATCCTGTTATTAATCTGGGTGATGGTGGTGGGGCTCGCATACCTGATATTATGGGTTCAGATGGGCTCAGTTCTATGACTTTTCCCATTGAGGGGCTTAGGTACCCTAGAAAGGTGCCATTTGTAGCTACTATTATGGGTGATTGTTTTGGTGGTCCATCGTGGATGGCAGCCAAGGCGGATTTTGTGGTCATGGTCAAGGGCACCTGTATGGCAGTTTCTGGGCCTAGAGTACTCGAAATTGCAATTGGGGAAAAAGTCACTCCCGAAGAGCTTGGCGGCTGGGAGTTGCATGCTGAAGTCACTGGGCAGGTGGATGCCTTCGCTGCTGATGATGAGCATTGTCTCTGCATTGTGAGAGAGTTTCTGAGCTATATGCCGTCACATTGTGAGGAGGAACCACCATATGTCACTACTAATGACCCACCAAATAGGAAGCTGAACGAGGTGATGGATATTTTGCCTGATGATCCCAACAGGTCTTACGATATGCACAAAATCGTTAAGTCGATAGTCGACGATGGTAAGTATTTTCCTATAAAATCTTATTATGATCCGAGCTTAATTACCTGCCTGGCACGGATGAATGGAAGGACTGTGGGGATTATAGCTAATCAGCCTTTGTTCTTTGCTGGGGCGGGGGGAGCGGGTGCTTGTGAGAAGGCTGCCAGCTTCATTGTGTTATGTGATTCATTCAATATACCCCTTATTTTCCTCCACGATACCCCTGGCTTCTTTGTGGGTAAAGAAGCTGAGAGGCGAAAGATGCCGGGCAAGATTATGGTATGGATGGAGGCGTTGGCTCTCTCCACTGTGCCCAAAATATCCGTAGTAGTCCGCAAAAGCTATGGTATGGCCTATTCCAACATGGCTGGTACTAATTGTGGTGCTGATTTTCTTGTTGCCTGGCCTACTGCTGATATTAGCTTCATGATGCCTCAGACTGGTGTGAATGTGGTGTACCATAATGTGCTACAGGCAGCCAAGGATCCACAAGCAGAAAGGGGAAAGCTGGTCAAACAGTGGGAGTATCAAAGTGCCCCTTGGAAAGCTGCAGCTAAGCATCTCATTGATGATGTCATAGACCCACGGGACACGAGAGAGTTTATTATCAAAGCACTCGACATCCTACGCAGTAACGGTCGGGGTTTTATAAGCAAGAAATACTTGCAAAACTGGCCTACTGTGTTGTAGGCAGGCCTGCTGATAGATTCTAGTAGTCAAATCGCTTTGTGTGGCATACAAGGCCTCGATTTAACCCAGCATCTCATTAAGGCCGGTGTAGCTATCGGTATTCCTGCGAAGCTGGTAATCAAGTTCACCTATGGTTACCTCGGCTGTAGAAAACACAATCGCCTTGGCAAGATGACCACCGGAGCAGATATCCTGTCCTGAAAGCTGGATGTGTATGTGGATAATGGGTATGTCATCCTTCAGGGCTATTGAGCCCTGAGCACAGACAATTTCCAGCGGGCCGCGATAATCCAAGCTGTCATATTTCCCAGGGAGCGCTTTTAGGAAATTGAGTTGGGCATTCTCTACCGAGCCGATGATGCCGATGACTACACCTGAAGAAACTCTATACTCTTGACAGTAATGTGCTATCTCATTAAGTAATTCTTGCCCTGGTTTGACCCTGAATACATGTACTCTTTTGAACAACAGGTTGCCTCCTCTTAATAGTCTTTCACCTTATTAGTTTATCATAGCTTGAGCCCGGTCTTCCTTCAGATTCTGTCTTTTGCTGACATGCTGTGGCTGTACAATTGCGATTGCGTTTTGGTCAGTCAGCTCATTGGGTTAAAGTTATTTAGGCTGTGTGCTATACTTATCGAGTGTAATGTCCGAAGTAGGAAAAGAGAGGCGATGATGGGATTCAGACTCTACAAAGAACCAAAGCTGAATAACCCAGTTTTGATAGCCTGTTGGCCAGGAATTGGAAACATTGGCGTCATAGCAGTCGATATTTTAAGAAGGATGATGGCGGCAGAAGAACTCGGCGAGATAGAATCATGGGACTTCTTTTATCCGAGAAGGGTTCTAATAAGAGATGGTGAATTGAAAGATTTGGAGTTCCCTAATAACAAATTCTATTTTAAGAGGACTGAGACAAAGGATTTGCTGTTTTTTATTGGAGAAGAACAGCCTAGTGATGGAACGAGAGTTTATGCTGAGGGAACAAATGCTTACAGAATGGCTAATCTCGTTCTAGATGTAGCACTGAAATTTGGATGTCAGCGAGTCTATACCTCGGGAGCGGCTGTTGCACCCATTCATCACACTGCCATGTCGAGAGTCTGGGTGGTGCCTAATAAGGAAGACTTAATTGCTGAGGTAAAAAGCTATGAGAATACAGTGTTAATGTCAGACATAGAAGGCAGGGATGGGCAAGGCAGTATCACTGGATTAAATGGTCTACTACTAGGCGTTGCTAAGAAGAGAGGACTAGAGGCTATCTGTGTGATGGGCGAGATACCGATTTACATTCATGGTTTTCCTATCCCTTACCCCAAGGGGTCGAAGGCAGTGCTCGAAGTGTTGAGCGCTGTCTTGGGAATTGAAGTTCCGATGGATGAAATTAACGCTCTCGTTCAACAAAGCGAGGATGAGATTGAGAGTGTGTATGAAAAACTGCCTTCGGAGATAAAAGAGCAACTTGATAAATTAAAATATGTTACTTATGCCAAGCCTAGCGAGCCAGAACCGATAACGGAGGAGGATAAGAAGAGAATACTCCAAGAAATCGACAGGCTGTTTAAAAAAGAACCTGGGAGAGATTAGTTTTGAACGAAGGACAGCCATTTAGACTATTTACTAAACCTAAGTTGGAGAACTCGGCCTTGGTGGTAGCCTGGAATCAGGATGCTGGGAGGGTCGGGCCAAGAGTTGTTGACTATCTAAACACAAAACTGGAGAGCCGGGAGTTCGCTGAAATCGATCCTGAGGGCTTCTTCTCGCTTGGCGGAGTTTCTGTAGAAGGCGATATAGCCCAATTCCCGGAAAGCAAATTCTACTGGTGCCAGGCAAAGAGCCTGGTGATTTTCAAGAGCGACATACCCAGATATGGGTGGTATGAATTTCTGGGCTTGGTCTTGGACATAGTTGAGAAATATTGTAAGGTGAAAGAAATATATACTGTTGGTGGCATGGTCTCTCCGAGTGCTCATACCACACCCCGAATGTTATTGTCTGTAGCCAATTCGGCTGAGATGAAGATGATGTTGAGCCATCATGACCTTATAAGCGATATGGATTATGAAACTCAAGATGGCCAAAGACCAACCTTTAGCTCCTTTCTTCTTTGGGCTGCCAAGAGGAGAAATATTGCTGGGACAAGCCTTTGGATGCCAGTGCCTTTCTATCTGTTGGCAGTTCAAGACCCGTGGGCCTGTAAGAAAGTCATGGAATTTTTTAACAGGCATCTAGAGCTAGATATTGATTTTACAGATATGGATGAGGAGGTGACAAGGCAGAACAGGGAAATAGCTCAGGTAAGGAGGCAGTTTCCTGAGATCGATGGCTACATCAGCAAGCTTGAAAGTAACCTTGGCCTGACTGTGGACGAAAGCGAAAAACTGGTTAAGGAAATAGAGGCATTGCTGAGGAGAAGACATTGAAACTGAGCCATTGAGATGGTTTTTATACCCTGAGTGTATAAGTTTTATTTGGCTTTCTTAACGATTGCGACCAGAGCTCCAGGTCCGCCGTGTACCCCTAGTGCAGGCCCGAGCCTTGTTATGCGTGGTACCAAATTGGGAAAGAGTGACCGTGCATAATCGGCAAGTGTTCGGGCATCGTCAAGTGTAGTGCTATGGACGATGGCCAAGTCATCTATGTCTGATGCTGCTATGAACTCACGTAATTTATCTATCCCTTTCACTCGGGTTCGTGCCAATCCGGCTGGACGTACTTCGCCATGATGCAGAGTGATCAGTGGCTTCACTTTAAGCTTTGATTCGATCGCAAAAATGGTATTTCCAAGGCGCCCACCTTTGACTGCATATCTCAGAGTATCTAGAAGTGCTAGGGCACGCAGTTGATTAATGGTCTCGTGTGCTTTGTTTACCACCTGTTTTAAGCTGCTTCCGGCCTTGGCAGTATGAGCTGCGGCTATGGCGACGAGACCTTGCCACATTGTTATGCCACGAGAGTCGATAACTTCAACCTTATAACCTTTCCCTTCAGCAATTTCCTTGCCCACTAGAGCAGAATCATACATGGCGCTGTGCTTGCCGGTAACATGTATGGAGACAATCTCGTCGGTTTCTTTGGCTATCTCCTCATAGACTTTGGCGAAATCTCCCGGTGATGCTGCTGCAGTAGATGGGTGAATCGAGCTGGTTACCAGTTTGTGATAGAATTGGTCGCAGTCAATGTCGACTCCGTCACGATAGACCTCGTCACCAAAACGGAGATATGCTGGCACAACTGTAATGCCTAATTTTTTGGCTTCCTCTTGTGTGATATCAGAACAACTGTCAGTAACAACTTTGATCGTCATAACTTAAATACCTTTCTAAGAACTATAGCTCGTGCGAGATTAGGCTTAGAGTATACTGTATGGTTGTGGTTGTGTAAAGTGATTAGCTGCCATTGAGTCAGATGGCTTGAAGTATAGACTTTGGCGGGTTAAAATGAGGATTGGCGTTTCTGTATAAAGTCTGAAGATCCAAAGCATTGGTTTAACTAAGGTAGAAGGCGGTAATTGATGGATCAAATTTTTTTCTGTCCTACGTGCGGTGCACAAAATGTCATAGGTCAAGAATTCTGCCAAAGATGTGGGCAGAAGTTCCAATACAATTGCCCCTTCTGTGGTGCTATTGTTGATTCTACATTTATAAATTGCCCTGGGTGTCGTGAAAGTCTCTATTGGCCAACGCCGCAGAAGGTAAAACCTTTCCCAAAACAACCAACAATGTATCAAGGGCGGGGGGAAGGCGGAGAGGAAGAGGCTAAATCCAAGAAGAAGTCAGACCCATGGCTTACGGGGTGTCTTGGCTTGGTGATCCTTGCATTTTTAGTGTTGGGAGCCTACTTTGTCTACGATAATTTCATTAAGAAACCGTCGCCTATCATTCCATTGGCACCTTCTTCAGGTGAAGAAATAGGTTTCAAGCCAATACAATCTCCAGAATTGGAGCCCTTGCTAGATGTAAGAGCAGTCGTTTGCCAGGAAGATGAGACGCAAGGGTGGCTATAGCTGTTATGTGTTTGTCACTTAGACTTGATAGGGGTATGTGGCTACATCAGCAGTCGCCAAAAACTACAGAATCTGACCTTAACGAAATGTGCACCTGGATAATGTAACCATAGTAGGAGGATTCATGATGCAAAGAGTGCTTGATTTCTGTGTCCATTTGTTCTCAAATCCCAGTATCTTAGGGATTTGTCTGGCAGTGGTCTTCGGGGCAATTTGGCTTGCTTGTTACAGGCCTCCGTTGATTACTAGACCGTGGCTCTGGGCAGTTATGATTGCTGGTGTTGTTATGATGGGGGTTGCTGGCCTAATTGATATTGGTCTGGAATATTTGAGCGGGCAAATACTATATCACTTCTGGGATGAAGCAACATTCTGGCACTGGCTTTTGCCTGCTGCAATATTTCAAACGCTACTCAGTGGGCTGGTTCAGGAAGGTGCAAAACTTTTGCCAGTGGTGGTCTACTGGTGGCGTAAAGGCAGAAACATCGACCCCAAGCTAGCGCTGGTTCTCGGTGCTGTAGCCGGAGTTGGTTTTGGGATTATCGAGGCAGGGTGGATATTAAGTGGTGTATTTGCTTCTGGTTGGAGTTGGTCGTATGTAGAGTCTAGTGGCATCGTAGAGCTTTTCCCCATTTTGATAAGATTCGATATATTAGGTTTTCATGCTGCAGCTTGTGCATTGGCAGGTTGGGGCTTGGCAAAGGGTTTTGGGTGGCAGTTTTATCTCTTGGTTTCTTTTCTTCATGCCCTCTCGTATACTGGTGTGTTTTTGTTTGAGGAGAAAGTCTTCTCACTTGATCAAGCAATGGTCTTTAATGCTACTTGGGCATTGCTGATTGCAGGAGTGGCCCTCTGGCTTCGGTGGAGAAAGGTGAGGGGTTGAGTGGGGGGTGCAGTAAAGATTGATATGGTGAACCTAGGTGTAAATAGGAACGGAGGTGTTGGTTATGGATATAGCATGGTTTAGAGATCTAGTTATTTGTATTGCGGGGCTGGTGATGACAGTGGTGGTCATCCTCATCGGTGTGTTATCATATTTTCTGTATACTAGGGTGAGGGCTATACTGAATTCAATACAGGCTACTTCAACAAATATACATGAGATTTCCTCAGCGGTGAAGGATGACATAGTCAAGCCTGTAGTTCAGTTGGTGGCTCTTGTCCGGGGTATATCTCAAGGCATTGATATAATTAGTAGGTTTTTTAAGAAGGAACAGTAAGGAGGTAGAGATGGCTGACAGTGATAGAGGTGGTGGATTTGCTATCGGGTTTATCGTGGGTGCAGTTCTTGGTCTGGCTATTGGGGTTCTCTTTGCCCCTCGATCAGGGGGGGAGACGAGGCAATTATTGAAGGAGAAGGCTGGGGTGGTTCGAGAAAGGGCAACGGAAGCCGCCAGAAGAGTTAAGGAGACTGCTGGCGAGGCGGTTAAGAAGGCACAGGCAAGAGTATAAAAATAGACGGTGTAGACAAACATGGGCCCTTGCTATGTAGTTCGCACTTAGTTTTTGGTTAGAAGAGACTTGCGTTATTTTCCAATTTGATGGTCTACTGAGAGCAGTTTATTCTGATTTCATATTGTGTAATCATGATTCTTGGTTTGCCGATACTGCACATAGATAGGGGAACTTAGAATTGGAACCATCCCGTAGTATCTTTAAAAGACAATGGCGCTTGATACTTTTCGTACTGGGCATAATAGCAGCTTTCTGGATTCTCTGGGTGTTTTGGAGTATCTTACTTCCTTTCATCTGCGGTCTGATACTGGCTTATCTTTTGTACCCCATTGTTTCTTGGCTTGAGAAGAAGTTGCCTGGTCAAGGCAGGTGGTTTGCAGCCAGGCGAGCATCTTTGATAGCACTTATCTTTATAATAGTCCTGGTAGTTGTCGGCTTATTCGCTTTCTACATCATTACAGGCGTGGTTGGTTCCTTTTCAATTTTATTGAAAAATGCACCTCAGTATTTTTCTCAAGGTTTAAAAACTTTACAGGATTGGCTTCATAGCCTTCAACAATGGCTTCCACCTGAAACGCAACAGCAGATACAAGGCACTCTTCAGAGTGGGGGTACGTCATTGGGTAATGCTTTGCGAGATGCTTTCTTGAAGGGTGTTTCATACGTATCTGGCACCTTTGGTTTTATCCTCGGTTTTGTTGCCTTACCTGTGTTCCTTTTCTATATCTTGAAAGATTGGGAAAAACTAAGCAGTAGCTTCTATTCTGCTTTTTCACCACAGATGGCCGTACATGTAAGGGGTGTTGTCGCGGTTATAGACAAGGTGCTGGGGCGATGGATTCGCGCCCAGCTAATGCTTTCTGCAGTCGTGGCTGTTTTGAGCTTCATCGGTTTAGCTGCTTTAGGGATAACACTTGCCCCAGCGCTTGCAGCGTTTCAGGGGCTAATGGAGTTTGTTCCCATATTAGGCCCGTGGATTGGTGGTGCTGTTGGTGTAATTGTTGTTCTGGCTATAGCACCAGAGAAGGCAATCTGGGTAGCTGTTGTCTACCTGGCTGTCCAGCTACTGGAAAATATTCTGCTTGTCCCCAGGATTCATGGAGGTTATTTGCGGATACACCCGGCCATGATTCTGGTTTTACTTCCCCTGGGAGCTTACATTGCCGGCCTGTGGGGAATAATACTGATTATCCCTTTGACGGCCACTGTAATAGAAATTTACAAGTATGTACGTGATAGCATAAAGGCGGATGAGATACAACAGCCCGCTGAGCAGTAAGTGCCACCCTTCATTTGATGCTCACTCCACGGCACAGTAGTCTCAAACGCGAGCGAGACGCAAGCTTACCGAAGTTATTGCTTGGCTAAAGAGTACTCTTTCTGTTGCTTTTTTATCACATTGCGGAGATACTGACCGGTGAATGAAGTACCTATTTGTGCTACTTCTTCAGGGGTGCCTGTGGCTATAATGTAACCACCTTCATCACCAGCGCCGGGACCGAGGTCTATAATATAATCGGCGTTTTTCATCACGTCCACGTGGTGTTCAATGATTACCACCGTATTGCCAGCATCTGCCAGTCGCTGAAGTACTTGAAGCAGGCAGGCTATATCGGCAAAAGACAGACCTGTAGTAGGTTCGTCGAGAATGTAAAGGGTTTTACCTGTAGAGCGGCGAGATAGTTCGGTGGCAAGTTTGACCCGCTGGGCTTCACCGCCGGAAAGGGTAGGTGCTGGCTGTCCTAGGCGTATATAACCTAAGCCAACATCACGCAGTGTCTCCAGCTTGTTCCTAACTTTAGGGAAGTGTTCAAAAAAGGTTGAAGCTTCGTCCACGCTCATATCCAGAATGGCGGCTATGTTTTTGCCTTTAAAATGAATTTCCAGCGCCTCTCGGTTATAACGTTTGCCTTTACACACTTCGCAGGGTACGGTAACATCGGGGAGAAACTGCATTTCTATCTGGATGTAGCCTTCGCCTTGACAGGCTTCGCAACGGCCGCCGCGGACATTGAAAGAAAATCGCCCAGGCTTATAGCCACGCATACGGGCCTCGGGAACGGTAGCAAATAGTTCACGAATAGGGGTAAAGGTCCCGGTATAAGTAGCTGGATTACTGCGTGGAGTGCGACCGATAGGCGATTGGTCAATGTTGATAACCTTGTCAATATGTTCAACGCCGATGATACCATCACATTTACCAGGTCTATCCTTTGCTTTGTAGAATATTTGAGCCAGCTTCTTGTATAACACCTCGTTGACAAGCGTGCTCTTGCCGCTGCCCGATACCCCACTGATGCAAACAAACTCGCCCAAGGGTAGGGGGATATCAATATTTTTCAGGTTGTTTTCGCGGGCACCCTTGATTACTAATTCCTTGCCTGTGCCAGGACGGCGCTTTTGCGGCAGAGGAATTTGCTTTGCTCTACTGAGGTATTGCCCGGTTATTGATTCTGGACAGCTCATGACGTCTGTCAGTGTTCCAGTGGCTACAATCTGTCCACCATGTTCTCCAGCTCCAGGTCCCATGTCAATAATATAGTCTGCCGCTCGCATCATGGCTTCATCGTGCTCTACAATAAGAATTGTATTACCAAGGTCACGCAACCGCTTCATTGTTTCTATTAGGCGATGTATATCAGCTGGATGCAGACCAATTGTAGGCTCATCGCAAATGTAGAGAACCCCCATTAGGCCACTGCCGATTTGAGTAGCCAGGCGGATTCTCTGGGCCTCGCCACCACTCAAGGTCGCTGAGGGACGGCCTAAGGTCAAATAGCCTAGTCCAATGTCTATAAGAAAGCCCAAGCGGGTGCTTATCTCCTTTAGGATCTGGTGGGCTATCTTTAGTTCGTGGGGCGTTAGTCTGGGCTTGCTATGGTCGCCGTTAAGAAAACGCATCCAGCGCAGTGTTTCTGAAGCTGATAGTTCGGTCACCTTTATTATATTCATGCCATCTATTGCAATGGCTAGAGATTCAGGCTTAAGCCGCTTTCCATTACAAGCTGGGCAGGGATAAGAGGCCATGTATCGTTCAATTTCAGCGCGGGTATTATTGGATTCGGTGTCCCGATAAATCCGCTCTAAGTAGGGGATTGCCCCTTCATAGTTGGTAAAGTATTCTCTTACTCGTCCGTAGCGATTTCGATATTTGACCAGTTCCCCATCTTCACCGTAGAGGACGAGGTCGAGATGCTCCTTACTGAGCTTGCTTACCGGGGTTTGAAGCGAGAAGCCGTAGCGACGCGCTAAATCATGTAGCTCGCTGGCATGCCAGGCAAACCATCCCCAGGCGCGGATAGCACCTTGTGCCAAACTGAAGTCTTTATTGGGTATAAGTAAGTCCGGGTCGACCTCTAGCTTTACACCGAGTCCGCTACAGGCTGGGCAGGCTCCGTGGGGACTATTAAAGCTGAATGTCCGTGGGGCGATTTCACCAAGACTAATGCCGCAGTGGACACAGGCGAAGTGCTCAGAGAACAACAATTCTGCTCCATCTATGATTGATATGAGAACAACCCCGGCTCCAAGTTTCAGCGCTGTTTCTACGGAGTCGGCGATGCGGCTATTTTCAGCCTCGCCTATCTGAAGCCGGTCAACTACAGCTTCAACAGTATGCTTCTTGTTCTTGTCTAAGCCGAATTCTTCGGACAGGTCACGGAGATATCCGTCGACGCGAACCCGGACAAATCCTGCCTTACGTAAGTCATCGAATATCGACTGATGCTCGCCCTTTCGGTCTCTAATTAATGGCGCCAAAATCATGAGCCGGCTGCCAGTTGGTATTTCTTGTACTGCGTCCACAATTTGTTGTACTGTCTGCCGAGAGATTTCACGTCCACATTTGGGGCAGTGCGGATGACCGACACGGGCGAAAAGGAGTCTCAGATAGTCATAAATCTCGGTTACCGTCCCCACAGTGGAGCGGGGATTGTGAGATGGCCCTTTTTGGTCAATTGAGATAGCCGGGCTCAGGCCCTCGATGTAATCAACGTCGGGCTTTTCCATCCGTCCTAAGAACTGTCGAGCATAAGCCGACAGTGATTCTACATAGCGACGCTGTCCTTCGGCGTAAATAGTATCGAAAGCTAAAGAACTTTTGCCTGAGCCGGAAACGCCGGTGATGACTACCAGCTTGTCTCGAGGTATAGTTACATCTATGTTCTTGAGATTGTGTTCCCGTGCCCCTTTTACAATTATGTTCTCTAAAGGCATAGCATATCCTTGCGGTGTAAATTTACTATTTATTTTAGCACTACATCCGTCGAAATCATAAATCCGAATTTCTAAGCCCTAAACAAATTCAAAACTCCCAGATACTAATGACCAAAACTGTTTTTGAACTTGGAGAATTTGAATTTTGGTATTGTTTAGAATTTAGGGTTTAGTATTTGGGATTTCCCAATTGGGTTGTGTTGAGGTGGGGCTGAAGACTGGCACTACCTCTTTGTTCTGCTGACGAGGAGGGCGGCAACAGGTATGACAACGAGTAAGAAGGCAATCGTAATCCATGCCCACAGAGGGAGATTTGCTGTCCACGGTAGAGGTTCAGTTTCTTTTACGGTACCATTTGGTGGAGTTGTCGGGGTAGGGCCAGGTTGAGAAGTTTCCTCTGGTGGTGGTGATGCTATGCTGAATGACATGACCTTAGACCACTGGCCATCATCTTTTTCACCTGTCTCTGCTTGGCTGACCCTTATCTTCCAGTAGTATTCCTTACCTTTTTCTAAACCGACTGTCTTGGGCAATGTCCAGCTAGGTGTCTGTCGGCTCTCGGGTTTTATCGCTTGTTGCAATATTAACTGACTGAAGGCTTCATCTTTAGCCAGCCAGAGTTCGTATTCTATGGCCGCCGTCGGGTGTTTCCATTTGAATACGATGGCGCCAATATCTCCAGTATTCAAGTATATGGGTATTACCTCATCTATCACCGGTGAAGCCGGTATCGGAGCCTGGAATAGTACCTCCCGGCTTGGTGGAGGTGGTGGTGTATATTGAGGGCTTGGCGAAAAGCAATCGTAGAAATTCCAAAGATGGCCTGTAGTGGCAGTGTGAGGTCTATTGTCGATTGCCCACAGGTTGATGCCCGCTGAGATTTTTAATGCGACAGGCTCTCTGGTGAAAACAACACCCGGGGCTAATCCCACAGCTAAGTCATCCCATTCAATGTAGGGAGGGCCAAGCCTCTCTGGTTCCAGAGTGCGGTCAGCAGCGGTGATGCCACCGCTTGACCAGGCACCATAGAGTGTCTCAAGCTGAGCTAGGCCATAGAAGCTGCGACCGGGTGCTCCCATAGCTGTCCAGCCGAGGTCTGAGTCTATGACCCAGTCATAAATGTCGCTTCCGTCACTATCACTGGCAGCGTAGATGATTACGTCATTCTGGAACCTATAGTCGGCAATTACATGCATCTTACCCGGCTCTGGGATAGCTGGAGTTTGCTCAAAAGAAGTGCCGCCATCCAGCGAATAGGCGATCATGCCCTCAGCTTTATCACCGACTACGACAACGCCCGTTGGTGTAGCGATGATGCTGTGTCCTGTATTTAAAGTTGTGTCTGTTTTTGGTGCCCATTGCCATGCTAGTCCATTGCTGGCCCCTTGGCGAATGTAATTGTTATCCAGGATGTATATGCGAGGTACACCATTAATTCTGGTAACGGCAAAATCGGTCACATTAACCCCCGGCAAGGTGTTATTCCAGTTCTGGCCACTATCCGGCGATTGCCTTAAATCATCTGTTAACCGGGAGGCTAGATATATAGTCGGGTCATTGCCGACATTGCTTGTGCGCAGGATTAAGTCGTTGGTTGTTGATAGGAGACACAGGACTCGTTCCCATACCTTTCCTGTTGGAGGGCCTGTTGTCCGCCAGATGCTGTCAAAGTTGTTGATCCCGACGTGGTTATTGATAGATGCCAAGTAGATGGTATCTGAGGCTGGTGTTACTGCCACATCGGAGAGAAAGCTTATCTCAGTATCTATCAGGCTGAGCTGATTCCACGTTTCGGCGTTATCCAAGCTTAGAGACAAGGCTGATTCATCTAGGGCAACGCCTGCCAAATAACCCCCAGGCCAGCTTGCCGGGCTATTGAGCAAGGCGGAACTGGTAGCGCAATATGCGCGGTTGCCATCAGAACTCCATATCACCTGAGAGTTGGCAAGACCTGAGTTGCCGCCACCAGTTGGAGCTTTTTGACTTTGGTACCAGCAGGTTCCTTGGCAAGTCGTAGCAGCATCAGTAAACCATGTTATTACTGCAGATGTGTTGGCATTGCCGCTAACTTCGCCAGCCAGTAGTTTGCCTGAGCTATAGGTTCCGTAGTAAGCGATGCTGGAAATCCTTAAAGGAGCAGGAGTAGGCATCAGCAGATGGCCGACAGTGTCATCGAAGCGGTAAATGCCTGTATTCGCCGTCGGCGCATCTATGCTGACATACATACGGCGCAGACTTGGTGCTTGCCCTGAGAAGTCGGCGGGTAGCTCAATGTCGGCGGTTATAACTTGAGCTATTGTTGGAGAGGTGCCAGCACCTGCAGCCGTTATCTCTATCGGGCCCCAGTTACCCCAGCTGGTGATGTTGGCCACTCTGTCGTGAATTCCAATGTTGATATAGGTACCAGTGGGATGGGCTGAAATTGTAACCAGACTAGAATCGGCTCGATAGTTGGGTGAGAACTTGAGTACTAGTATGTCGCCGGTGAAGCCCTGGGAAGCCCAGTTGCCGGGGCCAGCTGCATTGAAAATATAGACATCGCCGTTGCCAGCTCCAGTTCGTGTGCCAATAGCTATATCATAGCCACCATAATTGGGAGAGATAGCAATGGCACCGATGTTGCTCGTCACCGGGCAATTTATGTCTTGCCAATTATCACCACCATCGGTTGAGATAAATACCTTTCTGGGTAAACCACCGTCGCTGGTCACCATGGTTACAAAGTTCGGGTTATCTGGCGCGATAGCTATATTCCAGGCGGGCAGAACAGCACCAGCAATTGTCAGATAGCCGGTCAGGTCATCCCAGGTAATACCTCCGTTCGATGACTTATAGACTTTGCTGTTGGGTATATCGATAGCGTAAAAAGTTCTGCTATCACTGCCGATGGCGATGGCGTCTATTTCTGATGGGCTGATAATGACGTTACCCGTGTTGTTTGGTGTGTCGACGGTGGTCCATTGCATTGTCCCAGCGTGGGCTGAAGGTGTCCTAGTGGGAGCTATGAAACAGACGGTCATAATCAAAGCCAGCGCAAGCCCAAGTCCAAGTCCAAGTCTTAGATGCTTGCTGGCAATGTCGTAGCCTCTCATGGCATTGTTTCGGGGGGCAGCTTGTCGGAGGGAACAACCTCGCCGGCAGTCACCTCTACTCGGGGCATGCCATCTGTATAGTGAGGTGTAGGTGGCTCGAGGTTCTCACCTGGCGCATAGATTTTCTCTTCTGTGATGGTATTAATCTGGCTGTAGACTACCTCTACGCTGCCTTCGTGGGGTTCTTTGTGCCCTTGTTGCAGCCAGCAGTTGAGGATTTCCCATTCTTGGTATATATCTAGTGTCCAGACTATGGCAAGGCCAGTCTCACCTTCAGTTGCCTTCCCCTTGGTGGATGGCGGGGCTACAGTCCTGGTCTCCACTTGCCTCCAATTACTGGCAACCACTCTCAGGGGCTTCTTCGAAGTGAAGCTGCATGTTGTGTCTTCTTTTTCTGGTGTGGCGTCTGTTTCTGCTACAGTTGGCGGAGTTTCTTCAGGTGCTGCCAGCCTTCTCTCCTCCTCAACCGTTTTAACTCCAGGTAGTTCTTTGGCACCTATTGAGGTTTTGATCTCGTCCTCGTATTTCTCGAGAAGTTCACCGAACTTTTCCATCAGTTGCTCTCTAGTTGTTCCCTGGCCCAGTTTTGGCTTATCTCCACCTATCATTACCACTGTGGTTTGAGGTGGTGGCACAGGCTGAGGAGGTGGTGGAGGCATGTATGGGTACGGCGGAGGAAATGGTGCTGGCTTTGGTTGCAAACTGCGTAACAGGAGATATAGGCCATAGCCGCCCAAAATGAGCAAGACAATTGCCGCAGGTATCAGAATGAATGGCATTGTATAGTCGGGCTCCCAATCTATGGTTATTGCCTTGGGGCCATCTATAGGCGTAGAACCGCTGGAATTCACAGCATTTAGCTTGCCGCCGAAGACACCGAGAATACCGGGCATGCGGACTTGCGTATTCGTCATGCTCCATTCGGCTATGCTGCCAGCCTTGTACCAGTTACTACCTTCCGCTTCGCCATAAGGCGATGTTAGGCTTAGCCTATAATAGGTGTCGTAATAGGCGAGGCAGTTCCCCGGAGAGTTGACTGTCAGGTTCAGGTCTCTGCCGGAGATGGTTTCACCGGAGGGCAGTTTCCAGTAGGCAAAGCGATATTGTGTGCCCGGGTCATTTGGGTCATTGACCTCGTTCGGAGCGCTGACTCTAAGCATATAGCCCTCCTTATACCAGCCAGAGCCTGATAGTTGGCCGACCTTTGAAGGCTCGGTTTTGAGCTCGATAGAATACTCCGTGTGATAGGGGAAGGTGGCATCAGGTGAAGCTTCACTCACTGTAATTCTATCTACCTCGGCTTTGAACCTGACGCTGGACTCAGTCGGATGCTGGATAACTGGGTCTACGCTTACCGACCGGGTTGCGCCGATATCGAGGCTGAGTTTCGTGGACTCGCCGCCTCGCAGCGTAGCCAATGGGCTTCCCGACACGTATACCTTTGTCTCTCCGACTTTTAGCCCATCGCCGATGGTTATGGTAGCTTCATAGCCGCCCTTTTCCACTGTGATGCTGAAGCTCTGCTGACCAGTGATTGTTGGTGATGAGCTATCGCTGACGCTGACCATGAAGCTATAGCTGCCAGTGCTGCCTTTGGCTGGAACACCTGAGATGTAGCCGTTGGATACATTTAAAGTTAGCCCTGTTGGCAATGTACCGCTGGCGATAGACCAGGTATATGGTGTTGTACCACCGCTGACTGCTATTGTGCTACTGTAGGCCTTGCCCTCTTCGGCTAGTGCTAAAGTAGTTGTAAAGAACTTTAACGGAGGTTGAGTCACGTTGATAATAAATGGTTGGCTTGCAGTAACAGCCACGCTGTCGGTAACCGTGGCTGTGAAGTTGAAATTGCCGGCCATGGTTGGCGTACCTGATATAATCCCTGATGCTGCAAGACTTAAACCTGGTGGTGGGGCGCCGCTGGTGATGCTCCAGGTAAAAGGTGGGTTATCGCCAGTTGCTGTTAGTACTGCATAGTATGGGCTGCCCACCTGGCCTTGTGGCAGAAGTGGTGAGGTGGTGATAAACAGCGCTGCCTGGACAGGACTGGCAAAGAGGAGTAAAGCGCTTGAGATGGTGAGCAGGCAAGTCATTGTCAGGCAAAGCACACGGCTAATGCCACATCTCAGTAGGGGGCGCTTATGCAAACGGATGAACTTCATCTGGTTACGTCTATTATAGTAGTCAAACTGCTATTTGTCGACATTTTGATGTGTGGTGGCTGAGGCAGGAAAACAGTTAGTTGAATAAAACAATGGATTGTTACTTTAATTAATGCCGGATATGACTACACCCTTTTCTTCAAAATTGTTCCTACATATAGCATGCACAGTTATATTGCAGTATGTAAAAATATCTTTTTGAAGCGGCCAAATTGAGAGAAGGCTAAAGCAAGAATCCATGTCACCAGATGCTCTCGAAGATGAGATTGCCAGCGCACGGGCAAAGATTAGTGACCTGCTTTGGGTAAACAGATCGAAGCATAGTAGGCATAGGCCGTTGTGTATACCACCCAATCGTAGTTGCACAACATGACCTAGCGAGGACGGCTGTGACGCTTCAGGAAGCGTAGTACTGCCTTGTTTACTTCATCAGCCGCCTCGATGTTGAAACCATGACCCATGTTCTTCAGTATCACCAGTTCAGCCTTGGGTATCCTTGACGCAATAAGCCGAGAGTTTTCGACTGGAACCAGCCTGTCAGCATCTCCAGCGATTACGAGAGTAGGCACCGTAATCTCTGGTAGACGCTCGTAGGTATCATGACTTATTACCGTTTCCACCTGTCTCATATAGCCATGCGGCGGGGTAATATGCTCCGTCATTTTTGTCATGAGCTGTTGAATGAGGTCTGGATTCTTATCGATGAACTCCTGGCTCATGACGAAGGGAAGCGTTTCCCTTTGCCTTTCTTCTGGAGTCAGCCTTTGCATGTGCTCCATGTCGAAGAGAACTCTTATTGCCTCCACATCCGGCATTACCCTGTGGGTCCCCCCGAATGTAGTGGCCCCCAAAATAAGACTGGTCACTCTTTCCGGATAGCGCAGAGCAAAATGCTGAGCTATCATCCCACCCATGGAAAGCCCGAAAACGTGGGCAGCCTTAACGCCAATGGTTTTCAGTATGCCGGCAAGATCTCCCGCCATCATCTCCATTGTGTAGGGTATATCAGGTGCATCGCTGCGTCCAGTTCCTCTATTGTCAAAGGCAACTACTCGATATTGCCTTGAGAACGCTGGAATCTGTCGGAACCACCACGCTGAACTACCCCCTAATCCCATGATCAGGACAAGTGCTTCTCCGTCACCATGAACCTCGTAATAAATATTGATGTCGCCAACATTTACTGTAGGCATGCTGACCCTCCTCGCTCTAGAGTCGCACAACACACGCTATGTCTTATTGTACAGGATTCAGAGAGAAGCTGCCTGATAAAATACGGAGTAATCGGCGTCCAGTGAGTGGACTTGTTAGTATACGCGAGAGCACTTACAGGGTCTTATTTCAGGAGAATTATAGTACAAACTGCTAAAAGTCGAAACGCTAGTAAGGCTTACTCTCTATCCCTACAGTAATCCACAAGCTGATGGTATGAAAATACTGACCTATTGGGGATAGTTATTGTCCTTTTACCTGGACTGGCAGGCAGGCTACCATGAGATAGACTTCGGTGGCATGGCTGGCGAATAGCTGGTTGGCTTTGCCCAGCAGGTCGCGGTAGATACGGCCGAGCTTAGTCTCGGGTACCAGGCCCATGCCAACCTCGTTGGAGACGATGACGAAGCTGGCATCTAGCTTGTCAATGGTGGTGATAAGCTGGTTTATTTCAGATAGCACCCTTTTTTCTGCTTCAAGGTAGTCAGGCTCGTCGCGGAGCAGGTTGGATACGAGCAGGGTGAGGCAGTCTATAATCACCACCTCGGCATCGCCGATTTGCTTCTCTATCTCTTTACCAATGCCGGTTGGTATCTCCAGTGTCCGCCAGCTTTTGGGGCGGTCTTTTTTATGCTCTTCAATACGGGTTTGCATCTCTTCATCGAGTGCCTCACCGGTGGCGACAAAGAGGACTTTGCCGCCGAGTTCCATAGCCAGTTGCTGGGCGTAATGGCTTTTGCCGCTACGGGCGCCGCCGAGTAGGAGGATAGTTTGCTTAGCCAAGACTGTACTCCAGTATGTCTAAAGTCCAGTGGTCATCTCTGTCTATAGGGACTGACTTGACTATTTTTATGGGCTTCTTGAACGTTGGCCCGTCATAAACAAAGGTGTGAAATTCCCCGGTTTCACCGCAGACGTCGATTTTTGATTCCGCCGCTAGTGCTTTAAGTTCGGAGGCCAGTTTGCTGTCCACCTGCCTGCCTAGCCACTCTTTGCCGAAGAACTGAGCTTTGACGCTGACGACAATGGCTTTAAAGCCAGCCTCGATGAAGTCAGTTAGAAGCCAGGTGCTGTCCATCTCCCACAATGGCAATACCGCCTTAATGCCTGATTCACCACAGACCCTGTCTATCCAGTCTTTGTGTTCCTGGAGGTGAATATCGCCGGTAATCAGGCCGGCGATGCCTTTGAGCTTCAGCTTCTCTAAGGCGTCTTTGAATCCGGTTTCGTAGGTTTCCCAGGTGACTTTTTGCTGGAGTATGGGCAATCCCATAGCCTGTGCCTGTAAAGCTATCAGCTTGTGGTCTAAGCCGTGAGACATAGCCCTGGTTGAATCTGTATTTATGAAGTTGAGCAGGTGGCTGACCTTCAAGCCCTGGGAAATTGCTTTCCAATAGGCGAAGCAACTGTCCTTGCCACCGCTCCATGAAGCCGCATATTCGGTCACTGCAATCTCCCAATCAGGATGAGTAGCAGGAGCACCAGAACCTCAGCCAGCTCGTTGATGGCTCCATAAGTATCGCCGGTGAGTCCGCCCAGGCGTGAGCGGAAGCAGCTGGCTATGCCGAAGGCAATAAGCCACAGGGCTGCCATCAGCACCAGCCCCCACAGTTTCAGCAAGGCTACGGCGACAATCAAAGCTAGTACTGTGGCTATGGTCAGCTTCTGCCATGTGGCACCCCGTTTGAAGGCAAGTCCCATGCCAGAGCGTTTGGCGTAGGGAAAGGTGAAGATGATGGAGACCATTGCCCAGCGGCTTAAGGTGGGCATAAGCAACAAGGCTGGCAATATCGGTGAGGAGGACAAGGAGGCATATTTGAGCAGCAGCAGGAGAATGGCGCCGACGATGCCGAAGGCGCCGACTTTGCTGTCCGACATTATAGCTAGCCTTTCTTTTTTAGATTTGCCGGCGATGATGCCGTCGCAGGTGTCGATGAAGCCGTCGAGGTGATGGGCTCCGGTCAGGATGACCAGGGCTATGATGAGCAGGGCATTTACCACAGAAGGTGGCAGAATAAAAGTTAGTCCATAATTAAGACCAAGTAGGATAGTTCCGAGAATTAAGCCGACCAGCGGAAAATAAGGGAGGGACTGGCCGGAGGTCTTAGCTGTGACCTCGTGGCGGAGAGGAGTGGGAAATATGGTTAGAAATTGGAGTGCTGCCCAGAAACCCAAAGTTTAGCTCCTTACTGCGACTCTAGCGGTTTGGCTTCGGAGACGCCGGCTTGGGCGAAGGTAGCCATCTGGCTCAAGGTCCTGGCGGCAGCTTCAGCGAGGGAAATGCCCAAAACAGCGCCGGTGCCTTCACCCAGCCGCATGTTTAAATCAAGCAGCGGTTTCAGGCCAAGGAATTGGAGCAAAAGCTCATGTCCTGTCTCTGCCGAGACATGAGCGGCGATGAGGTAGTCTTTGGCTTGTGGTGACAGGCCGGTGGCGATGAGGGCTGCAGCTCCGGAGATGAGGCCGTCAATGACCACCGGTATTCTGTAGGCAGCCCCAGCCAGTATCACTCCAACCAGGCCGCCGATCTCGAAGCCACCAACCTTGGCTAGTACGTCTATCGGGTCTTTAGGGTTCGGTTTGTTAACGGATAAGGCTCTCTCTATCACCTTGATTTTATGGGCGAGCTGCCTATCTCCAATGCCGGTGCCACGACCGGTGATTTTCTTGGGTGGTCTGCCGCTGATGGCAGCGAAGATGGCACTACTGGCGGTAGTATTGCCGATGCCCATATCTCCGGTGCCAATGATATCAAGTCTTTTTCCCATCTCAGCCTCAAACACCTGGATGCCGGCCTCTATGGTAGCTATGGCTTGCTGGCGGGTCATCGCCGGTCCTTGTGTGATGTTCTTGGTGCCGAAATCAATCATTTTACATAATAACCCGGGTAGTGGTTGGAAGCCGCCTATTACACCCATATCTACTACTATAACCCGGGCGCCTATCTGACCGGCGAGGACATTTATGGCGGCACCGCCTTTGAGGAAGTTCAGCACCATCTGGCGGGTTACTGCTTGGGGGTAGAGGCTGACTGTTTCAGCAACGACACCGTGGTCAGCAGCCATGATGATTATAGATTTATGTTCCAGTTTAGGTGTGGCTTCACCTTTGATTCCGGCAAGCTGGATTGACAGCTCTTCCAGCCTGCCTAAGCTGCCGTGCGGCTTGGTCAGGCTGTTCTGACGGCTTTGGGCAGCGGCCATTGCTGAGCTATCCAGCGGTTTTATTTCTTTAAGTATTGTGTCTAGGGAAGTGGCCATAGTTTAAGCTCCTTGCCTGTTAATATTCAATGCCACGTCTGGCATCTGTTCCTTCGGTGAATGGATGCTTAATCAGGAGCATCTCGGTGACTAAATCAGCCCGTTGGACTATCTCTGGAGGTGCCTTCCTGCCGGTCATGACCAGCTCAACCGAGGCTGGTTTTGAGTCCAATAAGTCCAAGACTTGTTTGATGGTTATCAGTCCCTGGCTGATGGCAACAAAGATCTCGTCGAGTATGACCAGGTCATATTTCCCGCTGAGTATCTCTTGCTCAGCGTAGGTTAGCGTTTGCTGAGCTTCTTGGCTTAACTGTTCTTTTGGTTTGTTAAAGCTATCTCCGACGCTCACCTGGATTATTTCAAAAGGGTTATACTGCTTTACGAAGAGATGCTCGCCGCAGGGTATTCCTTTTAAGAACTGGATGAAAGCTACCTTCATACTTTGTCCCACTGCTCGCATTGCCAGACCTAAGGCGGCAGTGGTCTTGCCTTTGCCGTCACCGGTGTAAACGTGGACGAGGCCTTTGGAGTTTTTTTCAACCATAATTCCTCCTAGTGTTAGTCAAGAGCTGTTTTAGGGTAATTGTTAGCCTTTAGCCCCAGCTTTTTACGGCGAGGCTAAAGCCTTGCGTTATGCCGGTAAGGCTGATTCCTCCCCAGAGTAATTTTATAGACCTGGGACATATCGAGGTTCTGCCTGATTATATCAGCTAGTTTATCATATATTTCCTGTTTGCTTATTGACGTGGCGGATGTTTCAGGCAGTTTGCGGAGCTGTTGCAGCCTGTTCAAGAGGAGGTGTGTGAATGTTGCATTGTGAAGTAAGCCATGAATATAGGTTCCGAATATCAATCCATTGTTGCCGACAGCGCCATCGAAGTAATTGACTTTCCCCTGAGATGTTTCGAAGATGTGGAGTGCCGGCTGGCAGTCCCGGCTGCTGGTTTGCCCCATGTGAATCTCATAGCCAGTGACCTCTATGTCCTTAAGCCCTTTGAGCAAGCCTTTGTCGGCAGCCACCCGAGCTTTAACCTGTTTGGTAGTTTTGTCATTGTGAAAGATGGTTGTGCTATTGAGTAAGCCCAGTCCGGCAATGCTGTCCTGCTTGGATTCGATTTTGTCAGGGTCGTGTATGCTCTTGCCCAGCATCTGATAGCCTCCGCAAATGCCTATCACTGGAATGCCGGACCTTGCCCGGTGGATTATGGCCTGTGCCAGTCCTTGTTGTTGCAAGTGCATTAAATCGGCGACGGTGCTTTTAGTGCCGGGCAGAATTAGCAGGTCGGGATTACCCAGTTCAGAGGTATTTGACACATAGCGGACGGTGCAACCTTGCTCCTCTAAGGGGTCGAGATCATCGTAGTTGGAGATGTGGGGTAGACGTATCACAGCCACATCGACAGTTCCGTTAGCCGAGCTCGTTTGCCTTTCATCGAGATAGACTGAATCCTCTTGAGCGATGTTGATGTCTCGGAAATATGGGATGACCCCCAGAACTGGCTTGCCAGTGCGTTTCTCTAAGATATCCAACCCTGGTTTCAATAGCTTCAGGTCGCCGCGAAATTTATTGATGACGAATCCTTTGATGAGATCGCGCTCCTGTTCGGTTAGCAGCTCCAGGGTGCCGACTAGAGAGGCGAAGACACCGCCGCGGTCGACATCTCCTGTTAGGAGGACAGGAGCATTAGCCATTTTGGCCACTCGCATATTGACTATTTCCCTCTCTTTAAGATTTATTTCTGCCGGGCTGCCAGCTCCTTCGATGACCACGATGTCATAGGCAGAGAGTAGTCGGTTCAAGGAGCTTTCGATTATCTTCAGCAGGTTGGGTGTGTGGCTGTAGTATTGGCTAGCCTTCAAGCTTTTGGCCACCTTGCCAAGGACGATTACCTGTGAACTGGCATCAGCCTCGGGCTTAAGCAAGACAGGGTTCATGTGGACTGAAGGCTCGACGCCGGCTGCTTCGGCCTGTACTGCTTGGGCTCGTCCGATCTCACCGCCTTCTTTGGTGGCGAAGGAATTTAAGGCCATATTCTGAGCTTTGAAAGGGGCAACTTTGAAGCCGTCTTGCCGGAAAATACGGCATAAACCAGCTACAATGATGCTCTTGCCTACCGAGGAGGCTGTGCCCTGTATCATCAGGGTTTTAGCTGGCATGGCTCAGTACTCCAATTTCTTTTATAGACTCGATTAGCTTCTGGCATTCCGGCAAGATGCGTGGTGCCAGGCGTATGTATTCAGATAAGCCGAAGGATGTACAATCACGGACTAATATACTTTTCCTTAATAGGGCTTGTCTAAAAGCCGTGGCGTTGCCGACCTTGACCAGGAAGAAATTGGTTTGTGAGGGTAGTGGCGATAGCCCCAGGCGTTCAAGCTCTTCTATCAGAAAATCTTTGGCTTCTCGGATTTTGTCTCCGCATTCCTGAATATAGCTGTCGGCGTTTAGAGCAAGTATGCCAGCTTTTTGGGCTATGACATTGACATTCCAAGGGGGGCGAACACATTTCAGGGCGGAAATAATTGACTCAGCAGCTATGGCGTAGCCGAGGCGTAGTCCGGCTAGGGCATAGTCCTTGGTCATTGACCGAAGGATAACTAAATTACTATTGTTTATTAAATCCAAAGATGTCCAGGCGTTTTCGGTGAAGGCGATGTAGGCTTCATCAAGGATAAACAGGCTGTTCTGAGCACTTGACATAATCCGTAGCAATTTCTCCTTGGACATATATTGTCCGGTAGGGTTGTTGGGATTACACAGGAAAATGGCTTTAGGTCGGTGCTTTTGGAGCAAATTTGTCATTTCAGCCATATCTAGCTGGAAGTTTGGCGCTTTTAGCACTGGCTGTTTCAGTATTTGAGCGTTGGCGAGGTGGCATGCTGTTTCATATTCACCATAGGTAGGCTGTGGGACAATAACCAAATCATTAGGTTCAAAGTAGGCAGTAGCTATAAGCCTGATTAGCTCAGTTGAGCCGCTGCCTATTATGAGATTGTCCGCAGATGTGTCTAGCTTTCGAGCCAGCAACTGTTTCAGTTCACTGGCTTCAGAGTCGGGATAAGATTCTATTAATGTATCGGCTAAAGCCTCTCTTATCCCTGGTGGTGCCCCGAATGGATTACAGCTAACGCTGAAGTCGAGGACAGCCTCTGGGGAAATGCCGAGGTTCCTTAGCTCTGCATGGTCTATGCCACCGTGAGCGCAGGGGGTGAGCTTATCTATAACTGGTCTAGGTCGCAGCAAAATATATCACCTCGGCAAGTATGGATATTAAGCACCAGATAATAGCTGTCACAGCAATGATTTGTCGAGAAGCATTAATTGTGTCAAGTGATAGGGGATAGTAGCTATCACCCAGTCTGTAATGGTTGACTTTTTCTAGTTGCACTCCTAAAGCGCCGGCGATGGCACTCATTGTCCAGCCAGCGTTGGGACTTTCAGTTTTATTATGGTCTCGAAGCATAATGTGCCAGGCTCGTGACGTATTTTTTCGGCATATCAGGCCTGCTAGAATTATTATTAAGGCGGTAATCCGTGCCGGGATGAAATTAGCGACATCGTCCAATCTGGCGGCAAATTTACCCAGGTATTCCCATTGTCCATGGTAGCCCACCATAGCATCAAATGTATTTAGTACTCGGTAGGTTATGGCACCGGATACGCCGAAGAGGAGGAAATAAAAAAGGGGAGCTACAAAGCTGTCACATATATTCTCGGCTGCTGACTCTACAGTGGCTGATATCACCTGACTCTTATTGAGTTCAGCAGTGTCCCGACTGACCAGAGACTTTAAGCTTATGCGTGCTTGGAACAGATTATGTTTAGCCAGAAGACTTTTAACTGCTTTAACGGCTTGCCTAAGCCCGCGTAGAGAAAAACTGAATTTCAGTAAAAGCCCAGCGACAATGACGTAAACCACGGCGTTAAATTCGCTCAAGTGAGCAAGCAAGAAGTAGATGGCTGTGACAATTAGTCCAAGCGTTATTAAAACAATGCCACCACCATAGGTGAGCTGTCTGAGTTTGCCCTTTTGTGGAGATAATCTTGTCTCTAGTGAAATTAGCTTACCCAGCCAGGCTATGGGATGCCAGGTATTGGATGGCTCACCAACGATGAGATCAAGGGCAAGAGCTATGAGCAGGATGATTATTGTGTCCATGATTTTTCAAGCATTTATCTGTCTTTGTCAGACACGATAAGGGTGGCGGGCAAAGCATTAATCGGGTGGGGATAGACATAGACTTCAGCCCCGTAAACCTCCTTGATAGCCTGGGCATTGATCACGACCTTAGGAATCCCATTGCAGTAGATTTTACCATCGCTGAGCATTACCAGCCGGTCGCAATACTGAGATGCCAAGTTTAGGTCATGAAGCGTCACCACCACAATTAAGCCTTGTTCTCGACATAGCTGGCGAGCCAGATCTAGAGTTTCTATCTGATAATTAATGTCTAAATTGGCAGTAGGCTCATCCATGAGTATTATTTTTGGTTCCTGGGCTAAGGCGCGGGCGATAGTTAGGCGTTGTCTTTCGCCTCCGGACAGCTCGCCGACTCTGCGTTCAGCAAAGACAAGTGTCTGGGTAGCTTCCATGGCTCTTTGAACAATAACCAAGTCCTTTTCTCCTTCATATCTCAATAGACCCAGATGTGGTGTGCGTCCCATAAGTACCACCTCAAGAGCAGTGAAAGGTTCAGGTAGGGCAGGATTTTGGGGGACAACAGCCACCAGTCGGGCTAAATCTTGCTGGTTCATATCGGCTATGTTAGTGCCGTCAAGGAAAATTTGTCCTGAGCTAGGTTTGATTAGCCGCGTTATACCTTTGATCAATGTTGATTTACCGGAGCCGTTGGGGCCGATGATGCCCAGCATTGCTCCTGGCTTGGCATCAAAGCTGATATCATGGAGCACAGTTTGTTTTCCGTAACCTAAGTTGACGTTAGCTAGTTGTAAGTTGAACATTTAGAATATCGCCCTCTTCCTTTGGCGCAAGAGATAAAGAAAGAAAGGAGCACCTAGAAAGGCGGTAATTACGCCTATTGGTATCTCTGTGGGTGCTAGCATGGTTCGGGCGGCAGTATCAGCTAGAATCAAGAAGATAGCACCAGCGAAAGTGGCTAGTGGTAAGAGAAAGCGGTGGTCGGGACCCCAGATAAGCCGAACTGCATGGGGGATAATGATGCCGACAAAGCCGATGGTGCCGCAGAAGCAGACTGCAGCAGCAGTTATCAGAGTTGCAGCTCCGAGCAAAATCAGCTTGACCTGTTCCACATTGATGCCTAGCTGCTGTGCCTGCTCTTCGTCAAGTTGCATTACGTTTAAAGGGCGGGCATGGAGACAGATAACTATTGTGCCGATGAAGATATAAGGTGCCACTATAGCTACCTGCCACCAGCTAGTTAATGAGAAGGTGCCCAGAAGCCAGGAAATTATGCCGTGCAATCTGTCTCCTGAGGCAATCATCAAGTATGAAGTGATTGCTGCTATGAAGGCACCAAGGGCTACGCCAGCCAGGATAAGGGTTGTCATGGGCAGAGTTTTACCGACTCTGGCTATGGAGTAGACCACAGCTACGGCTGAAACGGCCCCAATGAATGCCAGTAACGGGATACAGCTTGCCTGCCACGATATCGGTAGCATGAAACCGATAACGGCTCCTAAAGCTGCGCCTTGGGCAACTCCGATGAGATAAGGGTCAGCCAGGGGATTGCGGAAGAGTCCTTGATATGTGGTGCCAGCCACAGCCAGCGCGGCACCTACCATGCCTGCTAGGAGCAGTCGGGGCAGTCGAATGTCGAAAACAATGGTCTCTATGTTGCTTCCCCATGTAGGTTCTACATGGATAAAAGGCAACTTGGCCAATAGGACATGGTATAACGTATCAAAGGGAATGTCAGTGCTGCCTACGGCTAAGGTAACTATAATTGTTAATACTAAAAGTGAAGCCAGTCCAACTATGGCATAAATTCGGCTACGCCACTGTATGGTATAAAGTACAGCAGTTTCGGGCATAGTCGTATTCTTAATCAGGTCTAATGCCATTCTAGGGCAATCCTTACTTCATTTGTAGAAATGCTAACTCTCCTTTGGTTCAATTGAAAAGTTCAGGGTGGATAAATAGTGCCATCTGTTCCAGAGCTTCGACTATTCTGAGACCAGGGCGGTGTATCAGGTCACCATCGATTTTATATACCTTACCGTTTAATAGTGCTTGGATGTTTTTCAGTCTTGATTCACTTCGCACATATTGCCATGGTAAGTCTTCACCAGCCCCCATACCAACCGAGGCGACAATTATCTGCGGGTCTCTGTAGATGACTGTCTCTAAGTTGATAGTTTTGTCGCCAGAAATATTGGAGGCAATGTTTTGTCCGCCTGCCTTGCTGATTATGTCGTTGGCTAAGGTTTCTGCGCCAGCAGTCATCAGTTGGTCATGCCAGGTGATATAAAAGACTCTCGGCATTTGATCTTGAGATAAGGTTCGGGTTTTATCAATTACCGCTTCACTCCTTGCCCTCAAGTCACAAACTAGCTCCGAAGCCTGTTTATTTTGTCCAGTTATTTTACGTACCAGTGTTGTATTATCCAGCACTTCAGGTGAGGAACTTGGTGTCAGAGCAACAACTGTTAGGCCAAGTTCTTCCAGCGCGGGAATGACGGTTTTACCTTGGATCTGGGTTGCCAGCACTAAATCTGGCTCGAACGAAACTACCTTTTCTATGTCTACAGTACTGAAACCACCCACTTTAGGTTTAGTCTTAGTCGCCTGAGGATAGTCACAGTACTCAGTGACTCCAACCACTTTGTCGCCTAGCCCGAGAGTAAACATGATTTCGGTATTACTCGGTGCCAAAGAGACGATTCTTTGAGGTATTACATCGATCGTTACTTTTATCCCGAGACCATAAACTATGTTCCCCGGCGGGGATTGTGGAACACAGCTGAGACAGAGAAACAATGCCATTGCTGCCAGGATACAAAAGCCTTTTCGGATGTAATGGTTCATCGTTGTCTTCTTATGATCTAAAGCAAAATAAAATCCCCTGCTCCATAAAGCAAGGGGATTGATTCAAAATAATAAATCCCACCCCCTTACTCCGCGGAGGCAGCCATACCCAATAGGGCTGATGTTCTGACTGTTACAGCAGGCGGGACTGTGTCGGAATTACACCGGCTTGCATTTCAATTAAGCCCTTGGTCACCCCTGGGCACCCTACCACAGTTATTCAGTTTGTTAATAGGATAGCTCGAAATCAGCCCAAAGTCAATAGGTATCGTTGTGCTGGTCTTGCATTGCAAGTAAAGGCGGGTTTATAATTTAGCTCAAGGTTTGCAAATGGGCCAGCGTAGCTTTCCTAAAGAAGTCATTGCCGGTATTTTAGTAGCTCTGTTTTTTGGCTTTGCCCTGTATGTCCGAGCTGCTCTGCCCTTCGACAAGGTTTTTGTCGGCGACTTGATCAAATTCACTGGTAATGATGCCTATTTTTTTATGCGTATCGTGGACAACCTGGCCTATAATTTCCCCCACCTTAATTCGTTCGACCCCTATCTCCTTTATCCCACTGGCATGGAGCTTCATGGCATCCGTCCCCTTTTCGTTTACCTTCTTGCTGGAATTATATGGCTTATCAGTTTAGGCGTGCCGACACAGCATATTATTGATGTGGTCGGCGTATACTTTCCGGCTGTATTAGGCGCTTTGACTGTCATCCCGGTCTATTTTATTGGCAAAACGCTGTTCAGTCGTTGGGCTGGTGTAATAGCTGCTGGTTTAGTTGGTATCTTCCCCGGCGAATTTCTAGGTAGGTCAATACTTGGTTTCACTGATTACCATGTTGCCGAAGTGCTGTTCACCACAATTACCATGATGTTCATTATTTTGGCGGTAAAGAGCGCTAAACAAGGTGGCTTGACTTTCAACCATGTGAAAGCCCGAGATTGGGGAGCTATAGCTAAACCTCTTGTTTATAGCCTGCTTAGCGGCATTTTTCTGGGAATTTACATTCTTACTTGGCAAGGCGCTCTGCTGTTTGTCTTTATCATCTTTGTCTATGTTATAGCTCAGTTTGTGGTTGACCATTTGAGGAACAGGTCAACTGATTATCTCTGCTTAATCAGCATTATTACCTTTGGCATTGCCCTGCTGATATCTCAGCCCATCTTTCTGGACATGATGTCTTTGGTGTCTCTGAGTGCCGCCGTTCTGATTGTCTTAATTCTGGCCGTGCTTTCATATTTCATGGCCAAGCGTGGTATAAAGCCAATTTTTTATCCAGCGGCTATTCTTGGGCTTGGTTTGGTCAGCCTGATAATTTTCCGAATTGTTAGTCCCGCCCTTCTTCAAACCATGCTGAGTCATATCGGTATCTTTGCCTGGCCTTCTGAAACAACTGTCTTCGAAATGCGACCGTTGCTTCTCCCCTTTGGTTATTTTTCGCTATCTGTTGCCTGGGCTAATTTCAACACCTCCTTTTTCCTCAGCTTCATCGCTCTAGGCATACTTATCTATTTTGTTGTCAAGCGGGGTGAGACTGATAAAACATTGCTTGTTGTCTGGAGCCTGGTGATACTGGCAGCTACTCTATCTATGCGGCGCTTTGCTTATTACTTTGTTGTCAATGCGGCTCTGCTTGTTGGATATTTATCCTGGCTAATCCTAGAGTTCTGTGGATTTAGGAAACCAGTAGCTGAGCTTTCAGAGTTACCCAAGGAGATAAAAAGGAAGGCCAAGCAGAAAAAGAGGCCACAGAGTGGCTCTCGCCCTGCTGCCAGCCGTTTCAATATGGCACTAGGAGTGATTATTGTCTTTCTCTTTGTCTTCTATCCGAATACCGGCCCCTTGCCAGGCGGAGCCAAGCCTGTGATAGATGTTGCCAGTAACCCACAGTTTGCACCCAGTGATGCTTGGTGCGAATCTCTTTATTGGTTGAGAGATAATACGCCAGACCCTTTCGGTGACCCTGATTTCTACTACGAGCTTTACCAGCCATCACCACGGGGTAAAGGCTATGACTATTCTCAGACTGTTTATGGTGTCACTGCCTGGTGGGATCAAGGCTACTGGATAACTCGCATTGGCCGACGTATACCCACCTCCAATCCTGGTACTGGACATGGAGGGGAAGCTCGCCTTTTTACTGCTCAGGATGAAGCTTCAGCCAACAAAATACTGGAAGATGAGTGGGGTTCAAAGTATATAATTGTTGACCGCACCACGGTCATGCCACTGGGCGGCAAGTTTCACGCTGTGGCAAAGCTTAGCCTTGATGATCCAGGAAAATTCTGTGAGGTTTACTATCGTCCAGTTGACAGCAGAGCAGAACCGGTTTTCCTGTATTATCCCGAATACTATCACTCATTAGTTGTCAGATTATACAATTTCGATGGCAAACAAGTTATTCCCACAAGATCTGTGGTAATTTCTTATGAGGCGAGAGTGACCCCTGATGGTCAACCTTATAAGGAAATCGCTAGCGCGAAAACTTTTCCAAGCTATGAACAGGCTGAGGCTTATGTTACAAGTCAGAAATCAGGTAATTACAGGATAGTTGGCACTGATCCGTTTGTGAGTCCTGTACCGCTACAAGCCTTAGAGCATTACAAACTTGTTTATAGTTCTAAGGGCTCTGGGATACAGCCAGGCGGTGGGCTGATTTCAGAAGTAAAGATTTTTGAATACGTCGAATGACCTAAACACGGCGCAAATCATTCGCGCTCAGTCAGCAGCCAATTGGTTCTTGATGGCATAGAATACGTCTTGGGGCGCATCTATCTCGTAACTAAGGTTGACTGTTAGCAACAGGGCGTTTTCGAGATGGTCCCCCTTCAGGATTCCCTGCTCGGTTTACTTATCTAAAGGCAGGTATTTGTACGCTTGCTTTCACCAATTTTCGCATGATATAATCCAGCTTTGGCAAGGTAAAGCTCGGAGTGTTATGTGAAGGTAACTCTAGTTAATTACACTCTCAACCCCGCGCTTACTATTTTGTCTTCGGCTAGACCTTTAGCTGTCCAGTTAATCCTTGAGGAGCTTTTGCGTAAACTAAGCTCCAAGCCGAGAGATTTTTCCTACACTGCGCCCTGAAGTAAGAATAGATTAGGAGGTGAGAACTATCAGTAACATAGTTTAAACTGAATTTCAAGCTGAGTTGAATCAAACAGCCTTCGGTAATAGGGAGGAAAAAAACGACATGACAGCGAAGATTATTAGTGGCACTGAGGTAGCTGCCCAAATCCGTGAAGAACTCAAGGGGAGAGTAAAGAAACTAAAGGAAAAGGGAATAACTCCAGCACTAGCTGTAGTGCTGGTGGGTGAAGACCCAGCCTCTATATCCTATGTTACTGCCAAAGCCAAAGGTGCTGAGGAGATTGGAATGCACGAGGAGACCATCCGCCTGCCAGCTGATACGCCAGAAGAAAAGGTTCTACAGACAGTTGACAAATTGAACAAGGACCCTAAGTTCCATGGCATATTAGTTCAGCTACCCCTGCCCAAGCACATCAGCACTGATAAGGTGATCAACTATATCTCTCCAGAAAAGGACGTGGATGGCTTTCATCCTGTGAATGTGGGCAAGGCACTGAGGGGTGAACCCTGCCCCCTACCCTGCACTCCCCATGGAGTTCAACAGATATTGGTTAGGAGCGGCTATGACCCGGATGGCAAGCATGTTGTCATATGCGGTCGGAGCAATATTGTGGGCAAGCCATTGGCAGCCATAATGATGCAGAAGAAGAAGGGGGCTAATGCCACAATCACCATCTGCCACACCGGAACAAAAGATATAGGCTACTTTTCCAGGCAGGCCGACATTGTCGTAGCAGCTATGGGTAGTCCTAAGGCGATAACTGCTGACATGGTAAGAGAAGGCGCGGTGGTTATCGATGTTGGCGTTAACCGTGTAGAGGACAAAACTAAAGAAAAAGGGTTTCGTCTAGTGGGTGATGTTGACTTTGAAGCTATTAAAGAAAAGGCGGCAGCGATAACTCCAGTGCCTGGTGGTGTTGGCCCTATGACTGTAACTATGTTGCTGATGAATACGGTAGAGGCAGCCGAGATAAAAGCAGGTATAAGCTAGTAGAGTGGAATCTTAGTAAGCATTCAATTCCCGGATATTCAAATATAGGTAAAAACAAATAAAAAGGAGGATACGTTATGCCCTATGATGCAGTAAAAATGAAGGATTGGCAGATTTCAGAGGCTGCAGAAAAGAACATGCCAACCCCTGATGAGTGGCGAGAGAAACTCGGGCTGCAGAAGGACGAGATTATCCCCTATGGTAGGTTGTGCAAGCTCGATTTCATGAAAATTATCGAGAGGCTCAAGAAAAAGTCTGACGGCAAGTATATCGAGGTAACCGCTATCACACCCACGCCGTTAGGCGAAGGGAAAAGCACTACCTCAATGGGTCTCATGGAGGGCCTGGGCAAACGCGGCAAGAACGTAGGTGGCTGTCTACGCCAGCCGTCCGGCGGCCCTACCATGAACATCAAAGGAACCGCTGCCGGCGGTGGCAACGCTCTTCTTATCCCGATGACCGAGTTCTCTATGGGGCTAACTGGTGACATCAACGACATCATAAATGCCCACAACCTAGCTATGGTGGCGCTTACTGCCAGGATGCAGCATGAGCGCAACTACGATGATGCAGAACTGGCTAAACGTAATCTACGCAGATTAAATGTTGATCCTACTCGTGTAGAGATGGGCTGGATTATGGACTTTTGCGCCCAAAGCCTGAGGAATATCGTCATCGGCCTCGGTGGTAAGATGGATGGCTTTCTGATGCAGTCCAAATTCGGCATTGCCGTTAGTTCCGAGCTTATGGCCATGCTGTCCATAGTCACTGACCTCGCAGACCTGCGCCAGAGGATGGACAAAATCACTGTAGCTTTCGATGGTAAAGGCAAGCCGGTTACCACCGGCGACCTGGAAGTTGGTGGAGCTATGACAGCCTGGATGCGCAATACCATCAATCCCACACTGATGTGCACCGCTGAATATCAGCCGTGTATGGTGCATGCCGGCCCATTTGCCAACATCGCTGTCGGCCAATCCTCCATTATTGCCGACCGCATTGGCTTGAAGATGTTCGACTACCATGTCACCGAGAGTGGCTTTGCCGCAGACATTGGCTTCGAGAAGTTCTGGAATGTGAAATGTCGCTTGAGCGGTCTTATACCGCACGTTTCAGTGCTTACCACCACCATAAGGGCACTCAAGATGCATGGCGGTGGCCCCAAGGTGGTAGCTGGACTGCCCTTGCCCGATGCTTACACAAAGGAAGACCTTAAGACGCTGGAGAAGGGTCTGCCTAACATGATTCATCACATTAATACCATCAGAGCAGCGGGTATTAACCCTGTGGTATGCATCAATGCCTTCCATACTGATACTAAAGACGAGATTGCTATGGTGCGAAAGGCGGCTGAGGCGGCCGGTGCACGTTGTGCCCTTTCCACCCACTGGGCAAATGGCGGTGATGGCGCCCTGGAGCTTGCTGACACAGTTATGGATGCCTGCAACGAGAAGAATGATTTCAAGTTTCTGTATCCTATAGAAATGAAACTGCGTGAGCGGGTAGAAAAGATCGCCAAGGTGGTTTATGGTGCTGACGGTGTGTCGTGGACGCCTGATGCCGAAGCCAAAGCTAAGATGCTTGAGAGCGACCCGCAATATGGAGACTTTATGACCATGATGGTCAAGACACACTTGAGCCTGACGCACGACCCGTCTATTAAGGGCACTCCTAAAGGTTGGACCTTGCCTATCCGCGATGTCTTAATTTACTCCGGGGCAAAATTCCTCTGTCCCTGTGCTGGAACCATCAGCCTGATGCCAGGCACCAGTTCCGACCCTGCCTACAGAAGGGTGGACATTGATGTAAAGACCGGCAAGGTTATGGGCCTGTTCTAAAATTCAAGTAAGGGGAAATAACTTAAGGCTAGGTGATGCTTTGCACCACCTAGCCTTTTCAGTTAAAATCAATTTTGAGGTTAAATTGACCAAAAAAGAAATACTTCGAGAATTCGAGCCTATCTTCTATCCTAAGTCCATTGCTGTCGTCGGTGTCTCCCGAAATATATTTAAGGTAGGCTCTATTTGGTTAAAGGCCATTATGGATGCTGGCTTTAGCGGTGCTATTTATCCGCTTAATCCACGAGGCGGTGAGTTTCTAGGGCTGAAAGTCTATACCAGTGTTAGGGAAGTTCCTGGAATTGTGGACTACGTTATTGTCTGTATTCCGAGGGAAGCCGTGCCTAATCTGCTGGATGAGTGTGCTGGTAAAGTAAAAGCTGTTCATTTCTTTACCGCTGGCTTCAGTGAGACGGGTGATACGGTAGGACAGAAGCTTGAGAAAGAGGTGGTGGGAAAAGCACGAGAGGGCGGTTTCCGCATCATCGGGCCTAATTGCATCGGCACTTATTGTCCGGAGAGTAAAGTACCCTATGGGCCTGCTGGGGAAATAGGCGAAGTTGGTTCAGTAGGTTTCATTTCTCAAAGTGGCGGCATTGGTGAAAAGCTAGTTGAGCTGGGAGCCGCCAGAGGCATACATTATAACAAAGGAATCAGCTTTGGTAACGGTATAGACCTTGATAGCGCCGATTTCATGGAATATATGGCTGCCGACTCAAAAATCTCCATAATCGGCGCTTATCTCGAGGGAACCAGAAATGGTCGCCGGTTATTTAACACGATGAAAGCAGTTGCTAAAGTTAAGCCCCTGATTGTGTGGAAAGCTGGAAGGTCCGACGTTGGTGCTGCAGCAGCTATGTCGCATACCGGCTCCTTAGCCAGTTCAGCAACCATTTGGTCAGCAGCACTGAAGCAATCAAGTGTCATTGAAGTCCACGGCGTAGAGGAATTATCCGACACCTTGCTAATCTTTCAGCAGCTTGGGCGATGGCAAGGCAACGGTAATGGAATAGCCGTAGTCGGTGGGTTAGCAGACGGTGGTGGCGGCATTTCCGTCTCAGCCGGCGATGCTTGTGCTGAACTGGGACTTCATATTCCCCTACTCTCCGCAGAGACAAGACGGAAGTTGACTAGTCTTCTAGGCCAAGTAGGCAGTATCGTGCATAATCCAGTGGATGTTAGTCAGGGTGGTAGCAATCCCTCTATCATACGAGAAGCCCTCGGACTCATCCTTGCCGACCCATCCATTGAATTAATTATAGTCCAAGAAGATGCCGGGATACTCTTAAAGTATTTCCCTTGGGAATGGGTGCAGGAAATAAATGCTGTTTTCGTCGATTTGAGGGCAAGGCAAGATAAGCCCATTATCGTCATCTCACCGCCTGGGGCTGCTGAGGCACAACGTCTCGAGATTGAACGAATGTTGACTCAGGCTTCAATACCAGTTTTTCCCACGATGGAAAGGGCAGCTAAAGCTGTCATAAACCTCAGCAGATATTCTCAGTTTCGGGAAACTATAAAGAGCTAGTGATATGGAAGGAATCGGCAAAATTCTGCTTATAGTTGGCGGAATCATAGTAATCCTGGGACTGATACTTGTTTTCAGCCAACACGTGCCCTTTTTGGGCAAGCTGCCTGGAGATATATTTATAAAGAGAGACGGTTTTTCCTTTTATTTCCCTATTATCACCATCCTTATTTTAAGTGTCCTGATAACTATTATAGTTAATGTTATCTTGCACTTTATGAATAGATAAGAAGCCACTTTTGATGAAGACCAGTGATTTTGACTACCACTTACCTGCTGAGCACATCGCTCAAATACCTACTGAGCCGCGAGACAGGTCCCGTCTGATGATTATCCATAGAAACACTAACTCCCTAGAACACCGATACTTTTATGAGATTTGCAATTATCTTCAAGATGGGGACACTTTAGTTTTTAACAATAGCCGTGTTATCCCGGCACGGATTTTGGGACAAAGAGAAGATAGCGGCGCAAAAGTGGAAATTCTGCTATTGCGTAGGCTGGGCAACGCCCTCTGGGAGACACTAGTGTATCCAGGTAGAAAGACTGCAGTTGGAACAAGAATCAAGATAACTAGCAGACTTGATGACATTGATGTAAAGCTAATAGCTGAGGTGATAGAACATGGGGAGAACGGCACTAGAGTCGTGAGTTTTTCAGAGGAAAGTTTACTTGAGAAACTTGGCCAGGTTCCCTTGCCTCCTTATATCCGCACCACACTAACTGAACCAGAACGTTATCAGACAGTCTATGCCGAAATAAATGGAAGCGTAGCCGCGCCCACCGCTGGACTGCATTTTACGCCAAGACTTTTAAATGAGTTGCAGCACAAAGGCATTCAACTAGCTTTTGTTACTCTTCATATCGGACTTGACACTTTCCGCCCAGTTCGAGTTGATGAACCGAGTCAGCACCCCATTCACAAAGAGTATGGGGAAATAACCTCGGAAGTAGCTGCTTTGCTTACTTGGACTAAAAAACGAGGCAAAAAGATAATAGCTGTGGGTACCAGTACAGCTAGGATGCTCGAGGCAGCAGCCCAAGCTGGTACCATTCAACCTTTTGCTGGCTGGATTGATTTATTTATCCTGCCCGGATATAAATTTCGTGTAATAGATGCCCTCGTCACCAACTTCCATTTACCTAGATCAACTTTACTTATGTTAGTTTCGGCCTTTGCCAGTAGAGATTTTATCTTGCGGGCGTACGAACAAGCAAAGAATCTCGGCTACCGATTTTATAGCTTTGGTGATGCCATGTTAATTTTTTAAGGCGGCATTTTCGATGAAGTTTGCTTTAAGTAAGTGTCAAGTGCTATTGAGTATAGAAATTGGAAAATAGAAATAACCCTATGGCTTTGCCAATTAGCCATCATATATATATAATTTACTCCAGGGTAACAGTGATAGGAAAGTTTAACCGTTCTGGAATTTAGCTGGCTAAAAATGTGCGGTATTATCGGCTATTGTGGCAAACAAACAGCAGCTCCACTTGTTTTTGAAGGTTTGAAGCGTGTGGAGTACCGTGGCTATGACTCAGCAGGCATGGCTACCATATCCGACGGGCAATTGTCTGTTACAAAAGATACCGGCAAGCTTGAGGAAATTCAGAGCAAGCATAATCTAAGCTCATTACCAGGAAACGTAGCCATTGGCCATACCCGATGGGCAACTCATGGTGGTGTTACTCTGGCCAATGCTCACCCGCATTGTGATTCTACCGGTACGATAGCTGTCGTTCACAATGGCATAATTGAGAATTATCAGGAACTCCGCCAACATCTCATTAGCAATGGACATCGCTTCGCTTCAGAAACTGATACCGAAACCATACCACATCTTATTGAAGATGAAATGAAAAAGGGAAGCTCTCTTGAAGCGGCAGTTTTAGCTATTGCACCGAAACTAGAAGGCTCCTATGCATTTCTGGTTATATCTTCTCGTGATCCGGGCAAAATTGTCGGCACAAGAAAAGACAACCCTCTGGCTATTGGAGTAAGCGAACATGGCTATTTTGTTGCCAGCGATGCCTTGGCTTTCTCCGGGCTGGCTAACCAGTTGATGCCTTTAGCTGATACTGAGGTAGCAGTACTAACGACTAACGGGATCGAACTATTCGATGCTGCAGGCAATAAAATAGCGAAAGAAGCTACATACATCGACTCGAAATGGTGTGATAGTGATAAACAAGGCTATCCATTTTTCATGCTCAAGGAGATTATGGAGCAACCGCAGACCATCGAGGCATCTACTAACCAGGATAAGGAGTTGTTCACTAGAGTCTCTATGGATATTTTGAGAGCAGGCCAGGTGATAGTTACTGCTTGCGGTACTTCCAGATACGCTGCCCTAGTTGGCAGATATCTGTTCTCCAAAGTCGGTAGGAAGTTTTGTGATGTGGTTATGGCCTCTGAATTTCACTATTTTACCGATTCTGTCGACAGAAATACCGTGGTCTTAGCTGTCTCTCAAAGTGGCGAAACGGCCGATGTTATCCAAGGAGTGAAAAGAGCTAGAGATGCCGGTGCCCAGATCGTCTCTATTGTCAATAGGCCCCAGTCCCAATTGACTGAGATGAGCCACCATGTTATCCACCTAAATTGTGGCCCTGAACTATGTGTCGCAGCTACCAAGTCTTTTGTCAGCCAATTAGTGGTCTTTTACCTACTGGCTTCCTCAATGGTTAGTCACTTTGACAAAGCTGTTGCCGACCTCAGGGGTATCAGTGATAAAGTGTCTGAGGCTATCGAGTGGAATAACAAAAAACTCAAAAATCTGAGTCAGGAATTAAAGGACAAGAACGACTTCTACTACATAGCTAGGGGAATTAACTTCGCTATTGCTTCTGAAGCGGCCTTGAAGCTCAAAGAAATCTCCTATATTCATGCTGAAGGGATGCCTGCTGGCGAATTGAAACATGGCACTCTAGCCCTCATCGAGCCAGGGATACCGGTAGCTGTAATCTGTCCTGATGATTATACCCATCGTGAGACTTTAAGCAACGCCATAGAGGCTAAGTCACGAGGTGCTTATATCATCGCCGTCTCTGATAAGAAAAACGAAATATATGATTTCTGGGTGAAAGTTCCTAAGGTCAATGAGCTATTGTATCCTGTAGTCACTGTAGTCCCTCTTCAGCTGCTAGCATATCATTTGGCGGTTAGCCGAGGCTATGACCCAGATAGACCTCGTAACCTGGCAAAATCTGTGACCGTAAAATAATACTTATTGAAATACTGGGCTGACATGTCGGAAATTAGTGCTGCAGTCCTCAGATTAGCCAAAGAGCTGCTTACCAGTGATATGATATCCAGAGGTAGCAGACACATCTATCAGGCAGCCGTCATTGAGAATAGTATAATAAACAGAACTCCAATCTGGAGTGGAGGAAAAAATGGATAGAGTTTTGATAACCGGTGGAGCTGGTTTTCTGGGCAAGCACTTGATTAAAAAGTTGCTGGACAAATATAGTGACATCGAAATTAGGTCAATTTCACGGCATGAAAACGAAATTGTAGAAATGCTGGTAGCCTGCAACAACAATAGTAGATTAAAGCCTATCATAGGTGACATAAAAGAAGTCGACACACTAGGACATGTTCTTAAGGATGTTGACACAGTAATACACTTAGCAGCAATGAAACATATTGATTTTTGTGAGCTATATCCATCGGAGGCTATTTCGGTAAATATCATTGCGACCATGAATTTGTTGGAGCTGTTCTCGGGAGATACTTTTATAGGAATGTCGACAGACAAAGCCGTTGAGGCTACGGGCTGTTATGGTGCTACCAAACTTCTTTTGGAGAAATTAGTACTGGAGCAAGCGCGAAAAGAGCCAGAGCGCAGGTATATGGTAGTCAGAAGTGGCAATATCTTTGGCTCAAGTGGTAGTGTAATACAAAGATGGAGACAAGAAATAAAACAAAGTAATAAGATAACAATCACGGATTTAGAAATGACAAGGTTCTTTATTGGTGTAAATGCTTTAGTCGCCTTTATCATACAAGTCATTGAGCAAGGTGAAAGTGGGAAAATATATATACCGTTTCAAAAAGTCGCGAAGCTGGGAGATTTGGTAAAAGCCATGGTTGAACTTTACGGAGATAAGAAAACTAAGATAGAGGTCGTAGGATTAAGAGGGGGTGAAAAGATGCATGAAAGATTGCTTTTGCCGTGGCAAAAAGAGGTTGTTTCAGATTTAACGACTGAGTGCTCCGAGGATGGAGAGGTCTTAAGTATAGAGGAAATTAAGGATTGGCTGGCGGATTACTAGAATTTCGGGGAAGGATACATTGAAAAGAGGGGTGAGTGTAATTATTCCAGCTAAGAACGAGGCAGATTCCATTGGTGATCTCATTGCCAGGACTAAGGCAACCCTTCACGGGCGTAACTTTGAGATAATTGTTGTCGATGATGGCTCAAAAGATAGTACTAAAGACACTGCACAGCAAAGTGGTGCCATAACCATATCCCATATTTGTAGTTTAGGCAAAGGTGCTGCTATAAGAGACGGTGCCCTTTCTGCAACCGGGGACGTACTTGTATTCCTTGATGGAGATGGCGCTCATTACCCAGAAGATATACCGAGCATGATTGCCCCTGTTAGTCAAAATAGAGCAGACTTGGTTGTTGGTTCTAGAGACTTCCGCAGTTTAAAAATGTTTAGCTCCTATTTGCCGAGGCGGCTTACTAATAAGCTTGCTTCGCTAGCTACCTCAATTATTATTTCGTTTCTTTTACCGCTAATTACTTTGTTTAAATGTCCTATGAAATGGATTAGGGTAGCAGATGCTGAAAATGGCTTTAAAGCGATTAAAAAAGAAAAATGGGACAAACTGAATATCGTCTCGCAGGGATTTGAGATAGAGACTGAAATAATATATGAGGCAGCAAAGAATGGATTTCGTATTCAGAATGTTCCCGTCAACTGTAATTGGGATTCCAAGATTTCTCGTCTTTCCATTCTTAGAGATGGTTTGAAGACTCTAAAATTACTAACTTGGAAGCTCTTAAAAGATTTAGGCATAAGATGATAGAATATTTCAGTTGTACGTCTATATACTTTATGGGGCCGTAATGCAAATCCAATGCGAATTGTGGGCTTTAACTTGAGCAGAGGCTAAATTGAGTTTAAAGAGCAAGAACATATTCATTACCGGCATAAGCGGTTTTGTCGGTTCACACATGGCGAAGCATCTCCTTAATGAAGGAGCGAATGTCTTTGGACTGTTCAGAAGACGGGCTGATGGCAGTATCCCACAAAATATTAGGTATCTGGGAATTGAGAATGAGGCAGTCCTGCTAGAAGGAGACATACGGGACATTTCAAGCGTTGCCTTTGCTTTAGACCAGGCCAAACCAGATGTCGTCTTCCATCTTGCTGCCCAATCCTTTATTCCAAGGTCATTTTCCTCACCGATTGAAACCATGGATGTGAATTGTTTGGGAACGGCCAATCTCCTTGAGGCGGTTAGAAACAAAGGCTTGGATCCAGTAATAGTCTTCGCAGGAAGTAGTGAGGAATATGGGCTGGTGTTTTTTTCGGACGCACAGTATCAACACGCAATAAGTAAATATGGTGTGGTTTTTCCTCCGCCTATAAGTATCCCTGAGTTACCGATTACAGAAAGCAACCCGCTGCGGCCTATGTCTCCTTATGCTGTCAGTAAGGTATATGCCGACTATCTTGTGAGAAATTATCATACATGCTTTGGTCTTAAGACGGTAGTCTCCAGGGGTTTTAACCACGAAGGCGCTGGCAGGGGCAAGATGTTTGTAACCTCATCGATTACGCGACAGGTGATGCAATATAGGCGTGGTGAAATTGGGAAGCTGGTTATAGGCAATGTCAATGCCTTTAGAGATTGGTCACATGTCAATGATGTCTTAAAGGGTTATTGCTTATTAGTTGAGAAAGGTAGGTATGGAGATGTCTATAATCAGGGCTCACAGAGAACTAACTCAGTGCTAAGCTACCTTTTATTGAGTCTTGAATGTGCTGGTTACAATGTTAACAGAGTTGAAACATTTAGCGGTGATAAGAAGATAGATAATCCCAGCGATATGGATAGCTCGAAGCTATTTGGCCTTTCCTTTGAAAAGACCAGGGTGGATAGATTGATGGTGGAAGGCAAGTTAGAGTTTCAGCTTTCAGACGTGGGACTTATTGCTATTACTGATAAAGAGAAAATTCCTATAGAATTTGATAAAGAAAAGTTCAGGGCAGCTGAGGTGCCTATGTTGTTAGCAAAAACATCCAAAATCGAGAAACTTGGTTTTGAGGTACAGCGCAGCCTGAAAGACATAATTGGAGACCAGTTGAACTATTTCTTGGATCCGGCTCGATAGCAGGGCAGACAGGGAAAATACTTATTGGCGTGGAAAAAGTTCTTGAAACAGAGAAACCTTTGGTTGGCTATACTGGATTAGAGCTCGTGGGATTCAAGGTAACCCTATTGCACAGAAACTAGAAAGGGCTATGGTGGTAGAATACAAAGAAAGAGAAAAAGACTTAGGATATATGACATCGAACATGATTAAATCTCTGCTAATCTGCGTGAATCACCGTCAGTTTCCATCAAATGAGGTAAGATGAGAATTCTCATAATTCAGGAAAGCGACTGGTTCAAGAGGGGACCTCACAACCAGCACCACCTGGCGGAGAAACTATCGCTAAGAGGTCATAAGGTTTGTGTTATTGACCACGAGATTCTATGGAGAATAGAAGATAATAGAGGGTTATATTCTAGGCGACATGTCTTTAATAATGTATCCAGAATCTATACTGGTGCAGTGATCACAGTAATCCGTCCCGGCATTGTGAAGGTCCCAGTGCTGGATTATGTCTCCCTGATATTTTCTCATAGGAAGGAGATTCGGCGTCAGATAGAGGACTTTGCACCTGACGTAATAGTCGGGTTCGGCATACTTAACAGTTATCTGGCTGCGAGAGAGGCGAACACGAGAAATATCCCTTTTGTTTACTACTGGATAGATTTACTTCATACGCTCATACCATTTAAGTTGTTTCAACCTCTAGGCAAAGGCATTGAAAGAAGGACATTGAGGCAAGCAGATATGATAATTGCGACCAATACGAGTCTAAGGAACTACTTGCTACGGATGGGAGCTTGTCCTGAACAGACTCACATATTAGGATTTGGCATCGATCCTGGAAAATTTGACCCTGCCATAGATGATAGTGAGGTAAGAGCACAGCACGGAATTAAGAAAGGTGATATTGTACTCTTTTTTGTAGGCGGATTAGATCAGTTTACAGGTGTGAGAGAGGTAGCACTGGAACTGGCCAGAATTAATGACCCCCGTCTTAAATTCCTAATTGTAGGTGATGGCTCATCAGAATGTGAGCTTCGGCAAATCCAGGAAGAATACGGTTTGCGAGATAGGCTAATCCTTACAGGCAGAAGACCTTACGATGAGATTCCTGGCTTGGTGGCTGCTGCCGATGTTTGTCTATTGCCTTTTCATAATGTGGAGATGATGAGAGAGATTGTTCCTTTAAAGCTTTTTGATTATATGGCCATGAGGAAACCAATTGTTTCGACTAGACTTCCTGGCGTCGTGGAGGAATTTGGTGAGGATAACGGCTTTGTCTATGTGGATAGACCGGAGGATGTCGTTAAAAAGGCAGCGGGATTGGTTGCTGAAGGGAAATTAGATGAGCTTGGGGCAAAAGCGAGAAGATTTGTTGAAAGTCGCAGTTGGGACAGTATTACCGATAAGTTTGAGAAATTTCTAAACCGAGCCATAGCGGAGAAAAGCGATAGATAGGTTGCATTAGACACGAGGCCAAATGGGAGCCGATTTGAACAGAGGTTTCTTGTGAAAATACTGGTCTTGGGCGTTGCTGGAATGTTGGGGCATAAGGTCTATCAAATGCTTGCAACAGCATTTGATGTAGCTGGCACAATTAGAAGTGATTATAGCAACGTCAGCAGATTCGGATTCTTCCGGGAATCTGATATAATTCCCAATGTTGATGCTGTCAAAATTTCCTTGATAGAGGCGATAATCGAAAGAATTGCCCCTGATGTGGTAATTAACTGCATAGGGATAGTAAAATCTGTGAATGAGGCACAAGACAGGCTATCTAACATCTGGATAAATTCACTATTTCCGCATCAGCTATACGAAATTTGCACAAGAGGGAAAACACGGTTGATTCATATCAGTACAGATTGCGTATTCTCAGGCAGAAAGGGAAACTACCAAGAAAATGATATCCCCGATGCAGAGGATATATATGGAAAGACCAAATATCTCGGCGAGGTAAGTGGGGAAGGGGTATTAACTATAAGGACTTCGCTTATCGGCAGGGAATTGTCAACCACAAACAACCTAATAGAGTGGTTTCTATCCAACCGGGGGGGGAAGGTTAACGGTTTCACCAATGCCATATTTAGCGGCTTCCCCACTCTTCACTTCGCCCAAATTACAGCCAAAATAATTGCTAAAGAGCAAAATCTAAGTGGTGTCTATCACATTTCATCTGAGCCAATCAGTAAATTTGAGCTCCTTACCCTTATACGCGACAGGATGGGGCTTGATATCGAGATTGAAGAATATCCAGATTTCTATTGTGATAGAAGTCTGGACTCAACACTTTACAGAAACAAGACTGGTTTTGAGCCTCTCTCTTGGGCAGCAATGATTGATGAGTTTGCTCATGATGCCCGACAATACCAGCAATGGAGAGCGAAATGATTTTTCAAAATAAAACAGTTTTGATTACCGGCGGTACTGGGTCGCTAGGGAATAGCCTGGTACGTAAGATAATGACCGGCGATTTAGGTATACCCAAGAAGGTTATCATTTTTTCCCGAGATGAAGATAAACAGTATTTGATGAGATTGGAGTGGAAGAACATAAAGGTGGCTACTGATGATGTGCTTTATCACGATGCTGAAGGGATATTAGATTTTCGCATTGGCGATATAAGGGAATATGAGTCAATACTCAGAAGCGTGAAGGAGGCTGAGATAGTAATACATGCTGCAGCACTTAAGCAAGTTCCCGTTTGCGAGTATTTCCCCTACGAATCAGTAAAGACAAACCTTCTGGGAGTTCAGAACATAATTCGCGCCATTGCGGAAAATGAAACTAGGGTTGAGACGGTCATTGCTGTCTCCACTGATAAAGCTTGTAAGCCAGTCAATGTTTATGGCATGTGCAAAGCAATTCAGGAAAGATTAGTAATAGAGGCAAATCTTAGATGCCCCAATACTAAGTTCATTTGTGCCAGATATGGCAATGTAGCAGCATCAAGAGGGTCAGTTATTCTCCTCTTTAAAGAGCAGATAAAAAATGGTGGGCCTGTCACTATTACTACAAAGGAAATGACAAGATTCCTGCTAACCCTAAATACTGCTTGTAACATCATCTTTGATGCTATTCGGCTAGGTAAAGCCGGTGATATCTATGTTCCGGACCTTCCCTCCGCAAAAATAGTGGATTTAGCTGAAGTTATGATTGGAGGAAGAAAGATTGACATAGAATATACCGGCATACGGCCAGGGGAGAAAATACATGAGATACTAGTTTCTGAAGAGGAGATATCGAGGACGGTTAAAAAAGGCAACTACTATGTGATTCGCCCAATTCTTCAAGAAATATGGAGGGGCGAAATTGATATGCCCGCGCTGGCCAAAGAGCTTTCCTCTGCCGACCGGACAATGAGTAAAAGCGAGTTAAAGGATTTTCTGGAAAATGAGAGGCTATTAAAGTGTTGAGGCTAAAATGAAAGTTATGACTATATTGGGTACCAGGCCCGAGATTATTAGATTAAGTCTAATTATCAAGAAACTGGACATATATTGCGACCATGTCCTTGTTCATACTGGTCAGAATTTCGATGAGAACCTTAGCTCGATTTTTTTTAGTGATTTAGACTTGAGACAACCAAACTATTATCTGGGAGTAAAAGCTGATACATTCGGCGAACAGGCAGGGAAAATAATTATCGAAACTGAGAAGGTAATCCTGAAGGAAAGACCTGACAGGATACTCATCCTGGGTGACACTAACAGTGGGCTGGCAAGCATTGTGGCTAAAAGAATGGGAATACCTGTTTTCCATATGGAAGCAGGAAACCGTTGTTTCGATTACCGCGTTCCTGAAGAGGTAAATAGAAAAATTATTGACCATTGCAGCACCATACTTCTCCCATATACCTATAGGAGCAAAGAGAACCTGCTTAATGAGGGGATTAGCAATGAGGTAATCTTTGTTATCGGAAACCCTATATATGAGGTCATAGGGCACTGCTCAAAGGAGATTGAGAGCAGCAAAATACTGAGTAAATTAGAGGTGCAGCCGAAAAAATATTTTCTTGTTACCATGCACCGAGCAGAAACTGTCGATTGTGAACACAGACTTAAGAGCATTCTCGCTGGCCTGGGCAAAATAAATGAAAAATACAACTTTCCTGTTATCTGCAGCTTGCACCCGCGAACAAAAAGTAAGATAGCACAGTTTAATCTAAGGACAACCAATAAGGACATCCGCTTCTCAAAACCGTTTGGTTTTTTTGACTTTGTTGCTCTGGAAAAGAATGCATTATGCATCGTTACCGATAGTGGAACTGTTCAAGAGGAGTGCTCAATCCTCAAGCTGCCAAACATCACCATCAGAGATGTGACTGAAAGACCGGAAACGATTGAAAGTGGTAGCAACATGCTAGCCAGTATTTCGCCAGATTTGATATTGAAAGCTGTGGAGATTGCATTGACAGAGAAACAAGAATGGGAACCCCCGGCAGGATACTTAGATAAAGATGTCTCATCAAAAGTAGTCAAGATTATCCTCGGCTATCTCAGAAGCACTGACGCTTGATTAAGTCCAGCGGTTAAGACAATCCTGGAGTGAACCACCTGAGACTGGATACATTCGATAATACCCGAACGAAACTGGCGGACAGAAGGCATAGCTGACAAGTTATGTTATGATACCCTATGCTGTACTCTCATAAGCAGGTTCTCAGCTATGACGGCTTTTAATGACTGGCCCATCAAAAAGTGCCTGGTACTTTCAGTTAGCCTGTTATTAGCTACGCTTGGGCTAATAGGACTCGCAGCCTTGGGCCTTGATATCCCCATTCTAAGGCAAATTGTTGGTTTTGCCCTTCTCACCTTCGTTCCGGGTATTCTGCTCCTTAGAATCCTTAGAATCCACAATATAAGCATAATAGAAAGCCTGCTCTACTCTGTAGGTCTAAGCCTTGCTTTTGTGATGGCAGTAGGCACACTGGCGAATTTCGCCTTGCCTCCTTTGGGAATCAAGCACCCCATCTCTGTGGGTCCACTGGTGGTTTCTTTTACTGTTTTCCTATTAATTCTATGCGCTTTTGCTTATCTGCGCGATAAAGACTTTCATCTGACCAGCATACCAGCCGATGCCAACAAGAAGGAGAGCAAAGTTGGTTTTGGGAAAAATCTTAATCCCTACCTGCTGGCTATTCTGCTGCCTCTCCTGGCTATTTTGGGCACTAGTATGGCCAATGCCTATCAAAGCAACCTCCTTCTTCTAATCCTCATTGTCATAGTTGCTATTATCATTGGTGTGGTCGCCTTTAACAAAGTCATTCCACCGCAAGCTTATCCTTTCACGATAGTCATGATGGCCCTGGCGCTCTTATACCAGACTACCCTTGTATCGAACTATCTGGTGGGCAGCGATATTCACTTGGAGTATTACTTTGCCTGGGTGGTGGCACAAAATGGCTTCTGGAATGCTGCCGTGGCTGTCCCTGTAAACGCCTGTCTGAGTATAGTTATGCTTGCACCCGTCTATTCATTGTTGCTTAACATTGACATTGTCTGGCTGTTCAAGATAGTTTATCCAGTTTTCTTTGCCCTGATGCCTCTGGCACTCTTCCGTATGCTTCGTCTACAAATAAGACCCCAATATGCCTTTCTTGCCACGGCCTTTTTCATCACCATGCCCATGTTTACCATGGACATGGTCCAACTCGCTAGACAACAGGTTTCTGAGCTATTCTTTGTCCTTGTGATATTGCTGATGGTTGACCGTAAGTTGACCTTAGTCCAGAGGACTGCCTTGGTTCTCATTTTTGGCTTTGGTGTAATAGTGTCTCACTATGGAATGGGGACTGGCTATGCTATCGGCTACCTGACATTTGGTGTACTTGTGCTCATCTTCATTAAAAGCCGGTTTGGTCGTGCAATATGGCAGTGGCTGATAGGAAAATCAAACTCCTTACCTGCAGATTTAGCCGCACCGGGCGCTTTCAGCAGGAAAGCATTAGCCACCATTGTTTGCCTGAGCTTGGTTTTCATGTTTGGTTACTACGGTGTTGTTGCCTCTGGAACTAGCCTGCTGGGCACTCAAATTGTTATAAACACTGCTAAGGCCGTAAGTGAACCGTTGACTCAATATATTAGTCCTCCGCGAGAAACTGAGGCACCACCAGCACCAAATTTGATATCGCCGGCCGCTAACTCAGGCATAGTGAATCTGACACCTCGCCTGGAGTGGGCTGCCTCCCCTTGGGCAACCTCATACTGGTTGCAGGTATCGTCCGATGCCAATTTTACTGAGCTAGTTATCGATAAGGCTGGGATAACGGACACCCACTATGATGTTACTGCAGAACTTGAACAGAAAACCGTATATTTCTGGAGGGTAGATGCCTCAAATGCCTATGGCATATCGGAGTGGTCGCAATGCTGGTACTTCGTCACATGGGTACCTACATTGTCACAGGCAGCAATAACAGAGTTGCCTGGAATAGAGTTACCTGGTTTTGTTCAAAATCTAACTACTAGGTTCCCGATGTTGAATCCGTTAGCCAGAGAGCCTTTGGTTCAGACTGCCTTAGGCCTGGACTTTATTTGGGCATCACCAGGAGGTAAGGTTTGGCGCATATTTCAATACCTCGTCCAGCTCTGCCTAATCATTGGGTTTATCAGATTTATTTTCCGTCCTGGAACACTGGGGCAATTCAAAGCTGAATACCTCTCGCTTACCATCGTCAGTATTGCAATCCTGCTAGGCATTTTCCTCTTGCCTACACACTCCTATGGTCTTGGTGTCACCCGTATCTGGCAAATCACCTTGCTCCTTATTTGCCCCCTGTTCATATTCGGTGGCGAAGCCGTTGCCCAAGGTATAGCTAAGTTAGTTGGGGTATTCCGAAAAAGCTGCGTACTCTCTAGGTCAGGACATGATAGTCTAGCGCTTCTTCGATTTCCCATCCTCATGATATTGATACCATACTTTATCTTGAACAGTGGCTTGGTTTTCGAGCTGAGTAAAAGCAAAACCACGTATTTCATCGACATGCCCTACTCTATAGCGTTGTCCAGCCATCGGATGGATTTAAACACGGTTTTTGTGACACAAGACATCACCGCAGCTACTTGGCTTTCAAAACTTAAGGCCGATGACTGTCCTATCTATGTTGACTATCATGGAATGCTTGCCTTTCCTGATTACTGGGGAGATGAAAAAGCGCTTGCTAATATAGTTGAGCGTGGCACTATCAGGATGCCCCCATTTCCCGCTGATCTCAAGGACATGACTTTTCCGTGCTATATCTACTTTAGAGCCTGGAACACTGATAACAGGATGCTGACTTTCCCTACTGTATATGCCGCCAGGCAGAGCATCGGCTTCGATGCCATCCTGGGCTTACCTCAGCTTGTCAATGATGAAAACAGAATCTACAATAATGGGGGCGCCCAAGTGCTGTTACCCTATCAAAACGAAAAATGAAGACCTTACAGATATGTGGCATCTTTCCACCGCAGCCACGCAGTTTCGCTGGTGGAGCAACTCAAGCTGCCTACTACATCAGCAGGGAGCTTGTTAGGCGAGGGCACAGTGTTGAAGTGTGGGCGGCAAACACTTTAGACCTGAAGAAAAAAATCAAAAGCGAGCTAGTGGTAGTCGACGGTATAGAAGTACACTATTTCCCCTATGTTATGCACTATCGCGCCTTCTTCTTAAGCCCGTCCCTGGTTAAAACAGCAAGAAATAGACTCAGAGAGTTTGATGTAATACATATACATGACTTCAGGACTTTTGAGGGGCCTGTAGTTGCCCATTATGCCCAAAAAGGCAACGTACCCTACCTTCTGCAAGCTCAGGGGTCCTTACCCAGAATGATAGCTTTGCAGAGAGTAAAACGGGTTTACGATGCTATTTATGGTTATAGGCTTTTGAGGAATGCGTCCAAAATCATTGCTGTTACAGAAGTGGAAGCGGAGCAATATAAGACCATGGGTGTGAGCCAAGATAAAATAGAAATTATTCCTAATGGGATAGACTTGTCTGAGTTCCGAAAGCTGCCGCAAAAAGGACGATTCAGGAAAAAATATGGCATAGGTGATAAACAGAAAGTGATTCTGTATTTAGGCAGAATACATAAAATAAAAGGCCCAGATTTGCTAGTCGAGTCATTTGCCGAGCTGGTAAAGGAAGTATCTGATGCTAAACTGGCGATTGTGGGACCTGATGATGGATATCTGTCTGTCCTGATGCAATTGATAACCGCTCTTGGGATTAACAACGAAATTTTATTTACAGGGCCTCTCTACGGGAGGGAAAAGCTCACCGCGTATTTAGATGCTGATGTTTATGTTGCACCTTCACTTTCTGATGTAGGACCCATTACAGCTCTAGAGGCATGCGCCTGCTCCATTCCGGTAATTGTTACAAATCGCTGTGGTCTAGCAAACTGGGTGGAGAGCTATCAGGCGGGATATGTGGTTCCATATGACAGGATGCAATTGAGGCATGCCCTGAGTGTAGTCCTCGCAGATGAGAGATTAAGACAAGAGACGGGTAAGCAGGCACGGGTGTTAGCTGAGACGCAATTCGCATGGAATATTATAGCTAACCGGATTGAAGCGTTGTATAAAGCTGTAATCGATGATTCATAAAACAATGTGTGATCAAATTGCCATGACTGCTGACGTTTGATTCATAGTTCGGAAAAGTCGGACTATATGGATGCTAATCCCGTTTCAGTCAGGTATTTACGCATCTTGTCATCATGCTTGGCAATTGTCGCCTCGATTATATGCAAATTATCTTTTGTCCATTCAATTGTTTTTACCAGTCCATCCTTAAGCCCGACGATTGCTTCAAAACCAAGTTCTTGTTTAGCTTTGAAAGTACTTCCAAAACGCTTCTCTGAACTATCCCACGGCCTCTTTGGCAAGTATTCAAGGTTGGCATTATTACCCGTTAATCCGTTAATTAAAGATGCCAACTCAAGTATTGTTGTTTCTTTACCGCTGGCAAGATTATAAACATCACCAGACCTTCCTTTTGCTGCACAGGCTATTAAACCACGGCATATATCTTCACCGAATATGAAATCTCGGCTAGCAATACCCTTACCCTCAACGGGCAAAGGGATTCCCTTCAATGCTTTGTAGATAAAGGTGGGAATTACATTGCGCCACACCGTTGCTGGTGTGCCACGCCATTTACCTGCACCCAAAATCTCACCTGGGCCGTACACATTTTGAAACCTGGCTCGTACAGTCGGAAGATTATGCTGCTTATGATAATAGACTGAATAGAATTCCCCGATAATTTTAGAAATGGAATAAGGGCTATCCTGTTTTATCTCTATTGGGTCGGCTTCGGTCGTAGCGACAGCATCTCCGTAAGTTTTCTTGGCTACGGAACAACCTGAAGATGAGTAAACTACCCTTTTAATTTTTTCGAAATCTTTGATATGTTCGTATAACTTTAGAGTTGTTAAAGTGTTGTTCTCATGGTCAGCTAGCGGATCAACAATCGAACTTTGATTGCCGTGATAAGTTGCCAAATGAAAGACATAATCAAATTCATCTTTGATACGAGACAATATTTTATCATCAGTGATTGACCCTTCGATAAAATCGACCCGGATATTGTCCGGAACATTTATTCGTTCCGCGGAAAGAAGATTGTCAACGATTGTAATCGCTACGGTTTTTGATGACTGGAGTAGTGTTTCAACCAGATTGCTGCCGATAAATCCAGCACCACCTATAACAAGAATATTTGCCTTATCAAAGCTTTTGGTCACAGCGTCCATTATCTCTTTGGCTCGGCGGATTTCAAGTGGGTGTAGGTCTGGCTTACGCCGTGTGTTTTATACCACTCAATCGTTTTTTTGACACCGGTTTCCAGTGGGGTTTTAGCGTCCCAGCCGAAATCATGTTTAGTTTTCGAAGAGTCTAACAAAATCGAATATACATCATCTGGTCCCCGTGAACGCACCTCGACTTCCTTATCCAACTTAATGCCCAATGCCTTTACGGTGGCATCAAAGAGCTCTTTAATCGAAGAATCCGAGCCTGTGGAAATATTATAGTATCCTCCACTTCCAGCACCCTTTAAGGCTTTCATGACAACTTCAACGATATCGTCTATGTAAATAAAATCTCGCCGCGTATCCATCACAAAGCATGGCTTATTTGTTGTTAGCCGTTGATAAAAAGTCGGCAGCGGACCAGTTATGTTCCTCGGCCCATAGCCATTCGCCAGACGGAATGAAATAAAGTCCAATCCGCTCAGCTCAATGTACTGTTCGCCGGCGGTCTTACTTATAGCGTAGCTGCTGCCTCCAGCATAGCTGCCGGAAAACAAAGGGTGTTTTAAGGTTATAGGTTGTTCCAATGGCGTTAATCCATAGCATAGAGCCGTCTGAAAGTAAATCAATCTTCTAACATTCGAATTTTTTGAAGCCATTACGATATTAATTGTCCCCACCACGTTGGTAATTGCATCCTCCAGCCAGTTATTAGGGTCCTTAAAAGAAGCTGCAGCGTGAATTACCTGCTCTGGCTGAAATTCATGAAACAGTTTGTCCACCAATTTCTTATCAGCAATGGTTCCTTCGACCACTGTTAGATTCTGGTGAGGGACTAAATTATCTCTCCTTGCAGTCTGATAATTATCTATCACCAATACCTTATGCCCCTCAGCCAGCAATCTATCGGCTATGTGTGAACCAATAAATCCAGCGCCACCGGTAATTAAAATGTCCATTTCCACTCTCCTTTAAGGGGGAAACGCCTGTTTGCATGTTTCCTTCGTCATCTTTTGATAGTAATTTGCCTTATCGTGAAATTCCTGCTGCCATAATTCTAGGCATAAAAGCCCCCATAGTTTACGGCTAAACCTATCTTCTTTAGAAATTAGAGAGCTGATATCAAATTCAGGGTTTAGATATTCCCTTTGGCGAGCTTTTTTACTTGAAAAAATGTCAGATATAAACTCACGAATATCTCCTCTCATCCATTCATCAAATGGAACGGGAAAGCCCATCTTGTCCTTTCGGTTAACAATCTTTGGTGGGAGAATATCGCTAAAAGTTGTCTTTAATAGGTGCTTTAGCTCACCATTTTGAAATTTTATGTTCGATGGGACAGTCGCCACAAACTCAATGAGGGGATGGTCTAAAATGGGAACTCTCGACTCCAGTCCATGTGCCATACTCATTCGGTCTTCCACCTGCAGCAATGCCGGCAATAAGGTTTTGAAATCAAAGTGAGTCATGCTGTCGAAGTATGACTCCTTTTCCACATTCTCACTCCAGAATACCTTCTTAAACGTTTCAAATGCAGAGTAAGGCTCCAGGACTTTCCAATTGACCTCTTCCTTTAAGGTATTGGCCCTGCTAATCAATCTGAAATAGCGCCTGTCCCTATCTTCAAAAAGGCCGTCGCTCCAGAATTCCTTCATTAGTGGTTTATATTCTTGCAAGGTGCGAAGATTTGGAATTATGGACTCATAGGTAACTATGAATTTTCCGCTGTGAAGGGTACCATCAATCGCACCCTTAATACATTGCTCGAAATAAGCCAGCAAATACCTAGCATACCCCCCGAAGACTTCATCCCCACCCTGCCCTCCTAGAACCACCTTTAAATTTTTGCCGGCTAACTGAGAGACCATATACTGGGGAAACGAACCCGGCCCTGCAGCAGGGTAATCCAAGTGATAAATGACCTTCGTTACATTGTCAATAAAATCATTGCTCTTTATATCTATCTCAAGTAGATTGAACTTTTGTTTCTGCGCCACCTCTTTGGCATATTCCGACTCGTCATACTCTTTGCCGAGACTGAATTTGCCATGGAAGACCTTGAAATCATTTTGCCTCCGGTATTTATTGGCCAGCGTCGCTACTAAACTTGAATCGATGCCGCCGCTCAAATAGGCGCCGATTGGAACATCGCTTCTTAAATGAAAACGTATCGAGTCTTCAAGGAGCTCTCTCACCCGACGGTGAAAATAATGCTCAGTACGCTCCCAGTCTAAGGTATAATTTACCTCCCAGTATTTTTTAGTGGTTAGCTGACCATTTCTAACCGTCAGAATGTGTGCCGGCAAGAGTTGTTTTATATTCATAAAGAGCGTTTTATCGCCGAGGCATAATTGAAATACAAAATAATCCTTCAAACCATTAAGGTCGGTCTCTATTGCTGACAAAAATGGCAGCAGTGCTTTAGCTTCCGAGGCGAAATAAAATATATTATCAACGATGGTATAGTAAAAAGGCTTTATGCCAAAACGGTCCCTAGCGCAAAATAGCTGTTTTTTTGATTCGTCCCAGATGGCGAAGGCAAACATTCCCCTCAAATGATTAACACAGTCGGTGCCCCACTTTTTGTAGGCAGCTAAGATAACCTCGGTGTCCGATTGGGTTTTGAAGTTATAAAATCCCTCTAGCTGCTCTTTCAGTTCAATGTAGTTGTATATTTCTCCGTTGTAGCATATAACGTTTTGTCCATCGGCTAAAGGCTGGGCGCCTGTTTTCAAATCGATAATCGCCAAACGCCTGTGACCAAAGCCTGTAAACCCGTCCGGATGTATCCATGTTTTATCAGCATCTGGACCTCGGTGAGCCTGAATCTGGTTCATAGCCTGCAAATGCGCTTCTAAATCAGGATAGATATTCAATGTTGTGTTGAATATTCCAGCTATTCCGCACATTAGATAAGTTGTTTCCTACCTTTTGAAAATTTTATACACTCCTCCAATTCCAGCATGCCTCCGCTCAAATTTAGGGTATCCTCTTTCATCGTATTTCAATTTACTTAAGAACTCAGTGTGTTCTTGTGCTAAGCTTTCATTTTTTAAGGCCTTCTGGCGAAATTTTCTTAACCAATGCAGCTCCATGCGATGGAAATAACCTCCCACATAATTAACTTCAAAGCCCGTGTTTCTACAAATTGAAATGAATTCATCTGGCCTGTAGCATCTTGAAATGGGGCAATTTGGGCCGTCAGTATTTTTGGCAAAAGCATCTTTCACACACATTCCACTAAATTTGTTCTCAATTACCATAAGCAGATAAGCGATATAAACGTGGAAGAAAATACTATTCTGATTATAAACCATAATACTACCCGTAGAGTTCTTCTTAAGTACCCTGAAAAATTCACCAAGGATTTTCTCCGGCTTAGTCATGTGGTGCAAAACTCCGACACAATTGATATAGTCAATGCTCTCGCTGTCTACTGGCAGAGAGCCAACCGAATCCGAGCATTGAATTAACTCTAATCTTTCAGGATTGATTTTGTATAGTGATAACCTCTGTCTCGCTAGTTTCAGCGTTTTCAAGGATACGTCCACGCCTATTACCTTCTTGGCATTGTTGAGAACCAGAAGTCGAAATATGTCGTTTCCAGGTCCGCATCCATAGTCAAGGACTACCTGGTTATCACGTTTTTTACCAAAATCCATAAACTCAGCTAATAATGGATATTCTTCAATCAGCCACTCGTAATACTTTTGAGATTCCCATCGTGTTGAGAAGGGAAGTGAATTAACCGTATATTCACCCCAATATTGGTCTACAGCAGTTGCCTCATCTGGAGAACATACTCTTATCGAAACCATCAGTTCAGGATATTTTCTCTTGGTAATCACTTTATAAATTGATGATATCCGCCGTATCAAGTATAACTTCAAGTATTCATACAACGAGACTACTGATATTTCACCAATCACTATACGCTTAGCCACAGACGAAGCATAGCCCAGAGCTACATACAAGTTCATCTTTGTTTTGCTCATCTCACACGAACCTCACATGTTCCTGTATTCTCGTGAACCTACCCATCTTATAATTGATGTGGGCACCGGTCTATCTACCTGAGTAACTAAACATAATTTTTCATCATCGTCTTCTTAAATATAGCTTCGATTCTTTTGTAATCTTCATATAAGTTTAGCTTCAAAAGGCACTTATAAACAACGTCTTTGAGATATGCAATTGAAAAGGCAACTGGTGAAAAAATAAGAGGAAATCTCTCACGAAGTTCCAATAGCTTCAAATAACGCGAGTCATCAGGATTATTGATAGACATGTGCTGATGTACACTCTTAACATGACTAAGGACTATCTGGACAAAATTGCGATATGTGTATAAATCTGATTCAACAATATCCCGATAGGCATTATCAGCAATCTGCTCACAAAATTCCACATCCTCTATCTGCCTTATAACATCAGTGATATTGCTCCAGTCCTTCTTAATTTCAATATAATGCACTCCTGGCTTGAGTACGCCACCATATTCGCCTTCTACAAGAGCCTGACATGTCCGTGTCATACAGGCGTCAAAATGGCGTGGTGATAATGCAGAATAAGTGAGATTCCCATCCATGCCGGGGAAGCAAGCCTTTTCTACTTCTTCAAAACTAGCTCTATGATGCTCATTAACATACTGATCAACCTTTTCCTTTATGCTACCATCAGGGTCGTGAAGGCTAGCTCCGCCTTCACAACTTAAAACTACCCGGCATTCACATAAAAATTTATACCAATCATCGCCGAAAAGAATATCTTTATAATCACTCGACAAATCAAGCTTAAGATTATGTTGAACAGGAGCATTAAGGAACCTCTCCACAAGTTGTTGTTTTATCATTCCCTGTCTTCCGAGCCAGTAGGGCGGCTTATATACCCTGTAGCCGATATCAATTGCCCTTGATTTGCGGCTTTGATATGAGCCTTTTAGTTTTTCCAAGACAACTTCATCAATATATCCAGTAAGCACGGCCTTGTAGTGCTCTAACCCAGATTTATCTTGCGGATAAACCTTTTGCCACTCCGACTCTGAAAGCAGTGTGAAAACAGTTTTAATATTGCAATTGGAGAAAAATTCGTTCATCCTTTCAGAACACCTATATTCATCTTGAGGCATGGCTACTTTATAACCTTTTAACGTTTTCAGCCCATCTCTTAAAAAGGTTTTGTACCGTGCGGATTTCCAAAATCTTACATTTGAGTCGAAAAAAGTAAAATGATAAACAATTAAATCAAAATTAATCTTCGCGATATATCTGGGCATGCCATAAGCAACATTCAAGTAGTAACATTGAGCATCAGAGTATCTCTTAAACGAATACAGATGCTCATTTATGGTACTTTTGCCACTTTTAGTCAATAAGTCATAGATAACAAGAACTTTCATATAGCCAAAGCCCTATTCATTTCAGGCTAATTGATGTTTCTTTACGACGACATTAATCTCAATCGGATTGTAAAATTTACTTGCAAGACCTTTATAGACTGTCTTATTAACATACTTAATACAATAGATTAACGCACTTAGTGAAATCTTGATAAAAACTGGAAGGGCATATTTGAAGCGCATGTAATCCGTGCCATAACCTATGGTTTTGTACTGAAGCACTTCGCACCCAAAAACTTTTTGGAACAGCAGTTTTAATGAGTGCTCGTCAAAGTTTCTTATATGAACAAATTTGTATGGATAATCATCAGACAGGTAGACGCTCAGATTCTCACGGTAAGGGACTCTAACGATAAGAATACCGTTTCTTTTTAGAACGGACAAGATTTTGGCACAGGCAAGATTCAAATCAAGGACGTGCTCTAGAACGTCGGTACATACAACCACATCGAAGAAATTTTCCTTATATGGCATATCCTCGACAAGGGAATAACAGACGTTAACCCCCTTGCCTTGGGCAATCTTGAGGTAGTCCATGCTGATATCCATCCCATATTTCTCAAAGGATGTAGGCAAAGGAGCAAATAAACGCCCTAGTCCGACACCTACGTCCAAAATTACACATCTACTTTTGCCCGCTGAATATTTTAAGATTAGTTCCTTCGTCGAGTTCTCTAATTCAACCCAGAGGTCTTCCTGTATGAATGGATTGGTTCCAGTTTTATGCATTTCTGCTATGTGGTCAAGCGAAATCATTTCATAATTTGCGGTATATTCATTAGCTTCTGAGAAAACAGGTATGCTGTCTACGAACCTCAAAGGAGGGATTTTATAGATATCAGTTAGTTTTTTTTCCATAACCGTTACTCAATTCTGCAAGTGGCAATCATCGCTTTTGGCTCGCTCTTCTATTTTTTGCTCTGGCCTAACGACATTCTCCTGTTTGCCTGCTGACGGTTTTGACATGGCAGCAAATTCCTTCATCCAGAGTTTGACATTTACACCAGCCAATATCTCCCGTATAAGCCTTCGGTCTTCCCGGGAAAAAACCTTCAGCAGGAGGAGGCCTACTCCAAAAACAGCCGTTCCGGCGATTGCAGAGAGGACAATGCTCAAGGCGCTACCAATCTCAATAAAATTCAGGCAGAAAGCCATTAAAGCAGCCGACAACACAACTTTAGCTAGGAATTTAATATCTATTGTATAGTTAACAATCCTCCTCGCCCAGACAGTCACGATGGCTGCCAGCACAAAGTACGATACAAGCGTTGAAATAGCTGCTCCTATTACACCAACTCTGGGGATTAAGGCCAAATTCATGACAATATTGGTGAGTGCGGCTACTGCTATCATCAGTGGTAGCCATTTGGTCTGCTTAGCTACAACGACCATATAGACGTTTATCATATATATTCCCTGCAATATTATGCCCAATGATATCAAGAAAACCAGAACTCCTCCAACCGCATACTCATAAGTAGTGAGTATATTGAGTAATGGCTGGGATAGTATGTATAGACCAACTGAGCCGGGAATGGCGAGAACTAAAAAGAGTTTCATCGAATATTCGAGGTGGCTTCTTACCCTCGATGTCTCATTCTGGTCCCAGAATCTTGACAGGATGGGGAAAAGAATAAAGCAAATAGGCGAATAGAACAACTGCGTAATGTTTGCCAAGTTGTAAGATGCGGAGTAGATTCCTGCCTGTGATAGATTGGCAAGATGGGTGATGAAATATCGATCACTGGAGTCTATTATCCAGAATAACAGCAGGCTTGGTATCAAAGGTACACTGAAAGCCAAAAAGTATGACATTCCCTTAAAATTCGGCTTGGGAAAACCTAATTCCCTGCTTATCACAGCCAAATTTATAACCATAAAAAACGCCTGCGCAATTATCAGGCTACTAATAACCCACCAAAGGTTACACCCTGCCGTTGCCAGTGTAATTATTAATGTCATTGAGGCTAAAGAAATGGCTAGCTGGATAGCTGAAAGCATCTTTATCTTTCCTCTGGCTACTAGATATGAGGCAGAAAGGGAAAACGTGGCATTTACCAAGGCCCAAAGGAAAGTGAGGGGAACAAATAGAGCGTACTGAGGACTGGCAAAAAGAAGCAGAGACAGGTTTTGCCTGAGGAGCACTGAGATAAGAAGTACGAGGCAGGCAAAGGTAAAAACAGTCCAGTACATGGCGCTGAAAGCGTGCCGCCTCTTCTCCCTGTTTTCTTCCCCCGCCAGAAATCTCTGAACAGCAGTTCCTAACCCAAGGGCTAAGATCATAGTTAGCAATGCCACCGTCACATTTGTCTGTGCCCATATACCATAAATCTCTACACTGTAAGACTTGGTAAGGGCCGGTAAGACTATTATGCCGACCGAAGATATAAGCGCCTGGGATAAAGCCACCCAGATGACGTCACTGCCGAATTTCTGGGCTTCAGTGGCAGTTTGGAAATTCATCTTCATGCTTATACTTGCTTTTTAGACACCTCTATATCGGATGGCAACTTACTACAAGTCGCCATGGTTTCCTCGTAAACGAATTATTTTGCTGAGGCGATAGCCAGTGATTAGGCACTGTTTCAACGCGCCAATACCTCTATAATCCTTTTTGCCGTTCTGCCGTCCCAGATTTCGGGGCATTTTCCTTTCTTGCTTTTTCCATCGAGAATCTTGAAGGCCTCCTTAGTCAACTTTCGGCTATTGTTACCAACTAGGGTATTTGTACCTTATTGTGAGTTATAGTCCATACTGGGGAGCCTAACACAGTAAAACAGGGAACACCCAAGACCCTGGTCTCTACCTGGATGCCACCGGAGTCAGTGATAATGAGTAGAGTGCTCATTAAAAGTGTTTCTATCTTTTTTGCTCACTAGGTGATAGGTAACTGGTATTTTCATAAAGCTAAATGCGGATTCCTCATCAAATTTGCCAACTTACTTCATGACAACACAATTATTAGCACAGGAATTGAGAATGATCTCACGAGATTTCGTGTCTTCTCATAATTCTTATTCTTGACTTAACAGTGCTTTTTCTCCAGCAAATCACGATAAATCTTATCCATCCTCCTAGCTCCGGCTTCGGCAGAGTGCCATTTGACTGCGAACTCGCGGCTATGCCGTCCGATTTCCTTTCGCTTTGCAGGATGTTCGATCAGATCTTTGATGACATCATATACAGTCGACGGTGTAGCGCTGATCACCGGTAGTTCATCCACGTAATCTGGAATTTCCCGTCGCATACTTTCCAGCCATTCGGGCCGAAGGTAACACACCGCTGGTTTGCCCAGCATCATTGCCTCTCTAACATTGGCACCGAAGAAGCCATAGGTAAGCATGTCCACCACGATATCTGCCTGTGCCTGGTAGTAGCGTACCTCTTTGTTGGGGATATCCTTTGCGAAAATTAACTCAACAGGATACCCTTCAGCCTTGAGGCGTTCAATCAGCGGTAGATAAATATGCGTGCTCTTAAGGTTGTGCTGCGTAGATGCATCGGTGCGCAGGTCGTAATTTCCCACAGAATGATATATCTTGAGCATGCCAGGAGGATAAGAAAGACGATATTTGGGGGGGATGGGTAAATCCGGGCGCCAGACCCCCGGGTCGAGGCAGTAGAATTCCGGTACTTCGTGTACCCGTGGGTCGTTATTGTAGTCCTTGCGGTTGCCGCCCAAGAGGCAGTGGTAATCCGCCAGGCTGTTGCGAAATTTGCCCCATGTTAGATTGAGCTGGTCGCTGCATACGGAAGGAATGTCCCGCCAGGGGCAAATGTCACATACCGGCTCAGGTCCTGGCCAGGACCGGAAAGAACTCTGGGAGACGCCGTCGAGGCAGCCATTATTGGTGTAGACTATTTTTTTACCCAGTTTTTTTAGCAGCCGTACCTCCGTGTACGGGGGAAACCCCAAACACCTAAACAGAAAGCTTAGCGGGGCCCCGAATATCATGCCGTGTGCGTTGCTGAAATGGAAGATATCATAGCGTGCCAGCGCTGCCAGATAGAACGCCATCTGCCTAACAAGGTCAGCCAAGTGAGAACCATACGCGACCTTGAAATCCTCGCCGTGGTAAAAGCCCTGTGAGCTTGAGGTGGCATCCCAGTTAAGAACATCCGCGCGCCAGCCTAGCTTCCTCAGCTCGCGGCTCAGATACCAAGCGTTGTAGTAACACTGGCCGGCGAAAAGTACTCGGCCACGGTATTTCCCGGCCTTTTTAGTGAACAGTTGCTTTATTCTCCATTAAATAAATTAGCTTGTGCATTATATTATATCATGGCTCAGGTGATGTAATATAAGCAGCAGCTCTCTGCAGAACTGGCTTGAATTCCCGCAGGCTGAGGGGGATAAAAATCCCTGCGAACACTGCCAGGAGAATCAACGATGACCACATATAGCTCCAGCCCAGCCTTGCGGCAATGGTGGCTCCGGTTGTTAGTACCAGCGTCAGTAGCAGACACTCGAAAAAGAACCTGCTGGAAAGGTTAGGGATAGGATTGATTCGCATCACCATCCAACGTGCTCCTAGCGACATGACCAGATAGGAGAGCAATGTCGTCAGTGCCGCGGCTTCTCGTCCTATTACTGGTATCAATAGGAAGTTGCCTAAAATGGTTACGGCGGCGGCTGAAAGCTCGAGATAGAGTTGCCAGGTGGTCTTGTTTTTTATCTGAACTCCTATCAGGAAAATGATGTAGGGTCCCTTGAGCATGTAAGCCAAGGCAATCCATGGTACAACAGTGTATGCCTGGTAGAATGACTCCGTCGTGAACAGACGAAGAAGGAGAGGCGAAGCTGCCGCTAGCACGATAACACAAGCCGCGCCGATAAAGGTGTAAGCCTTCAATACTCCGTTGCACAGGGATTGCCCCTCGCCCTGCTGGCTATGTCTGAAATAGTAGGGTGGCCACGCCGAACTGAAGCCATTCACCAAAATCATTATGATAAGGCCAAAATTATAACCTATATTGTATAGTCCCACCTCTGAAAGTGGCAAAAATGCCTTGAGGAAATATTGACCTGACCAATCAATGATAAGAAAAGCCAGCAGCGCTGCCACTAGCGGCAGGCTGAACAACAGCTCCTTCTTCAAAATGTCCAACGAAAATGCCGGCTTGAAGCGCAGTATGCTGAGTACTAGTACCGGCACCAGCATAATCAGCGAAGTAATCAGTCCAGCTTCTACCGCTCCCGTCACGCCGCGGTGAAGGTATGCCACCATGAAAAGCCCGCTGCCGATGCCCACAAGGACGGTGGCAATGTTGATTATGTTGACCATCATGGCTCTTTCTTGGAAGACCATGATAGTCTGACCAATGCCGGACAGGTTGCTTATGAAAACGGTCGCCAGTGTCAGGATAACCAGGTAAGTGTATTGTTCAGAACCGAATAGCAGGGTAGAAATTTGCCGAGCTGCCAGCGCCGCCGCTGTTAGCAGGATCAATGAAAACGCGGTGACAAGCAGCACCGGCGACCAGACCACTTTATCTAGCGTCGTGTCTTCTTTCTCTGCATAATAGAAGTAGCGTCCCATGCCGTTGGTGATGGCACACATGGTTATTGTCCCCATGATTACGGACGTTATACCCAACAGGGCTGTGATGCCATAGTCTCCCGGGCTTAGATAGCGTGTGTAGATGGGCAGCAAAAGCACGCCCATCAACCGCTGGATGACGCCACCAAAGCCATACGTCATAGTATTCATGACCAGGTGGTACAGGGGATGGCTGGTAAGCGCGCGAAAGGCAGGACGTATTTGAATTGCCATTCTCTATATCATACAGAGGTTGAGGTGGTGCCGACAAGCATGGCTCGCACGCCTTCAAAGCCCACGTTCATCAAGGCATCGATGATGGAGAGCCCCGGTATAAACGTGCTGGTGTTGCACTGTGAATAGACAGGGTGCTTGAAGTCTTGATAAATAAGTTCAATGTTGGCGGCTGCGAACTTATTGTCTTCTTGATATCCATCCGCACCACCGCCACAAAGGTAAGCCGTGCCATCTACCGCATGGGTCATGGATATCAGCAGGTCAGTTGCTGTCCCCTCGGCATCCAGTGTTGAAGCATCAATCAACTTTGATGTATTCAACCCTACCGCTGCGGTTATAGCAAGGATGGCGGCTTTATTATAGTCTGCAAGTTTGTCGGTCGGGTTGTTAACCATATCCTCAAACAAGGGGAATACCTGCTCAAAGAAAGGCGCACGCCCATAACTTGCCTTTACCGTTCTCAGCAGCTTTTCCCGCCACGGCGTGCTGTTGTCTATCTGCATTTCCCTAATAAGGCGTGTGCCGTGGAACGAGCGCACTACGGGCATGGTGACCCAAGCAGCCTGTCCGCTGACTGCCAATTGCACACGGTTTATCCAGCCCCCACCTTTCTTGGGAAACTGCACATTGTCCATCAAGACAAACATATCTGCTTGAGCAATCTTGTCAAAATAGCCCAGCCAGGGAAAGAAGGTGGGCTGGTGGATTGCCACCATCTTCCTAAGTGACATGCTCCTCCTGCAGGATACCCATCACTACTACATCCACATAGCGGCTGTCGATGTATGCAGCCTGCCGCAGCAAGCCCTCGCACGCAAAGCCAACCTTCTCATAGGTACGTAGGGCTGCAGCATTGGTGGCAAAAACGTGCAAGTACACTCGGTTCAGGTTCAGGTCCTTGAAGGCAAAATCCAGGAGCAAGCGCACTGCCTCGGTGCCATACCCATGCCCGCGTTCCGCCACCTCGCCCAGACGTATCTGCAACTCTGCGCTGCGGTGGATGTGGTCGATGCTGTGTAGCTGGCATGTGCCAATCAGTTTGTTGCTTTTCAGGAGGCGGATACCAAAGATGACAATATCGTTACGATTCTGCATAGACTCGAACCAGGCTTTATGCTGCCCTTCGTGCACTGGCTTATAGGGTGCGTTGAACAGCACCTGCTCGCGGTCATTGATCCATGCGGCTAGTGTGGGTAGATCGTCCACAGTGAGAGAAGTTAGCGCCACGTTCTCTGACCTTGGCATTTAATCACCTACTACGCGCTGATGAGAGTTAGGAACGACATGAAAAGAATCAGGAATTCTATACAAACTTGGTTTAGCGAACATTTTCTCTACCTGCTCTGGCTAATATATCATCGTACCACTGGTGCTGTCGCGCCGCGCGGCCTTCAATACACCGTGTAACACGTAACCGGGGGCTCATCGGCTCCGGTGTCCACATTTCCGGGTGAGTAAGCACGTGCAGTCTTTCATCCTCTGCAGCCTCAAGCAGGTCTTTGAGCCTAAGGAAGCGCCAGTAGCCGTTTGAGTCTGAACAATAGCGGTAATTATTCTTTATATACTGGCCACAAGCGTTTATCATTCCGCCTACTTCGTCTGCATCAATGCTTGACCAATTACTCAGTTCGGGGATATGTATGGAAAAGGCAGACACCTTGGTTTTGAAAACACGCTGCATGGTGCGCCGCTCAAACTCCATCTGTTTTAAGACTTCAGTACGGCTGTTTAGGAAGGCAGAATAAAACTGCGGGTCGAAGTGTAATCCCAGTATATGGCCTAGGGCTTGTATTTTAGATATTCGTTCAACCACTTCATCCTCAAGCGCGTTATAGAACTTGCTGTGCAGATGTATGAAATAAGTTGCTTGTACCCCTTCTTCAGCTTCAATTTGAGCCAGCCGATGTGCACGGTGGGCGGAGAAATCAACATCGTGGCGCCATAGGCATAGTCTTCCCCGCTTTCGGTAATCCATAAAGGGAATCAATTCCCAGCTGGCTTTTGCCAGGCGAAGTAGCTTGCGATATTCAGGTTCGGTGAAATCTTCAAAATGGTAATCCATGTTTTCTCTAATTATACTATCTTTTATTAAATCATTTTGACTCGTGCCTACTTTGTAATTTTTAAGCGGTAAAAATAGTTTGTACGATAGTTATCCACTGCATAAACTTCGGTTTGCACCACGGTCAAGCCACATGTTGTGGCAAGGTCAGTAAACATCTTGGTGCTTAGTCGCTTGATATGAAACGAGTCCTCGGCTAAGTCGGGCTTCTGCAGTCGGCGGTACCACTCGTGTGACACTGCAGGCTCGGGTGTGCTCGGGCTCTTTTCTCCTATCCATATATCAATTTCACCGGAGGATTTGCATACTCTCGCTGCTGCCCTTAATGCGGCAACAGGGTCCACAAAATGGTCCAAAGAGGTGCCGAAAAGGACATAGTCAAACGCATTAGCACGAAAGGGTAGGAATTCGGCCAACGCCCTGAGCCTGATAAAATCACCGGGGGTATCTTCTATCAGCGGGTCAACACCTACATACGTTACTTGTGGAGAGCGTCTGAAGTATGAGGGCCAGGGTTGGGGTCCACAGCCAACATCCAAGACAAGTCCACTGCAATTGCAGAAAGAGGCGAAACGGTGGCAATCTTCACGTTCGCCTACAGCCAAATTATGTTCGGGATCTGACTGATAAGCTACCAGGGCGTTAGCTTGCACCTGTTGCCAAGTTCGCCACACCGGGGATGTCCACTCAATAATGGTGGGGATGAAATTCCAAACGTAATTTCCCTTGATGAACGTTGAGCTGCAGTTGCTACATACAGCTTGGGTGTCCGCATCCTTAATTAATAAACCAGCACTGCAAACAGGGCAAGCAATAACACTAGGTAAAATATTATGCTCGTCCACGTGTGTCATCTAATCTATTTTATTCGTACGAAATGTTTAGCCAACTGATTTTTTATTTTGAAAGATCATACTATTTCAATCTAATGATGGAGAGGTGGCTATTAGATTTTCCTCCCTCGTGCTGATATTCCGCTCTCCGGATTTAATATCTGGATATCACTTAGTCCAACCTCGGTGAACCATCGTTTTACCTCGGCTTCAGTATGCCTGTGCGCATCTACTGGGGAATACCAGTCAAAATTAACCGAAACGTTTTCCTCTGGAGTGAAGGCTTCATTATAGAAGCACTTAAACATATTATAATAGATAAAACGTTGAAGGTCATACCTTCCTTTCTTGAAGGACAGAAGTTCTATATCGTCAGGTATTTCTATCTCGCAGCGTGCCTTTGCCAGATTTTCACCAAGCTTTGCCATCTTGGTACAGAATTCCCAGCACTCGGTTTGAGACATCTTTGTCGTCCTTGAGCGTATGAAATCATCGCAAAACTCCCTAATAGGACCACCTTTCTTATAAATTCTGATGGCAATCTCTCCGCCTCTGGCCAAAAAGGGAATGATGGAGAGAAAAGCCCGCTTTGTATCAGGCGTATGATGCAGTACACCATCGCTTATAATGAAATCAAAGCTTTCTTTTGTGAAAGGCAAGGCAAAGAGGTCAGCCTGGATTACTGTTACATTTGGTATTTTTTTGATATTTTTAAAAGCATGCTCCACAGATGAAGTAAGGTCTACTCCTATAACTCGCCCTTTTGTATGTTCCGCCATCATCTTCAATTTCTGACCTGACCCAATTCCTACTTCAAGGATAGCTCTCTTGAAAGAAATAAAGGAGTATAATTCATCTGTGGAATCTAACCCTAGCTTCTGTGCCATCCATTTATCATAGAAAGCCTGCTTCCTTTCATCATGGATACCGAAGTCAGGAAACTTGTCCCAGATAGTTGAAAATGTTTCCCGAACCTGTTTAGTTGTAGTAGTTCGTCGCAAGTCATGAGCTTTAGAATATTTTCTAGTTACCTGCTTATATTGTAACAAAAAGTCTGTGTAGTCTCCCCTGTGTTCTCCCCAGAGCATCCTAGGAACGCCATCTATTATTGGATACCAACGCTTACAGCGACATGAAAATATTCCTTCATGTATTTCGGCATCTGAGCTTTCAAACACCTCGGTTTTCAGTTCATTCCCACATACGGGACAAGCTAATATATCGGGCAGCCATTTTTTCATGAGTTTAATCTATTCCGAACATATATTTGGCCATCATTAAAGGATTCTTTTATATCATTCTAAATGGCATTCTCCATTCAGCTAGGCATCCATTGCTGCCGAATTCAGAAAAATCCTATTCCACCACTCAAAGCTCAAGAGCGACCAGATGAACAGGCGATGGTTGGACTTTCCTGATATGTGTTCTTCTAACCGCCTCTGGACATAGTCAGGATTGAGATAGTCATAAATCCGTGCCTTCGGGTCTAATAACAGTTGTTTTATATAGTCAATACTTTCACCACGGAACCAGGAGGCATCGGGGGCGCTGAATCCCTGTTTTCCCCTTTCTAGTATCTCCTTTGGCATCAACTCACGCATTGCCTGGCGCAAAACCTTCTTGCCATCTCTGATTGTTTGATAATATTTACCAATCGCATCGTCTTCATCCATAGCCAGTATCTTGTCCAAGTTGCTCAACTTAAATGACACTGGCAGCTTCAAGGCAAAATCAACAAGGTCATTATCAAGAAAAGGCACACGCGTCTCTAGCGAGTGAGCCATGCTGATTTTATCCTCAACTACAAAAAGCCCGTGGAGAAACGTTTTGATTTCAAGGTACATTGACCCGTTTATGTAATCCTCATTAGTCCGGGGGTCAGCATTGTTTTGGGCAAATATTGAGCTGAAAATATCAAAAGTGGGATGCCCTTTGACTTCTTGATAGACTTCGGGCTTTAAAAAGTCGCTCTTGTCTTCATCAGCCACCAAACGTTGCCAGTAGTCATAATATCTCCTCAAATAGTCAGACATGTCCTTCGGGTTGATACCTCGATAATATCGCCAGGGATAGCCACCGAATAGCTCATCGCCACCTGCTCCTGATAGCACTACTTTAACAAATTTTCCGGCTAACCTAGCTGCATAGTAGTTAGGATATGATTGTCCCATTCTGAGGTCTTCCAAGTGCCATATAAGCTCGGGTGTGACATGCTCCATGTCCCCGGCATGTAGCACCACTTCATAATGTTCAGATTTGAGGAGATTTGCCAGAAACTCAGCGAATTGTCTTTCATCATAGCCCAATTCCAATCCTGAAGCCGATGAAAGGTCAAAGCCACAGGTAAAAGTCGATATCCTACCGAGGTGCTTCCTAGCAATAGCAGTTATACTACCGGTATCCATGCCTCCACTCAAATAGCTGCCAACGGGAACATCGCTGACAAGTTGCCTGGTGACTGCTTGTATAAACAGATGACGAATTTCCTCTGCTGCCTTTGCTTGTGATAGTTTAAACCCATCGGGAGAGAACTTGTAATCCCAATACTGGGTAATCTGCAAATTGGCTGGCTGCACCAAACTCAGGTTAAGCTCCGCATAGCTACCAGGCGGTAACAGTCTTATATCCTTGAACAATGTCCGATTGGTGAAGATGTTTTGAAAAGTAAAGTACTCGTTTAAAGCCTCCAAATCTATTTCTGCTTTTACGAGGCCGCTTTGCAGAATAGACTTTATCTCTGAGGCAAAAGCCAATATGCCGTCTTTGAAATAGTAATAGAGCGGTTTAATACCATACCTGTCACGGACTAAGAACAGCTTGCCTCTCTGATTATCCCATAGCGAAAAAGCAAACATACCGTTAAACTTGTGAATGCAGTTGATTCCCCAATGTTTGTAGCTATTGATAATGACCTCAGTATCGGAATTAGAAAAAAATTCGTAACCGGCGTTCTCCAATTCGGCTCTCAATTCCTTGAAGTTATAAACCTCGCCATTATAGGTAATCCAGATACTTTTGTTCCGGTCTGACATGGGCTGATGGGCTTTTGGCGTTAGGTCGATGACAGCCAAACGCCTATGTCCTAAAGCCAGGTGCCAGCGGTTGTCTTCAATTTCCCGCTTGGCATAGTCACTTTCAATGGATGTCAGGTGGACGTTCTTGTGCTTGAAATCGTTGTCGGTCAGCTCAATCCTGAGGTTCCCTGATTTCTCTCGGCCATTGCCCAGAGAGACGAGGACATAACCAGCATCATCTGGGCCACGATAAGCAACCACATCGCACATGGATTTTATACTATATGGCTCGATAGGCCGCCTGTTTAAACTTACAATGCCAGCTATACCGCACATCTTATAGAGACCTTAACCAATTTATATAATTTCTTATACCTTGCTCTAAGCTATATTCTGGTCTAAATCCAAATGTTCTCTTTGCTTTCTCAGAAGATAATTTCATCCGTCTTATGTCTCCATCAACCTTACCGTCCCTGTTGGGTTTCATACACTTACCAAGAGTCTGGCATGTAATCGCGTAAATTTGATTGACCGAAATCTCAGTGTTAGTCCCAAGAATGAATACCTCTTCATTGGTGTCAGCAGACTCAAATGCTTTTACTAAACCTTGGACAACATCTTTAACATAAATCAGGTCACGCGTCTGTTCCCCATCCCAGTAAATAGTAGGTGGTTCACCTCTTAAGATCTTGGTGGCGAACTCAGGTATTACAGGTCTCCACTCAGGCTTTGTCCTTTGCCGTTCTCCATACACAGTAGCCAGTCTGCATATTGCAATAGGTATCCCATAGATGCGGCAATATATCTTCATATAATATTCAGAAACCAATTTGTTGGCATCATAAGGTGTGCTTGGTTTATCAGGATGTTTTTCATCTATCGGCAGATATTCCGGGTCACCATAAATCCCACTATTACTTGTGAACACAACCTTGGAATCATTTAATCTGGCTAGCTCCAGGATATTGAGCGTCCCTTTAGCATTAACTTCCAAATCCCTGTACGGATTCTGCAAACTCAACGAGCGCGGATGACATGCCAAATGAAAAATGCCATCAAATCTATAAGCGGCAAGTACTTTTTTAAGTTGCGCGAAGGATACAGAAATATCGTGTTTCAACACGGTCACTTTGTCTTTAACATTTTCTAAATTTGCCATAATCCCATTGCTGAAATCATCTATAATAACAACGGTTACACCGTCATTCAGTAGCCTCTCGGTCAAATGTGAACCAACAAACCCCGCACCACCAACTATCAGAATAATCTTTCCATGTTCAGCCATCCGGTGGCAAACCTCCTATGAGCTTCTATACATACTTATCACAAGTGTGCATTTCTAGACTTTCAAATTAGCCTTACATTTCAAAGTCAGTATCGCCACAATTCTCTCGGCAGCCTTCCCATCCCAGAGGGCGGGAGATTTGGGTTCAGATTTAGATTTAGAGGTGAGAATTTTGAGAGCTTCCTCTACCAATTTCTGGCTATTTTTGCCGACCAAGGTGTTTGTACCTTGTCTGTGAGTTATAGTCCATACTGGGGAGCCTAGCACAGTTAAACAAGGGACACCCAAGACTGTGGTCTCTACCTGGATGCCACCGGAATCAGTGATGACGAACTTTGCGTTCATCTCCAAGTTGAGAAAGTTGAGGTAGCCGACGGGAGAAGTGATTAGTAATTGGTGATTAGTAATTGGTGATTGGAAGCTGAGTTCCTTAAGCATTTTCTGCGTTCGGGGATGGGCAGGAAAGACCACAGGTATTCTCTCCGATATTTTTGTAATAGCAATCATTATGTTCATTAAGCTATCTTTTTCGTCCACATTGCTGGGACGGTGCAGGGTTAGTAGTGCATAGCCCTTCTTTTTCAGCCTCAGCCGGCTTAGAGTGTCAAGGTGAGCAGTCATGTCCTTGCAGTGAAGCAAGCTATCCACCATGATGTTGCCAACACAAAATATTCTTTCAGTGGGAATGCCTTCTTTGCTCAAATTGTCATCGTCATACCCCGAAGTAGTGAATAGGTAATCGGAGACATGATCAGTGAGAAGCCGGTTTATCTCCTCCGGCATAGTTTTATCATAGGAGCGAAGTCCAGCCTCGACATGGGCTACAGGAATATGAAGTTTAACCGCAGCCAAAGCTGCAGCTAAGGTAGAGTTGACATCACCAAACACAATCACTAAGTCCGGTTTCTCTTTAAGCAGCACCTTTTCGAACTCAACCATTATTTTGCCTGTCTGCTCGGCATGTGTTCCTGAGCCAATTCCGAGATGGATGTCTGGCCGCGGAAGTTCCAGATCCTCGAAGAAAATCTGGGACATCTCGTAATCGTAATGCTGGCCAGTGTGAACGAGTATGGTTCCGATGTTCTTAGCCTTTGAAGCATTATTATACTTGCTAATTGCTCTGATAAGGGGAGCTACTTTCATAAAATTAGGCCGGGCACCGACAACTAAGATAATTTTCATTTGCTATAAGCCTCGATTGCCTTGGTGATTTTGTCTATATGCTCATCCCTCAGCTCAGGATATATTGGCACAGAAAGAACCTCTTCCTGAGCCTTTTCGCTTTCAGGGAAGCTGCCAGGTTTATAACCTAAGCTCCTGTAAACCTCCTGAAGATGCAAAGACAGTGGGTAATAAACTGCTGTGGCAATGCCATTGGAGCTGAGATAAGCTTGTAATGCATCACGATTTGGTCTCTGACTCTGAATCCGGATTGTGTAGTAATTAAAAACATGGTAGCTATCAGGTGCTATATTGGGTGGGGAGATACCATCTATTTGGCTAAACAGTTTCGTATAAAGCGACGCTTTTTGCTGCCTTAATCCAATCCATTTGTCCAGGTGTCTTAGCTTGACCCTGAGGATGGCTGCCTGGAGCTCATCAAGACGGCTATTGAAACCAGGCACGAGATGATAATATTTTATCTTGCTGCCGTGATTTCGAAGCACTGTTATCTTTTCGGCGATTTCAGGATTGTTGGTAATTACCATACCGCCATCACCGTAAGCACCCAAGACTTTGCTAGGGAAAAAGCTTAAACAACCTGCATCACCCAATGAGCCAACCTTTTTATCCTTGTATTTAGCTCCTAAAGCTTGCGCGCAATCTTCAATTACCCTGAGGTTGTATTTCCTGCTCAGTTCTAAGATGGGGTTCATGTTCGCTGGCTGGCCATAAAGATGGACGGGGAGAATAGCTCTGGTCTTTTTGGTGATTGTTGTCTCGATTTTTGCAGGGTCAATATTGTAGGTGTTCGGGTCTATATCTACAAAGACCGGTGTGGCACCACATTTGTTTATAGTCTCAGCGGTGGCAATAAAAGTAAACGGAGTGGTAATTACCTCATCCCCAGGCTTTATGTCGCAGGCAAGGAGAGCCAGCTGAAGGGCGTCAGTGCCAGAGGCAACACCAACAGCATAACCAGCACTTAAATAGCCGGCCATCTCCTTTTCAAAGGAACTAACCTCGTCACCGAGGATGAATTGACTGTTACGGATGACATTGGCAATGGCTTGGTCGATTTCGCCTTTGATGGAGAGATACTGAGCTTTGAGGTCAACCAGAGGAATTTTCATGGTCTAAAGGTCTTTTATAGTAGTACCCTTTTTATTTTCCTGCTTCTTGTATTTTTTACCACAACCGGAACATTTAGCCACGCCATTTGTGCCAAAATCGAGTTTCACTCCACATTCACAAGCCCAGCCTTGAACCTTAGCCGGGTTGCCATAGACGAGAGCGTGGTCAGGAACATCTTTGCTGACCACGGCTCCAGCCCCAACGAATGCATGACTACCTATAGCATTGCCACAGATGATGGTGGCATTTGCACCAATCGTAGCTCCTTTTTTGACTAATGTGGGCTTGAGTTCATGCTTACGTGATATCTGACTCCGTGGGTTGATTACATTAGTAAATACACAGGATGGCCCACAAAAAACCCCGTCCTCCAAAGTCACCCCCTCGAAAACGGATACATTATTCTCAATTTTCACATTGTCGCCTATTTTCACCACTCTACCGACAAAGACATTCTGCCCAATAACACAGTTCTTGCCTATCCTTACATCTGGCATGATATGGGAGAAATGCCAGATTTTGGTTCCATCTCCAATACTGCAGCCATTTTCCACGATGCTTGTTTCATGAATGAAGACGCTGTTAGTATCTTTGTTCAGATAGATGACTTTCCCTCTGTCTTCGAGAGACTGCTGGCAAGACGAAAGGATCCTGAGCACTTGTAATCCCTTATGCCCATCTACTTTTGGCTTTCTGCGTGACTGAATACAATCGAGGAAATCCTGGCATTCCAGCTTCAATGGCTCAGCCAATGGTACATCAATAGATTCTGGATTTTTCTGGCGAGGCACAGGCCTTCTATCGATCCAATCTATTTCATGGCTGTAAAGAAAAAGTTTTTCTTTGGGATTGGTGTCGTCGAATAAAGCCATTTTTTTGTCGCCGACCACTATCAATTTCTGCTCTTTGTAAGGATGAAGCCAACTGACAAAAATATGGGCTTTTATGCCATTCCTAAAGCCAAGTGTAGTCAGAGTAACATCGGCAATATCCTGATGAAGATAGTAGCCGCCATGGGCTGAAACCTCCAGAGGCATCTCACCGATGAGAAGGAGGATAATGGATATATCATGTGGAGCGAAGCTCCAGAGTATGTTCTCCTCAGTACGGAATTTACCCAGATTAAGACGGTTGGAGTAAATATAGTTGATTTTGCCCAGTTCACCGTTATCTATAAGCTCTTTGAGCTTGACAACAGCAGGATGATATTCGAGAAGGTGCCCCACAAGCAAGACCCTGTTATTTCTCTCTGCTAGTTCGACAAGTTCTTCTCCTTGCCCAACCTCAAGGGCTAGCGGTTTCTCGACCAAGACATCTTTTTCTAAAGAAAGAGCTTCTTTAGCTATAAGGTAATGAGAAACTGCCGGCGCAGCGATAACCACACCTCGGACTTCCTGATTGGCAAGAACCCTGTGATAATCTGTTTCGGCATTAACGTTGGGGTAGAGCGATGCAAAAGATTTGAGTATTTTGGGGTCCGTGTCACATATAGTATGCAGAGCGCCGAGCTCAGCGAAATTTCGAACCAGATTTTTCCCCCAATAGCCAGAACCAACCACGGCAATTTCACTTCTCACCGTTTATCCTCCCAACCTGACTATGTTGTTGCCCTTTAATGCCTTGGTAGCTCCCCGTGTGTCGAAAATTAACTTTGCCTGGGCAATCACTTCACCTATATTATAACAGCTATGGTCAGTAGCTATTACCACACAATCAGCCGAGGACAAGCTTTTCTTATTCAGCTCAGTCGAGGCGAGGCTGTTTTGAGGAAACTGTAGCTTTGGCACGTAGGGATCGTGATAACTTACATTAGCCCCCTTTTCACGGAGGAGCTGGATTAACTTCAAGCAAGGCGACTCTCTTGTATCTTCGACATCTTTCTTATAGGTCACTCCCAAGATAAAAACCTTGGCTCTGTTCAAGCTTTTGCCTACTGCATTTAACGCTTCCATAATGCGGAAAACAACATAATGCGGCATATGCTCATTAATCTCAGCTGCCAACTCGATAAATCTGGTATGAAAATCAAATTCCCTGGCCTTGTTGGACAAGTAATACGGGTCTAAGGGAATACAATGACCACCCACACCGGGGCCAGGATAGAATGGCATATAGCCAAAAGGTTTTGTTGATGCAGCATCGATAACTTCCCAGACATTCACATTCATGTTATGGCAGAGCTGTGCCAGCTCATTGACAAGTGCTATGTTCACACTGCGAAAGACATTCTCAAAAATCTTTGTCATCTCAGCTACTTCTGGAGATGATACGGGAATCACAGTGTCAGCTATCTTAGAATAAAGAACCCTAGCCACATGAGTGGATTCTGGGTTTATGCCGCCAACAATTTTCGGGGTGTTCTTAATACTGTATTTCTTATTGCCAGGGTCTACCCTTTCCGGCGAATAAGCCAGATAAAAATCAACGCCACACTTAAGCTTTGCGGATTCTAAGATAGGTAATACCACCTGTCTGGTAGTACCGGGATAGGTGGTGCTTTCCAAAACAACGAGTTGCTCAGGCTGGAGATATTTAGCCACCTTTTTAGACTCATGGATTACATGAGAGAGATCAGGGTCCTTAGTCTTGGTTAAGGGGGTAGGCACACAAATACAGATAGCATCTACATTCCGCAGGCTGCTCTGGTCCGTGGTTGCTTGCAGACAATTGCTGGCTATTACACTTCCAAGGTATTCTGCAGGAACATCGGCGATATAAGACTGTCCACGATTAACCGCATCTACCCTTTTTTGTTGAATATCTATACCCAATACCTTAAAACCAGCTGTTGAGAAAGCTACCGCCAGCGGTAGGCCAACATAACCAAGCCCAACTATACCTATTTTGGCGGACCTAATGCTGATTTTTTCTTCCAGCTTTATCATAACATCCCCACCTGTCAATCCATTGTATAGCTTTGAAATATAACTCTGCTCTGATTCGTATGATTGCCCTCAATAATAAAGAGCTCGAGCGCGTCGATATCCTCAATGAATCTGATACGCCTGTAGCTCAGCCTTGTTGAAAAAATCATACCAAACAAGACAGGAACCACGCAAGTTTGTCCTCTGCTGTTTGATGTGATAAACTCAAATAGCTTTTGGGAAACTGCTGTGAAGATACTGATTAGCAATGATGATGGCGTATATGCCGATGGGCTATGGGCATTGGTAAAGGAATTGCGAGATATAGCCACGGTAACGGTAGTGGCTCCAGATAGGGACCAGAGTGGTGCCGGCACCTCGGTGACGCTACGCCATCCTCTGAGAATGATTGAGATAAGGACACCGCTTGAGGGAGTAAATGCATACTCAGTAGAGGGCAGTCCTGCAGATAGTGTAATTCTAGCCATCAGGCATATCCTGAAAGACGGGGTGGATTTGGTAGTAGCTGGCATCAATGAGGGGCCGAATCTAGGCGATGATGTTTATATCTCAGGAACAGTGGGGGCTGCTTTGCAAGGCCTTTTTTACGGCGTTCCTGCCCTTGCCTTTTCTATAGCTGCTTTTGGAAGTCTTCATTTTGATGTGGCTGCCAGACTAGCCAAACTATTAGTCGGAGAAATTGTTGATAGAGATATGCCTCGAAGAATACTGCTGAATGTCAACCTACCTAATTTGCCGCGGGAGAAACTCGAAGGAATTGAGATTACCAGGTTAGGCAAGCGTAGGTATGCTGATAGGATTGAACCGGGACATGATGGTAAGAGGCAATACCACTGGATTATGCGTGGCAAGTCTGAGTGGTATCCGACTTCAGGAACTGATATCTGGGCATTGGAGCATAATAGGGTTTCAGTTACTCCTTTGTTTGGAAATCCGGACGGCTCCAGCCGCGAGCTTCTTAAAGGCCTGGCCCCGGAGCTTTTCCGTAAGTTATCGGGCAACGAAGCTTCTTAAACTAGATTTGGAGTATAGAGTTATGTCAGAGGTAGTTATTGTCAGCGGCGTCAGGACAGCTATCGGGGCCTTCGGTGGCTCTTTGAGGGATGTTCCTGTGGTAAACCTTGGGGCGCTGGTGATCAAAGAAACATTGAAACGGGCTGGTCTAAGACCTAGAGCTGGCAAAGAGTTGCTCGACTATGCACCAAAAGCAGCGAAGGATGCTGGGCTGACTGAGCTGGAGAAAGCTCACTATGACTGGGATGATACACTTAAAGAGGTTCAAGTCGATGAAGTAATTATGGGCAATGTGTTGCAGGGAGGGCAGGGACAAAATACTGCCAGACAGGCTGCTATCTATGCTGGTTTGCCTAAGGAGACGAATGCCTTTACTGTAAATAAGATATGTGCTTCAGGGCTTAAAGCAATTACATTAGGTGCGCAGGCAATAATGCTCGGCCAAGCTGAAGCAGTTGTCGCTGGCGGTATGGAAAACATGAGTTATGCCCCTTATGTTCTACCTCGGGCTCGTTGGGGTTATCGCATGGATGTAAATGCCAAAGGCGAGGCTATAGACCTCATGGTTTACGATGGATTGTGGGAGATATTCTATGGCTACCATATGGGGTTGACTGCAGAAAATATTGCCCAGAAGTATAGCATTTCCCGGCAGGAACAGGATGAACTAGGGCTTTTGAGCCATCAGCGAGCCAGAGAAGCTATAACTCAAGGTTTATTCAAGCAAGAGATAGTGCCGGTGGTTATTCCACAAAAAAAGGGCGAAGCTTTTGTCTTTGATACTGACGAGCGACCGATGGACACAAGTCTGGAAAAGATGGCGAAGTTGCCGCCAGTATTTAAGAAAGATGGCACAGTAACTGCGGGCAACGCTTCTGGTATTAATGATGCTGCTGCGGCGGTAGTGCTGATGAGCCGGGAAAGAGCTGATGAGTTGAAGCTGAAGCCGATGGGAGTGGTCAAGTCTTATGCCTCTGGAGGTGTCGACCCGGCTTATATGGGATTGGGGCCGATACCAGCGGTGAAAAAGGCGCTGGAGAAGGCTGGAGTTGGTGTTAAGGATTTGGATATTATTGAGCTGAATGAAGCCTTCGCCTCCCAGGCTATTGCTTGCATTAGAGAACTAGTATTAAGTACAGATAATACCAATGTCCGCGGAAGTGGCATTTCCCTGGGACATCCTATTGGCTGTACCGGAGCCAGACTGGTGGTCACAATACTCCATGAGATGAAGAGGCAAAACTTGCATCTTGGTCTGGTAACCATGTGCATTGGTGGAGGGCAGGGCATGGCGATGGTTATAGAGAGATAATGTCCCTGTCTGGAGTTAGCAGAATTGACTCGACTTATTGTGGTCAGGCATGGGCGGACGGAGTGGAACCGGGTAGAAAGATTTAGAGGTAGAGCTGATATCGAGCTTGATGAGATAGGTATTAGACAAGCTGAAGCTGCAGCTGCACGGATTGCAGACTGGCAAGTTTCAGCAGTTTGTTCTAGCCCACTTCGCAGGGCCTTGACCACAGCCAAAGTACTAGCCAGGCCTTTTAATTTGGAGGTGAAGTCACTCCCTGGTATTATCGACATAGATTATGGAGAGTGGCAGGGTTTGTCTCCTGAGGAAGCGGCTGCCAAGCATGGTAATCTTTATTCAATGTGGCTAAACAGCCCACACAAAGTGAAATTTCCCGGAGGCGAGTACCTTGCCGAGGTCAGAGAGAGAGCTGCTTTTGCGGTGGATGGCTTGATAGCACAGCATCCTAAAGAAACGGTTGTTTTGGTGACACACAAAGTGGTCTGCCAGATTCTTATTCTCAGTTTACTAGGTTTAGATAATTCGCATTTCTGGGAGATAACTCAGGATGTCTGCGCCGTTAACCTCTTTGAAGTGAGAGAAGGTGTACCTTCGGCCTTATTTCTAAATGACACCTGCCACCTGAAAGGTGTAAACTAGAGTCTCGCTTGGATTTGAATATGTCAAAGATAAGAGTCGGAATCATAAATGTTACCGGTTATGCCGGTGCAGAGTTGGCTAGGTTGCTCTATAAGCACCCGAGAGTTAAGCTTGGCTCAATTACAGGCAGGAGCACTGCCGGACAGAAGCTAGCCGAGGTTTTCCCACACCTAGCTGAAATTGACATAACGATCACTGCAGAGCTTGATGAAGTTGACCTCGTCTTTTCTGCAATGCCACATAAGGCAAGCGCTGAAGTCATAATACCCTTAGTTGAACGTGGCATTAAAGTTGTCGACATCAGCGCTGATTTCAGGCTCAAAGATGCTAGTCAGTATCCACTGTGGTACGACTTTGCTCATCCAGCACCGGAATTATTGCAGAAAACTGTTTATGGCTTGCCTGAATTACATCGTTCCGAGATCGCTACAGCCAATTTGGTTGCCAATCCCGGTTGCTATCCAACAGGAGCACTGCTGGCTCTAGCACCGGCAGTTAAGGAAGGCCTGATCGAGCCAGATATCATCATTGATAGCAAATCAGGTGTCTCCGGTGCCGGCAGGACTTTAAGTTTATCAACCCATTATACCGAGGCTGTTGATACTGTCCGTGCCTATTCCGTGCATGGGCATCGTCATTTGCCAGAAATTGTCCAGGGGCTTGAAACTCTGAATCTAGGTTCCCCTGTTTCGGTGACATTTTTGCCTCATCTGGTGCCGATGTCTCGGGGCATATTAAGCTCGTGCTATGCCAAGCTGAAAGAGAGCCAATTGGTTAAGAAGGAGAAGGTATTAGAACTATATCGCGATTATTATAAAGGGGAACCTTTTGTCAAGGTGGTTGATAAGCCACCTGAGACGAAACAAACCTGGGGAAGCAATCTTTGCCTCGTTTATCCTACTGTTGATGCTAGGACTGGCAGGATTATAGTCATAAGCTGTTTAGACAACCTGGTAAAAGGGGCGGCTGGACAGGCTATACAGAATATGAATATAATGTCTGGCTTTCCTGAAACTGCCGAGCTTGAAGCCTTACCGATTTACCCCTAACTCCTCTGCCCCCATCGTCTAGGGGACTAGGACGTCAGCCTTTCAAGCTGAAAACAGGGATTCGAATTCCCTTGGGGGCACCAAATCTCTTTTAGCCAAGGCGAGCTACACAGACTTCCCCACCCTCAATGACCACGGTCATCGTCCGGTGGCAATTATGGCAGGTGAGTGGGCCACTGTAATTCATCTGAGATGGCTCCAGCGGTATGCCTTTGCCACAACCCAAACAAATCACACCTTGGGAGCCCGCTGGAGCAGCCTGGTGCTGCTTCTTATGACTGGCTAACTGCTCTATGTTATCGAATTCGATTCCGCAGGTAACGCACTTGAATCGCATGTCTTTCTCCTTTCAGTTTTCTTTTGGCAAGACCTGGACTATTCTAAATCATTGGATGATGATATGTTAAGACTGAACTCGACCTAGACAAGCCGCCCACGGGTCTTGCAACTAAAGGTCGAACATAGACCCGCGCTTTTTCTTTGTCTCTCCTTTTATTTTCTCAAGTGTACTATCTATCTTGTCCAAACGTGAGCTTATATTCTCCAGATATTTGTTACCTTCTTTTAGAAGTTTTACCAGTTCCTCAAATTCCTGCTTGTTCATTTTCTGTCTCCTTGGTTGTTATAACGGGATGCTGGCTGGGAAGTTTATCTTGAGGCTGCGTTTATAAGATTCTGGTAAGTCAAGCCGGCGCCGGTAAGCTTATGGTTAAGGATATTCTGAACAGCTTTTTGATTGGATAGCTGAGTTAGCTGTCGGTAGGTGAGGCTATTATGGACTGCTTTATAATCCAGATAGCCAAAAAAGTACTTGGACCAGAACGGAGAAATGAACCCATACCCCTTGTAGTTAGCCAGCTTGACCAGGATTTCCAGGAATTTGGAATCCAGAGGTTCCCAGAAGCTGTACACATCTCTGCTGAACATCATTGCCTGGGTAGCAATGTTGCCTAAGTCTCCCAGTTCGTTATCGTATACCTTGTAAGTCCAGGCTTCACCGATAATGAGTCTTTTGTTATGGGCACGTGCAATGTCAGCAATGGTGCCGGCTTGCTCAAGGAAGTTAGCCGGATATATGTGGATGTCAATGTAGTCAATGCCGGTATCTCTGGCCAGCGACTTGACATAATCCAGATGGTTCCAAGTGCCGGTACCAGCTCCAATGAGCACGCCAGAGCGATCGAGTCCATTCAAGACGTAGCGCACCGTCTCTGTAAATTCAGGTACTGTTACGTTAAGCCCCGTGGACATGGCCTCGGTGGAAGGCTCGTTGGCTATGGTTAAATAGTCGGGGTGAATCTCCTTGATTATCCTTTCCGTTATTTGGCGTTTGGATTGGCGGTATTTGGGAAAAGTTAGATTTGAAAAAGACACTTGTAAATCGGTGAAAGATGGATCTGGAAGCAGGTTGCCGATGGCAATCAATATCTTCATGTCCCTTTTTTTCAGTTCTAAGACAAGGTTTTTGTAATATTCTAAATATCTGTCGGAGTTAGGGAAGTCAGGTGACAACAACGGATAGCTGATGGCTATTTTTACACCCTGGATGCCTATGGATTGCAAGCCGTCCAAATAAATCAAGGTGCCCTTATAATTCTCTTCGGTAAACAGTCTTTCGCCCATATGTCCATTGGCGGGAAGCAGTTCAGCACCGAAGGTTACTTTTTGTTTCACCCCATTCCAGTGAGAGTTTAAATAACTGTCAAATGTCTCTAGTTTCTGCGATATGTCTTCGTAGAGGGGCTGGTATTCTGTGGGGATGGCATGTTCTGTTTCTGGCTCGGCTACAGGTCCGGCTTGTGTTTCTGTTGGCATTTCTCCAGGCTGAGATGTAGGCATTGCTGGCTTTGCCTGATAACTGCAGCTAATTATTATGGCTACAGTAACAGATAATAGTAGACTGAAGTGTAGTTTACCCAATTATTCGCCTGGTTTTGAGTGAGCCTCAACCTATTTTTTGTATCTGTTGTTTATGTTCCTCGAGTACTTTTTCGTATTGAGCATTGAGTTGGCTGCTGAGCTTGTGCCATTCTGCCTGGAATTGAGCCTGAAGCTGTACCTCGATAGGGACAGCATTTCCGGGTTGCTTTTGTAAAACTTGATTACTTTCTTGTAGTCTTGCTTCGAAACCCTTTTTGAACTGCGAGTAGGTCTGCTGGCAGGCTTGCTCATAATAATTGAGTAGATTAGTTATCCGGTCCAGGATAGTTTCGAGTTGGTTTTTGTTTTCTTTTGCTACCCTTAAGCCAGTCATAGCTCTTTTTGTGATTTCTTTGTCTCGCTCACTTTGGGGGAGGATTATATTATGCAGGAATATCTCCTGGGCACCCTGAGCTATGTATTTCCTTAATCCGGTGCCTTTGTATTTCATCAGTTCGGCATCTAGATTAAAATCAGCTTCTTGAAGATATCTGGAAGCCAGTTTATTTCCGACTGGGACACACTCAAATCGTTTGACCTCGTCTTCAGTGGGTTTGCCCAGCTTTTCTACTTTTTCCATGGCTTTTTCCCGGGCGCTTTTCATCTCACTCATAATACCACCCACATGCCAAGATGGTGTTTAACATAATAGAGTTTGTTAAGCGACCTTTGATAATTCATTTACATAGAGTTCTCGCCATCTGTTTTTATTAGCTTGTCTAAGTTGCTTAAAGTGTGATTGAAAAACGCTGGAAGTCAGAGAATCGGTGGTCATGAGCACTGCATCTTCTCCGTTGTCTGTATAGTAAGCCCGGCGTACGCCAACCTTTTGGAATCTATATTTCTCGTATAGTGCTTGGGCTTGTTTGTTTGAGACACGTACTTCTAGTGTAACCACGTTAGCCTTAAGTTGTGCCGCCATTTCGATGATTTGAATTAGTAGTCGTTCTCCTATACCCTGTCGGCGGTAAGCGTTTCGTATGGCAAGAGTAGTAATATGTGCCTCATCTACCATTATCCAGAAACCAGCAATGCCAACGATGTATTCCTTCTGATGTGGGGAGACTTCTTCCCCAAAGAAGCGGGCATGGTCGAAAAGGTGCTGCAGTTTCTGCCAAAAACCTTTGTCGTCAGTGTCTTGTTTAGTCGCTTCAATTTCGCTTGGTTTAACAACCACTACATAAAGGGCTAACCGGTTGCGGAGTTCCTGTTTGAAGGAATCATACGATGGGTGAGGCCACTGAGCTGGGAAAGCCTCGCGGTCTATCTCAAGCGCCTGTGGAATGTCTCCGTCTTGCATACGTCGGATAATATAACTCATGAGCTCCTTGAATATCTCGATTTTGCCCTCTTTAGACTATTGGTTAAGATTTTAGCATATTTCTTTATATATGATAAAAGCCGATGCTGTCAGAGCGTTTAACAATGTACCCTTTCCAATGTAGTTGTAACCTTATGTGGGTGTCTAGCAACACAACATGTAGCCTTGACCCTAGAATTACCTATCACCACACACATGTAGCCTCACCCTTGGTAAATAATCGCGATACTATATTTTCTTCATAACCTTGGCTATACTATATGTAGGAGGTGGTGATGAAAGGACGCGTTGTTGCAGAAGTGTCAATTATTCCAATAGGTACAGGCGATACAGGGTTGAGCCACCATGTTGTTTCATGTCTCGAGGTACTTAAAGGGAGGAAAGACTTAACTTATCGTCTTACTCCAATGGGGACTGTCATTGAAGGTCCCCTTGATAAACTACTTGAAGCGGTTCGCAAGATGCACGAGGTTCCTTTTACTAGGGGTGCATCGCGAGTAGTTACCCACCTGAAAATAGATGACCGCCGGGACAAACCAACAACTATGGCTAGCAAAGTGGAGTCTGTGCGCAAATTGCGTCCGTCAATTAAGGCTTGAAATGGGTAACCTAAGTGTCCAGTTAACACCAGGGCATCCAAAGGGCCTACTTCTGGCTAATCCTGTGATGACAGCCTCTGGCACCTTTGGCTATGGTGTTGAATATAGCAAACTAATTGACATAAAAAGGCTGGGAGCTATCGTTTGTAAAGGCACAACTTTAAGGGCTAGAGAAGGTAATCCGCAACCACGGCTGGTGGAGACAGCTTCCGGGGTTATTAATTCTGTAGGTTTGGAGAATATTGGGGTCGAGGCTGTGATAAAAGAAAAAGCTCCTGTTTGGGCTAAATGGCGAGTGCCAGTTATTGTTAATATCGCTGGCGAAACTATAGATGCGTATCAAGAAGTCGCTGCTAGGCTAGAGGGCATTCCCGGCGTAAGCGGTATCGAAGTCAACATAAGTTGCCCTAATGTAGCATCTGGTGGGATGGAATTTGGCACTAACCCGAGGTCTGCAGCAGAAGTGACCAAAATGGTTAAATCAGTCAGCAGCTTACCCATTATCGTTAAGTTAAGTCCTAACGTCACTGATATTGGAGAAATTGCCTCGGCAGTATATGAAGCTGGAGCTGATGCTATAACCTTGATTAATACAGTGCGAGGAATGGCTATAGATATAAATAAATGCCAGCCTTCTTTGGGTAATACCGTAGGTGGGCTTTCCGGTCCAGCTATCAAGCCGATCGCTCTCTACATGGTGTATAAGGTTGCTGGGATCGTTGGTATACCTATAATTGGCTGCGGTGGCATTAGTTGCGCTGCTGACGCTTTAGAATTTCTAATGGCCGGGGCTAGTGCTGTACAGGTTGGCACGGTTAACTTGACCAGCCCTCAAGCCGTTCTGGATGTACTGGATGGCATTGAGCAATTTATGAAAAAGAAGGGGATACAGAATCTGAAAGATATCGTTGGAATTGCCAGAAGGTGATAAACTTGCTTAATTATTTTTGCCGGTCAGTTCGCTCCTGATAAACTCGATAATCTTTGGTGTGGGGGTACCTGGGCCAAAAATGGCTTTTATGCCTATCTTCTGCAATGCGGGGATATCCTCGTCTGGTATAATGCCACCGGCAACAAGTAAAACATCAGTCCTTCCCTTCTTCTTAAGCCCTTCCACAATTGGTGGGAAAAGTTCCAAGTGCGCACCGGAAAGAATACTTAAACCGACAACATCAACATCCTCTTGTACTGCTGCCTCAACTATCATTTCTGGTGTTTGCCTGATTCCAGTATAGACTACTTCCATTCCGGCATCTCGGAGTGCTCTGGCAACAACCTTAGCTCCACGGTCATGACCATCAAGGCCTGGTTTTGCAACTAATACTCGAATTTTTGCTTCTTCTGCCATCAGCCCTTCTCCTTATACTTTCTGCGCCAGTTCAATGAGTACCCCTTTGGTTGATTTAGGATGTAGGAAGCCGACTTTACCGGCTAGACCGGGGCGGCCTTCCTTGTCAATCAGTTGAACACCTTTATCAGCTAAGGTACAAAGCTCCTGGTCAACGTTCTCAACTTCGAAGCATATATGATGAATTCCCTCGCCCCGGCTTTCGAGAAATTTGCCTACACCGCTTTGCGGGTCAATCGGCTCGAGAAACTCGATTTCCCCACCTTCAGCCATAGGCAAGAGGGCTGCTTTTACTCCTTGCTGTGGCAAAGTTTCTATCTTGCTGGGTTTAGCCCCAAAGAGGTTATCGTAAAGTTGAAGTGCCTCATCCAGATTTTTGACTACAATAGCAACATGGTGAACTTTTTTAATCATTTTTCTCCTTTAATCCCCTCTAGTAAGAGCTCGGGCTATGGTCATTCTCTGCATTTCTGAGGTCCCCTCATAGATTTCGGTTATTTTAGCATCGCGCAGATAGCGTTCTACTGGATAGTCTTTGCAGTAGCCATAACCACCATGAATTTGAACGGCATTATTAGTAACCATTTTGGAGGTTTCAGCAGCATAGACTTTTGCCATAGCTGCCTCTTTCATAAATGGCATATTATGGTCTTTGAGCCAGGCAGCCCTGTAGGTCAACAGCCGAGCAGCATCAATATGGGTTGCCATATCAGCGAGCATCCACTGAATTGCCTGGAAGTTGGCTATCGCTTGTCCGAATTGCTGGCGTTCTTTGGCATAGGCAAGAGAATCATCAAATGCCGCCTGAGCGATACCTAGCGCTTGGGCAGCTACAGTGACACGGCTGGAATCTATGGCCTCTAAGGCTACCCTTAACCCACGACTTTGTTCACCCAACAGGTTGGCTGCCGGTATCTGACAGTTTTCGAATACCAACTCTGTTGTCGATGAGCCGCGTATACCAAGCTTGTTCTCCTCCTTGCCTACAGAGAAGCCCGGGGTACCTTTTTCAACGATGAAGGCAGTTATGCCCCGATGTCCCAGCGATTTGTCAATGGTGGCAAAAACCGTAGCTATTCCAGCTTCAGCACCATTGGTTATGAATATCTTAGTGCCATTAATAATGTATTTGTCGTCCTGCAATATGGCAGTTGTTTCTAAAGCTCCGGCATCGCTTCCCGCCCCAGATTCGGTCAATGCGAAACAGGCTAATTTTTCTCCTTTGGCTACGGGTGTAACATATTTATGCTTTTGTTCTTCATTTCCAAATTTGTAAATAGGGTAGCAGGCCAATGATAAGCTGGCTAGAAAGACTGTGCCCACGGAAGCCGAAGCCCGACATAATTCTTCTGCAGCAATAGCCATAGATAGATAATCGCCACCGCTGCCTCCATACTCCTCATCAATAGTAATGCCGAACAGGCCCAAACTGGCCGCCTTCTTTATAATTTCGTCCGGGCAGTTCCCCTCTTCATCGATTTTTGCTGCTAATGGCTTGACCTCGTTGGTAGCAAAGTCGCGTACCATAGCTTGGAACATCTTTTGCTCCTCGGTTAACTGAAAATCCATCTGGCGCTCCTCCTGTGTTTAATTTTATGCATTTATACGCTTATCCATCTTCAGAAAGCAAGGTATTCTTTCTGGGTACCAAAAACTTTGCGCAGCACATCACATATCTCACCGATACTGGCATAAGCCTCAACACAATCGATAAATGCTGGCATGGTGTTATCTTGGCTGCGGGCTACCTCTTCCAGGTTTTTAAGCGCCTTGGTAACCTTGTCCTTGTCTCTATTTTTCTTTACTTGGGATAATCTTTCTTTTTGTTTTATTTCCAGCTCAGGGTTTACTCGCAGTAGTTCTGCTATTTTGGGGGACGATGAGACAAATTTGTTGACACCTATCACGGTTGCTTTGTTTTCCTCGATGTTCTTCTGCTGACGATAAGAGCTTTCTTGGATTTCTTTTTGTTGGAAACCTTGCTCTATGGCAGCTACAGCACCACCCAGCTTGTCGATTTTATCAATGTATTCGGTAGCTTGTCTTTCTAAAGCCTCGGTGATGTATTCTATGAAATACGACCCACCAAGTGGGTCAACGACATCACCAATGCCTGTCTCATAAGCTAGGAGTTGCTGAGTGCGCAGGGCAATGGTTACTGCCTCTTGAGATGGTGTAGCATACGCTTCATCGAAGGAATTTGTATGAAGCGATTGTGTTCCACCTAGAGTTGCGGCCAGGGCTTGGACAGCTACTCTGACGATATTGTTGTATGGTTGTTGTGCGGTCAGGGTACAGCCGGCGGTTTGCGCATGGAAGCGCAGCATCATCGAGCGAGGGTCCTTAGCTTTAAACCCCTGGCTCATAATCTTAGCCCAGAGATGACGCGCAGCCCTAAACTTAGCCACCTCTTCAAAAAGATTGTTATGTGCGTTGAAAAAGAAAGAGAGCCGGCCACCAAATTCATCCACATCCAGCCCGGCATCAATGGCTGCCTGAACGTAGGCAATACCGTTAGCCAGGGTAAAGGCGATTTCCTGAGCTGCTGTGGAACCAGCTTCGCGTATATGGTAACCGCTGATACTGATGGTGTTCCACCGTGGGACATGCTGGCTGCAATAAGCAAAGATATCAGTTGTCAGGCGCATTGATGGACGAGGCGGAAAAATGTGCGTGCCCCGGGCAATATATTCCTTTAGGATATCATTCTGAATGGTGCCGTCCAGCTTAGCCGGGTCAACTCCTTGCTTTTTAACTAGGGCAATGTACATAGCCAGAAGGATAGGGGCGGTAGAATTTATGGTCATGGATGTACTGACCTTGTCTAACGGAATATCCTTAAAAAGAATTTCCATGTCCTCCAAAGTATCTATAGCCACTCCAACCTTACCAACTTCACCCCTAGCCAGGGGATGGTCTGAATCATAGCCGATTTGGGTAGGCAACTGAAAGGCAATGCTCAAGCCAGTCTGCCCTTGTTCCAGCAAGTAGCGGTAACGCTTGTTAGATTCCTCAGCAGTGCCAAAGCCGGCATACTGACGCATTGTCCATAGTCTACCGCGATACATGTTGGGTTGTATACCGCGGGTGAACGGGTACTCTCCAGGATAGCCTAAAGCAGCAAGGTAGTCGAAATTTGGTATATCTTCTGGAGCATAAACTGGCGAGATATCAATCCCCGAGCTGGTCTCAAATTTCTCTTGTCGCTCGGGAAAGCGCTTGAGGGTTGGAGCTAATGTGGTTTCTTGCCATTCCTGCTTCTTTTTACTAGTCATGAGTGGTCTCCTATGCTATTTTGCAATTCCAGGCCGAGACATTTTAACACGAGTTACTGGAAATGATAAAGTACTGGCAATAGGTCTTTACTTGATGCGCAGTTTACTCTGTCAGATTACTAGCGGCTAGTTTTTGACCAAGAGCAAAGGCATCTTTAAGCGCTGTTGGATGCAGATGGATGGATTCCCTTTCATCAATTCCAGAGAAGACCAGTTCGCCAGTGTATCTGACATCCAGAGTTGTAAACCAACTTTTGACCGTAGCCATGGCTGGCTGAAACAGATTTTGGAGCCTCGTTCCACCCACTGAGACAAAGTTTCCTTTGCGTTTTTTGCCGGGGTTAAACGCTACTGGAAGTTTAAGTACGTATTTTATTACCCACAGTGCCTGACAACGGTCAATCATGGCTTTGGTTTGGGCAGTAACTCCCATGAAAAAGATGGGCGAGGCTAGAACTACACGGTCAACTTCTCTCAAGTCGGCATGTATCCAATGCATGTCGTCGTCTATCACGCATTTACCGGTTTTAATACAGCCATCGCAGTGGCGGCAGGGCGCGATATTCAACTCACTAAGGATGACCGTTTTCGTTTCGGCTCCCTGACTGGAAGCGCCAGCCATTACCTGTTGAAGCAACTGGTCGGTGTTGCCGTCGCGACGAGGACTGCCGGCAATACCTAAGACCTTTAACTTTGAAGAGGGGCGGGTTTCTGGCGATTTTGACAAACTTGCTCCTTCCTGTTCATTTTCATTATATGATAACACTCCACAGATTTGGAGAATCCTCACCTCTTAGGGTTAGTGTATAATAAATCGATGGCATATATCTAGAGTCTGCCGAAATTTCAAGAAACAAAACCTTGTGCTTTTGCATGCAGCGATGAAATAGGCTAAAATTGAGGTCGCTTTTATGTGTGATAACTCTAAGGAGAACTTAAATGACCAAAAACGAGATATTCAAGCAAGCCAGGAAAGAGAACAGGGCACATTTAACTGAGATTGAGTCCAAAGAGCTTCTGAAAGAGGCTGGAATACCTGTCGTCGAATCGAAACTGGCTCGGACAAAGACAGAAGCGGTTTCCCTGAGTAAGAAGATGGGGTTTCCGGTGGTGCTAAAAATAGTCTCGCCCGATGTCATTCATAAGAGCGATTCTGGTGGTGTTAAACTAGGCCTAGCCAACACAGCCCAGGTAGGCAAAGCTTATAGTGAAATTGTCTCTGCGATTAAGAAACACTACCCAAAAGCGAAAATAGAGGGTGTATCGGTGCAGAAAATGGCTCGTCCCGGAGTGGAAGTTATTATCGGCATGACCAAAGATGCGCAATTCGGGCCGGTATTGATGTTTGGTCTGGGAGGGATACTGGTTGAGGTACTGAAAGATGTTTCCTTCAGGATAGTTCCGCTGGTCAAGAGGGATGCCCATGAGATGATAAAGGAGATAAAAGGTTATCCTCTGCTTGAAGGTTATAGGGGGCAGGAGCCGGCTGACGTCCCATTCCTGGAAGACTTAATGTTGAAGGTTTCTGACTTCGTTGATAAGAACCCGGAAATAAAGGAACTCGATCTTAACCCTATTTTCGCTTATAAGAACAGGGCAGTGGCGGTTGATGCCAGGGTGATTCTAGAACCCGCTTCGTAAAAGTGAATATTCATTAAGTCAAGCTGAAGACCCTGTAGCCTTCTCCCGGATTCATTCTGTACAATGCCGAGGATTTCCCTCACCAGCATAATGGTTTGATTTCATCCACCTCTCCTACTAACATTTTGTAAGTTTAGCCAATGCCAGCTAAAATTTTCAGTGAAAATCAGCAAACGGTATTTACATATAGTCGAAGAGCAGAACAATGGAGGGAATTATAAAGAAAGTCTATTTGCTACTGGTGCTGGCTCTATTAATTTTAACCACATGTGCGTCAGGCTGCTTAAGCTCAACAAGAGATAGAGACGTCCTGTTCCAAACTTCAATGTTCAGCGCACTTTCAGAAGGTGACTACGATGGAGACTTAATATACAAGGAACTGAAGAAACATGGTGATTTTGGGATAGGCACTTTTGACGACCTTGATGGAGAGATGATTGCCCTGGGGAGCGAATTCTATCAAATTAAAGCAGATGGCAAAGCTTATCCTGTAGAGGATTCGATGGAGACGCCATTTGCGATTGTAACGTTCTTTGAGCCAGATAAAGCTGTTTCTTTGGATAATGTATCAGGCCATGAGCAATTAAAGCAGTATCTTGATGGCATGTTGCCAACCAGAAATATCTTTTACGCAATCAAAATAGAGGGGGATTTCGAATATATCAAGGCAAGAAGTGTTGCTGCGCAAAGCAAACCGTATCCCCCCCTTGATGAAGCCTTGAAGGGACAGACGATGTTTGAATTTCATGATGTGACTGGTACTCTAGTAGGATTCTGGTGTCCGACCTATGTGGACGAAATAAACGTGCCCGGTTATCACTTCCACTTTATAACTGCCGACAGGAAAAATGGTGGTCATCTTCTTGAATGCAAAATAAAAAGCGCCCAAGCTGAAATTGATTATACCTCAGAGTTCTACATGGCATTGCCCTGAGGGTCAGTAGCTTTGTTGAGTAAGCCCGTTTGATAAGCCACCGTGGAAGTGAAACGTATCCTCACCTAGCTTGACCAAACTTGTAGCCTTTGTTAGTATTTGTTTTGAGGGGATATAGCTCAATTGGGAGAGCGCCGCGTTCGCATCGCGGAGGTCGGGGGTTCGAATCCCCCTATCTCCACCATCCACTTGAGAGCATTCTAGTAAGGCATTTAGCAACCGGAGTAGTATTGACAACGTGTATCTCCATATTATAGAATTTGCCATTATTGCTGCGGGTTTTTATTCCGCAAGAGTCAAAGCTACAGGAATAAGACCGGTGCCTGCTAATAAATACATTTACCGCCAGTGACTCCGGGGTAAGTTACTGTACAAGGCAGTAACTCTGGAGTCACAGTCCTGAATATCCTCACTATTAAACATCTGCCGCTCAATTTCTCTAAGGTTTCGTGCATCTTTCTTTCTAAGAAGGTACGAGCACTTAAGTTGCATTCAAGAGTATAATTTTGGCTTATAGCCTTATATGAAGAGGTCGAGAACTAAAAAAGGAGGTTGAAAATCAATGAAAAAAGAGATACTGTTTATCTTGTTAGCTCTTACGATGGTAGGAGCACTGGTGCTAGGTGCTTGTGCAAAACCAGCGCCGGCTGAGACTATCAAGCTGACGTATAGCAATTTCTTCCCGCCCACAAATTTGAACTCCATACTGGCTGAACAGTTTTGCGCCGAGATAAAGGCGCGCACCAACGGTGGGATAGAAATTACTTATTACCCTACTGGCACATTAACTCCAGCAGCAGGGATATATGATGGTGTGGTCAACGGCATTTCCGATATAGGCATGTCTTGCTTTACCTACACTATGGGGAGGTTCCCGGCCAGCGAGTTGGTCGATTTGCCTCACGCTTACCCCAATGGCTGGGTTGCTACTAAGGTTGCCAACGATTTTTATCAAGAATTCAAACCAGCGGAATTGAACGACGTACATGTGCTTTATTTGCACGCACATGGTCCTGGTGTGGTTTTCACTACCAAGAAGCCGGTGAGGACATTAGAAGACCTGCAGGGATTGCAAATAAGGGGTACAGGTGTGGGTGTCAAAATAATGGATACACTGGGGGCTAAAGGTGTAGGTAAGCCGCAGGGAGAGGCTTACGAGCTCCTGTCCAAGGGTACAGTAGATGGCAGCTTTGCTCCTCTCGAGGTATTGAAGGGATGGAAACAGGCTGAAGTGGTGAACTATGTGACCAATTGTTACGCTGTGGGCAACACCACAGACATGTTTGTGGTCATAAATAAGGCTAAATGGGATAGCTTACCAGCCAATATCCAGAAGGTCTTCACCGAAGTAAGCAAAGAGTGGATAGAGAAACATGCTAAGGCGTGGACTTACTCTGACAAATCGGGAGTCGATTTCCTCCTGACGTTCGAGGGCAGGGAGTTGATACAGTTGCCCCCGGATGAGATGGCAAAATGGGTGGAAGCTGCCAATCCGTTGATTGAACAATATATTACAGAGAAGACAGCCAAAGGACTGCCGGCTGCTGATTACGAAAAATACATAGCCGAGCGAGTGAAATACTGGAGTGCTAAGTCACCTTCTGAAGCAGCCTGTGTGGAATGGGCTGAAAAGGAACTGGTGCCTAAGTAGTCTGGAAAGTTTGGCAAAGCAAATTTAGCTTTCGGGGGCATCTGAAAGTGGGGATGGTAACTTTCCGGTGTCCCCGAAAATAGTTTACTTTGATACCAGGGGAAAATGAAGAGATTCGAGCGCATTGTAAATTCTTTGAGCAAGTGGCTTAACTGGGTTGCCGGGGTTGCCCTGGTGCTCATGCTACTAGTGATAGTGGCTGACATAATCGGCGCCAAGCTGTTCAAGTCGCCCCTGCCCGGCAGTGTTGATACAGTCGGCTTGCTGGGTGTAGTGGTAATCGCCTTTGCTGTAGCTCAAACTCAAGTTGTGCATGGGCACATTGAAGTCGAGTTTTTTGTGATGCGCATCCCTGAAAAAGCCAGAAATATTATCGCTGGGATTATCTATTCTTTAGGAATGCTGTTATTTGTACTACTCGGTTGGCAAAGCTATGACTTTGGGCACACGTTGCAGGCCAGCGGGGAGGTTTCCATGACTCTGGGTATCCCCACTTACCCCTTTGTTTATGGTATCGCCTTTTCCTGTATCGTTGTCTTTCTGGTGTTGCTGCTGCAATATCTTAAGGAAGTATTAAAGATAGGAAAATGAGTCCAGCTACTATCGGTATCATAGGAATTATCCTTTTAATTATATTTTTCGTTCTCCGTATGCCAGTTGGCTTCGCCATGGCCCTTATCGGAGTTGTCGGTTTCAGCTATCTGGTTTCCCCCGGGGCTGGGTTCGATATTTTTGCCAGGGACATTTTTTACACCTTCTCTTCTTATTCGCTCACAGTTATCCCCATGTTTGTCTTTATGGGTTGCATCGCTTCTGGCGCCGGCATGAGTAAGAGACTCTATGATGCTGGCTATTTGATATTAGGCAGGCTGCGCGGTGGCTTGGCAATGGCTACCATAGCAGGTTGCGCTGGCTTCGCTGCCATTTGCGGCTCAACCAATGCCTGCGCTGCTGCCATGGGAAAGGTATCGCTGCCAGAAATGAAGAGGTACCATTATGATGATTCGTTGGCAACAGGGACTGTGTCTGCTGCCGGCAGCCTAGGCATACTTATTCCTCCCAGCACCATCTTTATTGTTTACGGCATAATGACCGAGCAATCCATAGGTAAGCTTTTTATAGCTGGTGTTTTCCCGGGGCTCATTCTTGCCGGGCTATTCATGACTACTGTGTACCTTATTTGCTGGCTTAATCCCTCGCTTGCCCCGGCGGGTACAACGACAAGTTGGAGGGAGAAACTGGATGGAGTCACAGGTATTGGCGAGATGTTGGTTTTATTTCTCCTAGTCATCAGCGGATTGTTCCTCGGCTGGTTTAGCCCAACACAAGCTGGTGGTGCCGGTGCCGCTGGCGCCTTGCTCATAAGCCTTATTAGACGGCAACTCACCTGGGAGAACTTTCTCGGTGCAGTCAAGGATACTTTGCGCATAACCTGCATGATAATGGTTATCGTTGCTGGGGCTACGGTTTTCGGACATTTTATGGCGGTATCGAAGATTCCTCTTTTTCTGGCTGATTGGGTGAGTGCTCTGCCTTGGCCTCCGGCAGCTGTGCTGGCAGTGATAGTCCTCATTTATCTGCTCGGTGGCTGTTTCATGGACTCACTGGCAATGATAATGCTCACCGTGCCTATCTTTTATCCGGCTGTTATTGCACTTGGTTTTGACCCGATATGGTTCGGTGTGATAATTGTTCTGGTGGTAGAGATGGGTGTTATCACACCGCCAGTGGGTATAAATGTGTATGTAGTCAAGGGAATTGCTAAAGGAGTTCCTCTGGAGACTATTTTCAAAGGGGTATGGCCTTTCCTTTTGGCGGAACTTGTTATGGTTGGCATATTGATGCTTTTCCCTCAGATTGCCACTTTCCTGCCTAGTTTAACTACATATTAAAGATGAGCCAACAGATGACCACTATATCAGATATGTTAGCCCAAAATGCCAGACTGTATCCTTATGATATAGCTCTTATTGAATTGAAACCAAGCCAGAAGATAAGAAGGGAGATAACTTGGAAACAGTTTGATGAAAGGGCCAACAGGATTGCCAATGCACTGAAGGACAAAGGTATTGGCAAGGATCACAAGGTAATACACTGGATGATGAACTCAATTAAATGGCTTGAAACCTATTTTGGCATTATAAGAACCGGGGCATGGGCAATCCCACTCAATTTCAGGTTCACCAGCAGAGACCTTAAATATTGTGCGGATATAGCCGAAGCTAAAGCCATGATTTTAGGAGAAGAGTTTATAGATAGGGTAGAAGCCGTCCGTTTACAGTTACCCACGATTCAACATTATATTATTGCCGGTCACAACCCATCAGAAAATATGGACAGCTTGGAGGATTTAATTAGAAGCTCGTCACCTAAGCCGACGGGAATTGAGTTAGTCGACGATGACGAGTGTGGTCTCTATTTCACTTCAGGCACAACCGGAGACCCCAAGCCCATACTCTTAACTCATAAGAATATGGTCTGCGCTGCTATCGTTGAGGAGGTTCATCATTACCAAACGCGCAAGGATAACTTCGTCCTCCTGCCGCCTTTATATCATACCGGCGCCAAAATGCACTGGTTTGGTAGCCTGCTGGTAGGCGGGAAAGCTACCATACTAACGGAAATCAACCCCCGGAATATATTTGAAGCCGTTGAAAGAGAGAGGGGGACAATAGTATGGCTGCTGGTACCATGGGTTCATGACATCCTGGTAGCAATGGACAAGGGGGAATTGCGGAAGGAAGATTACGATCTGAGCTGCTGCCGACTAATGCATATAGGTGCTCAGCCCGTGCCTCCAAGCCTGGTCCAGCGCTGGAAGAAATATTTCCCCAGCATGCAATATGACACTAATTATGGTCTAGGTGAGGCCTCAGGCCCGGGATGCATCCATCTAGGCATAGAAAACGAGAGAAAGGTTGGAGCTATCGGGAAAGCCGGTTTTAACTGGGAGGTTCGCATAGTCAACGATAGTGGCGAAGATGTAGCCCGGGGTGAGGTAGGTGAGTTGATTGTCAAAGGCTGTGGTGTTATGAAGGAATATTACAAAAACCCAGAAAAAACAGCAGAAACGATAAGAAACGGCTGGCTATATACAGGTGACATGGCTCGAATGGACAATGAAGGCTTTACTTACCTCGTTGATAGAAAGAAAGACACAATCATCACTGGTGGTGAGAATATCTATCCTGCTGAAGTAGAAGAGATTCTCCATCGACATCCCCAAATCTATGATGTGGCCGTTATCGGGATTCCAGATGAGAGGTTGGGCGAAATAGCTTTAGCCATAATTGCCCCCAAGCCAGGCGAAACCTTGACCGAAGCCGAGGTAATTGTATTCTGTGAGCAGAATTTAGCCAAATACAATAGACCCAGGCGTATTATATTCGACAAAGTACCGCGTAACCCCACCGGTAAGATAGAAAAACCGAAACTCAGACAGAAGTTTGGTAGCCAGTAAGTTCAAGCCACTTCTGCCCAACATCAGGTGCTCTTTTTAGCAGCCACAATTTGTGTACAGACTATAGTGCCACCTGCTATCAAAATAATGACTCGCATATTGGCTTTGGTGCTTGTCCTCAAAAGTGGTAGAATCAGAAGGTTTGTGCGTCTTTTTGGCAATTGTATTAGCCCGAATTGGGAAGTTTTGAAATGAAAGGGGTTTTTTACGGTTGGTGGATAGTAGCTGCCAGTTTTTTTATTGCCCTTTATGTCGCTGGCATTATATTCTTCGGCTTCACCGCCTTTTTTGAACCCATCGTGCAGGAGTTTGGCTGGAGTTACACCGAGGTCTCAATCGGAGCCTCCCTTCGCGGTTTGGAGATGGGAATCCTTGCCCCAATGATAGGCTTCCTGGTTGACCGCTTCGGCTCGAGAAAGCTGGTTTTATTTGACGTCATCACGGTCGGCCTTGGTCTCATACTTATCAGCCAGACCCGGTCTCTTATCACACTATACTCGGGATTTCTACTTCTTTCTTTGGGGGCAGGTGGCTGTACCAGCGTGGTCTTGTACACAGCAGTCGCTAACTGGTTCAAAAGGCATATCAGCAGAGCGCTTGGTGTTGCAGCCTGTGGCTTTGGGGCTGGTGGAGTCATGGTTCCGCTTATCCCTTGGCTCATTAATATTTATGACTGGCGGACTACTCTGATTATCCTCGCATTTGGAATGTGGATTTTTGGGATACCTTTAGCCTTAGTTATTCGCGATAAGCCAGAGCAATATGGTTATCTCCCTGATGGTGGTGTAATGCCCGTAGTGGCTCCGGATTACCCAATAGAGTCAGAAGCTGTAGAAGCTAGCTTCTCGAATATAATTAAAGGCCGAACCCTGTGGCTCATCAGCCTTGCAGAGGCAATACGGTGGATAATACTTACAGCAGTTGTCATTCATATCATGCCATATCTAAGCAGCATTGGCATTCCAAGGGCAAATGCTGCTCTTGTGGCAGCGGCTGTTCCCCTGATTAGCCTGACTGGAAGATTTGGATTTGGCTGGCTCGGCGATATGTTCGACAAGAGGTATCTCATGGCTATAACATACTTTCTTACAGGCATGGGAATGATAGCTTTATCGTTTGCATCTACCGGGGCGGTCATATTCATTTTTGTCATATTCTTCTCAGTGGCGCTTGGTGGCGGCGTAACGCTCAGAGGGGCTATGCTCAGTGATTATTTTGGTAGAAGCTCTTTTGGTAAGGCTCTCGGCATAATTATGGGCACTTCAGCAGTCGGTGGTATCATAGGACCTACACTCGCTGGATTCACGTTTGATAACACGGGAAGCTACCGATTAATATGGCTGGTCTATTGTGGACTGACAATCATTTCGATAGCTGTAATACTTTTGCTTAGACCAGCAGCAACTACCAGGGTTGAACCAGGAGACGATGCAAGCCAGCGCAGATGAAATTATTCTGCTATGTCTTCCGCTAAACTTGACAGTCAAAAATATTTTCGCTAAAGTATTTAATTTGTGATTGGACTTTAGGCAATCGAATGACTGTCCTTAGACGGGCTTTTATTTTAAGGGAGGTTGTAATAACATGAGCAGATTCAAAGTGACTTATTATTTAGCTTGCGTTGCCTTGCTATTCGCTGTATTTGGTGGATTGTCGATTCAATCAACCGCTCAGGCAATGCCAGATACAGGCAGCCAACCGGCTTCGATATCACCAAACCAGAAATCACCTGGGGCCGAGAAAATAACGCTCACTTGCCAATATCCTGTAGTGAGCAGTTACGCTGGCACCTATTTCGCATATAAAATTGATTTGCAGTACACGGGAGGTACAGCGCCACGTATTTTTGACCTTCAGGCTAAGGGTCCTGACGGTTTCACTTATTCGATTACGCCAAGCTATGGAGAGACTACAGAAATTGCCGCTATTCGCCTCGACCCTCAGAAAACATACCCTGATACGATTACAGTGATGGCCAGACCATATGCCTGGCGAGTGCCACAGCCCGGAGAGTACCCCATAACTGTGGGAGCCAGCTCAGGAGAACTTAAAGCCAGCATTGAGCTTAAAGCTATAGTAACTGCCCAATATGACCTTGCGGTGGAGCCTTCTAGTGGACTGCTGAATACTAAAGCCACCACTGGTAAGGATAACTATTTCCCCATCTCTATAATAAACACCGGGTCGGCAGACCTTGCAAAAATCAATTTTAGTTCGAAAATAATTGGCGGACCTTCCGGTTGGAGTATCACTTTTAACCCCGAAAAGATAGATTTACTCCCAAAAGGCGATAAACGCGAGATTCAAGTTAATATAAAGCCAGCAGAAAAGACTATAGCAGGCGATTACATGGTTACCATATCGGCTGAGCCGGAAGCCAAGAATGCATTTGGCGCCTTTGATCTTAGGGTAACCGTGCTAACGCCTACAATCTGGGGTTGGGTAGGTGTCGGCATCGTAGTTCTGGTTATTGCCGGACTAGCATTCATGTTTATGCGCTTGGGTAGACGTTAAAGACAAAGTGGGCAAACAGGCTATTATCGAAACCAAAGACTTAGTCAAAGCCTACGGAAAATTTATCGCTGTGGATAAATTAAATCTTTGTGTAGGCGAGGGTGAGATTTTTGGCTTCCTTGGCCCCAACGGCGCCGGAAAGACTACAACATTACTCATGCTGCTTGGACTCACCGAGCCAACGTCTGGCACAGCTCGAATATGCGGTTTCGACTCTACCAGAGAGCCGCTCAAGGTAAAGCGTATTACCGGCTATCTGCCGGAAAAGGTTGGTTTCTATGATGATTTGACCGCAAGGGAGAACTTGGATTATACCGCGGCACTAAATGGCTTGTCCCGAGAGGTTGCATCAAGGAAAATCAGCGAGCTCCTAAATATGGTTGGACTGTCCCAAATGGCTGAGAATAAGGTTGGTACTTTCTCCCACGGTATGAAACAGCGCCTTGGAATCGCCGAAGTCATGATTAAAGACCCTAAAGTAGCTTTCTTTGACGAGCCCACAGCTGGAATAGACCCTGAGGGCATTGAACAGGTCCTTAGCCTCATCACCAACATGGCTAAACAGAAGGTGACCATTGTTCTGTCTTCGCATCAACTACACCAGGTACAGAAAATTTGTACTCGGGTGGGAATACTGTCCAAAGGACATCTCGTAGCCGAAGGGTCAGTAGATCAGCTCGCTAGAGAGAAAATCGGTGGTGGCAAGTTCAGAATAGAAGTCCAGGTATCGGAGCCTACAAGCAAGCTGATGAAATCAATAAAGAATATCAAAGGTGTGACCAATGTGGAAAGCTCTGACGACCTGCTGCTTATTAGCTGTGACGAAGACCTGAGACCTCAAATTGCCAGGGTGGTTGTTGATAGCGATAGCTTATTGGTTCAGATGAAGATTGAAGAGTATGGTCTGGATGACATTTACATGAAGTATTTCCGTAAGGCTTAGATTAGATATGTCGGGCTTAATGGCCGTTTTTTGGAAAGAATTAGCTGACCACTTTAATAGCAAGCGATTTATCATTTTATCTCTCCTGATTTACCTGGCCGGTATAGCAACTATCTATGTGGCAGCGCAAACCATTAGAACCGGCATAACTGAAACCACCGAATTCATCTTTTTGAGGCTTTTCATTGTCTCAGGTGAGACCTTGCCCTTTTCCTTCCCGTTCTTTCTCTCGCTTTTCATACCTATAGTCGGCATAGCTCTCGGTTTTGATGCTATAAACAGTGAGCGAACCAGCGGTAACCTTAGTAGGATTTTATCACAGCCCCTTTACCGAGATTCGGTAATCAACGGGAAATTTCTAGCTGGACTGGTCACCCTAGCAATATTAGTGGTAAGTATAATGCTTCTTGTCGCTGGCATGGGACTGCGCATGATTGGTGTGCCTCCAACTGCCGAGGAGATACTCAGACTTTTTGCCTTCATATTTGTGAGTATAATCTATGGCGCTTTCTGGATGTCGTTGGCTGTCCTTTTCTCGGTTTTTTTCAACCGTATTGCCACTTCGGTTTTGGCTTCGATGGCCCTGTGGATTTTTCTTTTCCTGTTCATGTCTATGATTGCCGGAGCTATTGCTGGTGCTGTTGTCCCTGTTGATCAGAACTCGAGTTTAGAATTGCTAGCCAAGAACGACGAAATCTACCGTACTATCAGTCGCATCTCACCAAGCACTTTATATGGAGAAACTGTCCAGGTTTTACTGATGCCTGAACTAGGGAACCCTAGCTCAACGTTGATGTTGATAAGCATATATGCAGGCGGAATGATACCAACACCTTTACCTTTAGGTCAGAGCTTGCTTATCATCTGGCCTCAGTTAACCAGCCTGATAGCATTGACTGCCCTGTGCTTCGCAGGCTCGTATATTAAGTTTATGCGCGAGGAGATAAGGTCAACCTAATCTAGTCCTACCAGTCCAAGTCGTATTTTGGCTATTCATCCTTGTGCTGAGTAAAAAATGATTCTGAAGACTCTTGTTGTCGGCCCTATTGCCAGTAATTGCTACATCGTTGGCTCTGAATCGAGCAAGCGGGGGATAATTATTGACCCGGGGGCTGAAGCCAAGTTGATTCTAAGAAATGTCAATGAGTTGGGCTTGACAATTCCTCTGATTGTGATTACCCACATGCACTTTGACCATACCGGTGCACTTGCGCCTGTTAAAGAGAGGACAGGAGCTAAGTTTGTCCTCCACGAGGCCGAGGCAGCAGACATAGGAATGTTTTCTAGAATGCTCTCATCTATGATGGGTGGCTCTTTCAGTCAACCACCCACACCAGACAGACTGCTAAAAGATGGCGACAGAATAGATATGGATGATTTAAGCTTCACTGTCTTGCATACACCGGGACATAGTCCTGGCGGCATCAGCCTCTACGGGCATGGAATAGTCTTCAGCGGTGATTCCCTCTTTAACTATGGCATAGGCAGGACTGATTTTCCGGGCTGTAGCTATAAACAGCTAATGGATAGCATTCAAAATAAACTCATGACCTTGCCGGATAAGACCATCGTCTATCCGGGGCATGGCCCGTCCACTACTATCGGCGAAGAAAAAAGGGGCAATCCCTTTCTCACATGATTGCCCCCTGCGGTTATTACTTTCTACGGTCTTCGCTATTCTCTACATCAAATGAACAGCGGACACATAACCAACGTGATGGTGCTGAGCAGCTTGACCAAGACATGAAGTGAAGGCCCAGCAGTATCCTTGAACGGGTCACCAACGGTGTCACCGACAACTGCCGCAGCATGAGTAAAAGTGCCTTTACCTATCACGTTACCATTCTCATCTTTGAGCTGCCCGTCTTCAATCATCTTCTTGGCATTGTCCCAGGCACCACCACCGTTGTTCATGAATGAGGCCAACATGATACCTGCGATGGTGCCAACCATAAGTAATGCGGCTACCACCATAGCGGCATCGTAACCTGCCCACTTGAAAATAAGCCCAACAACTACTGGCGCCAGCACGGGCAAAAGACCTGGCAGTATCATCTCTCTCAAGCCGGCACGAGCAGTAATATCGACCGCTCTAGCGTAATCCGGTCGAGAGGTACCAGCCATAATGCCTGGGTCAGCCTGAAATTGGCGGCGGACTTCTTTAATGATCTTGGCTGCGGTTTTTCCCACTGCCTTTATTGCCCAGGAGCTGAACAGATAAACCAGCATTACTGCCAAGAGAGCCCCTACGAAGACTTCTATCTTGGCGATGTCCACAACGTTGTACTGGCCCTCAACACCGAACTTGAGGAATGAAACCCTATTAAGATATGCCTGGAAGAGTAAGAAGGCGGCTAAACCTGCCGAAACCATGGCATATCCCTTGGTTAAGGCTTTTGTGGTGTTGCCCACAGCATCGAGCCTGTCGGTAATCCGGCGTACCTCTTTACCGGCACCTGCCATCTCGTTAATACCATTAGCATTGTCAGTTATAGGCCCAAAGGTATCCATTGACAGCACATACGGGCAGGTCATCAGCATGCCCATGGTAGCCACAGCAGTGCCGAAAGCACCGCCACCTTGGACTCCACTTATATTACCCATCCAGTAAGACAGCAAAAGGGCGAGGCCAATCACTACGGCTGTTGCCAGTGTGGTTTCAAAGCCTACAGCCGTGCCAGCGACAATGTTAGTGGCTGGACCTGTTCTTGAGGCTTCGGCGATTTCCTGTACCGGTTTGTATCGAGACTCAGTGTAATACTGAGTAATGTAAACGATGACAACGCTAGTAACAATCCCCACTACACCGGCACCGAACAGCCACCAGTTGCCTAGCATAAAGTGTATGGTTACAGCCATGCCGATAATTGATAAGGCGATAGCAACAAAATATCCGCGGTTCAACGCATTCATGGCGTTCTCTTCTTCCTTGGCGCGGACAATCAATACTCCTATCATGCTGGCGATCAGACCAAAAGCACGAACGACGAGAGGGAAGAGAATCCAGGCTATATTACCAGTGGCAAGATAGGCAATTACCCCAAGAATCATAGCGCCGATGTTTTCAGCAGCTGTAGATTCGAACAAGTCGGCACCACGGCCAGCACAATCACCAACGTTGTCACCGACTAAGTCGGCAATAACCGCAGCATTACGCGGGTCATCCTCAGGAATACCAGCTTCTACTTTACCCACCAGGTCAGCGCCCATGTCAGCAGCTTTGGTGTAAATTCCACCGCCGAGCTGAGCAAATAAAGCAACAAAACTAGCGCCGAACCCAAAACCCACGATTAGGTGAGGAGCGATTTCAGGTTTGCTGCCTCCGCCGAAGGCAAAGAAGATAGCGGTAACTCCAATTAAGCTAAGAGCGGTAATGAGAAATCCAGAAACAGCTCCACCTCTGAGGGCGATGGTAACTGCTTCAGTCAGGCTCTTTTGGGCTCCAGCAGCGCAGCGAACGTTGGACTTAACTGCAATATACATGCCGATAAAACCTGAAATCCCTGAACAGAAAGCACCTACTAGGAAGGCAACTGCTGTTCGCCAGCCAATTCCGAAAGCAGTCATCCCTTCAATACCCTTCTCTCCACCCAGTAGGGCCACAAGAACGCCGATGATAACTGCCACCACCAGCGACAGTATCCCGATGGTACTATACTGCCGTTTTAAGAACGCCCAAGCGCCTTCAAAAATCATGTCACCGATTTCCTTCATCTTTGGCGTTCCAGCGTCACGGCGTAGCACGTTTCTTGCCAGGAGTATGGCAAAAATCACCGTTACCAACCCAGCAACAGGAACAAGCCAGAAAATACCAGGCATTTTACCTCCTTATGATTGAGATTTGGTTTTCGCCATCTGATTTGCGAATAACCACCAAGTGTCAGATTCTATCGTCTTTGGCTAGCAGAGTCAAGGTTATCCATCATTGGAAATATAAAATTGTACTTTAGTACAGACGTATGCGGGATAGCAGACCTACTAGGCAAGAGGATCTCCTGCCTTTATCAAGTCACCTTTTTTTCGGAATTTGCTCTAACTTATCTTCCAGTTCTTTTTGTCTCAGAACCAGCGTCAGGTCGCCACGGGTTCTCTCCAAAATGCCACGCACGGCATCACTTGTTCGCCTCAAACCATAAGTGACACCCTCGGGGAAGTCCATAGTCATGAGGACAGCATATATGTCATCCATTACGGCTAGCAATTCCTCGCATCGAGAAAGGTCATTCCGTCTCAAGCTATCTAAAAGATAGCGCCGCAGTTCACCGACCGCTTCTCCCAGGCCGTTTAAGTACGCTGGATAGCTGATCCTCAATGCTTCCGGCTCAGGAAGCGACTTACCATCAACTATGGCTAAAGTTGTACTGGCCTCAGCGAATTCCTTCTGAGCATCGTGCACAAATCCGGCGTGTGCAAATTCGTCATTGTTCTGAAGCACATCGTTAACTAACTCTTCGAGTAATGCACGCGCTGAGCTTAAAAGTTGTTCTGCGATCACTTTCTCCTGACGATGGACAGCACGAATAGCATTGGCGCTGTAGCGAATTACCTCACGGCTTAGACGTAACGCCTTCTCTCGGGCTGCATCTTTAGCGGAGAAATAGAGGCGAATTTCCTCAGCGATGGTTTCTAGATTCTTTATGGCTCTTTGGTTTTTTTTCAATTTCTTTCACCAACTGGCGTGTTGCTGATTCTATATCCTTTTGAGTCAGGACAGCACTGATAACCGCTGCTGAATCAGCCCCAGTAGCCATGACCTCTCCAATGTTTTCTTTGTTAATACCGCCGATAGCAACTATTGGTATAGACACCGCCTTTCTGACTTGGCGCAAGTACTCCAGCCCAACCACCATAGCATGTACTTTTGTCGGCGAAGGGAATATGGAGCCTACGGCAATATAATCCGCTCCTTCGACTTCTGCGTCCTGCGCTTGAACCAAAGTATGTGTCGACAAGCCGACGATCTTGTCAATGGGTAATTCCTTTCTGACCGCAGATAAGGGGAGGTCATCATATCCAATGTGTATCCCATCTGCCTCAGATGCTAGGACTATATCAAGATAGTCATTAACTATAAAAAGGGTGCTGGATTTACAACATAAATCTTTCAGTTGTTGAGCTATAACTAACAGCTCGCCTTTGCCATGCTGTTTGTCGCGCAGCTGAATAACTTTAGCTCCACCACGGATAGCTTTGCGGGCTGCATCAATCACGTCTTTTAACTCTAATATTTGGGTATCGATAATGACGTAGAGACCGGTTAGTTCTTTTATCTTCTGCCGGCGCACTAATCTGGACAATAGCTCTTTCTCCAGTGTATAGAGATTAAACCGTGCTTGCTCGAAGTCCTTTGAGCGCAAGGTTGCACTCAAGTCTGAGAGTTTGGCTAGCTCCTCTACAACCCGTAATGCTTCTTCTACCCTTTTGGCGTTAGCCCTGGCAAGAGAAGGCAAATCCTGATGCTGGCTAATCTGGGTACCGAATCCTACATCTGCAGCTGCGTCTCTCTCCGAAAGCATGGCTGTGCCAAATTTATTTAGGCTCTTAACCAGGTTATGGCGCATCGTCTTCAATTGATGGCTAACGGCAGCATCATTAAGCAGAAAGCGAGCAACATCTTCGAGAAAGCGCAATCCTTCACCGATGCGGTTGCAATTGGCATCAAGAATACGCAGCGTCTGGCGAGGCACTTTGTAAATCCTTTACAGATTCAGGTAATTCACCTTCTCTAGCAGCCTGAATTTCCTGCTGAATTTCGCTGGGCATTTCCATACCCATGTCCTGGAACTTTCTCTCTGCCCATCTGCCTATATTGCGCGGGTCTTTGTAGTAGTCCGGACCTGAAAACATACTAGGCTCGCCACTCTCTTCATGTATGGTCTTGAGTGATTTATGATAAGCAAAGGTGGAGATAACACGAGATACATCAGGACTGCCGCAGATTGAGCACTTAGGCTCAAAAGAAGAGAGACTCCTTACTAGAAAACTGCTTTTTTTACGGCATTCGGGACAATAAAACTCGTAAACGGGCATGGAATTAAACCTGCTCAGCTTCTTCATGAGGCCCGCTAGTGCCTGTGCTGGCTGACTCAGCAGGCATTTCTCCCTTTTCCATCCTCTCAATCATCTCTTCGTATTCCGGGGCGACCTCCTCACCCTGACTCATTCGCTTGTTCCATTCAGCCAAAGCTCTAGGGTCGTCGGCTAACATCCCTCGGGTCATCTGCGAATCAGAGAGTATATCCTCATACATATCCTTGTATGTTTTGCTACGCACTGAGAAAGTGGAGAATAGGCGGCGTAACGTGTCATTACCACATTGCGGGCAAGAAGGTGAAGCCTGAGAAACGGTCGGCGAATATAACGTTACCTTACGTTTGCATTGACGGCACCAGTATTCGTAAAGTGGCATTGTATCAACTCCTTGATATATCTGAATTTTAGCACAACTGAGAAAAACATAGAAACAAAAACATCATCCTCACCAATAGACAGATTGACACTTGAGCGCTACTTCATTAAAATCCACATAGGTGATAACTAGTGAACAGTGATCAGATAAGAGAAGCCTTTCTGCGCTTTTTCGAGCAAAAAGAGCACAAAATAATCCCCAGTTCACCTTTAGTACCTCACGGTGATCCCACCTTATTACTAACAACTGCAGGTATGGTGCAAATAAAGCCTTATTTCCTGGGGTTAGCTATGCCACCAAGTACACGCCTAGCCTCATGCCAGAAGTGCTTCCGCACGACGGATATCAATTCAGTAGGCGATTCTAAACACCTGACTTTCTTTGAGATGCTTGGTAATTTCAGCGTGGGCGACTACTTTAAGAAGGAGGCTATTGCCTGGGCATGGGAATTTGTCACCGAGCGTCTAAAGCTAATGCCTGAGCGATTATGGATAACCATCTATTTAGATGATGATGATGCATTTAACTGTTGGCAAGGAATTGGCTTTCCTGAGAGCAGAATAATACGGCTTGGCGAAGAGGATAATTTCTGGGGACCGGCCGGTGATTCAGGGCCCTGTGGACCATGCAGCGAGATACACTACGATTTCGGCAAAGAAGCCGGCTGTGGCAAGCCTGACTGCGGTCCCGGCTGCGACTGTGGTCGCTTTTCTGAAATATGGAATTTGGTTTTTACCCAATATAACCAAGACCGCGGCGGAAAGCGCACACCTCTGCCAAAGCCAAACATCGATACTGGCATGGGGCTGGAAAGAGTTGCCGCTGTGATGCAAAGCGTGTCTTCAGTCTATGATACAGACCTCTTTATCCCTTTACGAGACAAGATATGCGGCTTAACAGGCATAAAGCACGGCAAGGATGAGGTTGCCGACCATTCCGTCAGGATTATAGCTGAGCACAGTCGAGGCATCACTTTTCTAATTGCTGACGGTGTTCTGCCATCCAATGAGGGCAGAGGATATGTTCTGCGTCGGGTATTGCGTCGAGTCTGCTTTTTCCTCAGGAAACTGGGCGCAGAAGAGCCTTTCCTTAGCCAAATAGCCGAAACAGTTATTGCCAAGATGGGGCACGTATATCCCGAGCTGGTGAAAAACCAAAATCTGATACAGGAAGTAGTTAAACTAGAGGAGGATAAATTCACCAGCACCTTAGATGCTGGAATTAATCTTGTCGACAAAGCTGTTGATGAAGCTCTGATGCAGGGGCGAAACAGTATTGCAGGTGAAGAAGCCTTCAGGTTTTGGGATACTTATGGCTTTCCTCTAGAATTAACTACTGAAATTGCGCGGGAGAAGGGATTAGATGTTGACCTCGAAGGCTTCGAGGTTGAGATGGAGAAGCAACGGGAGAGAGCCAGAGCTGGCCACAAGTTTAGCACTGCCCTGAGTGGTAATACGAGTTTGAATGCCGAAGCAGAAATCAAGCCTAAACCCACCAGCTTCGTTGGCTATGACAAACTTAAGGCTAATACTAAGGTTAGCTGCATTTTAGACCAAGTTTCTGGTAGCTCTGTAAAGTCTACCGGTAAGGCTCAGAAGGTTGCTGTTGTCCTTGAGGAAACGCCTTTCTATGGTGAGATGGGAGGACAGGTGGGAGACACTGGCATAATAACCGCCGATTCCAGTCGAATCGATGTTACCGATACAGTTTGGTCTCCATATGGTAGCCTGGCTGAAGGTGCCATCGTTCATATTGGGCAAGTTTTTAAAGGTGCTATCTCGGTTGGCGATATCGTTGAAGCCAAGGTAGACAAAAGCCGTCGCCTCGATATCGCCCGAAATCATACAGCGACACATCTGCTTCAGGCCGCCTTGCGCCAAGTGTTAGGTAGTCATGTTCATCAGAGGGGGTCTTTGGTACACCCTGAAGGGTTCCGGTTTGATTTTTCCCACTTGACCACCATCAGCAAACAGCAGCTTGATGAAATCCAGCACATCGTCAATGAAATGATACGAGAGAACTTGCCGGTGAAAAGCAAGGTTATCCCATATAAGCAGGCCATGGATGAGGGTGCTATTGCTCTTTTCGAGGAGAAGTATGGGGATACCGTAAGGGTGCTGGAAATAGGCGAGCCACTGATAAGTGCCGAGCTTTGTGGTGGTACACACGTCAAATCAACCGCAGAAATCGGAGCCTTCATTATAACCGGCGAAAGCAGCATCGGCACTGGTTTACGCCGAATCGAAGCTGTCACCGGAAGAAGTGCTGAAGCTTTTCTACGACAGCGACTTGAAGCATTGGAGGCTGCGGCTGAGGAGCTCAGAAGTTCACCGACAGAAGTTGTAGATAAGGTGAAAGCTCTGCTTGCTGAGCTGGCTTCAGAGCGCAAACACTCTACTTCCTTGGAAAAAGAGCTATCCCGCTATACAGTTGAATCCTTGATAGGTAAAACTGAGAAAGTGAATGGCATAACAGTCCTGACAGCTAAGGTACCATCCACTTCGTTAGCAGTCTTGAGGGAAATGGGAGATTTATTGAAAGACCGGTTGAAGAGTGCTGTTGTGGTTTTGGGGACGGTTCACGATGGTAAACCTGGCTTTGTGGCTATGGTCACCCCGGATTTGGTGAAAAGAGGTTTACATGCCGGTGATATCGTGAAACAAGTTGCCGCAGTCACCGGTGGTAGCGGTGGTGGTAAGGCAGACATGGCACAGGCTGGCGGCAAGGATAAAAGCAAACTCAACGAAGCTCTCGAGCTGGTGAAACAGTTGATCCAGAAAACTGGCCGATAACTCGAAATGCGTATTCTAGGATTAGACGTTGGAGACCGGAGAATAGGGGTTGCCATCAGTGACCCTGGAGAGATTTTAGCCAGTCCGCTGGTTACCATCACCAGAGAGGATGAGCAAAACGCTATAGATGCTATCATCCAACTCGTTGACCAACACGATGTGAAACGAATTGTGGTTGGTCTGCCTTATTCTCTAGATGGCAGTATTGGTGAACAGGCTAGCAAGGTGATGGATTTCGTTGAAGAGCTTTCCAAAGGTACCAGTGCCAAAATTGAAATTTGGGACGAGCGGCTATCCACTGTGGCTGTGGAACGCTTGCTAAGAGAGGCTGGTAATAAGAGGGCTGGGAGAAAGGCATCACGGGATGCAGCAGCAGCAGCCTTCATCCTGCAGGGATATCTGGATAGCCTGAAGGTCTGCGACCAGTGACACAGTTAATCAGCGTTATCGGTTACCCACTGAAGCACTCGGTATCTCCCGATTTTCAACAGGCGGCTTTGGACTACTATAAACTCGACATACACTACGAAGCCTGGGAGACAAAACCCGAGGATTTACCGTCCACAATAACTAAGCTGAAGCAGTCTCAAAATCTAGGAGCGAACATAACCGTACCTTATAAAGAGACAATCTTACATCTCATAGACGAGATTGACGACCTCGCCAGCCTGGTTGGCGCTGTGAACACAGTAGTCAATCGTGATGGCAGGCTCATAGGTTTCAATACTGATGCGCCTGGCTTCCTCAAAGCCTTACGTGATGATGCCAGGTTTGAACCTAAAAACAAGCGAGTGGTAATTCTCGGGGCGGGTGGGGCTGCCCGTGCTGTAAGCCTTGCTCTTCTTCAAGAAAAGGTAAGCTCTTTGACTATTGCAAACCGCACTCTGGCAAAGGCCGAAAGCCTAGCAGGCTCTATGGTCAAACATGCTGCTGACAACAAGATGAGCACAGAGATAGCTGCTATGCCATGGCAAAGCTCAAAGCTTGCAGAAGCAGTCAAGCACGCTCATCTGATAGTCAATTGTACTACCCTCGGGATGAAGCATTCTTCTGAAGAAGGACAATCGCCTTTGGCATCAGGCCTAATCCCCAAAGATGCTCTGGTCTACGACTTGGTGTATAATCCTCCAGAGGCACCTTTACTGAGAATGGCCAGGGAAGCTGGTGCCAATACTATCGGTGGCTTGCCTATGCTAGTTTATCAAGGAGCTGACTCATTTAAGCTATGGACGGGTAGGGAGGCACCACTTGACATAATGCTTTCAGCAGCCAAGCAAGCCCTGCTTAGAATAGGAGGTTAAAACGTGAAGAGAGTTACAATAATAGTCTGCACAATTACTTTATTGGTCTTATGTGCAATGTCGGTCTCTTGCGGAATCGTGGAAAATAAAGTAGCAGTAATCTCGCTTAGCGGGCCGATACAGTCGCAGGGCTCCGGGCTGTTATTTGGCGGCAATGTTATCAGTCCGAAATTTGTTCGAGAACAGCTGGAAAAAGCCAAAAACGACATAACCGTAAAAGCGATTGTTCTTCAAGTGGAAAGCCCGGGCGGTAGCGCAGCTGCCTCTCAGGAAATTTTGAACCAGCTTGAGCTGGTAAAAAAACCAATCGTGGTTAGCATGGGCGATGTGGTTGCTTCCGGCGGTTACTACATCTCGGCAAAAGCTGACAAAATCGTGGCTTTGCCTGGTACTTTAACCGGCAGCATCGGGGTCATCCTAGAAATCCCTAATCTCAAAGGACTGTTTGATAAGCTTGGGATAGAGACAGAGGTTTTCACAGGTGGTAAACATAAGGATATGTATGCCGGGCTTAGAGAGCTAACTCCGGAAGAAAAAATAATTACGCAGGAAATAACTGACCAGATCTATGACCAGTTCGTTCAAGTCGTGGTTGAGGGTAGAGATTTGAGTGAGGAGAAAGTCAGAGAATTGGCCACGGGACAACTTTATACAGGCGTACAGGCTAAGGAACTGGGCCTCGTCGATGAATTGGGTGGTCTAAACAAGGCTATAGACCTGGCTGCTAGTTTAGCTGGTATCGAGAAGCCAGAGATAGAATATTACAAGCCTGAAATTCCGTCTCTACTAGATACTTTGCTGGGGATGGGCTTGCAAAAGCTGCACAACGTCATTCAGGTGCAATCATTGGGGGCTGAAGGTATTATCCTTCTGGAAACACTGAGCAATCCCTACCCTCAGCCGGAATATCGATAAACAACCACAGGAATCAAGAATTATGGGGCAGTTTCGTTTTCTCACCGCAGGTGAGTCACACGGCAAGGGGCTAGTGGCAGTTATTGAGGGGATGGTAGCCTGCTTGCCCATCAGTGAAGACTACATAACTCAAGACCTTAAGCGTAGGCAGGCTGGCTATGGACGCAGCGCCCGCATGAAAATCGAGCGGGACAAAGCTGAGATTATCTCCGGCGTACGCCACGGCCTTACCATCGGCAGCCCGATAAGCCTGCTCATCTGGAATCGCGTCTGGGAAGATTGGCAGGAGATAATGAGCATTGCCCCGGTAGGTAAGAAAATACAGCCGATAACTACACCTCGACCGGGACATACCGACTTAGCTGGAATAACTAAATATGGCGTTGAAGATATTCGTCTCATTTTGGAACGGGCCAGTGCCCGAGAGACAGCAGCCAGAGTTGCCGTCGGCGGTGTAGCCCGAAGATTCCTCGATGAATTCGGCATTACTATTCATAGCCATACCATAAGCATAGGTAAACACCGGGCTAAACAACCCAAATCAATAAATTGGAAACAGGTGGAGAAATCATCTGTACGCTGCGCCGATGCCATGGCCCAAAAGGCAATGATAGCGGCTATCGATGAAGCCAAAGCTAAGGGAGATACGCTGGGTGGTGTCTTCGAGGTAATTGCCGCTGGAGTTCCTGTCGGACTGGGCAGCCACGTCCAGTGGGACCGCCGTCTTAACGCTCAAATCGCTCAAGCCATAATGAGCATACCCGCTGTGAAAGGTGTGGAAATAGGCGACGGCTTTTCGGTAGCCAGTGCTAAAGGCTCTCAGGCTCAGGACATAATCGAGACCAGCCCAAAAGGAGCTGCTTTAGCCTGGCATCGAGCCACTAATAATGCCGGCGGCATTGAAGGCGGTATAAGCAATGGACAGCCAATTGTGGTTCGCGCTGCTGTGAAACCTATCGCCACTCTGGGCAAACCCTTGCCATCCGTAGACCTGCGAACTGGAAAGAAGGCCGAGGCTCATTATGAACGCAGCGATATCTGTGTCGTCCCTGCAGCCGGAGTCATCGGAGAAGCCATGCTGGCCATCGTCCTGACAAACGCCATGCTGGAAAAATTCGGCGGTGACCACTTGAAAGAGACCTTAGCCAACTATAAAAACTACATCGGCTCTGCCTGCTCTCGCAAGCACTATGCGAAGTCGTAAAGCAAACAACAACATCGCCCTCATAGGTTTCTCAGCTACTGGTAAGTCGGTCGTTGCCACAAAAGTAGCTGAACGCCTGAACTGGACACTCATAGACACCGATGATGAGATAGTTAAGCTCAGCGGCAAGACTATTTCGGAAATCTTCAAACAGGACGGCGAGGATAAGTTCAGGCAGCTAGAGAGCAAAATATTGAAGCAGGCCTGTCACAAAGAGCGAGTGGTCATCGCCACTGGAGGCGGGGCTATAGTTGACCCTAAAAACCAGGATTTGCTTCTTGAAACCAGCGTGCTTGTCTGCCTGGAAGCCAAACCAGAGACCATATACCAGCGTCTGCTCCACGATACTCTGTACTCGGCTAACCCTGCAGTCCGACCTTTGCTTGCCGGGGGGAATCCTCTAGAACGCATCAAGCAGCTTAAAACCAAGCGTCAGCCCTACTATGCTATCGCCGACTGGACAGTCCATACCGACAACCTGACTCTCGATGAAGTAAGCCAGGAGGTAATAAAGGGCTGGCAGTATATAAATAAACATCGAAGCAGTAAACAATCTGCTGAAGCTGATTTGGCCTGTATGGTAGAGACAGCGACCGCCAGTTATCCTGTATTTGTCGGCTGGGGGATACTGGACAAGCTTGGGGAAAAAATGAAACAGGCCGGCCTATCAGGCACAGCTAACATAATTAGCGATGGAATCGTTTTTTCTATTTACGGGACACGAGTTAAGAAAACGCTGGAAAAAGCTGGCTTTACTGTCAATTGCTATGTGGTACCGCCTGGCGAAGCTTCAAAGAACATCGACCAGGCGGTCAAGATTTATGATTTTCTCATTGAGCACCGGGCAGAAAGAAATGACGTGATAGTTGCGCTGGGTGGTGGCATGATTGGTGACCTGGCCGGATTTGTAGCCGCCACTTTCTTAAGAGGCTTGCCCTGGCTGCAAGTGCCCACCAGCCTAGTAGCCATGACAGACGCCAGTATAGGCGGAAAGGTAGCCGTTGACCACCGCCAAGGTAAAAACCTGATAGGCGCTTTCTATCAACCGCGTCTTGTCCTGGCCGACGTTAAGACCTTGACTACCTTACCACAACGTGAGCTTACCTCAGGATGGGCGGAGGTTATCAAGCATGGGCTGATTCTAGACGACGCTTTCTTGCAGCTCATTGAGGATAATGTTAAAGACTTAGTGAAGTTAAAGCCAGACATTACTTCTAAAGTCATTGCTAGAAGTGCTGCCATTAAATGCCAGATTGTCTCTGAAGATGAAAAGGAAACTGGAAAACGCACCATCTTAAATTACGGGCATACTATAGCCCATGGACTTGAAGCCGCCGGCAAATATGACCGTTTTCTCCATGGTGAAGCAGTGGCTATTGGAATGATGGGAGCAGCCAGGCTCAGTCATAGGTTGAAGCTTTTATCACCAGACGCTGTTGGACGCCAGAAAGCTCTCTTGCAGAAGTTCAAACTACCTACAGATTGCTCCGGTATAAATCTAGCTGACGTGCTTGCGGCTATGGAACTGGACAAGAAAGTACGGGGCAAAGCAATCCGATGGGTCTTGCTCGAAGACATCGGCAAGGTAGTGATACGCAGTGATGTGCCGGAAAAGGACATATTGACTGTCCTTAAAGAGGTTGTAAAGCCTTGAAAATAACTCTAAGTAGGCAGTGGTCATTTCTGGACTATATCACCGTCCTGAAACCTGTAGAAACCAGCCTGCTTACCTTTATCGGCATTTGCTCAGTGATTATCGCCGCCGGTGGCTATCCGACAGCCAAAGTCTTTGCTCTCACCTTAATTGCCATCTTCTTAGGCAGTGCTGGCTCCAATGGGCTTACCAACTATCTCGACCGTGAGGTCGATGCCCGGATGGTGAGGACATCCAATCGAGCTTTGCCCTCAAGGCGAATCGACCCTCCGCAGAAAGCCCTGCCCCTCATCATCGGGCTTATAGTTGTCGGATTAGCCTTAGCCTGGGTGCTGCATCCCCTCTGTTTCCTATTTGGGCTGATCGGCGTCATAGCTTCGTCAATATGGCGTAAGACGATTTCATGCACCTTTCTCGGCATAGTCGCCGGCTGTAGCCCGGTGCTTATCGGCTGGTTTGCCATAAGTCCAGCCTTCGACGCCAGGCTTTTTCTCCTATGCGGTCTAGTCGCTATCTGGACTCCCATTCATGTCTGGTGTGTAATGATTGCCAACCGGGAAGATTATCTCGGTGCTGGCTTAAATTATTTCCCACTAAGCTGGCAGGTCAAAGATGTGGTAAAAATACTTTTTGGCTTATCTATACTTCTCTATCTTATTTCAATGCTCATCTACATAGCCGCTGATTTTCATCTGCCTTATCTGATTGTGGTGAATATCCTTGGCATTTTGATGGTTTATGCCAATGGCCGCTTGCTATTCTCGATGACATCAATGGCTGCCTGGAGGGTCTACAAACTATCGGCCTTTCCTTATTTGGGTATCATCTTCCTGGGTATGTGCTTAGATATTTGGTTGACATAGCATGGATGCTGACCTTATCAATACATTAGAGACTGCCTTTCATCCTAAGGCCATTGCTGTAGTCGGGGCATCGGAAGATCCCTTGTCGTTTGGCTACCACTATGTACGTCACCTTCTGGATTACGGCTATCCCGGGCATATCTATCCAGTAAACCCCAGCAAAGAATCCATCCTTGGTCTGAGAGCTTACCCAAACTTGAGCAGCGTCCCAGAGATAATCGATTATGTTATCTGCTGTCTTCCAGCATCTAAAGTCCCCAATCTGCTTGCCGAATGTCCTGCCAAAGGAGTAAAAGTTGTTCATCTTGTTGCCGGTCGCCTTAGTGAAACAGGGCGGCATGAAGCTAAAGACCTCGAAGCTAGGATCCTTCAGGAAGCTAAAAGACTTAACATCCGACTTATTGGCCCTAACTGCATGGGGATTTACTACCCGCGCGGAGGAATAGCGCACAGTTATAATTTGACCAAAGAGGCTGGAACAATTGGTGCTGTGTGTCAAAGCGGTGGTACGTCCGCGTTGCTCGTTCGTTACGGAGAATTACGAGGCCTTCGTTTCAGCAAAGTCATCAGCTACGGCAACGCACTTGATTTAGACGAAAGCGATTTCCTGTACTATCTCGCTCATGACAACGAGACTACGATTATCGCTGCTTACTTTGAGGGTATAAAGGATGGCAAGAAGTTTCTCAAGGTTTTAGGCGATGTAGCGCGTACTAAACCAGTGCTCGCCATCAAAGGCGGGCGAGGCACAGCTGGACCTAAAGCTGTTGCTTCACACACCGCTGCCATCGCCGGCTCTGACATTATATGGAAGGCAGCTTTCAAAAAGGCTGGTGTAATATCTGCCAAAGACCTAAGTGAGCTTGTTGACCTTCTCGTCGCCTTTTCCTTCCTGCCTCCGATTAGAGGAAATGGTGTCGGTTTAGTGAGTGCTGGCGGAGGGCTCTCAGTAATGTCTGCTGATGTTTGTGAAGAAGCCGGCCTTACACTGCCTCCGCTGCCCCGTGAGATTAAGGAGGAACTGAGAGGAAAGGCACCCGAAATATGGGATTGGGTGGGTAATCCAGTAGACTGCTCCATAATG